>Ga0080064_1000905_pt1 | contig 69009 bp, 74 predicted proteins | sample Subgrocontami54m_FD_69260 | JGI IMG/M metagenome (GOLD analysis project Ga0080064, IMG submission 69260) | Subsurface groundwater microbial communities from S. Glens Falls, New York, USA - GMW46 contaminated, 5.4 m (SPADES assembly) (version 2) ...
AAAAAAAAAAACCCCCGCGGGGAGGGGGGGGGGCCCCGGCTGGGTTGAACCTCGGGGGGGCGGGCGGGGGGGCGAACTCCCCCCCCCCCCCCCCCCCCCCCCCCCCCTGCCTCGCCGGCAGGCGGGTCGCCTTGCCTGCCCGACCGAAACTCTTGAGTGAAGGCGGGAACCGGAGCGGAAAGCATGCCCCGTAGTGTCCCGAGTTTATCGAGGGACACTACGGGGGGACAATTTTCCGCCGTCGCCCTTCGGGCTATGGCGGACAAGCAAGTTTTTCTTTGGCGGCAAATTCTTTTAGCTCCAAGGAGGATGTTTAATTATCCTCTTCTTCGTTGCCTACTTCTCGCAGTTGTTCCTCTGCTTTTTGAGTTGCTTCTTCGGCTTTTTCTCGTTCCTTTTCTAAACGCTCGGCATCTTTTTCAGCTTTTTCTTTCACTTTTTCGTCCTGTTCCTCTTTTGCCTCTTGCTCTTTTTCTTCCTGTTCTTCCTTAAGCTCCTCCGCTTCCTCTTTCGCTTCTTCTAAATCTTCAACAGCCTCTTCTACCGTGTCAAGGCTTTTTTCTGCTTGTTTTGCCAACTGCTTTGCTTCTAGGTAGTTGTCGGCGGCAAAAGCGGACTTTGCTTGAGCAAGCAAGCTGTCGAATTTGCCGAATGCTTCGGCTGGCACTGCAATATCTTCTTCGGCGGCTTCGTCTAATATTTCTTGCTTCTCTTTTTCAGCTTCCCGAATTGCTTTCTCTGCTTCTTCTTTTACTTCCATTTCTTCTTCAATACGTTCTTCTTCTTGTTCTAATGCTTCTTCCGATTCCTCTTCTTTCAATTCAAGGAGTTCTTTTTGAGCTTTTATCTGTCCAAGCTGTTGAACCAAGCTTTCAACTTGAGCGGTATCACCCGCTCGTCTTGCCGCAAGGATTTTGCCCTTCAATTCTTTTTCTTGAACTTCAAGGGCGCGCTTTTCTGCTTTGAATGCTTGCTCAAGAGCTGTTTTCGGAGCATCGAATTCGTCATCTAGTTCTTTCGCAAGCTGGCTCACATCCTTGCCTTCTGATTTTTGGTCTACAATTATTGTTGCGGCATTGGCAAGGTGCGCCTGAAGGCGACTTTGTGCTACCTCAAGACCCTTGGCTTCTACGCCCTTTGTTTCCAAAATGACTTTTATCTCGGCGATCCGTTCTGCGGCGAAAGTAATCTGGAGATGAGCTTTGCCTTCTGGATTGAAAGTGAAAAACTCGCGCAAGGTTTCGCCGAACTTATCGAGGAAGTAAAAATTGCTTTCGGGAGTGAGACCGGCCGAGGGAAGCGCAACTTGTTGGTTCTGCGCAAACACTGTGCCTCCCACGAACAAACTTAATACTAATATCGCCGTTGTAATAATTTTTTTCATAACTTTGATATCATTACTCGTATTACACTAATTACAATACTATGATAGCAAAATTATTTCTTTCTTTCAAGAAAAGCCCGCTTTTGGCCTTACTGAATTCCCTCCAGAGGCGGGCAGGCAAAACGGTTTGTTATGCCAGAGGCAGATCCGCCTTTGGCGGAAAATTTCCCCGAAAAACGGCTGCGGTGTATTCTTGAAATAGCTCGAACGGAATTCTGTCCTCGCCGCGCTTTGCGCGGCTCGGGTGTGGCGGGGCAAAATTGAGCGGCTCCGCCGCGCACACTGACAATTTTAAGTTTTTCTTTGGCGGAATACAAATTCGAGCGTGCGAAGCACGCACAAATTCAGTCGCTCCCGTATTTATCAGTAAGGTGTTTTGAAAAGAAGACAAATAAAGATTCGGGCAGTAGCAGAGATAATCGCGATAGTAAAGTTGTAAAAAATGGAAAATAATACTCACCACCTTTCTTTTCAAAAGTTCCTGCTATGTATCGAGCGGCACGATCAGCCGACGGCACAAGAAATCGCACTTTTGGCCCGCGCCAAAGCTCCGTATCAATCGGGCCAAAGTAGATCGTGGAAAGCTTTATTCCGGTTTTCGCAAAATGTATTCGTAACCGCCGGAACGTCAAAGCCAGAGCCGCTTTACTTGCCGAATATGAAATGCCTCCGTAGCCATGCCGAAAAGCGGAAGTCGAGGAAACAGCGACAAACTGACCCGCATCCCTTTTCAGAAAATCTTGCAGAAATTCGGCAACCCAGAACAACGCGCCACGCACGTTTATATCAAAAGATTTTTGATAGAGTCCAAAGTCGAAAGTGTTTAATGGATTTTTTAAGTGAACTGCCGCATTCAAAACTATGACATCAGGTATAAAATTTTTATCTCTCATTTGTTTTGCGATATCTCGCATTTCTGCAAGATTTTCTATATCGCATGGTGATATATGCAGATTATCGCTTGCTAAATTTGTCTGTAGTTCTTCAAGGGCTTCTTTTCTTCGCGCTATGCCCCAAACTTCATGGCCAGCTTTTATTAAATTAGCTGTGAGTGTTTTACCAATGCCAGATGAGATACCCGTGATAAATATTTTCATAAAATTTCATAGTGTAAAAAAATTTCTTTTGCCCTTCTTTGATAAATCTTTTTCCTTTTCGCCCAAAAAGCCCTTTCAAATCCTAGCCGAGCGGCGCGTTCCGCACCGCGAGGAAACCTCTTCGAATTTGCATTTTCTCAATTGGCGGGCCGCTTGGGTTAAGTACCCGCAGTATTGAAGCAGTATGAGGCTTTTCGGGTGATTTTTCCAGAGATGATTTTGAGGTGTGCGGGTCGCTACTACCACAGGGCTATTTATACAAATTGGAATGTGAGCCGATGGTGATAAATATTACCGTATTGCTTTCTTCTTTGAAAATAGCTCGGTAATCTCCGGTTACGTTGATACTCCGGCAACCGGGGAATGCCTTCTCGACTGAATGATTGTTGAGGACTGGGTCGGACTTATTTTGCAGGAAGAGCGATAAGCGGTCATAAAAACGACTTCTTATTTTCGGAGGTAGTTTTTTAAAATCTTTTTGGAAACGGATTTTATAGCCGATTTCCACACGTTAAAGATTTTTTAGGTATGCGATGGCATCTTTTGCGTTCGTAAAGCGCGGAGAAATATTTTTGCCAAGTTTAATATCACGAAGTTCCCGCTGGAGCAAACGACGAGTTTTTGGGTTGAATGCTTCTTTTGGAATTATGCCGATGGTAAGGTCGCCATCAGCATATGCTTTCGTAGCAAACTTTAAGACAGAAGCGAATGGTAGCCCCTCGTGCTCAGCCTTTTTCATCGCCCGTTCTTTGAGCTTTTTATCAATTTTAAAGATTACTTGGGTAGTCATAGTTCGTTTGGTTATTACTCCAATTTCGACGTATATATCTTAGCTATATTACAGATATATTGCAAATAATCTCTTAGCGTACGATCTCTATGGTTTTGAACGATTTTTCTAGCGGAAATTTTGAGGCATGTGGGTCGCAGACATTCTTAAAATCCCCTCTTGTTCATAAAGCTTTCGATTTTGTCGTTAAATAATGTCGGCAATAAAAGGAACCTGACGATAATTAATATTAAGACAAAAATTAAACCAGAATCCTTAAAAGCTAAATATACCCCGATAGCAAGCGGGGCCCATCCGAATAAAATAGTGAGAGTGATTAGAATCAATTCGTTGTTATATATTAGGGGCCTGTCGATAACACCTCTCATTCCTTGGTGAGCGAAATAAACTCCTAATAAATAACTAAATAGAACTAAAGTGCTTGGAAATAGATATGTCATGGAAAGTGGTGCTAATTATTAGCTGAGGCGCTCGGGTCGCGCTTGGATTTCCACCAAACTATGAACAAGCCGAGGAGTAGTCCCAAAATAGGTCCCGCACTTCTCGCTTCTAGGGATAGTTGCAAGCCAGAATTCGTTGCAAAAATTAATGCGCCGATTGCAAAAACTACATACAATATTACGAGCACGATAGCAGTCTTAAATTTGTGGGTAGGGGCAATTTTAAATCCGACTAAGACAAAGGTAATTGCAATCACAAACGGATAAAGCATCCGTTCCATGGTTGCAAATGCGTCCGGGGATAACTCTATAAAACCCAGAATGGTTCCGTCATAGGCCGACTTTAATTGGAGAATCCAATGTAAAGTAAAGGTCGCGAGGAGTCCTGCAATCAAGGCTCCTGGAATTACAGCGACCCAACGAAGCCAAAACATAGTAGAGTATTCCATGCTAATTATTATACCTCTGGAAATAAAAAATTAAGTGTTTTCATACTTACTCTATTTTTTATTCAAAACAGTCGCCACATGTTCCAAATACGTACACACAGTGTAAAAATCTTCTTCTGGATGAAGATCCATAGTAACGAATGGGGCTGATTGATTTACCCATCTATATACATCTATACCGCCATCCCGACTTAAACTAGCAGGCCAGTAGGCAAATGATTCGTTTGATCCACTCTTCGTAGAATTAAACATGGGATGTTTAATTACATCATTAGCTATGTATGCAATATCTTTAATCCTTTGCTTGTGAAAACTCTCAATGTCGCCCTCCCGCATAAGTGCTCTGTTGATTTTCTGCGTTGCCTCAATAGTTGTTCGCAATAAAACGTACATGGAATATGCTCTTGACCATGCCTTGTGGACACTGGTATTTATGCGAGGGTCACTCGCTGGTAAATTTTCTTTAAAAAACTCTTCATATCCGATGCAAAAATCAATCATTTGATAAAAGGCAAACTCGTGATACATGCTAGCTACGGCAGCTGCAAATTTAAGATCTGTCCCTTCCCCAAAGCTGTATGCTTTTTTGAACTTCTCGAACTGAGGTATTTGATATTTAGCTTCGTCTATCATTGTTTGATTATGTCTTCATCAGTACGGCCTTTAAGGGCAATGGGTCTACTGATAAAAAGTTGTCAACTCGGAGGCGAGAGGATTCGAACCTCTGATACCCGTTAAGGTATACGTGATTTCCAATCACGCCCATTCGGCCGCTCTGGCACGCCTCCATTTTTGGTACACGCGGCGAATTCTCTCGTTCGATGTACCAACAATATGTAAGTATTTTTGAACGTCCTCCAATCTATACAAATTTATCTCTCGCTGGTCGCCGGCAAGGTGCGGCCGTAGGCCGAGGTTAAGGAAAACTTGTGTCGTCTGTGTGAGCAACTCTGGCGATGCACTGCTGAAGGATAAATACAAATTGTTGTATATTTTCCCTCCAATTCTATGCCTATGGAGCACAAGACAACCATCTGTATCCACTAAACCTCGTACGCAGGCTATCTTATATGTTTTTTGTGAAAGAATCCATTGCGGAATGCGGAGTCCCTGCAGTAACTTGTTTCCGCGCGGTAAACCCTTATGTACAAGAAAATCAACAACAGTGGTACTGGCAAGCGATACGATCGTTGCTCCTCGTGTTCGACGCGGTCGTATCGAGGGATACACATCAAACAACTTTTTCATAAGCGCACGAACGTATAAAATATACTCTGCGTCAGCGTCGGTATTTAGAGTTATGTTTACTTGCCATTCGTTATTTATTCCCCCATCCCCAATCATTATTCCAAAGAACTCCGCGAGTTCAGCGGAGGTCGGATTTACCAAAAACGACGCTATGCGACCTCTCCCTAAATCGCCTTTGGCGATCGGGCGATCAAGCTTCGCTTGATTTAGCCCCTACTCTCTATCCTCTATTCTCTATACTCTCAAATGCCTTAGTATCTCAGGCTTCAACGCATTCAAGTTTTTTCTTCTGAAATTTACTTCTGCGTGCTCGGCTTCGGTCAGTGCTCCATACACTTTACCGAATTTGGGAATCATGAGGATCCCTCGATACGGGAACCCCGGTTGGATTTCGCCGATGTGATGTTCTGTAATGTAGCCCTCAATCCAGTTTTGACTCGTGAGAAGGGTGTGGCCATCCCAGAACGCTATGTACCCACCCATGCGAGCCGTTCGCTTGTGCTCGGGAATACCCTTCAATCGTTCAGTGACAGCGTTCACGAGTTCTTGGTCAGTTGCTTCATGCCCTAGCCCTTGGGGGTCGGGCCGGTTTAGCCAACGTCGGCTTGCAACACCAGGAGCTCCGTTCAAGTAATCTACCATCAGTCCCGCATCATCGGCAACGCAGGGTACGCCGGTTTGAGCAAAGTAGCCCTTGGCTTTGAGGATGGCATTTTCCTCGAACGTTGCTCCCGTTTCAGCAACAACTTCGATATCGGAGAAATCTTTTGGGGCAAGGAGCGTTATTGATTCGCCGCTTAATACCGCTCGGGCTTCCTCGAGCTTTGCGGGATTCGTTGTTGCGATGAGAAGTCGATGCATTTCTTGCATCATTCCAACATTCTGCAGAATGTTGGAATGTTTTTATACATTTATTCCCTGGAGTGCTTTGATTCGATCCTCTATTGGAGGATGGGTCATAAAGAGCTTCACTACCCAAGGAGTTGGGCGACCGCCAGTTACGTCTGCCTTGAATGGATTTTCGAAAAAGAGGTGTGCAGTCGCGTTGGTTGCTCCTGCAAGCGGCCGGGGGTCGGCTGCAATTTTCCGGAGTGCATTTGCGAGACCCTCGGGGTAGCGCGTGAGGAGCACGCCTGATGCATCCGCGAGAAATTCCCGTCGTCTCGATACTGCAAGGCGAATTAATGTTGCCGCAATTGGTGCGAGAATCGCGCCGACCATAGCAATGGCCATAATAGCGGCACCCGCGCGATTGTCGTTATCCCGGGAGCGAAGACCTCCAAACCATGTCATACGTAAAAAGATGTCGGATACAATCGCGATCACACCGGCCAGCACCACGACAACAGTTGAAATGAGCATATCGCGGTTTCCAATATGAGAGAGCTCGTGCGCGATCACGCCTTCGAGCTCGGTGCGTTCAAGCCGTTCAAGGAGCCCGCGTGTTACGCACACCACCGCATGTTTCGGATCGCGCCCAGTGGCGAAGGCGTTCGGCGAGCCATCATCTATAATGTAAATCCTCGGCGTGGGAAGCCCTGCGGTAATCGCGAGATTCTCCACAACTCGATAGAGCTCGGGATTTTCTTTCTCATCCACAGGTTTTGCTTTGCTCATCGCAAGGACAATCTTATCCGAATACCAGTAGCTCGCGATATTCATCACTATTGAAATTAAAACCCCCGCCCAGAGGATTACGGGATTATTGTAGACATAACTAAAGATCCAGAAGATTCCGATGATGAGAATAAAAATAAGCGAAATCAGGAACCAGGTTCTTCGGATGTTGGAGGATGCGTGGGTGTAGACTGTTGCCATAGAGTCAGAATTGAGAAGTGAGAATCTAGTATCTAGAATATGAAAATAATAACAGATTTTGGGTAGTTTTTCAAGAAAAAAACCCGCGGGTAGCTACCGTTGGGTTATTCGAATTCAGTCGTTGCGGGTGGTTTGTTCATCTCATCAGACCACACACGAACCAAGTCGGGGTGTTGAGTAATTTCCCGTTTGATGCGGCGGCGTATGTCAACTGGAACCTCGACGCCGTACCCGGTCATGAAGTCCGCAGTACGGAGGGGGTGGTAGACGATAGCATGCCCATAGGCGCGCTTGTCGCCTTTGACCCCAGTCGTCTTACTGCCGTCGAGGCCAACGACGAGCTGGGAATATTCCTTATCGAAGCCTGTTTCCGACATGATGCCCTCAATCACGTAAGTCGCCCATCGGTCAGTTTCGATTAGCTCCCAGGTGGCACTAATCCCGAAGATGCGACAGAAAAGGCCAGGGCCTGGGAAGGGCTTACGCTCGACAATCCCCACGGGAAGGCCGAGTGCTCGTGCGAGGGCTTCGACCTCGTACTTGAAAAGCTCCTGAAGCGGATGGATCTGCGGGAGAAATTCATGACCCTGCCGTCTCAGCTGTTCTGCAAGCGGATGGTGGTTCAGGATCGGAATCTTGAGCCCTGTGTTGTGGTGCGTTTTGATAATCGCACCACCTCTTCTTCCCGACTCAATAAGGTCGGTGTTGAGGGTTCCTTGGGCCACCATGGGTGCTCCGATGCGCGCAGCTTCTTTGGCGAGGGTGAGTGCATATTCCGGTTGGAATGCTTTGCGTTTCACTTCCGAATCTATCCCAGCCGCATGCATCAATGGGATGAATCGATCCCTCGCGTAGACGATTCTAAAATTCCAGAGATCGTTCGCGTAACCGAGCGATCCGGCGTTCGCGATGATCTCCTTATCCTCATCCTTTCGAAGCGCACCATGATCGATCGCAAGAAGATGTGACCTCTTTCCGAGAACCCGGCCGAGTAGGGCGGCGAGCAGAGACGAATCTTTGCCGCCGGAATACCCGAGAAGACACTCAGTATCTTCAGGAACTGCGGCGCGAATATCGTCCTCAATGGCAGTGATCTGGTTCTCGTTGCTCCAGTCCCGCTCGGCTCTGCAGTGTTCGAGAAATCCGCGGAACACTTCCTTCCCACACTCGGTTTCGACCACTTCTGGGTGGAACTGCACGCCGAATCTGAGCCCATCCTCCGTGCTCATAGCCGCAACCGGGCAGTGCTCGCCGCGTGCGGTGCGGCGAAAGCCGGGTGGTAGGGTGGTCACACTATCACCGTGACTCATCCATACCGTATTTTGCCTGCGTGTGACGTGGCGGAACAGCGGGTCGCCGGGTTCGAGAATTTCAATCTCCTCGTCACTGTATCCTTGCTGCTCACTTACCTGTTGTACTTTGCCGCCCAGCTTGGTCGCGAGGTACTGGTGGCCGAGGCAAATCCCGAGGATGGGCTTTTGAATCGCCAAGACCTCCTCTGGGATTGCAGGCATTTCGGCGTCGTACGTGCTCGCATAGCCGCCGGAGAGAATGATCCCGCGGACGACTTCACTATGCTTGGCGAGCCACGTTGCGGCGCGATCCGGTGGTAGGATGAGCGAGCGGAAACCGAGTTCCCGAAGTGTCCGGCCGATGGATTGGGTGTACTGTGATCCAAGTTCGACAATAAGGACTTGGGGCATATTGGTCTCCTTTGTAAAGAGTGCTAACCACTACAGGTGTCCGAAGCATAGCGTGATAGTAGGTACGAATGTCAAACACACTCGCCGTTGTATGAAGAAAAATAACGTTTATGAAATATTCATCAACATTTCACATACGGTCGTGAGCTAAATGTTGATGAATGAAAAACTCTCCCCTGGCCTCTGGAACTACTTTACAATCCGGGGCAATTTGCCGCGGGTTTATATCCGAACCGTTCGGCTTCGGCCTTGGTTTCGAACCAAATTTTATTTTCCTCTTTGATTTGTTTTGCGCCCGGGCACCACGGGAAATGGTAGGCAGTCCCCTTCTTTGATGCCACAAATGTTCCGGTTGTTTTTGGCGGGGGTGGTGTGACTATGGGAGCGGCTGGTGGAGGCGAAAGAGGCACCGCAATTGATGCGGCCTCGACAGAACCCCGAGGGACTTCCGCAGTTTCTGATTTCTCGATTCTGATTGGCTCATGTTTTTGCCAGAGGAGCGACAGGCGTCCGAGGCCAAAACTCAATGCGCCCAGTAAGATTACCAGGAGTACGATGAAGAGCTCACGTTCATGCGTCTGGAATCCGGCTTTGACTTTTTGGATGAGTTTTGTTAGCATGATATGGCTGTTTAAATTCAAGGTCATGGCGAGTCGCTTCGCCTATGGGTGAGGGCTATCCCGCTCCAATATTGCGAGATGGTCTTGGGCGATCTGCTTCGCGCATGCGGGGATGACCTATTCGGTCCCGCAGATCGCGAGTGATAGCAGGCATCGGCTAGAGCGTAGAATTTTTAGTTTCTGATAGCAATATTGCGGCGGGATGCTCATAATTTCAGCGATCATATTTCGCTGAAGCTCAATATTCTCGGAAATTATGGCACATACTAAATCCGGTGGGACAACTCGGCTTGGGCGCGATTCCGGCCCTCAATATCTCGGAGTCAAAAAGCACGATGGTGAAGAGGTGCACCCCGGCGAAATTTTGATGCGCCAGCGAGGTTCTACCGTTCTTGCGGGAGCAAATGTTCGACAGGGCAAGGATTACACACTCTACGCGATTCGGAGCGGTAAGGTAAAGTTCAGCGAGAAGCGAAAATTTCGATTTGACGGCGCAATGCGCAGAGCAAAAATGGTGAGTGTGTTGGCGAGTTGATAAGCTATTAAGCAAGATAAGCTGATAAGCTTTCGTCGTTGATCCGTCCGTGCTTATTTTACTTATTTACTTATCTCGCTCATTTGCTCGACTATTTACCTCGCTTACTCAACTTATCTTGCTTTCCTCGTTTTCCCACTGCAGCGCGAATGAATTCACGGAATATCGGATGCGGCCTCAAGGGCCGCGATTTTAGTTCCGGGTGAAATTGCGTTCCCATAAAAAATGGATGGTCGCGGAGCTCCATAATTTCAACAAGGTTTCGCTCCTGGTTGATGCCTGATGCGATCAACCCTTTTTTTTCGAGCCGAGCAAGGTAGTCGTTATTAATTTCATAACGATGGCGATGTCGTTCTGCGGTGGAGTTTTTTCCATATGCCGCGTAGGCCTTTGTGCCGGGTTTTAGACGGCACGGGTAACTTCCAAGGCGCATGGATCCGCCGAGGCGTTTTTCTTTAATATTTACAATTTGATCGGGCATGGTCTGGATCACGGGATATTTTGATTTTGCGTTAATTTCAACGGTGTGTGCGCCTTTGAGCCCTGCGACGTGCCGAGCAAACTCAACTACCGCAAGCTGGAGCCCATAGCAGAGCCCGAGGTACGGGATTTTATTTTTGCGGACGTATTCAATTGCCTTGATTTTACCTTCGACCCCGCGATTGCCGAATCCACCGGGCACGACAATTCCGTCATATTCCGAGAGCTCCTTTAGGACCGATGGTTTTGATTCATATAACTCGGCGTTGAGCCAGGTGAGTTCTGGCTTGCGTCCGTGGAACCACGATGCGTGCTTCAGAGCTTCGATGACTGAAATGTAAGAATCGGCCAGAGTAAAATTTCCCGTTCCAAAATATTTTCCCACAATACCGATTTTGATGGGCTTGGCGGAGTTTCGAATTTTCCGAACAAAGCCCTTCCATGCACCAAGATCACGGCGGGTCGTGCGTAATCCGAATTTTTCAATAATGCGATTCCCAATATGCTCCTTCTCGAAGTTCACGGGAACTTCGTAAATGGAGCCAACATCGGGAGCCGAAATAATGTCTTTTTCAGAAAGATTGCAGAGGAGAGCTATCTTTTTCTTTCGCTGTCCGTCCACGGCAACTGTTGAGCGGGCGATGATGATATCAGGCTGGATTCCCGCGGCATTCATGGAACGCACGGCATACTGTGTTGGCTTTGTCTTCATTTCGCCGATCGCTTCGGGAACGGGGAGATAGGAAACAAGGACAAAGAGGACGTCCTTTGGGCGGGCGAGGCGCATCATGCGGGCGGCTTCAAGAAAGAGAATATTTTGGTACTCCCCCACCGTTCCGCCTATTTCAACAAGCATGAAATCAGCGCGTGCTTTACGGCTTGCGCGCTCAAGCCGTTGGATCACTTCTTGCGGAATATGCGGAACCACTTCAACGCATTTTCCGCCATATTCGAGATTTCGTTCGCGTTGGATCACCGAAAGATACACCGCGCCCGTGGTCATGTAATTTTCGCGCGGGATATCCTCATCAAGGAACCGCTCGTAGTTGCCGACATCCTGATCACACTCCATGCCGTCTTCGGTAACGAACACTTCACCGTGCTCGATTGGATTCATCGTTCCGGCATCAACGTTAATGTAGGGGTCGATCTTTGCGGCCGTAACACGAAAACCGCGGGATTTCAGGATTCGGGCAATGGAGGCAGTTGATACCCCCTTCCCGATTCCCGACATAACTCCGCCGCAAACAAAGATGTAGCGTGTCATTGAGTGAGCTTAGTAAGTGAATAAGCGAGGTAAGCGGATAAGCTACATACGTTCGATACAATTTTGATCATGAGCTTATTTCACTTACCAGCTTATCTTGCTTATGAGCTTTTTTCTGCTTCCACAATCACTTTCAAATTTCCTTCCACCTTGTGCGGAAATTGTATTTTGACGCTGTGTTCTCCTGTGGTTTTGATGTTTTCAGGCAGTTCAATCCAACTTCTCTCTATGGAGATATGTTCCTTTGCGAGGGCATCAGTAATATCTTGTAGTGAGACCGAGCCAAAGGCCTTCCCTCTTGCTCCAATTTTAATGGGAAAGTGGAGGGCTTTTGTCGCGAGGTCAGCGGCAAGGGTTTCGAATTTAGTGCGTTCTTGTTCTTCTTGCTGTTGCCAATTTGCAAGGCGCTTCGAATGGGTCTTTAAATTGGATTCTGTTGCAGGCTCGGCAAGGCCCTTGGGAAAGAGAAAATTCCTGGCGTACCCGTCGGCAACATTCTTTATTTCTCCGGGTTTCCCGAGATTCGGTATATCGCGTGAAATGATGATTTTCATGTTCGATGAGCTGATAAGCGAGGTAAGAACGAATGAACTTATAAGCTTACTTTACTTATTAGCTTACTTGCTTGCGGCCAAATCCTATAGAATTTGAAATCGACTGAATTGGCCGGTCGGCTGTTCCCACGTTATCGTGATTTCGTCCACTCGCGCAAGGGGTGGGCCTGATTTTGCCCACGTAATGAATTCATCGATTTTTGCTCGTTCGCCTTCGAGAATGACGCTCAGTGATCCATCAACTAAATTCTCGGCAGTGCCAGTGAGGCCTAGTTGCACGGCATGAATGCGAGTGCTATGTCGGAAGAACACTCCTTGAGTACGTCCACGGACAGTGAGTATGACCCGCTCCTGCATACCCGAACTACATACCCGCGAGGATTTCCAAAGCCTTTGCGAGCTGTGGATCGCGGCTATTTTCTACGTCGTCCCCGGTGAATTCCACTGCAATATCAGGCTCGAGTCCTTTTTCGTTGATGGATGTTCCGTTCGGGGTGAGCCATTTTGCAACCGTGATTTTAAGGGATGCTCCTCCGGCAAGATCATCTACCTGCTGAACTGATCCTTTGCCGAAGGTTTTTGCGCCGACAATTTTAATTCCCCGTGTGTCGCGAAGGGCTCCCGCAAGAATTTCGGCAGCCGAGGCCGATCCTTGGTCGGCGAGCACTATCATTGGTGTTGACTCGAGTTGGCGATAGCCGCTTGAGCGATAGAGGGTTTCACTCTCATCTGCAAATTGTTCGCGCGCAACGATCTCACCCGCGGGAATGAACCACGACGCAATATCAACAGAGGCGTCAAGGTAGCCGCCGGGGTTTCCACGAAGATCGAACACAAGTTTCTTTGCACCAGAGTTCAAGAATTCGCTTACGGCCTTTCGAAACTCTTGCGGAGAGCGTTCGTCAAAGTTCATAAGGTGGATATAGAAAATGCCGTTCTCCTTTTTTTCGGTATTTATGACAGGGACGACGATCTGGCCGCGCACAATTTTTATCTCCTTGATTTCGTCGTTTCGCGCAATCATAAGCGTGACTGTGGTTCCGATTTCACCGCGGATATAACTAATTGCCTCCTCGAGTAGGAGGTCGGCGCTTGAGGTCGCGTTAATCTTCAAAATCTTGTCCGCGGCCTTGAGCCCCGCACCCTCCGCGGGGGAACCCTTGAGGGGCGTGATAATGGTCAATACATCTTTCCTGATTCCGATTTCAGCTCCAATGCCTCCAAAACTGCCCTTCACGTCTTCCTTGAATTGCTTTGATTGCTGGGGCGGGAGAAACACGGTGTAGGGATCTCCAACGCCTTTCACCAGTCCCGAGATTGCGCTATAGACGAGTTGCTGTCGATCAATGCTGTTACGATCAACGTATTTGTCCTCGATACGGGACCAGACGTCCCAAAATTGACTGAAGTCCACTTCTTTTTGCTCGGCAGATTCTTGGCCAAGCACACCCTTCACCTTCTCAATTGCCGGGCGCCGTTCGTAGCCAATATAAACGCCGCCGCCAAAGGAGGCAGCGACAACGAGCATTGCAGCGAGGACGACACCGATCGATTTCAGGCCGGATTTCTCTTCAGGCACACCAAGTAGTAGAACTTCGGATTATGAGGAAGAAGTTCTGCTAAATATGAAATAAACATGAAAAACGTGTACCAAGGTATGTAGCGGGCATTCGTCGCCAAAGGCGATGCATCCGAAGTTTCACTACCTGGCACACATCGATTATACGGGTAGTCTGGCTTTCATACAAGATACCCTTGTTAATTCATGACGGGAGGTGAACAAACAAAAATCCCCCACCTGCGTTGCTGTTGCAAGTGGAGGACGAAACTGGTGGCTTGGGGTAGTTACCCCTTACCACCGCCGGGAGCGATCGAACTCTTCGGTATGCAGGCCCCGGTTGAGTCGAGGCCGTCGAAGGGACGGTTCAGAACCGAAACCTGGATATTGACGCAGACCCAGGTTCCGTCCGGGAGATTCCCGGGTACGTTGATGGAGTCGCTATGCGTACGCGACTTCCCGTTTTTCAAGGCGCCCACGGGTTGGTTCTTGGCCGGGAACTGCGCCCAACCTGCAGGTCCTGACGAGCTGAGGATCACATGAGCCTCGTACTTCTCTACATCTGAGTCCCCAGATTCGTCCACGATCCGGAACGTGAATTCGAGTACGCCGCCCGAGCTTGGGATCGTCGGGGTGACGTAGTCGATGAGGACGCGGATGGGTTTCCGCGCCAAAGCGATGTTCCCGATATCCTGTGCGATCCCACCGAACTCAAAGTCAAAGACGGTTTGCAGGTAGCCGTCTGCGTAACCGACTAGTTGGTACTTTCCGGAGGGAAATCCCCCGAGAAAATTGAAGTACCCGTCGCTATCGGCGCATCCCTGCAGTACGCTACAGTCCGTCCACCAGTAGAGCGAACTTCCGTCAGCCCCGACGTACTTCAGCTGAAGATACGTCCAGGGGTATTTCTGCGACGACAGGCCGACGCCCGTCACCGCATCCACAACGCGACCGATGATGGTCGGGGGCGGAGGAGGCGGTGGAGGAGGCGTTTGAGCCAACGCGAGCGCGGGCAGGATGCCCATGACGCTTGCGAGAAACACGATCGCGATTCCGAGCTTCTTCACGGTGTATATCCTCCTTCTTTCGAATGAACTGCATTTCTTCCTCTAAACCGATTTGGCCAAAAGAAGAGCCGGAACGCCATTATTCCGGCATATGCTTTATATCACTTTAAAGTATTCCTGTCAAGGCTCAAAAACGCGCTTTAAGTAGCTGTTTTGTCATATCCCAGATTGTGCCAGCCCCCATCATGAGGAGCACATCACCGTGCTTAAGATGCCGCGAGAGATGGGTTTTGAGTTCGGTAGCTTTTAGATACTCGGCTGATATCCCGCGCCGTGAGATTGCGCGAGCAAGAAGCTTTGAGGTGATCTCACCATGTTTTTGGGCTAGCCCGGCGCCCCGTCGCCCTAGGGTTCGTTCGCGTCCCGCGACTTCATATATATCAAGTAGTATGAGCCTGTCGCAGCCATCGAATGCCTTCACGAAGTCAGGATAGAGACCGCGCGTGCGCTCATAGTGATGCGGTTGGAATACGCACCAGATTTTTGATTTTGGAAATTTTTCCCGTGCAGCCTGAAGCGTTGCTTTTATTTCGGTTGGGTGATGGGCATAATCGGCAAATACCTTTGCATTGGCAAATGCGCCTTGATAGTCGAAGCGCCGCCAAGAGCCGCGATAGGCGTGAATAGCTTTTAGGATTTTAGATTTAGGAATATGGAGGACTCTTCCAAGCGTAAATGCCGCAAGCGCATTTGAGACGTTATGAGTACCCGGGATTCTAAGCGCGTTCTTGAGTGCGCGGGAGGACCGATCGCGGAGGGAAAACCACATAATGTTACAGTCGGGTCGTGTCTTTCGCAGGGCTCGTGCGATTTTGCGCAACCGAATGTCGTCGCGATTGAGAATCGCAGTTCCGCTCGTCTTGAGGTGAGTCAAAAATTTTAGGAATGCGGCCTCGATCGCGCGGATGTTCTTATAGAAATCCAGATGTTCGCGGTCAATGTTGGTGACAATCGCAACCGCCGGATGATAGTTGAGAAATGATGCGCGATATTCATCCGCTTCATATACAAAGTAGCGGGAATGCCCGCGCCTGAAATTTGATCCGCCAGCTGGCGGAGTGAATTCACGGAGTTTGGTTCCGACAATGACCGTTGGATCAAGACCTCCTCGTATGAGGGTGAGTGCCGCAAGTGCCGTTGTCGTGCTTTTCCCGTGCGCCCCCGCGATTGCGATGCCCTTGAATTCATTCGCTACAGATCCGAGCGCTTCTGCGTAGGTTTTAATCGGTATACCGCGGCGTTTTGCCTCCTGTATTTCAGGATTATCCTTTTGCGAGGCATTTGTGTGAATGACGAGGGTTGTTCCGGATGGTACGTGAGAGCGGCGGTGCTTACCGATTGAGATTCTCATTCCTTCGCGACGGAGGGCATCGGTAAGTTCACTGCGTACAAGATCCGAGCCGCTCACACGAAAGCCCCGTGATCGATAAAATCGAGCAAGAGCTGATACGCCGATTCCGCCGATGCCGATGAAGTGAATGCGCTCGTGCTGCATAGCGGCATCGTAGCAAGGAGATACAGTACCTCGCAAATCGTATTATAATGCAGAAGGTCGTTTTCTCGATCCCCGCGGTGCCGTACGTTTACTTTCGTGTGGGTATTGAGTACATTTGTCAAATGAAGCTTAAAAGCGATACACACCTTCATTCGCGGGAGCATCTCTTGGCCGACGATCTTTCGCAGATGATGCTTGAGCCGAAGCGCTTCGCGGCTTATCTTGGTATTGCGAAGTTGTATGAAGAATCAGAATTGAGAGCGCTTGCGAGGCGCGTACTTGAAAAACGCGACCTTGATCCCAAGAGTCGTGGGAAGTATTTTTTCGGTGCTTTGCGGAGTTTTCAAGGGAAAGAGCTCCCTGGCCCATTGAAGCAAAATTCGCGTCGCGTAATAATGAAAAAATGAGCCAAAAACCGATTGTCACAGAACCGAATGCAGTGCTTCACGAAATCGCAAAAGACGTTTCTGCGACGGATTTTGATGCCCCCGAAATCCGGCGCCTCATTGCTGATATGAAAGGGACACTTGCCCGCGCGCTCGATGGCGTTGGGCTTGCCGCACCTCAAATTGGGATTTCTCGGAAAGTGTTTCTTGTCTCGGAAGAGGCAAAATATATTGATGCGGGGGGTCCTGGCGAGCGAGATCTCAAAAAACAGCCGTGGGAGCAGTATGTATTTATTAATCCGCGACTTATTCGAAATTCAAGAAAGAAGATAGTTCTTGCCGAGGGGTGCCTTTCCGTGCCTGGGAAGTTCGGCGAAATTCCCCGCAGTGATAAGGTTGAACTTTCCTGGTATGACGAAAAAAAGGCAAAGCACACTCGTGGGTTTGTCGGATTTTTCGCACGCGTTATTCAGCATGAGCTTGACCACCTGGGCGGCACGCTGATCACGAAGCGGGCAAAGCGATTGGTTGATCTCAAGGAGCTTGACACCCTGGACAGGCGCACCAGCATATGAAGATCGCTTTTTTCGGCACTTCTGATTTTGCGGTTCCCATCCTCGAAGGGCTCGCAAAGAGTTCATGGGTCCCGTCTCTTGTGGTTACTACTCCGAGGGCTCAAGCCGGACGCGGCCTGAACAATACGGATCCTCCAGTCAAGTTGGCGGCAGAAAAATTCGGAATTCCGTTTGTCCAGCCCTTAACTCTCTCTCCCACTCCCGAGTCGCTTCAAGATTACGAATTGTTTGTTATTGCCTCATACGGCAAGATTTTGCCGAAAGAACTCCTCAAGATTCCAGAGCACGGCAGTGTGAATGTGCATCCATCGCTCCTGCCGCGCTGGAGGGGCGCTTCCCCAATACAGTACACGATTCTTTCCGGGGACACTGAAACCGGGGTTACCATTATGCTTATGGATGAACTCGTGGATCACGGACCGATTTTAGGGTCATCGAAATTGGCTGTTTCTCCCGCCGCTACGACCCCTATCTTAACCAAAGAGCTTTCTCATGTCGGTAGCGAGCTACTTCTTCGGGTCATCCCCGGATGGCTTGATGGAAAAATAATCCCCGAGGCCCAGAACGAGCGAGACGTTACCACCACTAAAATTCTTAAAAAAGAGGACGGGCATGTTGCATGGGAGAAGAGTGCGCAAGAAATTGAGCGCATGGTGAGAGCGTTTGATCCATGGCCGGGTGCGTATGGTTTTTGGCAGCATGGCGAAAATCAGTTACGCTTACTGCTAGTGAATAGTGAACAGAGAACAGTGAACAATGAAGAAAGAGCAACGAGTAGTTCCGCGCCCACGGGAACAGTTATTCGTATGGGAGAGCACATTGGAGTTAAAACCGGCGACGGAGTACTTGTGGTTACTCGTCTTCAGCTCGAAGGTGCAAAAGAATTGAATTCGGAAGATTTTCTCCGCGGACATTCCAGCATCATCGGCACGGTATTGTCGTAACGCTATCCCCTACTCTCTATTCTCTACCCCTGTATCGTATGAATGCGCTTGGCATCTTGGCGATTATTATTGCAGTTGTGGTGACGTTTTTTGCCTTCTCGGGCGAAGATGGTTTTTTTAGTTCGCAGTCAGGTCCTCTTGCAACCGGTCCTACGGGAGGTGCCAACATCCAAAATCCCCAACCGATATCAAGCGGCGGGTTTTTTAATCCAGCGACGGGGTCTACCCCAACTCCTCCTCCAGAGCCCAAGCCGGGCGAATCTGCCTACAAGGGGAAAGTATATATCAGCACGGTACAACGATGGTCCACACACCCGCATGAGGAGTATATCTCGATTCGTTACGGATCAGGTTACTTCGGGTCAAATTCTTCGGATGTGCGCCTTGATATTACAGGATGGAAGATTGAGAGTAGAAGATCATCAGCCCTCATTCCTCGTGCATTCAACATTCCCGAGATTGACGCAGTTGAGCAGGATATTTTTCTTCCGCCAGGCGGGGAAGTCGTGGTGGTCACCGGTATGCCGGATTACACTCAGAATTTCCGAGAAAATGCGTGTACGGCCTATCTCAAGGAGACAAAGTCATTTACGCCTTCACTCTCGAATACCTGCACTGATGAGAGCCGTAATCGCACCACACTCCTAAATCGTGGTTTTACCGGTGCCTGCATTGATGCGATTCAGTCCGTTCCGTCTTGCACCATGGCGCGTGGTTCATTTCCGGCAAGTGTGTATGGGGCAGATTGCGTTGACTATATGGTGGAGCACTTGAGTTATGTTGGATGTGTCGCCGATTATCGCGATCGCAAGGACTTCCTCAAAAATACCTGGCATGTTTCGCTGAAGCGCTCCCAAAGACTCTTCGATCCCCTGCACGATCGCGTGAAACTCTATGATCAGAATAATCTTCTCGTGGACGAGTTTGAGTATTAGGGGGGAGCCGCTGTCACCGGTTTCCGTAACTCTCCGCTTCTTCGAGTTTGAGCGAGAGTACTTTTGATACGCCGTCCTCTCCCATAGTGACCCCATAGAGGACGCCTGCTTGCTTCATGGTCTCTCGGTTATGCGTGATAATGATGAGTTGAGTTTTTTTTGAGAGTTCTTTCAGTGTTGCCGCATACTTTTGCGAGTTCGCTTCATCAAGTGCCGCATCGGTTTCGTCGAGGACAAGGAACGGCGGTGGATTTACTGCCGTGATCGCAAAAAGTAAGGCGATCGAGACGAGTGCCCGTTCTCCGCCAGAGAGCATCTGAAGCCCCTTGATCCGCTTTCTCGGGAGATCAACATCAATATCAATGCCGTACATCACCTCTCCCGCTTCATCGGCATCGTTTTCTGCTTCAGCATCCTCTCCTCGGCGCTGCCGGATCGGAATATATGAGAGCATTCCCTTTCCGCCGCCAAAGATGATTTTAAAATAATTGTGGAATTCATCTTTAATTTTTTCGAATCCCGCTTTAAAATCGCGTTCAATTCGCTCTTCGAGTTCCTCGACGAGCGAACGAAGATCCTGCTCAGCACCTCGCAAATCCCCGAGTTCCCGTTCCAAAAATCCATAGCGCTCGTGTGTATCGCGATATTCCTTGAGCACGATTTCATCAATACTGCCGATTTCCTCAAGGCGCGCCTTGAGACGCTCGATTTTTTTCCTAAGCTCTTCAGGCTCGGCATCCTGGAGTTCCGAAGAAACGTCGCGGGCCAGGATCTCATGTCCGAGAGCCGATTCCCGAACAAGTTTTTCAAGTTCGTGCCTACGCACTTCAAGTCGCTCCTCTTCGAATTTCGCGCGCTGCATAATAATTTTAAGGTCGTTTCGTTCGTCCTCGAGTTTCCGTAGCCGTAGGAAACGGTTCCGAAATTCATCTCGCAGTACTGCGGCTTCTTCAATACCCGCAGTTGTTTCCTGGCGGAGAGTAGCAAGCTGTTTCTCGAGCTCAACGATAGTTTTCTGAATGCGTGTTCGTTCGTTTTCCAGATTGTGGTGATCGATATCTTCTTTGTTTCCCTCGGATAAGCCCGAGAGATTCTTGATCTCGCGCTCAAGCGAGTCGGCGATTTCGCTGATCCGACGCTTGACGGTGTCAAGATTTGATTCGCGAGTGATTCCCCGGAGGTCCGAGATAATAGGACGCATAGATTGGTCTAGAATACGGATATCAACTCGAAGATTTCCAGTTGATTTTTGCGGTCTCCCTTCGAGTCGCCCTTCAATTCGTCCGAGCTCGCGCTCGAGTTCCTGTTGCTTTCGCGTGAGTTTTTCAAGTTCTTCCTCTCGAGAATCACCCGAAGGTCCGCTTGCCTTAGCCCCGCGTCCTTGCTCGGAAACTTCGCTCACAAGCTGGATCTCGTGTTCAACGGTTACTAACTTCACCTCGGCAGGTTCAACCTCGCCTCGAATTCGCTCTTCAGCGCTCTTGATGTCATGGCGCTCAAGCCCTATGTAGGCAACAATATGTTCCCCTAGGCTTTGTTGGACGGTTTCGGCTTTTTGGGCTTTATCCGCCTGCGACTTCAGAAATTTAAGATGGGGGGATAGTTCGCGAAGCAAGCTTTGGATGCGCTCAATATTATCGGCAGTTTCCTCGAGCTTACGTTCGGCTTGGCGTTTCTTCAATTGAAAAAGACGAAGGCCGATGGCTTCTTCAAGCATGGCCCTTCTTTCTTCGGGAGTTGCAACGAGTATGCGATCAACCTCTCCCTGGCTGATGATGTTGTGTTTCGTTTCCCCGAGGCCCATTCGTGCGAGCAATTCAACAATGTCTTTCAAACGGACGTGTGAATCGTTCAGGTAGTATTCGTTTGCGCCGTCGCGAAAAATTTTTCGCTCAAGAGTGACCTCACGAAAATCAATCGGGATTGCATGATCGTGATTCTCAAAGGTGAGGGCAACGGAAGCTTTGCCCATGCGCGAGACCGCGGGCGATCCATTGAAAATAAGATCCTCGCCCCGTTTTCCTCGGAGTGTTTTTAACGACTGTTCGCCGAGAACCCAGCGGATTGATTCGGCGACATTTGATTTCCCCGAGCCGTTCGGACCAACGATTGCACTTGCGCGGACCGGGAATTCAAAGGTGATGGCCCTCGCGAATGATTTAAAACCGGAGAGGGTAAGCTTGGTGAGTTGCATAGAATCGTTTTCAAGAATACCACGCAACGTTGATTACGCCTATTCACATGAGGAAACGCAAAAGCCGCCCAAAGGGCGGCTTTTGCTTGATCACGAAACACCCCTACACTCTTTCGCCACGCTCGCTAAGAATTGAGCGGACCATTTCATGGTTGATCATGCCGGTTGTGAGAACCTCGGGAGATCGCTGGCTTGCGGTTCTCGCGATGTCGTTGAGGAGAAGGCCTGAACGCTTCGGATCATGGTCGGTTGCTTCGGCAATGAGACGAAGGCCATCTTCGTGAATCCAAAGGTTTGCCTCGATTGCATGCCGGGCAAGCCCTTGTAGAACGATTTCAGATTGAGTTGTCGTTTGTCGCGTGAGAGGCTTCGGCTTGCGGAATTGTATCCTCGCTTTTTCCACGAATGGACTAATCCCCAGTCCCGTGAATGCGAGTTTCCATCGTCCCTCCGATGTGAGCGCATACCGCGTTGCAATGCCGCTCGCAAGAAGTAATGCGATAAGAAAGAGGCTAGTCTTTGCATTATCACCAACACCGGTATAGGGAACTTGTGTCAGTGAAATGAATGCACCTGCAACTGCGGGCTGAAAGTCCTTTCGAATCGTAAGAAGCGAGGTAGGCTGAACACAGCATCCGCCGCCGGGTGGAGGTGGTGGTGGAGGAGGCGGTGGGGGTGGCGGTGGAGGATCCAAAACCTGTTTGTTTTTGAATACTACCGTTGCACACGCCGAACCACTGGGAACACTCACCACGCCATTCGCTGGTGTCACGGAAAGCATTATCCATGTTTGAGGGAGTACTTCGGCGACCGTATGCGTACCTGGAGCGATACCGTTGAATCTGGCATTTCCTGAGCTATCGTTGGTCGTTGTTGCTGTTCCGCCATCAAGCGTGAAGGTGAATTGAGCAACAGGGGTGAGAGGGGCGTTACTTGGAGTGAATGTCTCTTTCACGATGTCGATGCAACCAGTTCCTGGCGGTGGCGGAGGAGGAGGTGGTGGTGGGGGTGGCGGAGGAGATATGAGAACATTAAACGCAACACAGTAGTAGGTACTTCCTGCGTACGGGGATGAGATAAAGTCATAGTTGTCGTAGACGACGACGTCAGTGTCGCAGTAGAATTCAGCTGATACATTTTGACTTGTGCCTGTAAAAGGAATATATCCGCTTCGGAATTGTTCACGGAACCACGTGAGCGCGCCCGATGGGATTACGGCTTCGGCAACGCCACTCGCGTTAGTTGGTCCGAATGGTGTCCACGGAGATCCTGCCGCTCCGATGATGTTATCTCCGGGGTTTGGAGTGCCGGTCGATGCCCATTCAAAAGTCCAACCTTCTTTAACGCGACAATTTGGGTGTTCGGCGAGGAACGTCGATGCAGTAGACGATGTGATGTCCGGACCGCCAGCTCCCCAGTTCGGAAGATCAGCCTCGTTGTCACAGACGATCTTTGTAGCTCTCACTTTTGAGGTACTTGGGGGAGGTGGTGGCGGAGGTGGAGGCGGCGGTGGCAGACACGCACTGTTCACCGTGAGTTTATAGAGAAGGCCTCCGGGATTCGTTGCGGGCGTGCCACCGGCTTGCGCGAAGTTGGTAATAGTGAAGGTAATCGTGTTAATCCCGCTGATCAAGTATCCGGCCGGAATGGTGTAGGAGTCTGGGTTAGTGCTTCCATCATCCGCAAAGCTCTGGTAGTTGAACTCCGTCGGGTCGCTTCCTACGAAGTGGCCGTTTACCGAGACGGTATACCCGTTATCAGCCGCGATAACGAGCGTTGAGTTAAATGGAGCGCCTGCGATCGTGAATGTGCGCGTGAATGTTTCGCTCGTCTGGTTCACGGCATTGGCAATGGGGTCTTCACCCCAAATCCAAGTCGCGCCAGGAATTGAAACAGTCCATCGTGAATTATACGGAGTACCAACGGGCACCGAAGCATTGCCGCCTTCGAGAGTAATTGTGTCACTCACAATAATCTGTTGTATTTGGCATGGTGGTGGCGGAGGGGGTGGGGGGGGCGGTGGAGGAGGAGGTGGTTCATCTTCCGGCGGAGGAGGACAATTTCCAAGTTCCTCGCACGTCGGTGGTGGTGGACAATTTCCAAGTTCCTCGCATGTTGGGGGTGGTGGACAATTACCAAGTTCCTCGCACGTAGGTGGAGGAGGACAATTTCCAAGTTCCTCGCATGTTGGGGGTGGTGGACAATTTCCAAGTTCCTCGCATGTTGGGGGTGGTGGACAATTTCCAAGTTCCTCACATGTGGGCGGAGGAGGACAGTTACCAAGTTCCTCACACGTCGGTGGTGGTGGACAGTTACCAAGCTCCTCACACGTAGGTGGAGGAGGGCAATTTCCAAGTTCCTCGCATGTAGGTGGAGGAGGGGGTGGATCACCAGGACCACCACCGTCATCTCCGCCTCCATCACCTCCGGCACCACCTCCGCCTCCATCGCCGCCTCCATCACCTCCGGCACCACCTCCGCCTCCATCGCCGCCTCCATCACCTCCGGCACCACCTCCGCCTCCATCGCCTTCAGCGTGGGCAATACCAGCAGCCAGTAATTTGGCAAGACTCGGAGTCGTCGCATATCCGATACTCAATACAAATATAAGTGCGGCGATGAAAATCGCAACAACAAGTGTTTTTTCAGTTTTTGAATATGTTTTCATGACAATGGCTAACGTTATTCGTGTTTTAAATAGCTTAGAATGTCAAGTTAGTTTTTTAAAGAAAGAATGAAGCAGTGGGAGAGCTGGCTCGTGCTCGTGCCAACTCCCCCACTGCGAGCTCACTTCACCACATTGTAGAAGTAGTACCTCCCCAACTGCGGTGCGTGGCCGTAAATCGCTTTGATCAGCTCTCCCGGTTCCCCTCGGGTCCGCACGCGACCACATTGATCGCCGCGGGTCGTTCCGTCTGTGTTGGGTGCGCACGTTTGTATTGATCTGCCAAACCGTGCGTTGGGGTACCTCAGGTCATCCGGAGCGGTGAATCTGACGAAAGCATCGTTACCCGCCCAGTTATCGACGGCTTTTGGATCAAGGGCAACCGCCAACGTCACTCTCCCCCATCCGTCGCAGACGTCGAATTTGATCGAGCGGCTCCGGAAAATCTTGCCGAAGTCGTCGGAGAACCGGTCGACGACGTCAACGCACTTCCCATCCACGGCCCGCGTTGCCACATAAGCCCGCGAGCGCAAGTGCTCAAACGTAGCATCACCGAACTCCATCTCGTAATTCCAGACACCTGGAGCGGTTGGAATTTTGCCTTCGCCAGCCGCCCTCATGATCGCGCGGTGGAGATCTCGGCTTTGCAAGCCGTCCACGTTCGCGAGGTCGAGGGCAATGTCTTTTGGTTGCCACCGCCCAAGCACGAACGTGATCCATGGGATTTCACGAAATCCGAGTTCGCCGTCCTTGAGCCGTGCACCCTGGGGCTTCATCGGAAATGGTGACGGCGACAGCGTGAGGGCAACGCCGATTTCATCGAGGCAGAGATTGTTGCAGACGATCGGCTCGGTTACCCTGAATTTCTTGTCGCCTTCAGCTGCGGTGAAGGTGTAGGCAATCAAGCCCACGCCGTCAGGTGCCAGGTATGCTCGTGGCACATCCTTTAGGGCTGATGCCAGTGGCTGATACTTCACACGGTTCACGAGGCGGTGATACCCGTCCTTCGTGAAGCACATGAACTGGCATTCCTTGCCAGGTGTCATGACGGTGCGATACTTCTCGATGGCCTCTCGGCTGATCACGTTTTCCGCGATCATTGCCTGGACAACCGGCTCCGGAGTTCCGATCTCGACCATATTCTCGACGAAAAGGCCGCTTTCACCGAATCTCGCGGCTTTCGCGAGAATCGCAGAACGCAGACCCGCTTCAACAGCGGACTTGGCGAGGTGGCTTGAGAACTTCTCGAGCGACACCGTCACCTCGGCGCGTTGCGCCAGGATCTGCTTTTGCGACTCGGGCGTGAGAAACCCGAGCATCTGCTGCATGCAGAGGCTCGGAGAACCCGTGTAGCGATGTACCCCCGGGCGCTCCCAGCGGCCCGTGTTTAGCTCCTCGGCTGAAACAGCCTCGCAGAGAAACGCGAGGGCGAGGGTCACAGCGACCAGCACTGCCAGAACGGCATTTCGCTTACGCATGGCTAAAGCCTCCGTGGGTGAACGTGAGGGGACCCGCTTCTCGTGAGTGAGTAGTTTTTAGAGAACTGTCTCCTTCGTGAAAAATTTACGAAGAAGTATCCACTGCGGAGCCCGCGCTTCGCAAAGGATAGCTCTTCACAAAATCTGCCTCAACAACGAAACGGTCTTCTTTAGCTCCGAAGACGTTGCAGGTTGAGAGCGTCAACTTCCGGCCTTGATCGGGCCGAAGGTCAACGAGGGCCTCCTCGGCCTTCTTCACGCTCACTGACGTAACACGATACCAAAATTCTCGTTCCCCGTATTGGACGCGCACAATATCTCCCGCGGAAAGTTCCTGAATACGGTTGAACACTTCAAAATTTTTGTTGTGTACTACCTTAAGTCCTGTGCTGTGCCCAAAAAGAAATACGTTTCCGTTCTCGCCAGGAAGGGCAGACCCGGGATAATGCACGACCCCTTTGAGAAGCTCGCTGTTGAGGATATCAATATTTGCCGATGTCGGAAGCATGATGGGCGAATTTATTCCGAGCTTCGGAACGATGATATGCGGCACGTCTGACAATTCGGCGACCGTGATATAGGGTTCGTCAACTGCAATTGCCGCCGCTTCAGGAATAAATGGCGATATAATCGCATCGCCGAGTTCGGTGATGGTTCGCGGTGCGAGTCCCACGGCATAGAGCATAACAAGAAAGGTGAATGTCATGAAGAGCCACGCAAAGATGAACTTTCGCGTGCCGTAGATCACCTTGTATGAAGGGGATTCTAGTGATTGCATAGCTTCAATTGATGATACATATGATACATAAATAGAAACTAAATGTCAAGCCATGCTCGCGGTTAGGGCACTTGACAAAGAATGGCGAATCATCTATAATACACAGCATTGGCCTTAAACCTATTGAATTCTATGGAAATACAGGCATCAAAAGTTGATATCGCAATTAAGGCGCTTGCCGTATTCGGACTCGCCTCACTTCTCGGTCTTGGTATTGCGGGAGTGGTTCGAATGAGCGAATCATCGGGCTCGAACGCTTTTTCATCACTTGCTTCGCTTTTCTCCTTTCGACGCGAGGCCATCACGGTGAGCGTTTCCCCTACTTCAATAGAAAGTGGTGATTCTTTTACGGTACGTTGGGTCCACGAAGGTCGGGATACCCCTGGGATATATGTGTTCTCGTATCCCTGCGAAAGCGGGTTTGAATTTTCACTGCCCTCGGGCGCGGTCATCGCCTGCGGTGCTTCGTATCGCGCCGGCGATGTGGACTCTCTCGCACTTTCCGCAAAATACTCCGGGGACTCTCCGATAAATGTTCAGCTTTCAGTTCAATCTCTTGGGAACGACTCAAAACAAATCGGCGTCATCGGTTCTGCGGTGTTGCTCGTTACTCCAGTACCCGCGTCTTCGGATGCTCCCCCTTCTTCAATACGCTCCGAGCCTCCCGTGCAAAAACCAGCATCCCCTCCGGCGACAAAGCCTGGACCGGTGAAAACCACGATCACAAAGATCGGAACGTCCACGCCGCCTATTCTTGCGAACGGTACACCCGATCTTGCGGTTCGGATTGTAGATGTCGGGATAATCAACGCGTCGGGCGTGTTCGTTGCGACCTCTTCAGTATTCCGTACCCAGCAAGCCGCAGTGGTGTTTGATATCACGAATAATGGAACTGCCGCCTCCAAGCACTGGGATTTTACGGCAATTCTTCCCATCGCAGTTGATGGGTATTATCACTCGGAGGTGCTGCCACCCCTCTCGCCCGGAGATCGCATCCGCTTTACACTCGGCTTTACGAGTTTAAATGCGATCGGCGAAAATAAATTCGTCATGACAGTAGACCCATCGAATTCACTCAAGGATTCAAATCGCTCGAACGATTCGGCAACCGCAACCATATTCAAGATTGATTAATTAAAAAACACCCCCCTACCGCGGTCGAGGGGTGTTTTTTATGATCGAATCAACCCCAACCTTTTGCCTTGAGGGCGTTTTTTGCCGCCTCTTCTTGGGCTATTTGTTTGGAAGGCCCCTCACCCTCTGCGATTACTTCGCGGCCGAGGAATACGCCAATGACGAAATGCTTGTCGTGATCCGGCCCCCATTCTCGAAGCACTTCGTAGGAGGGTGTGAGCCCGACTCGTTCCTGAGCCTCTTCTTGAAATAATGATTTTGGATCCTGATAGAGCTTTCCTGCGAGAACTGATGCAAGCTCCGGCATGAGTGTGTGCTCAATAAACGCTCGCGCGGCCGCATATCCTTGATCAAGGTAGATTGCACCAATAAGTGCCTCAAATGTGTTTGCAAGGATGAACGTGCGAGCCCTCCCGGTATCCTTTGCCTCCCCCCGGGACAGCATCAAGTACTCATTCAGCCCCACCCTCTGCGAAATCTCCGAGAGCATTTTCGAATTCACGAGGGCGGCACGAAGACTCGTGAGCTCTCCCTCTGGTTTTTCGGGGAACTCCGCGAAGAGGATCTCAGTTACTACAAGCTCAAGGACGGCATCCCCGAGAAATTCCAAACGCTCATTATGAGATAGCCGAAAGTGCGGGTTTTCGTTGAGATAGGAGCGATGCACGAGCGATTGCTCGAGAAGATCGCGGTTTTTGAACGTAACCTGTATTATTGTTTCGAGCTTTGTGAGATCCACGTGATGTCAGAAGATAAAGAGGATAGAGAATATAAAGTAGAACTGTATACTCTCTATTTTCTTTATACTCTTGGTATTATCTTAGTTAACGGGATTATGCTCTCTCGCCTCTTTACCCTCGCTGCCCTCTCGACTTAGATGTTCCTTGCCTGGCTCCCCCATTTCTCGATATACGGTGCCAAGCACTCCATTTACGAATTTCCTCGATGACTCACCGCCAAAACTTTTTGCGAGTTCAATGGCCTCATTAATCGCAACCTTTGGAGGAACTGCGTCGTAGTCGCCGTAGAGGAGTTCAAACAGCCCAAGGCGCAGGATATTGCGGTCAACCACCGCGATTTGGCTCATAGGCCATTCGGGAGCTGCTTTTTCGATTATAGTATTTAGACTCGAAAGTTTTTCAACAACGCCGTGTACGAGCGTCCTCGGGAATACATGATCATCAAGCCCGGGTCCGAATTCGGCGATATTCTTCTCAAGAATGGAATCCGCTCGAGATGGGTCGGCACCGTCAAAATCCCATTCATAGAGCGTTTGCATTGCGATGGAACGAGCGAGGTGTCGAGAAGCCATTATGTGAGCTGATTAAGTAAATTAAGCGAGTTAAGCAAGTAAAGCTACTTGGGCGTAACGATTTCTCGTACTTAATTCACTTAATTTACTTAACTTGCTTAACAGACTCATTACTTGTGTGAAAGTTCTGCGGGATTCAATTCCTTCTTTGTCGATGCCTCAGTGGCTTCGTGCTCGTGAATTTCCTTCTCTTTCTTTTTCCGCTCTTTCTTGTCGAGTTTTTTGAGCACATCGATCACCTGCCGCCCTTTGTAATATCCGCAATTTTGGCAAATGATGTGCGGAAGAATTTCAGTACCACAGTGTGAACATTTCGAAAACGCAACGCTCGAGAGAGCATGATGAGAGCGACGCTGTCGCGTCGCTGATTTCGTATGTCGCATGCGGACTACCATGAGTGCAGAGAATAGAGATTAGAGAGTAGGGACCAGTGACGAAATAAGAGTAGCAGAAAATAAAAAAATGGGCAAGCACGGCTCACCCGGGAATTAGTTTCCCCATAATGGTTTCCTTTGCGTATTCGGGCACCCAATCCCACGGCTCGCCGTTGAACGGAGATGCGCCGCGTCGCCCAGGATACTGCGGGAGGCGCAGGATGGGGTCTACCCCATTTTTGGAGCAGAACTCCGTCCATCGCTCCTCGGTAATGAACCCCGTGGATGATCCCGTAACAGCGTGCGTGAGCATGTGATCGAGGCGGTGAATGAGCACCGTGGTTCCGAGAAAGGTTTCGCGAGTCAGTATTGTGCAACCTTTGGGTCTTCCCTTAGCCATCACATCCTCCTTGGTTCCTAGGTTGGGGTGCCTACCGTTTCGCCCTAAAATGATTGCATGGCAATCATTTGGGCGACGCTGACTCTAGGTCAGCGTTTTGACATAATACTCCTCTTATACACGTCCAAATGTTCGAGTGCAATCCCCGTGCCTTTCGCCACGCAAAGCAGTGGCTCGTCGGCGATCCTGGCCGAAACCCCCGTTTCCTGGAAGACAAGCTTCTCGATATTTCGGAGCAGTGATGTCCCGCCGGACATGGTAATCCCCCGTTCCATAATGTCAGACGCAAGCTCGGGTGGTGTATCATGGAGTACTCGCTTGATCGCCTCGATGATTTCACGAAGCGGCTCAGTAAGCGCTTCCGTAATTTCCGACGAGTAAATGGGAATGGTTCGAGGAAGACCGGTGAGGAGATCGCGACCCTTGATATTCGTCATCATTTCTTCCTCAAGGGCGGTCGCACTTCCGACGGTAATCTTGATATCTTCGGCACTTCGGTCCCCAATCGCGAGATTGTAATGTTTTTTGATGTATTCCGCGATTGCCTGATCAAGCTTGTTGCCCGCAACTTTTACGGAACTCGAAACCACAACACCGCCAAGAGAAATAACTGCGATATCTGCGGTCCCGCCTCCAATATCAACCACCATATGGCCGACAGGTTCAAATATGGGGATCCCGGCGCCGATTGCCGCAAGCACCGGCTCTTTTGCAACATAGGCGGCTTTCGCTCCGGCCTTTGTGGCCGCCTCCACCACGGCTCTTCGCTCGGTTGAGGTTACTCCCGCGGGTACGCTCACCATAACTTCTGGTTTCACAAGCCGGATCCGTCCTGCGGTCTTATCAATAAAATATCGAAGCATTGCCTCGGTGACGCGGTAGTCGGCAATGACCCCGTCCTTCAAAGGTCGGTAGGCAATAATTGATTCTGGCGTACGTCCTATCATTTCGCGCGCAGCATTCCCCACCGCAAGAATGCGGTTGTCTTCCGTTGATACGGCGACCACCGAGGGTTCATTCACTACTACACCCTTCGAAGGAATAAATACGAGTGTGTTTGCAGTGCCAAGATCAATGCCGATTTTTCGAACAAACATGTGTGCTGAGCTCGTAAGTAAATTAAGCGAGGTAAGCTGATAAGCTTTTGTATCGTTCAATTTTTACTTACTTCACTTATTTCTTATCTCGTGTATCTTGTTTCGTTAGCTTTCAACCCGCTCGAGGTGAGCGCCGATTCCGGCTAGTCGTTCGCCGATGGCCTCGTATCCTCGGTCAAGGTGTTGGATGTTGAATATCGTTGAATTCCCACTAGCTGCCAGTGCCGCAATCACAAGGGTCATGCCCGATCGAATATCGAAACTGGTGATGTCGGCTCCGTGGAGAGGCATCGGTCCTGAAATCAAAGCGCGGTGTGGATCCAGAATTTTACACTCCGCTCCCATTTTTTGCAACTCCGCGATATATCGAAATCGATCTTCGTAGAGCCAATCATGGATAAGGCTTGTGCCCTCGGATTGAGTTGCAAGCACCGCAAAGGGAGGAAGATGATCGGAGCCGAGTTTCGGGTAGAGTCCGGCCTGAATTCTAAAACTTTGGAAGCGGCTCCCGTTACCGCGGATGTGCATTACACCTCCAGTTTCAAACGCGTACGGGATACCCATTTTTTGCAGTTGGAGCCGCACCGCATCAAGGTACTCGGGTTCCACACCCCGGAGCGTTAAAGTGGACTTTGTGGTTGCCGCAAGAACCGCAAAGCTTGAGATTTCCTGCTCGTCGGGATTTATGCGTTGCGCGGCACCCGAGAGATTTTTGACCCCTTGAATTTCAAGTCGCGAAAGATCTCGCCAGCGAATATCGGCACCCATGTGGGCAAGAAAACGAACAAGCTCCTGCACGTGCGGTTCTGTCGCAGGAAGGCGAATGATGGTTTTGCCCGGCGCGAGGACTGCGGCAAGGATCGCATTTTCCGTTGCCGTAACGCTTGATTCTTCAAGCAGTACCTCTCCTCCGCGAAGGTTGCTCCCTGTAATATGGATGAGATCACTCTGATCCACATGAGCGCCGAGCGCTTCGAGTGCTCGGAAGTGCGTGAGAAGGGGACGCGCGCCAATCACGTCCCCGCCTGGGGGTGCCATAGTCACTTCCCGCATCCTCCCGAGCAACGCTCCGATAAATAGCACAGAGCCGCGAAGCTTGCGGGAGAGTGAGGTATCCGGTGTTGAGGAAGTAAGCTTGCCGGCAGAAATAATTACTTGATGCGTATCCTTGTCATGCTCAATCTCGGCCCCGAGCCCCTCGGCAATCTCGAGCATTGTTGCCACATCGCTGATATCAGGAACTCCCTCGAGGGTACAGGGCTTATCAGTAAGCATACAGGCCGCAATAAGCGGGAGGATGGTATTTTTGGAACCCCCCACGCGTATCTCTCCAGAAAGCGCCTTCCCACCGTTAATGATGAATTTTGCCATAGTTTCACGTACGTACTTTCCGAGATTACCATGTCTCCTTCTATTCAAATAGCGCGAAATTGGAAAAGCCATTCACCGTTGATGAGCGAGGTAAGCACATAAGCGAAGTAAGCACCGATGTAACCATATACTCAAGGCTTATTAACTTATCTCGCTTATTCGCTTATCTCGCTCATCCTTCACCTTTCCTTTTCAACAAAAATGCGCTACAACTGAAACAGTTTTCAATTAGTATGACAGCCATTGACCGCGTAACGCGTCGAAAATTTTTCTATTTACTTGTCACTCTTTTTCTGTTGGGTGTGCCGCTTATTTTGCTGTATTCGCAGGGCTTTGTGTTCGATTTTCAAAATCGGGATCTTGTCCAAACTGGGGGTATATTTGTTAAAACAGTGCAGACCGGAGCGAAAATTTTCATTGACAGCGATCTCTATGATGAGACCTCGTTTATCTCTCATGGGGTGTTGATGAATAATTTATTGCCCAAGCGCTATACCGTCCGAGTGGAAAAAGAGGGGTATCGCTCATGGCAGAAAGTAGTTCGCGTAAGCGATGAGGAGGTTCTGGAATTCAGAAACGTGTTTCTTCCACCGGCAACCGTGACGCCAATCGTCGTGTTCAATACGAAGAGTAATGTCGAAACGCGGCTTTTTGCTCTCGAGGGCAGTAAAAATGTTCTTCTTGAAGTTGGGAAAAAAGGAGAGACATCAACCCTTTTCTTGGTAAATCCCGAGACTCGCCTAGCTCCTCTCAATACCGTGAAAGTTTCTCAATGGATTTGGGATCCGGTGAACGGAAGCTTCTTTCTTGGACGCGGCACTCAGGGCCGCTACACATGGTATCGGTTGATTGCGGCAACTAATGGGCGCGAGACACAAATCTCATTTCGCGGATTGCCGGAGGGATTTTCCGCAGAGCGCTTAAGCCCTCATCCCGCGAATGCTGAAGAATTTTATTTTTTTGCGGGTGGCGCAATTTTCTTGCAAGGGCGTTCAAGTATACCGATTCCTATCGCCGAACAAGTGGAGACGTATAGCCTGACTCGCGATCATATCTACTTTCTTTCAAAGAATGGTTTTTTTGTGGAGTCTGACCTCGATGGCGGCAATGCCCGAATCCTCGGGAGGCGCGGACTTTTTGTTGATGATGAGCATCCACCTCGCATCATCACCTCTCCCTCAGGAGACATTGCAGTCATTGACTCGGCGGGCGGTCTCTATCTTTTTGAGCCAGACAGAGATCAAGAACTTCAGTTGATTGCGGGAAATATCGACACTGTTGATTTTAGCGGCAATGGCGATCGTATGCTCTTTGGGGACGAACAGCATCTCTGGATCTACTGGCTTCGCGACAATTCTGAGCAACCCTTTGATCTTGCAAAATCCCGCCGTGAGATTTTCGCGTCCGATTCCCCTATTCGTTCCGCATTCCTTGATGAAAAAGGAGCTCATGTCTACTTTGCGACTGATCAAGAAATCATCATGACTGAAGTGGATGATCGAGCTGGGGTGAATAGTTATACTCTCGTCGAGCAACCAATTGATTCGTTTCTCTTTGATCGCGATCGCCTTATTCTGTATTGGGTAGAAGGATCGGCGTTGTTTCAGGTAAATCTCAAATAGACAAAACCCGTCCGCCAGTTGGCGGACGGGTTTTGTCTTATGACTCTTAGCGTTTTGCCCACTGCGGCGCTTTTCTTGCACCCTTGAGGCCGAATTTCTTTCGCTCTTTCATTCGAGAATCACGAGTCAAAAATCCTGCTCGCTTGAGACGCTTGCGAAAATCAGGATTAAAAAGAACGAGGGCGCGAGCGGTTCCGTGGCGCACTGCCTCGGCCTGCGCATGCACTCCGCCTCCAGAAACTTTGACCGTCACCCGAAACCGATCCCCGGAATTCATAGTGTCGATTGCTTCGGTTGCCACGCGCTGGAGCGTTGGATAGCTAAAGTATTCCGTAATCGGCTGCGTGTTCACCCATACCCCGCGCTCTCCCTTTGTGAATAATCGAACACGCGCGACTGCGGTCTTTCTTCGCCCAACTGCCTCCCAGTATCGATCCGATTCCGTATCAGTGGCGTGAGGGATTTCGATCACTGGTTCGTGCTCTGATTTTTCGGTCTCCGGGACAGTCTGAATTTTCCGCTTGGACACTGCTTTGGGAACTGTCGCGGGTTTTGCTGCTACGCGCTTAATTGCTTTTTTTCGGATGGGTTTTACTGCTTCCATACTCTAGTGATTCCCCTTATAAATAGTAAGATTCTTCAATATCTGACTGCGAAGCTTATTCTTGGGAAGCATACCAGAGATTGCAAGTCGGAGCATCACGCGCGAATCTTTCATGCGCATCCATTCGGCATTAAACTCTTTTAAATTTCCGATGTAACCCGAGTGCCTGCGATACATTTTGGAAAGCTCCTTTTTCCCCGTGAGAATGAGGCGATCCGAATTTGAAATAACAACCTGAACAATCGCAATTTTGTTTCGCTCAAATGCGGGCTGATGCTTCCCCATGAGTAAGATAGCCGCTTTTGAGGCAATCCGCCCGAGAGGCTCCTTTGAAGCATCAAGTGTGTGCGTTTCCATATTCATGAGATGAATTCAATGAGCGCTCGTTTCGCCGAATCACTTTTTCGGGGTGCCATTTTAATGATTCTGATATAGCCGCCTGGGCGCTCCCGAAAGCGGGGTGCCAAGATGGTCGCCATTTTTTTTGCCGAATCTGTCGGTAGCTGTTCGGCGAGTAGTCTCCGAGAGGAAAGAGTCCCCGCCTTTGCCGTCGTCAGAAGCTTCTCAATTTTTGGGCGAAGTTCTTTTGCCTTTGCCTCGGTCGTGATAATACGCTCGCGCATGATAAGCGCATGGGACAAATTTCTAAAAAGCGCCCGGCGTTGGTTTCGCTCACGTCCAAATTTTCGCCCGCGCTTCAGGTGCTTCATAGTTTATTGCTTGAGAGTAAGCCCAAGATTGCCAAGCGCCTTTTTAATCTCCACAACACCCTTATCGCCAAGCCCGGCGATATCCTTCAGGCGTTTCTCGGATTTTTTTGCAAGCATGCCGACATTCTTGATGCCGCCATTCGCCAGAGCATTCAATGTGCGGGTCGATAACTCAAGCTCTTCAACTTTCTTTTTTAACACTTGCTCCTCAAATGACTCCTCTTCGTTTTCCGATACCTCGGCTTCGGGTGCTACTTCCTCGACGATTCCGCGCGGTTCAACCTTTTTCTCCTTTGAGCCAAATACCCCTGCAAGCACTGCAAATTGGTCCTCGAGAATTTTTGCGGCAGCGGAAAATGCATCGCGCGGAGAAATAGTTCCGTCAGTCTCAATATGGAAACGCACTCGATTATAGTCAGTGCGCTCGCCCACGCGCATATTTTCAACCTCGTAATTCACGAGCCGAAGGGGGGAATACGCGGCATCAAGCGCAATAGTTCCAATTTCAACTTTATCTTTTTGATGTGCCTCCATAGGCTGATATCCGACTCCCTTTTCAATATTAAAGTCCATCGCAAGGGATGCCTTCTTATCGGTGAGGGTCGCAATATGCTGGTCCGGACTTACGATTTCAAGCTGGGAGGGCACTTTGATATCTCCAGCCTTGACTTCGCGCTCCCCTTTGACATCCACGCGAGCCTGGAACGGGCCGTCGCCGTGCATGCGGAATCGCACTCGTCTGAGGTTCAGCGTCAGTTCCACCATATCTTCGAGAACGCCGGTAATGGATGAGAATTCGTGTTGGACTCCGTCTATTTTTACTGAGGTTATCGCAGCGCCCTCGAGCGACGAAAGGAGAACCCTCCGGAGCGCATTCCCCATAGTCTGTCCGTATCCAGGCCAGAGACCTTCGATTTCAAAAATCGCGCGGTTCCCCTCTTCGAGAATAACTTTTGGCGATAGTGGTGTAGGAATCATGTTGAGTTAGCGTGAATAATATTCGATTACTTTGCTTAAATTCATTGGCAGAACACCGTCCTCCTCACCGGGTAATCGCTTTACGGTGCCAGTCCACGATTCCGCATTGAGTTCGAGCCAGCCGGGGGGTGTATGTTTTTTTAAGTGGACGGCAAGACCTGCCACGATTCCCCGAGTGCGCTTTGGTTCTCGGATCGAAATTATATCTCCGGGGCGCACCAGTCGGGACGGAATCTTTGTGGACTTGCCATTCATGGAAATGAAACCGTAGGAAATAAGGTGCTGTGCAATCCTGCGGGATCCGGCAAGCCCAAGGCGATACACCGCGTTATCGAGTCGTCTCTCCAGTAGCTCAAGCAAAGCTTGGGTTCGGGTCTTGCCGCGAATATGGCCTGCTGCCTCAACCACGCGCTTCAGCCCAGAGTCTGAGAGCCCATACTGAAATCGAATCTTCTGTTTTTCAACAAGTTCCATACCAAATTCAGAGAGTCCTCGGGATCTCCGCTTCCCGTGCACACCCGGCGGATACGGCCTACGCACCATCGCGGCTTTGGGCGATATATCGCGCTCTGCTTTGAAAATAAAACGTTCCCCGAAGCGGCGGCTGATACGTGATGTAGCGTACAGTTTCATAAAAGTTATACTCGACGCACCTTTTTCGGGCGCGGTCCATTATGGGGGAGAGGTGTAATGTCCTTGATAAGAATAATATTAAAACCTCGATTTGCAATGGCTCGTACCGCTGATTCTCGACCGGATCCCACACCTTTTACCAGAACGACAATCTCCTCAATACCGGCGACTCGCGCTTTCTCAGCCACCGCTTCCGCAACGCGTGCGGCAGCAAAGGGAGTTGCTTTCTTGGTCCCTTTAAATCCCATCGTACCTGCTGAAGACCAGGTGATCACATTGCCGCGCTCATCCGTCAGCGTAATCATGGTGTTATTATATGTGGCGAGGACATGGACCACGCCGTGCCCCCTGCCCGGCCGCGCTGATACATCTTTTCTGACTTCCTCGCGCTTCGCTAAAAGCGCATCGCCTTCGCGTGCGAGTTCCTCGTCGGTTTGCTTAATGATGCGTTTCTTGCCCATAATATTGAGTGTATAAGCCGATAAGCTGGATAAGCGAGGTAAGCTAGTTAAGTAGTTGACGTACGTTGGACTTACTTCACTTATTTTACTTATCTTGCTTATTTGCTTCTACGTCGGACTTGCCGATGGCTTACGGCCTGAACCCATGGTTTTTCGCACATTGCCTCGTCTTGTCCGGGAATTCGTCTTCGTGCGTTGCCCCCGAACGGGAAGACCGCGAATGTGCCTCGAACCACGGTATGCTCCGATATCTCGCAGACGCTTGATATTCAGCATGATCTCACGTCGGAGTTCTCCCTCAATGCGATATTGCTTCTCAATGAGATCTCGGATCTTATTAATTTCATCAGGCGTTAAATCTTTGGCACGCTTCAAAGGGGACACTTTTGCCGCTGCAACAATATCGCATGCTCTTTTCAGACCGACACCATAAATATATGCGAGTGCATATTCGATCTTCTTATTATCTGGAATGGTTGTCCCTGCAATACGCATGTGAGTTCTTAAGAGGATAAAGAAAATATAGAATATAGGGGGTACGGTCGGTTCTTCATAAACTTTATGCCTTTATCTTCTTTATTCTCTTTTTATATTCTCCGTTACCCTTGTCGCTGTTTATGCTTCGGATTTGTACAAATAACAAACACACGGCCGCTCCTCCGGACTACTTTGCAACTTTTGCACATTCGTTTGACGGACGCACGTACTTTCATAATTTACGAGCTGATAAGCCTGGTAAGCATATAAGCGAGATAAGAAATTGCAGACCATAGTAGCTTATGAGCTTACCTCGCTCTATTTGCCTATTTGCTATTTAAGCCGCTGTACAATTCTTGCCTTGGTATCGTCGTACGGAGAAAGTTCCACCCTGACGCGATCTCCGGGAAGCACGCGAATATGATGAAGGCGCATACGCCCCGAGAGATGGGCGAGGATTTCCTTATCATCATCTAAACGCACCCGAAAAAGGGTGCTCGGCAGGGCTTCTTGAACAAGGCCTTCCTTAAAAAGGCGGGCATTCGGGCTCATTAGTCAGTACCAAACGAATATAGCATTTGACGAGACATTGCGCAAGACCACGGAAGCATTAGGCGGGTGGAACTACAGAGACATCAAGGCCGCTTGATCGTGCAGGAATAAACCAGAGCCAGGGAGGGAACCGTTTCAATCGGAACGAATCAATTTCCTCGCGGCCCCGAAGGTAGGCTTCGGCCTTCCGCGGTGTCGAGGTTCGGAGCACATGTGCGATATCCGTCACCGATGGCTCGTGATAATAACGAAGGGTACCACTCGCGGTGAGGCGCGCCTCGGATTTTACCGAATCGAATCCTGCAATTGTGATTTGAATACCCTCTTGTCGGGTTGGCGTTTTTTCGGGTGAGATCTCATCCGGCGGTCTCAAGAGTGTTACCACGAGCGATGCAAGGTCAGAAGTCTTGAGAGCAAGTAGGCGGCCTTTTCCGTGTACGGTAATCGTGAAGCGATCCCCCGGATCGCCAGGTTTCGGGGCGATGATATTTACGATCATGGCTTCGCGTCCACTCGGGGGTGCCGCGAAATCATTATCCGCCGGAATCTTCTGATCCAGCTCGGCACGGAGCTCGTCAATTACCCGTTTTGTCAGCGCTTCGCTTCCGCGCTTGATGTCATCCAAGGTTGCAATTTTTGATTCGCCCACAAACCCACCACGAAACGCGGTTTCGGACTTTGCCGAGAAGCCATCGAATTTCGCGGTCCCCCGAAAACCGGGAATTCGAAATTCGGTCGGCCCGATATTGTAACTCTCTCCGGGTTGATCGGCGATTACGGTGGTCGTGATTGACGTCGCTTGCACTCGTCCCCCTTCCACCTTTGCCCCCGGAACCGTTACCGCGCTAAGCAGCCGGAAAATCTTTCCCGATGCATCTTCAAGGCGCGTGTTTGCGACTAATCGTTGAGGGCTTGAGTCAAACGCATTGTACAACGTAACGGTACCTTGCGCTTTCGCTTGGACGAACTTTTTCCCAGTTGCCTCAAAGTCCTCGGCAATGGTTTTCTCGAGCGTGATCGCAAGACCCGGTATCCTCTTGCCCGTGGGATCGCTCGTGGTGATTGACATGTCAAGGGTGAGATTAAGCGTTCCGATATCTTGGGCCTCGATTTTCGGGTATATCACAATTGAAAATTTCGGGAATATAAATGTAGGAAGTACAAAAATCGCAACCAGAACAAGAGATACTCCGACGATACTCGCTCGTCGAATCCGCTGCCTTTTTTTCGAGCCCGAAGGCTCCCAGGTATGGACGGGGAGTTCGACATCGAGGATTGTTCTTGCGTCGGGTGCGGGAGCAGCTTCGGGTATCCCCATTGGGGGTTCCATGGGATTGTCCGGAACCGGGGGGAGCGCCTTGCGAGGGGTCACTGGCGATGGAACCGGCCGCAAAATTTGATCGGATGGCTGCTTTGGTGCCGGGGTTTCTGTGTGCGATGGCTTCTTGGTAAGCCTAATGGGTGGACCTGGCGGAATTACATCGCGAACGATTTTCCGCCCTGTTTCCTCAGGGGTTTCCACCGCGTCAGATTGTTTTCGAAGTCGGTCGAGGTAGCTCATGATTGTTGCAGTGAGGGGAGAATTGCTCCGTGATGAGAACTGAGCCGCCAGGCAAGTGCGGCAAGTGATACTTCTTCCGGCCCCGAAAGAGGGAGAACCGTATTCCGAAATATTGTCGAGGCAATGTCCTCTGCTCCAAGAGGACGGATATCAAGACTCTCGAGAAAGGTAAGTTCATTAAACCATGGAAGTGAGTTTAGCGCATCTCGAATGAGAGAGAGTCGCGCTCCGCCGCCAAGGAGGTATACTCGTTCCGGGATCGAAAATTTTTCTTCAGACTTCAAGAGCTTCACCAACTGCTCGGCCCAGTTCGCTACCGCCGCACGAAGCGCATCGTTGAAGGCAATCTTTGTTGCTTCAGGGAGTTGAATTGACCCCCATTGCCGTTTCATGCGCTCGGCGTCCGCGCGACCGATTTTGAGGCGCTTGGCGAGTGCGCCCGTGATATCATCACCGCCCGATTCAAATTGACCCGTGTAGCGGATTGCGTTATCCCCCAGGAGTGATACTTCACTCATGCGTGCTCCGATTTTTATGATGAGGGCGTCATGGACTCCGAGTACCCCAACGAGCACTGAAGCAACCGCGGCCTGATCCGAAATAAAACGAAGTTCGAGGCCGCCGAGCACGCTCCGGAGATTATAGAGTACTTTCCAGAATGCCTCATCTGCGTATGTCGCAAAAAGCGTAATCTCAATCACCCGACCTCGCGTTTCGCGAGTTAACGTCTCAACAGGATACCCATCAATCGTAATACGGAAAGGCATGAGATGGGCGAGCGTATACCCGCGCCCGCCAAGGATTTTTGCTCGATGGGTTTCAAGAAAATTGGTGAGCAATTCTTGAAGTTCTCGTTCACGAACTACCATCTCGGGTTTATGGCGTTCGCTTCGCGCCACCGCCATTTCGTTAAACGTAAAATGGTTGCCAAGGCCGATTAAAATGCCGTCGGGCACATGCCCGATTTCGCGCAGGTATTGAAAGATCAGTCGGCGCAGGTGCTCACTCATCAAAGGAATAAGATCGCGTTCCTTCTCACGAAACGGCAGTTCAAAATGGAGTTTCTTTACCACAGTTGCTTCAGTTTCCATTTCTTCAAAGCGAAGTGAACGAATCGCGGTATTTGAACCGATATCAATCGCAATGAAATGTCGGCGCTTCACGCGCCTGAAAAATCCTCGAGCGAACCAACTCATGAATATAGTATACCAACATATGGAATCGAGAGAAACAACCCGCCTGCCCGCATCGCCGTGGCTCGAGCGAGGCGAGCCGAACGGGCAGGGAATCAGGTATCAAGAAGCAATATGAACAAGGAGCTCCGCACCCGAGAGCGGTGCGGTACCAGAGCACAAAACTTAAGTTTTGTGCTCGGCCGCGCACACAATGTGTGTGCGCTGGTCTCCTGTTCGACCCCCTCCTTTTGCGCAACTGCGCTGTTACATAAAGTGACAATATAAGATGGCAAAATACTTGTGATGTATACAGGCTCATTAAGCGCGAAAAGGAGGGGGTGCATTTGTTTGTCGCTCCATTCCTCCCCGCCCCGACCATGGTCGGGGCGGGGTATCCTGGAGACAAACAAATGAAATACTATTCCACTATTGCCCGGATACGCCTCACACCCGCTGAAGACGATTCCTCTTTTACAATTCGAAAACGTCCAATCTCGCCGGTATGGCTCACATGCGGCCCTCCGCAAAGCTCCCGCGAGAAAATTTCCGTATTATTTCCCACTGAATATACTTTTACTCGCTCGGGATAGTGGCCTTTATAAAAGAAGAGTGCTCCTGTTTTTTTCGCCTCTTCAAGCGGCATTTCCTCGATTCTGACTGGAAAATCCCGCTGAATCGCATACATTACGAGCTCCTCAATTTTTATGATTTCATCTGGTGTGAGTTTCCGAGGAAACAAAAAATCAAACCTGGTGCGCTCAGCAGTGATGTCCGATCCACGTTGCTCGACAGCACTCCCAAGCACTGTATGAAGGGCCGCATTCAAGAGATGCGTTGCCGTGTGAAGGCGCGTTACGATTTTCAGCTCTTCCTCACTGCCGGCCTTGAGTTCTCCGGTATCAAGTAGCAGGCCGTGTCCGCCAAATTTTTTCTCAACCCCGGCGCGGGAGATTTCTTGATGTTGCAAAAATTCCCGATCAAACTCCTCACGGCTGAGGGATGCCGTTTTCACTGGATCAAGATCTTTGATCACTTCATACGGCAAGCCGAAAGATTGGTACAGGGTAAACGCTTGAACGGCACCGATATTCGAAAGCTGTTCGAACTCACGAATTCCCGCATCAAGAGTTTTTAAAAAGCGCTTGCGCTCGTCATCGAATTCAGCTCGAATTACTTCTCCCTCGCGCTTGAGTTCGGGGTAGGTCTCTCCATATTCATGAATAACCTCGTGCAGCAGCGCACCGGTTACATGCTCGGGAATCTGATTCATCCGTTCCTGTGCCATTACTCGCCTCATAAGACGTCTCAGAATATATCCGGCACCCTTATTTGCTGGCCGAACTCCGTCAGCCAGAAGAAATGCGCTTGCGCGCGTGTGATCCGCGATGATGCGCTGAACCCGGAGATCCACCTCGCGCGGCAACAAACTCACCAGTGGTGCGAAAAGATCGGTTTCAAAAATATTCTTTTTTCCCTGACTGATCATGGCGAGCCTCTCCAAACCCATACCCGTATCAACCCCGAAAATCTTGAGCGGTTCCAAGGATTTTCCGACGCTACCCGCCAACAGCTCTTCGCGCGAACCAGGATAGAAGAATTGGTTAAATACAATATTCCAAACTTCAACATCGTCTCCCACTGCATTGCGGCAATAAATCTCCGTTGTTGGTCCGCACGGTCCTGCGTTTCCGGTCGGGCCCCAAAACACATCCGCCATACCCTCTTCCCGAATGTCTTTTATGCCGAGCTCCTCCCAGATTGAACGAGACTCTTCGTCTGTTGGTGTGGCAGACTCTTGTCCGCCAGAGGCGGATCCGCCTTGGGCGGAAAAAATCGTTACATAAGAGATTGGCAACCCTAGCGAATTGGTGATGAATTCATGTGCATAGGTAATTGCTTCGCGTTTGCCATACCCTCCAAATGAAAAGTTTCCGAGCATCTCGAAAAACGTATCATGGGTCTCATCCCCCACTACATCAATGTCTGATGTGCGGAATGATTTCTGTATCGATACAGTATTTTTTGATCCAAAATCTTTCATCGGGTCGGCCTCGCCCGTGTAATAGCGTTTGAACTGCTGCATGCCGGCGGTGGTTAACAGGACCGAAGGATCATCCGGAATCAGCGAAGAAGAGGGCACAATTGTGTGCCCGTGTTCTTCGAAAAACTTGAGGAAACGTTTTCGGATCTCAACTGAGTCCATATCTTCCCATTCAAACGCGATTCAGTAAAATCAGCAAATGAACGTGGAGCTCCGCGCGGCAAGACCGCGCGGTATCTCCATTTCACCCAGCACTCAGCGTGGATAATAACGAATTTTCTCTCCTGAGTATGACATTCTTAAAAACGGAGGAAATAATTTTTATTATACCTGAGTGCTGGGTTTATTGTTTGTTACCATTCATCCGCGCCCCGACCGCGGTCGGGGCGCGGTATTCTGGACAAACAATAATTCCCCCACTGATAAGCTCTCTACCCTGAGTGTGGGCGAAGGGATCATCCTGATAGAAAACAATTGATTGCCCGGGCGTAATAGCTCTTTGCGGCTCGTCGAAAGTCACGTGCACACTATTCTCTATTCTCTGTTCTCTGGCGACTCTGCACTTTTGAAGCGGCTGCCGATACCGTATCCGTGCCATGCATCGGAGCGGAAGTTCTGGTTCAATTCCCGAGGTCCACTGCACATTAGTCGTGGTAAGTTCTATTCCAAAGAGCTGTTCGTCAAACGGGCCTTCAGAAACAACAAGCGTATTCGTTTCAAAATCCTTTCGGGCGACATAGTAGGGAATCCCCCCTCCGATGCCAATCCCCTCGCGTTGTCCGATAGTATAGAATGGGAGTCCTTCATGCTCACCAATTTCGCGTCCCGACGTGGTGAGTACTTTTCCGTGCTCAACCGGAATATGTTTCTTAAGAAATTCTCGAATATCAATTTCACCAATAAAACAAATGCCCTGCGATTCGCTCTTCTCGGCAGTCGGCAAATTAAATTTCCTTGCGAGTTCGCGCACCTCCGGCTTTGTCAGTTCGCCGATGGGAAACAAAGTTTTCGAAAGCTCACGCTGCCCAAGAGTCCAAAGAAAATAACTCTGGTCCTTGTTAGAATCGATGCCAGGGAGTAGGGAGTAGAGAGTAGAGAGTAGAGGTTTTTCGGCGTTTGTTATTTCCTGTTCACTGCTTGTTGCTTCCTGCTTGTTGCTTCCTGCTCTCCCTTCTCTATTCTCTATTCTCTTTTCTCTATTTTCTATCCGCGCATAATGTCCCGTCGCGACATAGTCTGCTCCTGCCGCAATTGCCCGGTCAAAAAACACGCCAAACTTAATGTGACGATTGCACATGACATCAGGATTCGGGGTACGCCCTGCCGCATACTCGCGGATCATGTATTCAACTACTGCAGTCTTGTACTCTTTTGTAAAATCCCAGGTCTGGAACGGTATATTGAGGTGCGCCGCAACTTTCATCGCATCATAACGATCCTCTTTGAAGTTGCAGGGAATGTCAGGATCACTCCACATCTTGATGTGAATCCCGACCACGTCAAAGCCGCTCTCTTTCAAGAGAGCCGCTGAAACAGATGAATCAACTCCGCCCGAGAGTGCGACAAATACTTTTTTCATGAAGCGGCCTGCTGAAAATCTTTTGGGTTAATCTCGCCAAGTCGTAAAACGCCGAGTAGAGTGCCATGGGCCAATTCTCGATGTAGCGGAACAATGGTGGTAATTGTTCGGCTTCCCATTTTCCTGCGCAATTTTATATGACTTCCTTTGGTGGTAATAATAATAAAACCGAATTCTCGGCAAAGAATTCGGACAATTTCCCGCCCAGAATACGTTTTAGCCATGGCCGACTTCGATGGTAGTCAGGAGGGGTGCGTCATGCCCAAGCTGCCTGCGCGCCTTTGGCATATCTTCGAGATAGAGTTCAATGGCTTCCTGTAGATTTTGCTTTGCTTGTTCAACCGTTCGCCCCTGACTTACCACGCCTAATTCAAGGGAGCGGGCAACAAACCACTTACCTTCCTTCTGAATAACTACCGCAGAGCGATATGTCATATTCAATAATTATACCATATATCGAGTCAAAAGCATACACAAAAATGTGATAACCTTCTTTCTCATAGCATGGGCGTGCGAGGAATCGGACCTAGGACCTTGTCATTATTCGCCACGGCGAAGGCGTCTACCCAATTTCGTCCTTTACCGGTTTTAAGGAAACGCTCAAATCGAAGAACCTCATTTCTGGTGGTATCAGTATCGTTATGTATTTTTATCCGCCCATCCAAATCTGCCGTGCTTCCGGTGTATCGTTCTCCTTTCTGATTTTGGATAATATACGCCCAATACATAATGGGTGTGGAAGGGATCGAACCTTCGGCCTCTTCATTATCAGTGAAGTGCTCTGCCACTGAGCTACACACCCCTACTCAACCTTGTCATTACCCGCCATGGCGGGCACGCTCTACCACTGAGCTACACGCCCAGCAGAAGTCGGGAATCTCTTTAGGGGTATTCATCGTCATTACTCGCTCTAGCGAACGCGCCCTGCCGACAGGCAGTTCTACCACCCGCCCGACCCGTCCGAATGGATTCATCCGGGCGGACTGAATGACATCAGTCGTTCGGGCGGGCTACGCCACATGCCCGATTCACGCACTTCAAAATTAGCAAATAAATACTGGAGTTTCAAGCTTTTGATTTTTTATCAGACAAATTGGCGCATTATCCGATATTTTCAAACTTTAGATGGGTCAAGGTACTTTGAACAAAAAAATATTGATGTACGCCCTATTGCCTGATATACTGAACAAATGCTGAGAGATACGGATCCGGCGATAAAACTCGCAATACTGTTCGGCTCCCGCGCTTCCGGAAAAGCGAACGCTAATTCCGACACTGATGTGGCGGTTCTTGCAGATCACCCGCTTTCGATTGACGAGAAGGCGCATCTCGCGGTGCGGTTCGCCACCAAACTCAATGTGTCAGAAGACACGATTGATCTCATTGACTTATGGGATGCCCCACCTCTCCTCGGACACCATGTTGCCGAAGGAGGAAAACTACTTGAGGGGAGTCCGTATGATTTTGTGCGTTTCCGGGTGCTCGCCTGGAAGCGTTATCTGGATACCGCAAAATTACGCCGAATGCGGAGCTCGGCGCTCGCCCGCAATGTCTAAAGAACTCATTGAAAAAAAACTCGAGCAAATCACGCAACTACTCGCAGAGTTGAGCCGTTTTTTTGAAAAATCAAGTGAGGAATTTTTACGAGATGCGGTAACGATCCGGGCAGCAGAGCGCGATTTTCAACTCATCGTGGATATCGCGAGCGACCTCAATGCCCACATCCTTGTCGAGAAGGGGGAAGCGACTCCGGACACCTATCGGCAATCGTTCATCAATCTTGGACGCGCTGGCATTCTCCCGGCTTCACTTGCAAATGAGCTTGCCGTAAGCGCACGGCTTCGCAACATCCTGGTGCACGAGTACGATTTTGAGGAAGACGTAGGCCGTTTTTACGTTGAGGCAAAACGATTTGTTGGTGCCTACGGCCTGTACCTTACCGCCATGCGCGAATTTTTGAATCGAGGCTGAAGACCGCGAACGCCAGCCCATGATATTTTATCTTAGCAATCTTTCAGCGATCGCTTACAAATTGTTAAGATAAAATTTTGCACTATTTATGTGTGTTATGAGTATCTCTGTTTGAAAACGCTGTATTTGCGCCTACTCTGAATTCAACAAAATTTCCTGGAAAAAAATTTGACAAAAGGGTAGTTTTCAGCTATCCTATAGGCATCTGGCATGGAAAGCACCTGCGGCAAGCTCGCTTCGCCGAAGCTTCGGCGAAGTGCGGGAACGCCGCAATTTCACCAACAATAGTGGAGGAAGGGACATGAGAACGCACGTGATCATCCTCGCAGTGGCCGCGTTCGTGGTTGCATTCACGACCGTCTCACAGTTCACCCTCGCCCAGGAGAAGCCGGTCGTTCAGCCCAGCGTCGTCCAGAACGCGCCGAAGGAGGCGGCCGAAGTCAAGAAGCCAGACTTCCTGAAGGATCTCGACAAGGCCCTGAAGCAGGGTTGCACGCGGTTCTACCTCTATACAGGGTGGGAGAAGCACGAGTCAGAATGGATCGTCTGCGACTTCGGCTTGTTCTAGGCGCGGGCTCAATCACACCAAACGTAGCTCAAAGTGCACCCCAGACCAACTAAGGAGGTAGGGCAATGACAAGGTTTCTAGCTCTTTCGGTCATCATCGCGTTCGCGCTTGTCGCCGCCTTTGCGGGCGACGTCAGTGCCCAGCAGCAGATTCCGACGACCGAAGTCGCACAGACGGGTCCTCCGGCGGACGCCGTCAAGGTTGCAACTACTCCTCCGGGATTCATCGAGACACCGGAGAACTTCCGAGGCCTCATCGGAAAGTGGAAATACGATGAAAACGTCAAGTTTCTTTCCAACTTTGAGGTTAAGTCGGTATCCAAGGAGGGTACCGCATCGGATTTGCACTTCAAGGTCGGCGGCAGGGACGCCGAGAATGCCATCTTAACGGTGACGGCCCACGATGGTAAGCTGCTCCAGCTCGAGATTACTGTTAACTTGGGGAAGTGGGAGCTGAAGTGGGATAGGCGTTACCCCAAGATCCTTGATGGAAAGATCTCCGGGCCGGGAGTCCCCCAAGGCATCCAGGGCAGGTTCTACAGGGAAGAATGAAACAGATTCAAGTATGACGAGGCCGCAGGCGGAACTGCGACCTCTATTTTTTTACCAAGAGGGGTGTTTTACCCGAAGAGAGAGGAACTATCTCCATTACCTTTTCGAGTTTGATAACAAATTCTTTTTGAAGATACTTTTTAACTACTCGAAAAAGCTTTTCCGCTACATCTGGTTTGTTGGGATTTTTGAAAACTGCTCTAATTATTAACTTACCCGGATTTATTTGGATAAATTGAACTTGGTGAATTTCATCACTTAAGCTCTCACTAATCAAATGCGATAAATGCAAACATGGAATCAGCTTTCCGCTTGCTGAGACAAGAAACTCCGATGTTCGGCCACTAAACTCAAGATAGGGCGCCACGTTACCGCATGGGCATCCGTTGGTCTTAAGTAACCTACCTCTGTCACCTATTTTGTAGCGGACAAAAGGATTGACGATATTTTCATAAAAAGAGTAAACAATATCACCAAAATTTCCTTCAGGAATTGGATGCCCTAATTCATCCACAATTTCTAAATAACCCCACTCCCGTATGAGATGAAATTTTCTTGTTTTCACACATTCTATTGCTAATAAGCCACATTCCCGTATCCCGTACATTGAGAACAGATCACATTTGAAAAAGCGAACAAAGAAACTTCGATCAGCTTGAGATAGTGGTTCTGCGGTATATACAATGAATTTGAATTGATAAAAAGATTTATCACGCCTCATCCAATAAGAAAGCTGCCTCAAATAAGTCGCAGTTGTAAAAAGAATATCAGGATGAGTTTCATTCAACAAACTATAGAGCCTGGTTCTCCCTTCATTATTTTCTAAATCTTGACCCGAAACTACCATCAACCAAGGGTAAACCCAGGTTTTTATCCCGAGATTAAAAACTCGGACTGGCTGTTTAAGCGCATCAACTGTTTGAGAGAAGTAATCAAGCATATATCGAAATTGCGCTCGCATACGAATTCCACTTTGTTTCGCGAAATAGAATGATAAGGGATTGCCGGTTGAGCCTGAGGTGCTGACAATGTGCCCTCGTAGTAACTCGGGTATCTCTGGATTCAACCATTCACTTTTGGCGAGCCGATTAAGGATAGCGCGACTTACTATCGGAATATACTGCATATCGGAGAGTTTCTCCCCAGGCCAAGTACTCACCCCGGCTTCAGAAAAAAGCTTATTATAGAATGGTGATTTTTTTGCCTCCACAAGAAAATTTCTCATTTTACGCAGTTGAATTTTATTAAACTCTCGATCTGAGAATTTTTGCGAGATACTGAGCGCCAACGTGCATAGAGAAATGTCGGCCTCTTCGGCTGGTGTACCCATCAACCGCGTGCGAATAGAAAAAGGCTTGAACTCTATTACTTTCTTTGCTATTTGTTCTATCATGGATTTCTGCTCATAGTATGAATATACTCTAAATTTAGAAACCAAGTATGGATATCAAAATAACATATTCCGAAAAACCAGTAACACCCGATGAGATCGCTGTGAGTAGACTCATTGAGGAAATGGCTAAAGTAATAAAAGCCCGTGATTATAATAAACTCCATTCTTTGTTTGCTGCAAGTGACGAGTTCGAACTAAAAAAAAATATCGAAACTATAATGGAAAATAATCCCTATGTTCGAACAATTTCTTATCAGAATGTTTGGATTCGAATATTGGACAAATCAAAGGCGGTAGCTTCATACTCATTGGGCCTAGTAAGTTACGAAAAAACTATTAGAATAATGAACCCCCATTTTTTGGCCTTCCGAAAGATTGGCGAACGGTGGTACATATCGTTGTAAATCGGCGGACACTTTCATCAAAAAACGAAATATGAATTTTGTGACATTGACGAGGAAAAGACTTCTAAAGAATCTCGTCGGAGGCTGTCCATTTGAGAAGCAATTTCGACTTTATACGGATAAGTATGGTTTCATGGCCCGGATTTTTGCCGAATGTTATGCGCTAATGATTTCTCAGACCGACAATTTTGTTATTAAGGATTGGGAAGAAATTCAGGAGCGCAAACTAGTAAAACTTCTTAATTCTGCACTGCAGACAGTCCCCTTCTGGAGACGTTATCAAAATCAGGATATGCTCTCAGCCGCGAAAACAGCGAGAGAAGCCATCAAAAGCTTCCCAGTATTAACCCGCGGCTTGGTTAAGTTAAAAATTAAAGAACTTATTAATCCTATTGCGCTCGCGCGAAATTACGTCGCAACGGCAACATCCGGTTCTACAGGGCAGCCACTAGCATTTTTTCAAGATTCGACTGAACTAAAGTTTCGATTAGCCACGGCGCTCACTGAACTGCAGTACATCGGTGCTAAAAGTAATTCGATAGTCATCTTAGGTCTTCAAACGCACCGTTACCTCGATGCTCTTGGCCAAAGATTCAGCGGACAAGATCTTGAATCGGTTCAATATCGATATGAAAAATTCTATCCATACTTATTAAAATATTCTTCTGAAACTCTGATTGGCACAACCTCTCTGATTCAACGATTATCCGTTCTCGTACGTCATGATAAAAAGACAATCAAATTTAAACATATTCTCTATAGGGGTGAAGCGTTTGATTCTATCGAGCTCAAGCAAATTGAAAAAGAGTTCGAGGCAGAGTGCTTTTCTTCATATGGAACCCGCGAGTGTTCTATGATCGCTCTACAGTGTAAGGAGCGGCAATTTCACACCGTGCCATGGATGAACTATATAGAGATTTTAGATTCGAGCGGAAATGGTCTCTCGGTTGGTGAGGAGGGCCGGATAGTCATAACATATTTCAAAAATTTTGTTATGCCTTTTATTAGGTATGACATTGGAGACAGAGGAAAAATTAATACAGAATTATGTCCATGTGGCCGACAAACTCCTACAATTATATTTACGGGAAGAACTGGGGGGAGCATTGAGACGCCAAGCGGTAAGTCAGTAATGCTTCTTTCGATCACTTCGTTAATTGCAAAAATTTTTTATGACTCGATTGAACGATTCCAAATCGAGCAAAGCGACCCAGCAAATATGATTTTCAGATTCATCCCTTCAAAAAGTTTTTCTCCTGTAATTGAGAATAAACTACTGAAAGCCCTTAACGAAATCTTCAAGAACCAAATGCAAGTTAATCTAGAAAAAATTTCAGGCTTTATTCCGAATGACATGGGGAAAATTCCACTTTTTATAAAGAAATTTTGACCAGCGCTATTGATGATTTTGTTTTTGCGTGAGTATGCCTAGGGTTACCCAATATCTTCCCACGAGCAAAATAAAATATTGAAAAGGAATGAGAAAAATAAAAAGGTAAGAATAAGGAAGATATGAAAACTTCGATGGCAGTTTCGAATGTCGTTTGGCCCACATTTGTAAACTATTTTGCAGTGTTAATAATGTGGCTCTACTAAATGAATTCACATCAAATTGCTGATAGAGCGGGTGAAGCAAAACAATGAGGTAACTTGCCCAACCACGAAGAGCCCAATGTTTTACAAAAACGCGAAAACTAAAATGTTTGGTATGCATTACCATCATCGGAATTTGGAGAAGGGAATACATTCCTTCATGGAAACGAATTTTGAGTTCCCAGTCCTCAAGCGACGGATAGCGAAAGTACGCATTAAACCCGCCCAATTTCTCCAATGCTATTTTGCGATAGCAAACATTGCCCGTATTACCAACCTTGTTATTCCAGTGCCACGTAGACTTATGCGAAGAAAAAATGTCTGGCGCATGCATCCATAACACAAAGCGATCCAGCAACCCTGTTTTTTTTCCGTCTTTTCGAGCAACTGGCACATACCAACCTCCTACCCCGCTCACTTCAGGATTTTTAAGAAAGGCCTGCTGAAACGAGGTAATCCAGTCAGCCGGGACAATACAATCATCGTCGGTGAAGCACGTGAACCTGCCTCGAGAAAGAGTTATGCCAATGTTCCTGGCAAATGCTGGCCCTCCATTTTGTTTATACCAAACATAAGTAATTTTTTTATCAGGATATCGCCGCATATATTCACAAACAATATTATTGACCATTCTCTCTGAACCGTCATCAACGATAATTATTTCGTAAGAATCATCGCGAATGCCTTCTTGCGCGATGATGGCATCGAGAGCGAGCTGTATTCGACCCGATCCATTATATGTCGGAATAATGACGCTGTAGAAAATCGGACTTTGGACTTTTTTCCCTTCCATGAGGTGAGGACTCGTGCAATATTCATACAGAATAGCTTGAAAAAGATCCAGTTGATTCTGATGCCATAAAACTGAAGTATGAATTCCTTCCGCTACCGAATATCGCAAAAATTCATTCGCACGCCCTTCGTTGGCGGTTGCCGCCTTATGGCCAGCTAATGTGCGAAGTTCGCCTGCCGCGCGCTCGCCTGATTTTCCATCACGGAAATCGAAAAGCATTTTATTTAGTCTTTCCCTCGACACGCGGAATACTGCGTCATTGTCAAACGTCGTCGTTATAGCTTCCAAAAGTGGCGCACTTTGAGAATCCACAACTTCACCGATCCTGAGATTTGGCTCTCGTTTAATCCTTTGTTCTATGCTTCCTGGATATGTAAGAGGCAAAACGCTCATATTGCGTGAATATTTTCTAGGTTCCCACATTTTTATTTTAAAAAAGTCATCCTTCCACAAATCAATCAAAACAACTGGCTTGTCGGCAAAAACCGCATCAAAAATGGCGCCACTATTATCAGAAATTACCAAATCTGATATGGCCAGTAGCTCGACTAAATCAGTATAATCGTCAACCCAGACAATACTTTCTTTGTGAGGTCCCGCTGCTTTTTTAAGGGACTCTAACCTTTCTTGCTCCCAATGAAGAGTGGCGAAGTGAGGTCGGATAATAAGGTTAAATTCTGATGCAATTTCTTGAACGTGATTTCCAAAGTATTCCAATGAACATAAATTTCCGTGAGTCGGTAGGTATAAAATTGTTTTTTTGTTTTTATCAATCTTGCCCTTCAAACTCGCCTCTGGTTTCTGTAAAGGCAAAGTACCCGAAAACCACTCATCAAAGCGCGGATTACCAACTACGACGCTTGTTGTAAACGTACTCATCAGCTCATGACTGTAGGGTCCGTACGTCAAGGCTAAATCGTAGTATCGCGACCACGGACCGAAATTGTACGAGTCCTTGCTATTACCGTACATCACTCTTGCTTTTTTTCCGCGGAAGTAATCTCCCGTGATATATTTATGTCCCATGGTGTTATAAACGAGCACTTTATACTTTTTCAAAAAAGTTCGCTCGTCTTCGCCCGGTCTAACCATGCGAAAATAAACTTTTTCGCTTTCCAAAAAAACTTTAATTTTGGAAAAAAATTCAACCCAGTTTGGCATATTATCTTGTATCCACGGCACATCAAGTATGAATTCCGATTCGGGCAAATGCTTGTAAATATTTTTATAAATGTAGTAATGAAAGGGATTTTCAATGATGAACCCGACGGTAGCGTGTGGCCTCTCATTACCCAAAAAGAGCGCATCTTCTTTTTTGTATGCTTCTGATTTAATCAGAATGCTGATATCCGAAAGATTTACTTTTGCCAAAAAATTATGATCGGCCGGTGGTGCTTCGCCGTGCAGAAAATGAATCAGCGACTGGTACGTTGTATTTTTGTCCTGAATCAAGCGAACCAGCTGAAAGAGTTTTGAGAAATTCATGCGAAACAACGCGATTTACTGGCCAAAACATTTGTGGGCCCTCGCCAGATCATAGGAAAAATCAACCTCAATCGCCTCTAACGCGCCGATATCAAGGGGGAATATTTTGTTCTTGTTTTTTATCGCAACTTCCATCGCATATTCAACGTATTCTGTACCATGCGTATTTTTTAATAGAGCTAAAATTTTTGAACACTCTTCCCAAAAGCTGGCAGCAAAAAGATTAATCCCAACCGCTTCCCCGATAGCGTCATCAAAAGAAATTTTCTTGCTTATCCGAGAGATTGATCCGTCAGGGCATAGGGTAACTTTTATTTCCTCCTCTCCGCATTTTCCCATTTTGATTGCAACTAAACTTATATCCGAATCCGAGGATAACAGCAATTCAAGTATCTCGCCGCTAAAAACAACATCACCATTCAGCAAAATCACTCGTTTCCTTTTTCCGATCGCATCGGCAACAAGTGCGAGCGAATAGAGGGTATTAGTTTCGGCAAACTTTGGATTTTCTACAAATTGCACATGAAGTTTCGGGAAAAATTGTGTAACATAAGGGCGAACCATATCTGCCCGATAACCCACAGCCAAAAAAACATCTGTAATGCCGCAAGCTTTCAGCGCATCGAGTTGGCGGTGCAAAATTGGAATGCCGCCGACTTTAATCAAGCATTTGGGTATAGTCTCGGTTAAAGGACGCAATCTCATACCGCGCCCTGCCGCTAAAATTACGGCGACTGTTTCGGGTTTTGCTGTTGCCTGCATGCAAGTAAAATGTAGACTTCAATCATAATAGCAAATATGCTTTAGGATGAAAACCGGCGATTTTCTTTGGTTGAGAAGGGCAGGCCCTACAGCATTTTGCGGAAATAGCGAATAGCATCGATTTATGCGAATTCTTACATTTAAAGGTAAATATTCATACCGACCAGAAGAAAGCTTCTTAGGTTTTATTTGTTTTTGTCATTTTGAAGCAAAAGATACTTCAAAAAAATTTGAGATTATCGCCGAAGAAATTAACACATATTCTTCTGGGCAAAAAATTATTTTAGTTCCTTTTTCTCATTTACATGAAAGTGTTTTACCCAAAGAAAATGCACAAAAACTCTTTGTTGAATTTGAAAAAGTTTTAGAAAGAATTTCAGGGCAGAAAATTTCTGCTGTACTTTTTGGTGTAAGTAAAGAGTTAAATCTAAATATTGAAAAAGACGATACAGCAATTAAGTTCTTTCATTTTTAAATATATGTTTGATCGAGCTGAGAAAATAAAAAATCTTTGGAATCAAGCAATAACTGATTATGATTTACATATGCAAAAAACAGGTCATTATTCTGCTCAAGAAAAATTACTTAATGAATTGAAAAATTATTTCGAATCCCCGATAATAGATTTAGCAACTGGACCTGGATTTTTAGCTGAAAAACTTTTAATTAAGGAACACCAAGTTATATTGAACGATTTTTCAGATCAAATGTTTAAATCTTTTTCAAAAAAGTTTAGCACAAATATCAATGCAGTTTTTTTAAACCAAGACGCACAATCTATAAACTTAAAAGAATCGTTTAAGACTATTATCTGTTGTAACTTATTTTACTATCTCGAAAATCGAGATGTTGCTATACAAAATTGGAAAAATTTACTAAAAAGTAGCGGTTTAATTATTTTATTTGAAGAATACCCTTTTCATAGACCCAATACTGAGGAAATGAAAAATCATGAACGTGAGTTGATGGATATGATCCAGCCACTTTCACCAAATGAAATAATAAAAATTTTTGCAAAAAATAATTTTAGATTATTAGACAAGAAAAATGTTTCTATTGATCAAAATCACGATTTATATGGATTTATTTTCGATTTTCTATAACATTATTTGGAGTTGTCCAGAATCAATACTATGTTCGATACCCTATCATTTCACGCGCAGGTTCTTATCCGCTTTTTGAAGATTATCACCAGAAAGAACTTTCTTTTCGACCCCGTTATTTCAGAGTTTGAAAAAAAACTCGCACGCTTTTTGGATCTTCCTTATGCTCTGGGCGTGGCGAGCGGCACGGACGCGCTCATTCTGTCGCTAAAAGCGCTGGGTATCGGACCCAGCGACGAGGTGATAGTCCCCGCTTTCAGCTTTTTTTCCACCGCGGGCGTTGTTCTGTGGATAAATGCGAAGCCGGTCTTCGTTGATGTGGAACTCGAAAGCCTAAATATCAATCCGCGACTTATTGAAGGAGCGATAACGCCGAAAACAAAAGCCATTATTGTGGCTCATTTTAACGGGAGAATGGCGGACATGGAAGCGATTTGCGCGGTCGCGAAAAAACACAAACTATTCGTGATCGAGGACGCCGCCCAGGCGATTGGGTCGAAGTATAAAAATAAGCCAATCGGCCACTATGGCGATGTGGCGTGTCTGAGCTTCAACCCGATGAAACTGCTCGGTGGGTATGGTGACGGGGGGGCCGTGGTAACACATAGCAGGGATATCGCCGAAAAAATTTCTTTAATGAGAACGTATGGGGCTCGACATGGAGAGTTTGGCAACCGTCATCCCATAGTGGGGGTGTCTTCCCGACTCTCCGCCTTTCAGGCGGCGGTTCTCTCTCTGAAGATCGAGCATATGGATGGGATTTTGAAGCGGGCACGCCGGAGCTATTTTCTGTTCGTCGAATACATGAAAGCAATTCAGGGAGTGAAAACTCCGGACAATCCGTCGCCTGATTATTTTGTGAACGGTAATCGTTCCATTGTCCTTACTTCCCGAAGAGATGCTCTTCTTGAACATCTGCGCGGGGCAGGGGTACGAATAAGGCGTCCATACGCGGTTCCATTGCCGTATCTTGAGGCCTTTCTCCCGCTAGGATATAAAAGAGGTAATTTTCCCGTTGCTGAAAAAATTTCAGAAGAGATCATTGTGTTACCGGACAGCACATTCGCATCGAAGAGTGAAGTTCAACGGATTGCAAAACTTATAAAAGATTTTTTTCACAATAACTGAATATGCCTGCTGGGTTAGACGGTTATGTATGATTGCGAATCTACGCGGCGGTCTTGTCTATGACCACTATGCGACCCGTGCCGCTTGAGGTAACGAGCGAAAAGATAGCATTAGCGATTTCGCCTGGCTGAATGATGTTGTCAGGCACGTGTCTGGCAAGAGTTGGGAATGCCTTCTGCAACCCCTCAGTGAATACCGGGCCGGGTACGACCGCATCAACTGAAATATTGAATTCCTCCAGATCTTTGGCGAGTCCTTTTGTAAACGCTAATATCCCGCCTTTCGCCGCATTGTAGGGGGCTGCATTTCGTAATCCATGAGTTCCTCCGGTCGAGGCAATGCTTATTATTTTCCCCGACGATGCTTTTTTCATATGCGGGATCACTTCTTTTGACCATAAAAAAACGCTTGTTAAATTCGTCGTAAGTTGCGCATTCCATTCCTCAAGAGTGATAAGGTCGATGGGTCTATAAATGCATACACCCACATTGTTGATCAAAATGTCGATCTTTCCCTTTTCTTCGATGACGGCTTTGACGCTCTCTTGTACGAATGATTCATCCGCGGCATCCCCCACAAGCAATGATACGGAAAGATTTTTTTCACGAAACAATTTCATGGCATCTTCGGCTTTATTCTCATTGCGTCCGTTGATGTATACGCGCATCCCCCGCTCAGCAAAAAGCAGGGCGACTGCAAGGCCGATGCCCTCTGTTGAGCCGGTTACTATCGCTATTTTATTTTTTAGTGCTGAGTCGGTCATTGCCCTTCATCTACTGTTTTTGAGATGATCCACGTAGAGTAGGAAACGGGATATCGGTTCAGATACCATGACTGAACTGTTCCGGTATCGCATATCGGCGCATAGTCGGTAACGATGGTGATAGAGCGATCACCGATCGCGAGTATCTCTTTTATCTTCTTTCTGCTTAGGCAGTTCCAATAGTATAAACCGTCTTTAGGAATAATATGGTGGTTTGGAATATCTTTTTCGCAGAAAAAATTGATTATTAAAAGTTCTTTCGTTACCCGCAAGGCTTCCGTGAGTGCGCGGGTAAGCATGTCAGGCGGAAGATGTTCGAAAAGCTGATTGGCCATTACGACATCGAACGCATTGTCCGCTTCGGTAAGCCGCGTAGCGTTTCCGACCTCGAAAGCAATTCCAGGGTATAGTTTCCGACAATTCTCTATATTTTTTTCCGCTATATCAACCCCTTTATATTCGAGAAAATGATGAAGGCCAGCAAGTTTAAAACTTTCGTAATAATTGCCGGAGCCGCAGCCGATATCAAGGAGGGATGCCTTGTAGACGGTCTTGCCCTTTACCCTTTGCCACCGAAAGTCTCCGGCAACGCGAAGCAGGCTCCCGAACAGGGTCCGTAAAAAAACGCCTTTCTTCCTTTTCGCCGAAAGAATGGTTTTAAAATAACCCAGAGAGAGCGGTTGAATAATTTTTTGTTCTTTTTTAAGAGCAAGGTTCGGATTTTTTTTATCAATATATTCGAGAATGATCTTTCTTGTGAAGAAAAATTGCGGATTAGCAAGCGGATCGAGACTTCCGCTTCTGTAGTTGGTGGCAAGGAACTCGTGGGTATGCCTGTTCCACGCCAATTTCAATTTTTCAACTTCGTCAAGTTCCTTGAGGGAATTGATATCAGACATAATCTATCTTCTTATAAACTCACCCGCAGGCAAACCATATATATCGGATGATGTTTTGTTCGGATGTTCCTCAAAATATTTTTTTACCAAATGAAACCCAAGCGAATATCCTGTCCAGCGCGGAATTTCCGAATTGTTCGAGCCAAAAAACCATAGTGCATGATCATAGTTTATATTGTGATACTCCTTTTTCGCTTTTTCTCCCAGCGTTTTTATCTGGACTTCCGTGAGGACGTTCATCCACATCGGCATAAAGCCGTCCGTAATTTCAATTGCAAAGTAGTCGGCTAATCCTTCGGAGACGATTGCTTCCAGCAGTGTTTGTTCGCGCCCTCGGGTACGCCAACGCATGCAATGGTGAAGCTCGTGAGCAAGGGCCGATCCGAATACTTCAGTAAAATTTTTCTGAAGGTATTGAGATGCCGGATCTAGCGAAATATGCATGAGATGAGAATTTTCGGCACGACCGCAGATCCCGATCTCCGGAATTGCGGCCTTGGGGTCATCGGAGATCATCACGTCAACATCGGAAAGAGGAACTTTGGAAGAGATCTTTGAAATAGTATTTAAAAAAACAGCCTCAATTGATTCTTTATATTTTTCTAAGCTGTTTCCGGATTTTACAATATGGCATTGTACGTTCATGTATTCTTGTCAAAAGAAAGAGTTTGCTCGCCATGACGCGTCAGACGATGCGAAAGCGAGAATACGCTACATTTAAATTTATGCGTATTATTGTGTGGATATGAATGTGTAAATGCCGTATTTCATCATGAATCGTATAATTTCTCAGTCAGAAAAACAAGTGAGGAAATTGTGTCAAACATAATGTTTTTTCCTGAATAAATCTGCCGAAGCTGACTTTATTGAGATTGGCATTCTTGATTTTTTTCATTTATCGTTAAGGTTAATCTTTCTTCAAAGCATATACGTGAAAAGCATGGATAACAAGAATGCCGAATTTTTTAAAGGAGTGCCATTCAGGGATTGGCTCGCCGATGGTCTTCACGAGTGGCGCGCACCATTTTCCGACCCGTCTGTTTTGAATGTCATCCTCCGCGATCTTTCGAGAAGCTTTGTCCTATCGCTTGAACGGATGCTCGGTTGCGAGCTTTATGTTAAAAAAAGTCTTAACGATCCTGATCGCGTGCCCCGTCGTTTTTACTCACTTTTGGAAAAATGGGCCGATAATGAAGTTATTGAAAACATTTCTTTTCCCGAGCCGATTGCCGGATGGCCGCGCCTGCCCGCGCTTCATATCCGCGGTCATTACGATGTGACTGCCTCCGGTTATGGACTGGACTATGACGTGGCTTCAACCAAAGCTATCGCCGAAATTCTTGAGCGCTCTTCGCTAGCCACTTGGGACGAAAAAAAAATTATGCGCGGCAGTTATGCTGATTTAAAAAGTCGCGGCGCCGTTGATCCGGAAATATTTACGGCCTTTTCTAAAAATCAGCTTGCGCGTGAAGAATATGCTTCTCACTGCATAGACGCACAAAGCGTGCTTCAATGGATTTCGTGCGCCTCGTTATTGGACCGAGGGAGAGTACTTATTCCTGCCCAAATAATTTATCTGCAATTTGCCCAAACGAAGAATGAGTCAGTTATCCGGCAAGCTACTTCTAATGGCGCGGCGGCTGGCGCTTCATATGAAATGGCACTACACAATGCTATTTGCGAATCCATAGAACGGGATGCGCTCATGATTCACTGGCTCAATAACATAACTCCGCCCAGAGTTTCCCTGGAAAGTCTCACTCGATTTAAAAACGACACCATCAACACGATTTTAGATGAATATAAAAAATACGAAATAGATGTTTCGTTGCTTGATATTACAACCGATATCGGCGTGCCCGTCTTTATGGCGACAATACGTGATATTGCCAAGGGTTGGCCATTAATTTTTATTTCTCCTCGCGCGGATTTAGATATCGAATCTGCCATTGCCGCCTGTCTTTTAGACGGACTCCGAGCTGGTTATTGGCCCAAAGTGAGCGAGGATTTAATTCGCGATGCCGAGAGCACTGAATTTCATATTGATACCTTCGATAAACGCAGGGCTTACTGGTGCCTGCCCGACGCTTCGGCAAAAATAGAATTTTTGTTTGAAGGACGCGTGAAGGAAATAGGAGAAAACAGCTTTCAAAGCGCGAATTTCGCCACTAAATTACAAAAAATGAAAGAATTGTTGATAGCGCAAAAACTTGAAACCTATATTGCCGACATTACTTCGGGAACCGCGAAAGAAGCAGGACTAAAAGTACTTAAAGTCATTATTCCCGAACTTTATCCTCTTTATTTGGATGAGCGATACAAATATTTGGGTATAAAAAGATTATATAGGGCGCCGATAAAAATGGGAGCTTTCACTTCGCCAAAGAAAGAAAACGAGCTTAATATTTCTCCGCACCCGATGCTTTAGCGCGAAGTTTTTTATCTGAAATATCCATGGCACAGCACGCAAATTACAATAGAAAAACAAAAGAGCAGCTCGCTCAAGAAACGAAGCGGCTTATCGCGGAAAAATATGGAGGCGCAATAACTGTTGAGGCAAAAAAAGATATGGCGCGGCTGGAGCGAGGAGAGCCATATGACTATGTAATCGGTTGGGTCGATTTTTGCGCCGCAAAAATCGACCTTTCGTTGCGCCCACTGATACCACGGCCTACTACGGAATACTGGGTGAGGGATGCCATCGCCGAGATAAAAAATACCGGTAGAGGCGGCGCGATGCGGTGCCTTGATATTTTTGCCGGGTCGGGATGTGTCGGAATCGCGGTTTTAAAAAATATTCCCGGGACATACGTGGATTTTGTTGATATTGACGACAGGATGCTGGAACAAATCACTATGAATCTTGCCTTAAATAACATTACGCCGGACCGATATTCAGTCCTGCAGTCAGACATATTTAAAAACATACAGGGTGCATACGACTATATTTTTGCCAACCCGCCATATGTTCCTGAGACTGATAATGTAAAACAATCAGCGCTTGCACATGAACCGCATCACGCATTTCTTGCGGGCAACGACGGCCTTCTTTACATAAGACCTTTCCTGAAAAAAGTGCTTGATCATATGAACCCAGGCGGTAAATTATGGATGGAATATATTGATTCAGAGCGGGGAGAAATTGAGAAAATAGCGCACACATTTCCGCATTGTACGTTCTCTTTTTTGGAATTGGGTAGTAATTGCGAATGTCTTAAGGTACAACTGCATTCAGCACATCCCCAGATCGCAGACCCATTTTTTGATTTTTTTGACAGCGAACGGCCATCAGTAAACCCGGCGGATTGGCCGACTTGGGAAAATATCGAATTTAAAACATACCCGCGAGCACCAATTATTAACCTTCCTCGCCCAAGAAATTTAGATAAAATTGATTTACAAACTATTTTTCAAAAGCGACGAACTGACCGAGAACTAGCCAACAGCACTCTGTCGCTTTCGAGCATTAGTACACTTCTTTATTGGAGTGCGGGACTTATCCATGCAAATGACAAAGATGGTCCTCTCCGACGAGCTCATCCTTCCGGAGGCGCCTTATTTCCTATTGAAATTTATCTGGGGATATTCCGCGGTAAAGATATTCCGACCGGTCTCTACCACTATAATCTTTCCGCTCATACACTTGAGATGCTCGCGCGAGGCAATGTGGAAGCTCTAAACGAGGAAATGCCTTTTGATTTTGCAAAAAACGCCGCTGCCTCAGTGTGGCTCACATTCAATAGAAACCGAGTCTGGAAAAAATACGGCTCTTTATCCTATAAATTAGGTTTAATTGAAGCAGGCCATATCGGGCAGAATTTATGCCTTATTTCAGCCTATCTGGAGATACCCATCGCGCCAATTGGCAATGGGCCGTATGAATCACTAGCTCAAATGGCTGATTTTGCCAACTACGAATCTCCCTGCTACCAATTTGTGCTGGGCGGTGAGCAAACTTCCTCAGGATGAATTAAGATGTGGATAAGAATTTTGCTAATGGGGCCAGGATTGTTATCATTGAAGCGATCGCATCTTTTTAGAATCACTATGGCGAATTTGAAGTTATGAAAAAATTCTTAAGTTCAATCAACTTTATCGGGAAAGCTTTTTTACTGCTTGGCATATTGCTGTTCAGTTGGGCGTTCGTAAATGCGATGAGCTTATTCAAGGGGAAAACTCACTCAAATTCGGATAGTAAGTCAAAACTTCTAGGAATCAATAACGCGAATGCGGAGGATCCGCCACCGGACTGCTTTTCTTGTGCCTGTCCCCACGTTGCGTACTTTGACGGGACTAGCTACAAGATCGAAAATGATTTTCTTTGTGGCTCGCCAATGTATTATGCAACCGATCGCGTGATGGCACCGAAACTGAATCGCGCTCCGGTTCGTCCAGATATGGTCAAGTTCCGGCAACTTCCGCAGAAAAAAGACGGTGTTTTAACCCTCCAACTCCAAGAGAATGAAGAAGAAGAGTCATTTATTGATTGGATAAAACTTATCCGAGTCGTCCATCCAAAAAAAAGTGAGGTAATCGTCGATTCCGGTTTCGACTCTTTCCGAGTCTTTGACAAGAAGACTATCGAAAATGGTCTTCGCGTGCCGAGCGAGGTAATGCGAAATGGGGTAAATATCGCACCCAGTGTTCGCAAGCTTGAATGGCTTTGGAGCGATCCGAAGAGGGGGGAAGATCCTATTGTGCAAAAAAATGATCGCATAGAATTTGTGTTTCACGGTCTTCGGAGTGGAGTCGCGCCGGCACTTGTGATGAAATCAACCTTCCGTGACTGGATGATTGGTGAAGAAAATATTGAAAAAGCAAAAAAATCATTGGCCGCGTACATTCCGGTCGCAATTCTTAAGGCGGCTCCGGCCATGCTCTTGGTTCTTGTTTACTTTATTCTTGAAAGGAAGTCTGCGAGCGGAATTTTTGCTTTTGCGCCGTTTCTTATCGGTAGTGCCGCTCAATCCAAATCCATAGTCTTTTCTTATAAAGATGAGACTGGAAAATACCGCGTTGCAACTATAAATAAACCGCGGGCCTGGGTATATGGTACCGAATATGTGGCGCTTCCCTCGGAGGCTGTCCGCAAAGACGGCTCTCTCGCCTTAAAGGCTGATTTTACCAAGCGCCATAAGCTTGCTTTCGTGGGTGTTTTGCAGGGCGAAAAAGAGTCTGATTATCGCACCGAAGAACTTCCCGTTATACGGGCAGAAAGTTCGCGGTTTGGGAATGTTCTCCCAAAGCTTTCTCTGGGGTCAGGTGAGTATGCACATATGATTCCCGGAGATACCATTGATGTGTCTTTCGCAGATGAGAAGCTTAAGATGGGGAAAACTGAGTCAGAGACATATCTTATGCAGTCAATGGGGTTTTACACTCCCCTCAGTAAGGGATCAAAAAAACTCGCGGGCAATTGGAAGGAAAAAATCTCACCCGAAGCAAAAGTGTTTGCGGAGTCGCTCACAAAATTATCCAAATATCGCTAATTGAATTCATAATGGACGAAACAGTAGAAAGTAAAAAGAAACCAATACTTGGAATCATCACCATTCTAGTTGTAGTTTTGGTTATTGGCTTTGTCTATGCGCCGAAGTTGGTTGCGGATAACTATTTGAAACAAGGTATAATAGCTTTTAACCAAGATGACTTCGAGAAGGCTCAACCATTATTTGAAAAATCAACAAAATGGAAATCTACTAATCCCCTTCCTTATGCATACCTTGGTGAAATAGCGCTTGGTCGTCCAACTCCTGGGGGAGACTCTTATTACGCAAACCCAAATTACGAAATAGCCATCCAGCAGTTTGAGTCTGCAAAATCACATGATTTAAAATCGGTCAATCCGGCCTTTTATTCCAAGGTTTTGAATGATCTTGGGTACTCATACTGGAGGACGAATCAATACGGAAAAGCGGATGTGAATTTTCTGGAGCGCATTGCTCTTTCACCTCTCGAGTCTTTTTTGCCGCGTTATCTAGTGGCTCTGGATTATGTTGAGCGATTCAACAAGCCTGATGAAGCCCTGAAAGTTTTGCTCCCGGCGATTGACGCCGCGCAGTTGGATTTCCAAAAAGCCATCCTGTACAAAGTGTATGAATTACTTGCGAGACTCTATGCATACCAGGATGACTCTGTAAACGCAAAGAGTTACGCAGAACTGACTATTTCGAGTGTTCCTCTGAATTACGCAAACGACGTTGAAGTTCAAATTGCGCACGCCTTACTCGCAACAGAGCTAAGCAAAGCAAAAGATTTAAAAGGCGCAATAGTTGAAATTGAGAAAGCTCGAGCGCTTATCGCGAACACAAATGCTGTGAACGCTACAAACGCGTATAAGTGCGGCCTAGCAAGCGTCTATTACTATGCGGGAGACTTTTCTAAGGCTATTTCTACCGCGAATGAAAAATTAGACAACAGGCTTGATAAAGATGCCTATGCATATACCGACTCAACTTGCCTGCGGGTCTTGGCAGACTCAAATCTCTCGTTGAAAAAATCCCCCGAGGCAAAGAAATATATGCAGCAATATCTTGATGTGACCGCGAAATTCACCGATAAGAATATTTTTGTAATGCGGAACCGCGAGAACTTCGAGCAGTTATTGAAAAGTTTGTGAGACTTAGCGCTCGCTGGTAACTAAATTTGTGACAAAATATGTCCGTGAAACACTGGCATATTTTTATTTCATTGGCACCATCATTATGATGGCATTTTAGCTTTCAAAAGTTGTGATCATCAGGGACGCTTAATAAACCCCCACACCACGGCCTTTCGGCCGTGGTGTGGGGGTAAAAATACCACTCCCCTCCCCTCCGCATTTATGGAAACTCTAATCTTATGAGAGACGGCGAAACACGCGTATCACCACGCACTTGAGATAGAGCCAAAGATTTGTTGGGGACACTGTCAGCTTGCGCAGGACGACTTGCGTTGTGCCTTTTGGGACTTGGGTGTATGATCACTTTATGCAACTATTTCTTACTACAAAAATTTGGAAGGAGGGTACACATTTTATCGCCTATACTCCAGAACTTGACCTTTCATCACAGGGTAAAACGCCGGCCCAAGCTGACCAACGACTCCGTGAGACGGTTGAAATCTTTATCGACGAAACCAAACGGCTTGGCACCCTCAACGAAGTACTACGCGCCTCGGGTTTTATGAAACGTCGGCGGCATTGGGAATCACCTCGAATATCACTCTCCACACTGGAGGTTGGGGTGTAATATGCCTCGACTCGCGCCTGTTCATTGGCGAACGCTTGCTCAAATATTCGAAAGGGACGGTTGGCAATTTGTCCGCATAAAAGGCGACCACCGAATATACACGAAAAGCAAATTCGCGCGGCCGATCGTAATACCAATGGATTCGAGCGTTGAGGTTTTCATTATCTCCAACAATCTTCGAACTGCACGAATATCACGTGAGCGGTACTTTGAACTCCTTCGTTTACTTTAATTCCTTAGCGGCTTATGGATTGGATCGAGAAATGAAATTTTATTTTTTGCAGAAAATAGAGCAGAGAAACTCATACATTGCGGCTTTCATAGTGCTCGCAATAATTTTATTGACCACAACTTCAACTATCCGCGATGCCTTGGCACGAGTAGTGTGGGAAGAGTTCAAAATGGCGCCGGTTGCCGGCTTTCTCAATATACATGATGCAAATCTGGCTCTCGAACTCGGGAATTACTATTTTAACGAGGGTGCCTATGATCTTGCCTTGGCAGAGAAATACTTTGAGGACGCACTCGCGAATGATCCGAATTCGCCGATCGCATGGCATCAGCTTGCGCGCATAGCCTTTTTGAAGGGCCAATTTTCAAGTGCTCTCCTTAGAATAAATAGGCAGATTGAACTGCATGGCGATACTTACATGGCATCTTTCTATGTGCGGGGATTGATTCACGGCTATGCGGGCAATCTCGACGGAGCGGCGCGCGACTTCGCATTCTTTTTGGAGAAAAAACCGGATAGCTGGGCGGCCAATAACGATCTTGCGTGGATATATTTCCGAAAAGGAGATTTTAAAAAAGTGGAAGAAGCCGCGCGCGAAGGGTTGAAATATCATCCGGAAAACCCATGGCTCCTGACATCACTCGGAGTGGCACTCCTTAATCTTGATAAGAAAATTGAGGCCCGAAAAACCCTCGAAGCCGCAAAAGCGGCGGCAGATACCCTCACTGTTGCTGATTGGGGTAAGGCTTATCCCGGCAATAACCCGGAATCCTACAGCGCCGGCCTTACAAAAATGAAGGCAACGATCGAATTTAATTTGAAGTTAGCGAGCTCCCGATGAGTGCGTCTTTGTAGTAACATGTTCGACAAGGACGGAAAGAAAGCATTGTCACGAATTTCTTTTATTGGCATTGCGGTGCTTTGCTTTGTTGCAGTTTATACCCTAGCAATTCAATTTTTTCCCCACCAGTTTGAGTTCCTCTCGTCACCTATGCTTGGCGCGCCCACAAGTGCTTCTGCGATCCTCGAGGCAAAAAAGATTATTGAAACTTGTTCCCTGCAGGATAAAAATATCTGCTACAATCAAGAACTTGCACGAACTACTACTGAACATAACATGCGATTCGCGATTCAGGTGCTCCATGCGCTCCAAGATATTGACCCGATACTTCGAAATTGCCACGTGCAGTCACATCATATTGCAAATGCCGCCACCAGAAAGAATCCTGATGCCTGGAAAAAGCTGATTCAAGAAGCTGACCCGAGCGAATGTGGGGGAGGATTTATTCACGGTGTACTCGAAGTGCACATTGGCTACGACTCGACATTTTCCATTACTACCGGAGTGATTTTGGATTTGTGTTCTCTATTAGGTCCCGACTTTATTGATCACAAAGTGCGAACCTGCAGCCATTTTATGGGGCATCTGAGTCTAGTAGAAGTTGCGTTGAATAAGGGCGGCTCGTATGAGAGCGATATCAGCGTCATAAAAGCGGCTCTGCTTGCTTGTAGAGATTTGCCGGATGCGCTCAGGCTTGAATGCGACAATGGTGTTTTCATGGAAGATTCTTTTAAGCTAACCCTTGTTGATCACAATATTGCAACAATTCCGGTGAGGGACGAGGCGCGGATGATTCGTCAGAAAGCTCGTTGTCGCGACTACAGCGGTATGGAAGGAATCGCATGTTGGACGGATCTCGCTGAAATTTTTGCTGAACTATACAACTACGACGCATGGAAGACATACGAGGCATGCAAGGGGGCGCCAGAGTTGGAAGAACAGAGACGCTGTTATCTAAAAGCAGTGGTCATTATTGTCGCCTCCCCTACGTATGACGATTCGACAAAGCTTGCCGCAATTTGTGCGCCATACGCGAATACGAATTCCCAATATCAAGAGTGCCTTCGCTTTGAAATTTCTGGTGCGACCCATTATTCAATAAAACTTGCCTCGCGCGCCGCAACTCTCTGTTCGACCGTTAGCCCACAATTCCAAAATTACTGTTTTGGAGAACTCGGCAGACAATTAACTGAAGTAGGGGCTTCTGCCGATGACAAACGAGCTATTTGCGGGCCTTATCCACAATTTTCTCGCCTGTGCACACATGATTGAAGCATCCGGTATCCGCAAATCAGTGTATGTGGTAATCATAATGCTACTCGCAGTGGTCGCTGTTTCGTTTTTCTTTAGAGCCCAGAATAATATTACATCAAACGTTATTGATGAGAAAACCATCGCTGGAAATTTGGCTCAAGTGTGCGAAAAAGAAAATAGTGATTTTTGTTATGGGAGAGAGTTTAGAGAATTGGCCCGTACCCATGACATGCAATGGACGAGACGGGTTCTCGCCGCTCTGCAAACCGAGGATCCGAGGACACTACACTGCCATGTGATTGCGCACTATATTGGTGCGACTGAAGTTGAAAAAGATCCTATGCAATGGCAATCTCTTCTCGCGTCCATCGATCCCCAGGCGTGTTTGGGAGGTTTCTTCCACGGTATATTTGAAGCTCGGATGCGTCTTGACCCTACTTTTGAAATTGCGGGTAATCAAATTCCGTCTATTTGCGGCAACTTGACGTCAACATACTCTTTGGGAAGTTGCGCGCATGCCCTTGGACATTTGATTTTGGTAGAAGCTGGTGGAGACGTAACAAAAGCCGTGGAGAATTGTCGCGGTGCCACGAGTGAATTTTCGGCCATGTGTTTTGGAGGCGTATTCATGGAATATACCGTGAAAGGCAATCTCCAGGCGCATGATTTGGGCAAGCAGGTCTCTTGGGATATTAATCTAGCCCAGGAAACCGAGAAGCTTTGCCGCTCTTACGCTGGTGAGCCGGCAATGGCATGTTGGGGAGAACTGGGTCATGTGTATGCCGCAATCAACGATGACAAGGCGCCGATGGCATTTTCTTTGTGCGAGGAAGCGCCTTCTCTCGAGGCAAGAAAGAATTGCTATATGATGGCGATAGAAAAAATAGCGGTAACCGCTAAAAACGACGATCAGCTTGTGGGATTGTGCGATCCGTATTCCAAAACCGACTCCGGTATATTTCAAGAATGCATCCAGAGAGTGGTGACCACTCTATTAAAATCATCCGTAGAATATGCTAAGCGAGCCGAGAACTTCTGCGCTAATCTTAAATCATTCAACCGAACGTGTTTTGACGCCATTGCCCAGGAGTTAACAACTGACCAGTGAAAAGCGTCGCGGTTGTACTATACTTATCGCTATGAGTACGTATCGACCAAAAACTTTTTATTTTTTGATCTTTTTTGTATTGCCAGCTATCGTCGGTATTGTACTCATGGCGGCTCCTATATCGGTAAATGGTGCGGGGGAGTTCTCTGACAATATTACTGCTCCTAGTGTTTTTAGTTCGCAGGTTTTATCACCTAAAGGTCTTTCTGGCGGGATCATGATTCCGGCTTGCGGCGAAAGCTATCCCGACTACCCGAGCTACCCAGACTATCCGAGCTACCCGAGCTACCCAGACTATCCGAGCTACCCGAGCTACCCAGACTATCCGAGCTACCCGACCTACCCAGACTATCCGAGCTATCCTTCTTATCCGGCCTATGATAGGTACCCA
>Ga0080064_1000906_pt1 | contig 68906 bp, 81 predicted proteins | sample Subgrocontami54m_FD_69260 | JGI IMG/M metagenome (GOLD analysis project Ga0080064, IMG submission 69260) | Subsurface groundwater microbial communities from S. Glens Falls, New York, USA - GMW46 contaminated, 5.4 m (SPADES assembly) (version 2) ...
AGCCAACAAAAACCTAACACAATGAGGCTATCATGGAGAGATCCTATGGAAAGGAAAGGGTCGAAGATCTCTATAGGGATCGACGTGCACAAGGAGAGTTGGCAGGTCAAGGCCGTGACGACTAGGTTGATGCCCGAGTTCTACGAGGCCGTAGGCCAATTGCATTGGTACACGTATCAGATTCGCCAAAGCAGACCGACCACCAAGGAAATGCAGATGGTGCTCTGCTCTACGCTTTCTCCGACCAACGAGGCGCGCCAATTCCTCGAAGGGGACCAGAATATCTTGTGCCTCTGGGCCGATGGCGATAGACTGGCGGCAACCAAAAGATCGAACGGCGATAGACTTTTGGTGCGACTCATCGGTCCCTAGACAATCTACGGGGATCATTTCCTAATGGCCGGGAAGCGTTCTATAATACCTTCAACACACCCGCCTGTTAAATGGAGCGCTCTCGCAATCTCAAGAAACCCATAACTTTTGTCGCTATTGATTTCGAAACCGCCGACTACGGCTCAGACAGCGCTTGCGCTGTCGGCCTTGTTCGGGTGTCCGGCAATCGAATCGTGAATCGAGAATATTATCTGATCCGTCCCCCACGGCGCTCCTTCTGCTTTACGCATATCCATGGCATCACCTGGAAGGATGTTCATCAGCAGCCCTCTTTCGAAGAGGTATGGCCTAGAATCCGGGAGGTGCTTCTTGGCGCGAATTTCGTCGCTGCCCACAACGCGAGATTCGACCGTGGTGTCCTTGAAACCTGCTGCCAAGCAGCGCAAATCCTGCCTCCGGAGATTCCATATGTATGCACCGTAAAACTCGCCCGGAAAATCTGGGATATCCGTCCCACCAATCTTCCCAGCGTCTGCAGATACCTCCGGCTGCCGCTGAACCACCACGAGGCCCTTTCCGATGCTGAGGCCTGTGCACGGATCGTCCTCGCTGCCCGCCGAGTTGGAGCAGAAATCTGAAGCTAGGAGCTCATCCCCTGGAACGAACACGTACAAGATCCCATTATATCGTTTTTGTGGATGAAGCGGGCTTCATGCTTGCCCCGACAGTAAGAAAGACTTGGGCACCGCGCGGTTGCACTCCAGTACTTAAAATTTCAGAACCCCACGCACGTATCTCAGTCATCGGCGCTATGACAATCAGCCCAAAGCGCAACCGTTTTGCTTTCCACTTTCATCTCTTAAAAGACAACGCCAATTTTCACGGAGACTCCGTGGTGCAGTTTATTGAAGATGTGCGCCGCAAGATTCGCAGCCCCATCGTACTGGTATGGGATGCAATCCTGATTCATCGTGGAAAACCCATGAACGACTACCTTGCTACACATCCAAAAATAGTTGCTGTGCCATTTCCACCGTATGCCCCAGAGTTGAACCCGGTCGACCGCGTTTGGGGTTACGTCAAGTACAACCGGATAGCTAATCACGGCCTGCCTAACCTTACTGAACTCCGCAAGAGTATCATGGCGGAATTCCGCAGATTGCAAAAAAGACCGGACCTCCTTGAATCCTTATTTAACAGCACAGGACTTACCCTGTGACCATCGCGGCTCTCACCTCGATCTAGCAGGCCATGGCAAAAGTCATTTGCAAAGTTGGCAAGGTGAAAGGTGAAAACCTCTTCACACAAGCCAGAGAGCGCTCCATTCCCAAAATCCGAGCCTCAAGCCCAAAATCCTGAGAGCCCTGCTTGAGCCATATCATCAGCGAAATAAGCCTCAAACCTGAAAATGAAATGCAGGAAGTTCTTTTTCGGGGATCAGCCGCTGGGAACTCAAAAATCATCCCATCGACCACCACGATTTTTGTGGAGCGTAAACGGAAGTATTACATCGGACCGGAGAAATGCTCCTAGGACAGCAGGTGGGGCTTTTTCAACGGTCTGTTAAAATCTTGACACCGGCCGGCCAAAGGACCAAGACGATCGTCTCGCCGATTCCGCGCGGGGAATGGACTGATTTCGGATCCAGATAGACCAGGTCGCCTTCGGAATAGACTCCGCTTTCGTCCGCGATCCGGCCTCGCAGGACCAGATAAAACTCCCCTTCCAGATGCTCGTGGCGCAAAAAGGCTTTGGGATCCGCGTCCGCCTTGATCCGGTAAAGGACCAGCTCTCTGGCCCCTTCACGGGCCAGCCTGGACATCGAGAGACCATTGCCGAAGTCTTTCCAAGCGAGCTTCTCCAGGGCCTCGTCATCCAGCTGAATTTTTATCAGATCTCTAAGCGAACGGCTGAGAACATCCACGATCTTTCCCTATCTGAGAATATTTTCAGCGAAGTTTTTTACTATTCTTCTGAAGAAAAGTGGCGATCTGGGCCTTTTTGCTTTGACCCTCCGTAACCTGCCGCACCATCTTTTCAAATTCGGCTTCCTTCACGTTCATAGTAAAACCGTTTAGCTTTAGGAAGACGAAGGCAGCCATCGCACCCACCCGCTTGTTTCCGTCAATGAACGGATGAGTCTGCACAATGTGGAAAAGATAGGCCGCGGCCATTTCAAACAGGGTGGAGTGAAAGTATTGGTCCCCCATTCCGGCTTGGGGCATGGCGATTGCGGATTCCAGGAGGTCCAGGTCTCTGATTCCGGCGCTTCCTCCGTATCGCTCAATCATGTCCCGGTGAATCTCAACCACCTCATCCAGCGTTAGGAAGATGGGGGCCACTGATTAGTCGGCGAGGCGCTTGAGCATTCGACCGTACTTTCGATTACCCTCTTCAAGGGCAGCGCGGAAGCGTTTTTGTCTCCTCGCGTCTCGAATTGGCGACACAATAAGGCACTTCCCGTCCGTAGTTACAGACAGGGGAGTCTCAGCATCGATATCCAGGATATCCAACACTCCCCGATCGATGACTAAAGCAAAGCTATTTCCATGCTTTGTGAGGCGTTTAACCATAACTGCGTCCCTCGGTCTTACTTTGTTACCACATTGTATTACTGCCGCTAAAGAAACACAATCTATCGTAATACCCCCGGCGACACCTTTAGGGCCTTTGCCCACCGGAATGGTGGCGACAACCATATCGTTCGTCACGTCAATTGCGGAGACCCGTGTCGTCCTCCCTATTGGCTACATAGATATACTCGCCGTCAGCAAAGCTCCAAAGGATCATTTTATGAGAGCCATGCCAGGATTTGAGAATGGTACAAAATCGGATGACTGTCTTTCTCACTGTCAGAGGTTGAGAAAGTCTTGTCTTTTTCTCGGAATCCCTCTAGAGTTTAACTCAGTCGAACAATCCGGAGGAAGCGCATGGGACGCAAGACAAGGGTTTTAGGGTTCTCCGTGGCGCCTGACATCGCAGAGGAGTACGAGCAACTGGCGGAGCGCCAGAGAAAAACCAAGAGCGAGCTTTTTCGCCAGATGGTAGAGGCGTACAAAGCCAGGCTGGAAGAGGAAGAGTTTTTCCGTTTGCAGAAAAGAATGGCCCGCCGGGCACGGAAAAAAGGGGTCTTTACAGAAAAGGAGGTTGAGCGGCTGGTTTTTGAGGATCGCTGATGAAAGCGGTCTTCGATACCAATATCCATTTTTTCTACCAGCCCATGTTTATCATTGGCCTGTGTGACTGCTTAATCCTCTCGGCTCAAGACTTGAGTCAGCGCAGTTATTGTCTTTTCAATGAGGTTCTTCGGCTGTGCCTCACGTAAACTCTTCTGCGCGGCACTTACTGTACTTGCCCTGGAATCGGTATCTGCAGGGAAGTTACTGATCGAACCGATCAGTGTATTGACCCGCTTCAGAATAACATAAGCTTCAATGATCGTGCTCTTAAGCTCCGAATTGAGGAGTGATAAGATTCCCTCCCTCACGCACCTATCAAACATGGCAATCTCAAATAGTGGGATAGCCTGATTATCCTGAGCACTTGTTGCCACTGCGCGATTGAACTCCAATTCGTCGATCAACGCCTGGAAGGGTCCGACGTCCGCTCTCGGCGGTACGGAGGCAAGAAAGGCGGCTGAACTCTTGCACAGCTCCAGCCATTGCGCCTTGTGTTTCTTTAGCTCTTCTGGCCGGTACTTGCGTCCGCGAGGATGATTGTCGTTATAGGCGTGGATTTCAGCATGGCATTCAAAGCAAACGGGGATAGCATTATCGATCGTATCAGATCCACCCTCTTTCTTAGGATCGATGTGGTCAAGCTCCATCTTAAAACCGCAGAATCGGTGGCAAATGGAGCAGCGTCGATGACACTTGGCAAGTAACTCCATCGCCTTTTTTCCGGGAACGGCACCTGATCACCCCTTGTGGGCAGCCGTTAAATATCACTCATCATAATAGCCTTCGGCATGCCGTGAAAATTTATTCTATCACGATAACTCCTCCAGAGAACAGAAGAAAAGTCGTGGCGTAGAGTTGCGGGGTTAAAGAGGTCGGGACTTTTTCTTTTGGCTTGACGGATAGTTAGCGGTAGTCTAGCCTACACTCATTCTCACCGCCAAACTTTAGGAATGTAACCACAGATGCCGGTTTCGCAGTTCAAAGGGAAGACCGCAATTGAGAAGAAAAAGGGACAGCTGGTTTAATTTTCGATTCACTGCTTGAGCCCGCGTTGTAGGAAAATCCATGACACTTCGAGAGGTAACCCGCAATATCCTTGGTCCCGTTGAAAACGTAAGTGGTTGTCCGGTCGTTGTGAGTGAAAACGCTTTGCTAAAGACCCTAGCAGCTTCGCGCATTGCGCTCAGCAGGAACAGAGCGAGGTATCGTGATTCCGCCATTTATCGAACAGGGCTGGCTCCCTGACGGCATCCACGACTGCACGCTGGAAGAAGCGGCGGAGCGGTTCGGCGCGTTTCAAAGTAGCGACCGGCGACCGCAGCTATGGGCGAGGTTCACCGAGTTCATCGGTGAAGCGAAGGCATGCGAGGTGATGGAAGCCGTACTGGTGGACGGGAGTTTCGTTACCGCGAAACCCGACCCGAGCGACATCGACTTGGTGCTGGTGGTGGCAGAGAACCATGATTTCTCAGCAGACTTGCCGCCGACGCAATACAACCTGCTGGCCCAACAGCGGGTGCATAGACGGTTTGGGTTTGATATAGTGGTGGTGAAAAATGACAACGAAAACCTCGATCAGGCCGTTGCATTTTTTCAGCAGGTCAAGCAGCGGCCGGGAGTTAAAAAAGGTATCTTGAGGATAAAATTATGATTGAGACCGCCGAACAACTCTACCAGGCCATAGAGCAGATGGGACGGATGCAGCGAATTCTTGAATCCTATCGCAACGAGATTCTGACGAAAAATCCACGTAACTTCGCGTTGCTGGCTGAAGGCCCGTTAGAGCAACTCCGGCAACTGCAAAAGCAGATTGACGAATACATCCAGAAGTTGGAAGCCGGCGGAACTCCCGCCAGCACTTGATGCGCGGGGAAAAGAAAAAGGGTCTGGGTCTTTGTTCCAGCGTACTACGCCGGTACGCGTCCACTCACATTCGTGCTCGCTGCGTGTTACGGGAGTTGTGTGGAATCCGGGGACATAATATTGATTTGTTATTGACTGCCCGCTAGGAGTCGAGTACCTGTCGCGCATTGGTGATGAAATTTATATTGTACCCCGGGAAACCCGTCAGATACTCGGCGGCATGATAAGGTGGGGACCGATGCCCGCCTCCCTCTTGCAACCCTCCGCCCCGGCGCTATTCTAACCTTACAGTGGCAGACCGCGACTATTATCAGATCCTGGGCGTTAACCGCAGCGCCTCCCAGGAAGAAATCCGCAAGGTGTACCGCAAACTCGCTCGAAAGTATCACCCCGATATCAATCCGGGGAACAAAGAGGCCGAGAATAAATTCAAGGAGATCTCCGTCGCCCACGATATCCTGAGCGATCCGAAGAAGCGTAAGCTCTACGACGAGTTCGGTGAGGCAGGACTGGCAGCCGGCTTCGACGCCGACAAGGCGCGAAGTTATGGGCGGTGGCAGGAACAGTCGGCGCGCTCGGGCGGGACGCATGGATTCGCCTCAGAAGATCTCGGCGATCTTTTTGGTGATCTGGGCGGTCTGTTCGGTGCTGGTCGCAGGAGACGGCAGGGTCCCATGCGGGGTGGGGATATCGAAGCGGCAATGGAAATCGATTTCCTCGATGCGGTGCGCGGCTTTCAGACCTCGCTGACACTGGAGCGGCCGGTTCCTTGCGAAAACTGCCGGGGCTCTGGGGTCAAACCGGGAACCGCCCCGACGACCTGCCCCGAATGCCGGGGAACCGGTAGCAAGCCGATTGTTGACGGACCGCTTCAGTTTCGTCAAACCTGTCCACGTTGTATGGGAAGCGGACAATTGCCAGGCGAGCCTTGCCCGGCCTGCAAGGGCGCCGGTCGGGTTTTGCGGCCGGAGACGATCCGGGTCAATATCCCGCCCGGGGCCGAGTCCGGCAAGCGGATTCGCCTGCGCGGAAAAGGAGAAGCGGGCATGCGCGGAGGGCCGGCGGGAGATCTGTACATTGTGCCGCGGATTCGGCCGCACCCCCTGCTCACACGGTCAGGTGGAGATTTGACCCTGGAGCTGCCGATCACTGTGGGTGAAGCCGTCGGGGGTGCGACCGTCGAAGTTCCAACGCCGACCGGGCCCGTCAAGGTCAAGATCCCGGCCGGCGCGCAGAGCGGGCAGCGCCTTCGCATCAAGGGAAAGGGGGTTCCCGCTCATGGACAATCTCCAGCCGGCGACCTCTATCTGCGGCTGATGGTGCGTGTGCCGAAGGAAAAGATCCCGCAGGACATTATCGAGAAAATCGACCGGGCGTATGAGGGAGACGTGCGCAAAGACCTGCGGCTGTAGCGGGATAAAGCCATGGCGCGAAAGTATCTTCGAACTCTAGAGGTTATTAAAATCTGTAGCCCGGCCAGCGGAATCCGGCCGGGCCTTGGAGAGAGATTCTTGAAGTCGGTCAGGCGGAGGCTTTTTTGGCTGATTGTCGCGGAGCCGGCTTCTTCTTGGCGGCTCCCTCTTTTGTTTTCGGTGCCCGGCGACCGCGATCCTTTTTGGCGCCGGAGGAGGGTTCGCCCTGGGCGGAGCCATCTTCCGGGATCAGCTCGATTAAAGAAACCAGCGCGTTGTCCCCGTGGCGCCGCCCGATTTTGGCGATTCGTGTATAGCCGCCCGGGCGGTCTTTGTAGCGTGGGGCGAGGGTATCGAAGACCTTCCGCACGACGATCTCGTCTTGAACGACTCCGAGGGCCTGGCGCCGGGCATGCAGCGTGCCCTCTTTTCCCAGGCCGATGATCCAGTCCGCCCAGCCCCTGACTTCCTTGGCCTTCGGGTCCGTCGTCCGGATGCGCTCGTACTGGAGCAGCGAGGTGACCAGATTACGCATCAAGGCCGAACGATGGCTTGAGGTGCGATTGAGCTTTCTCCCCTTTTTCAGATGGCGCATGGATTACGCAATCTCCTTCTCCTTAGAGTGCCGCCGACTCTCGATCTCCTCCCGAGGAGGAAAATATTCGAGCTTCATGCCCAGCTCCAAGCCCATCCCACGGAGGACCTCTTTGATCTCGTTGAGCGATTTCCGCCCAAAATTCTTTGTTTTCAACAGCTCCTGCTCGGTCTTTTGCACGAGTTCCCCGATATATTTAATATCGGCATTCTGCAAACAGTTCTGGGACCGCACCGAAAGTTCGAGCTCGTCCACGCTGCGGAAGAGATTCTCGTTCAGCGGAAGCTCGGAAGCCGCTCCCGACGCTTCGATGCGCAACGGTTCCTCTTCAAAGTTGATAAAGATCGCCAGCTGGTCCTGGAGAATTTTGGCGGCGTAGGCGATCGCATCCTCCGGTTTTACGTCCCCATCCGTCCACAGCTCGATCACCAGGCGCTCGTAGTCGGTTCTCTGTCCCACGCGGGCATTGGTCACATGAAAATTGACCTTGCGCACCGGCGAGAAAATCGAGTCCATAAAGATGGTATCGACGGGCAGCCCTTCCTCCTTGTTCCTCTCCGCGGGCACGTACCCCCGTCCCAACTTCGCCACCATCTCCATCTCGAGCTTCCCTTCGTGGGAGAGGGTCGCGAGGTGCTGGTCGGGGTTTAAGATCTCGACGCTGGGGCCGGCGAGGATATCTTTCGCCTGAATGATCTTGGGGCCCTTGGCCTCAATGCGCAGAGTTTGACGCTCCGCGGTATCGAAAAACTTCAGACGGACCTCTTTAAGATTTAAGATCATATCCGTGACATCTTCCGTGATGCCGGGAATAGCGGAGAATTCATGGAGGATTCCCTTAATCCGCACCGATGTGATGGCCGCCCCCATCAATGAGGATAAAAGCGCCCTTCTCAGAGAGTTGCCGATGGTCTGACCAAATCCTCTCTCAAAAGGTTCGCCGTAGAATCTGCCATAGGTGGCGGTGAGGCTTTTTTCATCCGCCTCGAGCTTCTTAGGTTTTATCAAATCAGTCCAGTGCCTGTGCATTAGCATCTCCCAAATGAAAGTTACTTTGAATACAGCTCCACAATGAGTTTCTCATTGATGGGCGTGGTGATGTCATTCCGCGCGGGCAAGTGACGGATCTTTCCACTGAATCCGTCACGGTCCACTTCGACCCATTCCGGCACTCCGCGCCTTTGCACTCCTTCCAGGGAAGCCAACACCCGTTCCAACTGCCGGCTTCCCTCCTTCACCGAGACCACATCCCCTTCTTGAATCAAATAGGATGGAATCGTGACGCGCTTACCGTTAACCAGAATATGACCATGCCGAACCAGCAGACGCGCCTCCTTGCGGGAACTGGCGAAACCCACCCGGTAAGTCATGTTGTCCAGTCGCCTCTCCAACAGAATCAGCAGGGTCTCGCCGGTGATTCCTCTGGCTCTTTCCGCGCGCTCGAAAGTGCCCCGGAACTGGTTCTCCAGCAGCCCGTACATGCGCTTGACCTTTTGTTTCTCCCGTAACTGAACGCTATACGCGGAAAATTTCGGTCTCCCCTGGCCGTGTTGGCCGGGAGGATAGTTCCTCCGTTCAATGGCGCACTTATCCGTATAGCAACGCTCTCCCTTCAGGAAGAGCTTCAAATTCTCGCGCCGGCAGAGCCGGCACACCGATTGCGTATACCTAGCCAATTTAACCTCCCTTACGAATCCCGAAGCCGGGAGTCGGCATCCAGAATCCTCTTCTTCTGGATTGCGACTCCTCAATACTGGACACTGTTTTTCAGGTTCTCCTTCGCTTTGGAGGACGGCAGCCATTATGGGGGATAGGAGTTACGTCTTTAATCAAGCTGATGTTGAATCCGGCTGACTGAAGGGCCCGCAGAGCGGATTCCCTGCCCGGGCCTGGCCCCTTAACAAAGACCTGGACGCTGCGCATCCCCTGATCCATCGCCTTTCTGGCCGCGTTCTCCGCCGCCTGCTGGCCGGCAAAGGGAGTCCCCTTGCGCGATCCCTTGAAACCCACCGCGCCCGCGCTGGACCATGCCACAACATTGCCCTGATAGTCGGTAATGGTCACAAGGGTGTTGTTAAAAGTGGAATGGATGTGGGCGACTCCTTCAGGGATGTTTTTTTTCCCTCTTTTTTTCCGTGCCGCCTTTTCGGCGGCTTCCTCGTCCGGCTGCGCCGCGGCTTTTTTCTGCTCCGTCTTATTTTCAGTTTTCGCCATGATCTCCCCCTAAAAAAATTCTAAAGGCCCCTAGCCCGGTCCAAGGTCCGACTCTCGATTCCATGCAGGCTCAAGCTAGCCTTTTTGCGGCACAACCTTTTTCCCTGCCACGGTCTTTCGCGGTCCCTTTCGGGTGCGCGCGTTGGTACGGGTCCTCTGCCCTCGGGCAGGGAGACCCTTGCGATGTCGAAGTCCTCGATAAGATCCCATATCCATGTGGCGCCGGACGTTCATGGTAATTTCACGTTTCAAGTCGCCTTCCACTTTATAGGCCTGGTCGATAATCCGGCGAATCTTCACTCCATCGTCGTCCGAGAGCAGGTCGCTCTTCATATCGAGGGACACCCCGGCCTGCTGCAAGATGGTTCTCGCGGCGCTCGTACCGATTCCATAGATATAGGTCAGAGCGACCTCCATTCTCTTGTTCTTGGGCAAGTCCACGCCCGCGATACGAGCCATATCTCCTCCCTTGATTATCCCTTCCCCATTTTCGATTTTAGATTTTGGATTTTGGATTAAAAACCCAATCGAAAATCGGCAATCGCAAATCTAAAATCGTTTATCCCTGCCTCTGTTTGTGCCTGGGATTGACGCAAAGCACCCGCACAACCCCATGCCGGCGAATCACCCGGCACTTACTGCAGATTTTTTTGACCGATGGCCTTACCTTCACGCTAAGCTCCTTCTACCCACCGCCAACGGAACCCACCGCTATTTTTCGCGGTAAGTGATCCTCCCTCGACTCAAGTCATACGGAGAAAGCTCCACCTTCACCTTGTCCCCGGGAAGAATCTTGATGTAATGCATCCGCATTTTTCCCGAAATATGAGCTAGGACCTTGTGGCCATTATCCAGCTTCACTCGAAACATCGCATTCGGAAGCGTTTCCAATACCATCCCGGTAACTTCAATGGCTTCTCCCTTAGGCATAAAACAGGCCGAGGTCTTCTCTCTAAAGCTTGCTCAGAATATAGGGGCCATTTTTGGTGATAGCGACCGAATGCTCGAAATGGGCCGCCAAACTCCGGTCCTTGGTCACGGCCGTCCAGCCGTCTTCCTTGATTTCCACTTCATACCCGCCGGCATTCGCCATGGGCTCAATGGCCAAAACCAATCCTTCAACCAGCCGAAGTCCCCGGTCGGGCTCACCATAATTTGGGACTGGCGGCTCTTCATGGAGCTTCTTACCGATCCCATGGCCCACGAATACCCTAACTACGGAAAAACCGGCGCCCTCAATGGTCTTCTGAACCGCCGCCGAAAGATCGCCCAATCTTTTGCCCTCCTGTAGCTGCTCGATGCCCGTGTAGAGGGCCTCCTCGGTCACCCGCATCAGGTGGCTGGCGGTATTGCTGACTTCTCCAACGCTCACGGTAACCGCCGAATCCCCGTAAAAACCTTCATAGACAACGCCAAAATCAAGCCCGATAATATCGCCCTCATGGAGCGCCCGCTCGGCGGGAATTCCATGGACCACCTCCTCGTTAATGGAGGTACAAAGCGCGCGTGGAAAGACCTGGCTTCCCACCGCATACCCTTTAAAGGCCGGGCGGGCCTTCTTCTTGTACGTAAGCTCTTCCGCCAACGCGTCCAACTCCAAAGTGGTGACTCCAGGGGCCACTCGACTCTTCAGCTCTTCCAGGATCTCAGCCACAATCACGTTCGCGCGCCTCATGATCTCGATCTCACGGGGCGACTTCAGGGTGATCACGCTCTCCCTTTCTCCACCATTTGAACCAGGCGACTCTGGATCTCCTCAACACTGCCGGCCGCATCGATCTCCGCAAGCAGACCCCTGTCCCGGTAATAGTGGATCAGGGGCGCGGTTTGGTTTTCGTAAACCTCAAGACGGGCTGCGACAGTCCCCTCTCGATCGTCATCGCGCTGATAGAGCTCGTCCTGGCAGCGATCACAGATCCCCATCCGGATTGGAGGGTCAAACATCACGTGATGGAGGCTGCCGCAATTCCGACAGGTCCGCCGGCCCGCTAGACGCCCAATGATGACATCGCGCGGAACCTTGAGATGAATCACCACATCCAACTGAGATCCTATCTCCTTTAAGATCCCTTCGAGCGCGTCTGCCTGGCCCGTGGTCCTGGGAAACCCGTCTAGAATAAACCCTCGCCGGCACTCCGGGGAGCGGAGTTGTTCAGCCACGAGATCCACGACGACCTCGTCCGGCAGAAGTTCACCCCTATCCATGTAACCTTTTGCTTTCTTTCCAAGAGGGGTTTGGTCCTTTACGGCCTTCCTCAATATTTCTCCCGTGGAGACCTGACAAATTTCATACCTCGCCTCCAGAAATTTCGCTTGGGTCCCTTTACCCGCTCCCGGAGGACCCAAGAGGACCACGCGTAACCCCCCAGGACGCTTCAAACCTCAACCCCTCCGCCCCCTTAGCCGACCTTTTTTCATGAAGCCCTCATAGTTCCGGCTAATCATGTGAGTCTCCATCTGCGCCACGGTATCCAGCGCCACACCCACCACGATGAGAAGCGCCGTGCCGCCGAAAAAAAAGGGCACGTTAAACTGCCCGATCAAAAGGGTCGGCAAAAGCGCCACCAAGGAGATATAAATAGCCCCACCCAGGGTGATCCGTGAGAGAACCCGATCGATAAACTCCGCAGTCTTCTGCCCGGGACGTATCCCCGGAATATATCCCCCGAACTTTTTCATGTTCTCCGCCACGTCCACTGGATTGAACACCACTGCAGTATAGAAATAACAAAAAAAGACAATGAACCCGACATAGAGAAGATCGTTCAACCACTGTCCCGGAGCCAAGTAAGCCACCACCGTCTCCGTCCACGGGTGCTTGACAAACTGGGCGATGGTCGCCGGGAAGATCAAGATCGAGGAGGCAAAGATCGGGGGAATAACGCCGGCGGTGTTGATCTTGAGAGGCAGGTGCGAGCTCTGTCCCCCATACATCTTGCGTCCAACGACTCTTTTGGCATATTGGACCGGGATTCGCCTCTGGCCCCGCTCCATAAAAATAATGAAACCCACGACCGCCACCACCAGGGCCAATATAAAAAGAACCGCCAGGATGCTCATTTCACCTTCCCGGATGAACTGCAACGTGGCCGCGATGGCCGATGGCAAGCCGGCGACAATTCCCGCAAAGATAATAAGCGAGATTCCGTTGCCGACCCCTCGTTCCGTAACCTGTTCCCCGAGCCACATGATAAAGGCCGTGCCCGAGGTCAGGGTGATGACTGTCATGATACGAAACGGCCAGCCTGGCTCCAGCACAATGGCCTCACCGCCCGGGCCTCGGGTGCCCTCCAGGCCGAAACTGATCATCAGCCCCTGAATGATGGCAATGACAATGGTCCCGTAGCGGGTATACTGGGTGATCTTTCTGCGACCTGCTTCCCCCTCTTTGGACAAGCGCTCCAAGTACGGGACCACCACCGTGAGAAGCTGCAGAATGATCGAAGCGCTGATATAGGGCATAATTCCGAGGGAAAAAACCGAGAACTGTTCCAAGGCGCCGCCGGAAAAAAGATTGAACAGGCCAAAAATGGTGTTCTTGACCTGATCGAAGAAAGCAGCCAGCGCCTGGCGATCAATCCCGGGAGTCGGAATGGCTACGCCCACCCGATAAACGGCCAACATGGCCAGGGTGAAGAGGAGTCGGCGCCTGAGCTCGGGAATCTTGGCCGCGTTTTGAAAGCCTTCAATCATGAGGTGCGATCAACTCTGCCTTCCCGCCGAGAGCTTCAATCCTCTCCTTCGCTTTTGCCGAGAAACGATGCGCCTTCACCGTCAAGGATTTAGTCAACTGGCCCTCGCCCAAGATTTTTAGTTTCTCGGCGCGGCCACGGATCAAACCTCGCGCCCGCAGTGTCGCAGGCGTAACTTCGCTTCCCGGGTCAAAAAGCTCCAATTGTCCAATGTTGACGATAGCGGGGATATTCTTCCAGGGATTTTTAAAACCCCGCTTGGGGACACGACGCTGCAGCGGCATCTGTCCCCCCTCAAAGCCGGGTCTCGTTCCACCTCCGGAGCGGGCGCGTTGTCCCTTATGCCCGCGACAAGAGGTCTTACCGTGCCCTGAGCCCTCGCCCCGGCCCACGCGTTTTTTCTTCTTCTTTGAACCGGGAGCGGGCGCTAAATGGGATAAGTCCGTTAAAGTCATCCGTGAATCTCTTCCAAGGTTTTCCCCCTACGGCTGGCGATTTCCTCCGGCGATTTAAGCTCCCGAAGGGCCGCGAAAGTCGCCTTGACCATATTGTGTGAATTGTTAGAGCCGATGCACTTGGTCAGCACATTCTGGATGCCGACCGCTTCCACCACGGCACGGACTCCGGCGCCGGCGATCACTCCGGTCCCTCGGGAAGCCGGTTTGAGGATCACACAACCCGCTCCGAAGCGACCGATCACTTCAAAGGGGATCGTTCCATCCGCCATAGGGACTCTCATCAGATTTTTTTTTGCGTGCTCGATCCCTTTCCGAATCGCCTCCGGCACTTCCTTGGCTTTGCCCAACCCATAGCCCGCGACCGACCTTCCATCCCCAATCACGATTAAGGCATTGAAGCTGAAGCGCCGGCCTCCCTTGACCACCTTGGCCACCCGGCTGATGTGAACTACCTTTTCTTTTAACTCTAAACCCTGCGGATCAATTCGTTCCATAATTCCACTAAAAGATTAAGCCCCTCTCTCGGGCCCCTTCAGCCAAGGCCTTCACCTGGCCATGGTAAAGAAAACCGTTGCGGTCAAAAACGATCTGGGTGATATTCCGCTCCTTGCAACGCTCTGCCAACCACCGCCCCACTTCCTTGGCCGCTTCCGATCCCTTCATTTTTTTCAGCTTCTCTTTCAATTCCTTTGACAGCGTGGAGGCGGATACCAAGGTCACTCCCTTTTCGTCGGAGATCACTTGAGCGTAAATGTGTTTGAGGCTCCGATAGACACAAAGCCGGGGACGGGCATCGGTCCCCCAAACCTTTTTCCGGACACGCGCCTGTCGCCGTTCGCGACCGATTTCTCTTTGATCACTTAACATAGATCCACTCGCTACGACGCCGTTCTACCCGCGCCTACGGCCTTTCCAGCTTTGCGCTTGATGACCTCCTCCTGATATTTAATCCCCTTCCCCTTATAGGGCTCAGGAGGCCTCAAGGCGCGGACCCGTGCGGCCGTCTCTCCCAGGACCTGCCTGTCCGCGCCGCGGAGAGTGACGATGATCTGGCGCTCCACGTCAGCGGTGATCCCGGGCGGCAGTGGAAAAACCACAGGATGGGAATAACCGAGACTCAGGTGCAGATCTTTCCCTTTGACCTCGGCGCGGTAACCCACACCGTTGATCTCCAGGACCCGGCTGAATCCCCGACTCACCCCTTCCACCATATTCGCGACCATCTTCCGGATGAGCCCGTGCAGCGCCTTGGTTTTTCTGTCTTCCCCGAGGCGGCTCACTTTGAGCTGGCCACCCTCCAGCTTCACTTCAATTCCCGGGGAGATCTCCGTCCGGAGCTTTCCTTTGGGCCCCTCGGCGTGGACCACTCCGCTTTCCACCAAAATCTTCACTTCCGCCGGAACCGATATGGGTAGTCTTCCAATACGAGACACCTTGCAATCCGCCTCTCTACCAAACCGAACAGATCAGCTCTCCCCCTAGATTGGCCTTCAGCGCCTTGCGATCGACCATGATCCCTTGAGGAGTCGAAAGAATATTGATCCCCAGTCCTTTGCGAACCAGAAGAATTTCTCTCGTTCCCACATAGACCCTGCGGCCGGGGCGACTGACCCGTTTCAAGCCTAAAATGATCGGGTTGTTTTGCTGGTCAAACTTGAGCTGAATGCGCAGGACTTCGCCTGCCTTGTCTTTGGCCTTGACCTTTTTCACTTCCTGCAAGTACCCCTCTTCCACTAGAAGTCGGGCAATGATCTCCTTGACGCGCGAAGCCGGCATTTCAACGCTCTCGTGCCGGGCACTAGCCGCGTTTCGAATGCGCGTGAGCATATCCGCAACTGGATCTGTCATCCCCATCTCTTTCTCCTCACATCACCAGCTGGCCTTGGTCAGCCCCGGGATCTGGCCTTTCCGGGCAAGGTCCCGCAGGCAAATACGACACATCTGAAAACGGCGAAAAAAAGCCCTTACTCGACCACAAAGGGGACAGCGATTGTGCTGCCTTACCCTGAATTTGCGCGCCGTTTCCGCCTTAACTCGAAGACACGTTCTGGCCAATGGTCCTCCTTCGGGCCTCTAACCGGCAAATGGCATTCCCAGATGCCTCAGCAAAGCCTTTCCCTCAGAATCCGTTTTCGCCGTAGTCACAATCGAAATCGTGAGACCTCTGGTTTTATCCACCTTGTCTACCTGGATCTCTGGAAAAATGACTTGCTCCCGGATCCCCAACGAGTAGTTTCCCCGCCCGTCGAAAGAACGATCTGAAACGCCCCTGAAGTCCCTTACTCGCGGAAGGGCCACGTGGATCAAGCGATCCAGGAACTCGTACATCCGCTCCCGTCTCAGCGTGACCGCGCAGCCAATAGGGGCTCCCTCGCGCAGCTTAAAATTAGCGATCGCCTTCTTGGCCTTTGTGACCACGGGCTTTTGCCCGGTAACGGCCGTCACCTCCGCCACGGCCGTATCCAGGACCTTAACGTTTTGCACCGCCTCACTGAGGCACGTGTTCACGGTGATTTTCTCCAGCCGGGGCACTTGAAGGGCATTTTTGTAACCAAACTCCTTCATGAGGGCCGGAACGACTTCCTCAGCATATTTTTTTCTGAGTCGTGGCGCGTCCATCTCGTTCCCTCAATCCAAAAGCTCGTGGCACCGCCGGCAAACGCGGACCTTTTTCCCGTCCGGCAGGATCTTGCGGCCGACCCGGACCGGCGCATTGCATTTATCGCACATGATCATCAGATTGGAGAGATGGATCGGGGCTTCTTTTTCCACGATCCCGCCAGGCTGCTGCGGTCCACGCGCCCGTGCATGACGTTTCACCAAATTGACCCGTTCGACCACGGCACGGCTCTCGTCCAGAATCACCTTCATGACCTTTCCGGTCTTGCCGCGCTCCCTCCCGGTAATGATCATGACACTGTCGTTCTTGCGAATATTCATTGCCTTTAGAGAACCTCCGGGGCCAGGGAAATGATTTTCATGAATTTCTTCGCCCTGAGTTCCCGTGCCACGGGGCCGAAAATGCGCGTTCCGATCGGCTCCATTTGATTATCGATGAGCACTGCCGAGTTGGTGTCGAAGCGAATGTAACTGCCGTCGGGCCGGCCCAGCTCCTTGGCCGTCCGCACCACCACCGCCTTCGTGACCTCGCCCTTCTTCACTTTGGCGTTGGGAATGGCCTCTTTGACCGAAACCACGATCACATCGCCAATAGAAGCATAACGACGCTTGCTCCCGCCCAGCACCTTAATACACTGGACCTTTCGCGCTCCTGAGTTGTCTGCCACATCCAACATGCTTCTCATCTGAATCATCGATTCACTCCTTGAGGAAAAGCCTACGCCGCCGGAGAAGACTTAGGGGAAGCGGACTCTTCGGACGCAACGACGCGTTCCAAAATACGGCTGACCCGCCAACGTTTTTCCCGACTCATGGGGCGGCACTCGACAATGAGCACGCGATCCCCAGTTCGGCATTCGTTCTTCCCATCGTGTGCTTTGAACTTGGTGCGGAGCTTCAAGTATTTCTTGTATTTCGGATGCATGACCCTCCGTTCGACGGAGACCACGGCGGTCTTGTCCATCCGATGGCTTACCACGGTCCCAATGCGCCTTTTCGTCAAATTTTTCCGCTCCATCTCACTTCCCTTCGCCACCGGCAAGCCCTTTTTCCCTGAGAACGGTCATCACCCGAGCGAGCTCCCGTCGGGTCTCTCTGAGCTTCATGGGGTTTTCCGACTGACCCGTGGTGCGCTTGAGCCGCAAACGAAACACCTCTTCTCTCAGCTCCGCTAACTTTCGTCCCAATTCCTCACCGCCCATCTCGCGCAGCTCTCTAGCCTCCATGGAGCCGCACCCCTCTTTCGACAAATCGAGTAAGCAAAGAAAGCTTGTGAGAAGCCAAACGAAAGGCCTCCTGGGCCAAGTCTCTCTCCACCCCCTCCATCTCAAACAAGATTCGGCCGGGCTTAATGACGGCCACCCAGGCTTCCAGGGCGCCTTTCCCTTTTCCCATCCGGGTCTCAGCCGGCTTTTTAGTGATCGGTTTATCCGGAAAGACCCGGATCCACACCTTCCCGCCGCGCTTGAGGTAACGGGTCAAGGCGATGCGCGCCGCCTCGATTTCCCGGGCTGTAAGCCAGCCGCGATCCAGGGACTTGAGCCCATAGTCGCCAAAGGCGAGCGTCGAGCCGCGAAGCGCCATTCCAGCTCTTCTACCCTTCTGCTGCTTGCGGTATTTGACTCTTTTCGGCTCTAGCATCTCCGATCTCCCAGCCAGTATTTTTGTTTACTTCGATAGCCTTTCACAGACTTCCCAAGGCGGCGCGTTGTTGCTCTTCTTCTTTGGTCAAGACTTCACCTCGAAAAATCCATACCTTGACCCCGATGACCCCATAGGTGGTCTTCGCCTCGGCAAGTCCGTAACTGATATCGGCCCGCAGGGTCCCGAGGGGCACTCTTCCCTCCCGGTGCCACTCGGTTCGCGCGATCTCCGATCCGCCCAATCTCCCCGCCACTTGCACCTTGATCCCCTGAGCCCCCATTCGCATCGCCCGGGACACACTTTCCTTGATCGCCCGGCGGAAGGAGACCCGACGCTCCAACTGCAATCCAACATTTTCCCCCACGAGCTGCCCGTCAAGATCGGGACGGCGGACTTCATGGATATTGATATAAGCCTCCCCGGGTGTCAGACGGGAAACCTCCTGCTTCAGCTTTTCGATTTCAGCCCCCTTCTTGCCGATCACGATCCCCGGACGCGCTGTATAGATGTTGATCTTGACTTTATTGGACGCCCTTTCAATCTCGATTCGAGAAATCCCCGCGTGGTAAAGACGCTTTTTAAGATATTTCTTAATCCGATAATCCTCGTGGAGCAGCTTGGCGTAATCGTGGCTAGAGAACCATTTGGAATCCCAAGTTTCGATGACCCCGATGCGGAAACCTCTCGGATGCGTCTTCTGTCCCATGGAAACCTAACTCCTCTCCCCTATTTCATCCAATACGACCGTGATATGGCTCAAGCGCCGGCGCACGGGAGTTGCCCGACCTTTCGCCCGAGGAAGGGAGCGCTTCCACATTCCTCCCTCGTCTACCTTGATCTGTTTCACATAGAGACGGTCCACATCCACTCTTTGGGTATTCTCGGCATTGGCCAAAGCCGCCCGCACGGTCTTGGTGATCAACGGCCCGGACCGCTTGGAAATGAATTTGAGAACATTCAAGGCATCCTCTACCCGTTTGCCGCGGATTTGATCCGCCACGAGTCTGACTTTGACCGGCGAAATCCGAACAAATCGCGTGATGGCCCGTGCTTCCATATCTCCCGATCCCATCTCCCTCTATATTTCCTCTAACCGCCCGCTTTGGGCTGAGCGGGCTGGGCTGGCGCGCCGGGTGTCCGAGGAGCGCCCGCCGCGGGCGCCGGAGCAGCTACCGTCTCCTTCGCCTCTCCCTTACGGTCCCCGGAATGGACACGGAAGGTCCGCGTCGGCGCGAACTCGCCGAACTTGTGCCCCACCATATTTTCCGTGACAAAAACCGGGATGAACTTTCTTCCGTTGTGGACCGCGATAGTGTGACCCACCATCTCCGGAGTGACTGTGGAGCGGCGCGACCAGGTCTTGATGACCCGCTTTTCCCTGCTCTGATTTAAGGTCTCGACCTTGCGGAGCAGGTGCCCGTCGACAAACGGTCCTTTTTTTATTGAACGTGCCATCGCTTTTAGGCCCTTCTGTCTTTCACAATATACTTGTCCGACGCGTGGTTCTTTCTGGTCTTATATCCTTTGGTCGGCTTTCCCCAAGGAGTCTGGGGGTGGTTTCCTTTGGAGCGACCCTCACCGCCACCGTGGGGATGATCTACCGGATTCTTGGCGATGCCGCGGGTCACCGGCCGGCGTCCCAGCCAGCGAGATCTTCCCGCCTTCCCCACAGAAATGTTCTCATGCTCGAGATTCCCCACTTGCCCAATCGTCGCCCGGCACTCCCAGCGGACACGTCGAAGCTCGCCTGAAGGGAGCTTCAGAAGGGCATAAGATCCCTCTTTGGCCATGAGTTGAGCCCCAGCGCCGGCGCTCCGGACCATTTGTCCCCCCTTGCCGATCTTGAGCTCGATATTATGAATCACCGTTCCCATAGGAATAAACTTGAGCGGCAGCGAGTTCCCCGGTTTGATGTCGGCCTGATCCCCAGCCATGACCGGATCTCCGACGCGGAGCCGGTCCGGCGCCAAGATGTAGCGCCGCTCCCCATCCGTGTAACAGAGAAGGGCGATCCTCGCCGAGCGGTTGGGATCATATTCGATGGCCTCCACTCTCGCCGGCACGCCCAGCTTGTCGCGCTTGAAATCAATCAAACGGTAGAGGCCCTTGTGCCCGCCTCCTCGATGATCGCTCGTAATTCGCCCGGTATTATTGCGTCCGCCGCTCCGCTTCAAAGGCTCGACAAGACCTTTTTCCGGCTCCGTCTTGGTGATTTCATCAAAGGTAAAACCGGTGAAGTGACGCCGGGCTGGGGAAGTAGGCGCGTATGTCTTAATACCCATAGCGTTTTATCGTCTCTTTAGGCGGCGCCAAAGAAATCGATTTTATCTCCTTCCTTGAGAGTGATATAGGCCTTCTTCCACGAGGGCTTACGACCCACGTTCTTCCCGACGCGCCGAATTTTTCCAAGATATCGAACCATCCTGACCTTCACGACCGTCACGTTGAAGAACACCTCCACGGCCCTCTTGACCTCAATCTTGTTGGCATCCGGCTGGACCCGGAAAATGACCTGGTTCGCTTTCTCCAAGAGAAACGAACCCTTCTCGGTAATCAGAGGGGCCCGGATGATCTCCTGCATTCCCCTCATGCCGCCAACCTCTCTTCCAGAAGCTTCACCGCCCTTTCGGTCAAGATGAGCTGTTCAAAGCGGAGGATGTCATAGACGTTGAGTCCCTCCACCCGGAGCACTTTCACTTTGTGAAGATTCCGAGCCGACCGCTCCACCTTTTCATCCTCTTCGGGAATCACAATCAACGCACTCTTCACTTTAAGGGTTTCTAGCCACTGACGCATCAGCTTGGTCTTGGCTTCAGCCAATTCCAATTTGTCCACCACGAGAATCTTCCCCTCCCGGTTCTTGAGACTCAAGGCCGAAAGCAAAGCCTCCCGACGGGCCTTGCGCGGAAGACGATAAGAGTAGTCTCTCGGCTGAGGGCCAAAAATCGTTCCGCCGCCGACCCATAAAGGCGAGCGGATGCTTCCCGCGCGCGCCCTCCCGGTTCCTTTTTGGCGCCAGGGCTTTTTTCCTCCCCCCCGTACGAACCCTTTCGTTTTGGTGGACGCCGTTCCGGCGCGGCGGCTGTTGAGCTGCATCGTCACCACCTGATGCAGGAGATGAAGACGGACGCGGGCCCCGAAGATCTCTTCCTTAAGCTGCGGATGAATCACGCGAGCTTCCATTTTTCCTTACCTTTACCGAGGGCCGGATCAAGACAACGCCTTTGGGGGAACCGGGAACAGCTCCCTTGACCAGAAGGAAATTGTCATCCGACCGAATTTGAACCACCTCAAGATTTTGCACGGTCACCCGCTCATCGCCCCAGTGGCCGGCCATTTTTTTTCCTTTAAAGACCCGACCCGGATACGAACGGTTGCCAATAGACCCGCCGTGGCGAAAGTATTCGTGGGTTCCCCGAGCGGCGGGAAAACCGGCAAAGCTCCAACGTTTAATGACCCCGGTGAAGCCGCGCCCCTTAGAAGTGCCGGTGACATCGATATGGTCCCCGATCTTGAAAAGATCCTCAAGCTTGATTTCCTGCCCGACCGCATAGAAAGACACATCGGCCGACCGGAACTCACGCAGGACCTGAAAGCCGCCCTTTGCGGCCTTGGCCATGTGGCCCTGCTCCGGTTTATTGACCCGCTGCGCCTTCTTGCCACCGAAGCCCAACTGCAAGGCTTCATAGCCGTCCTTTGCGGTCTCTTTTTTCTGCACGACCACGCATGGGCCCGTCTGAATCACGGTGACAGGAACAACGCTGCCGTCAGCGGCGAAAATCTGCGTCATTCCGATTTTTTTTCCGATAAGCCCCATCATAAAAAATTCTCAGTTTTGAATTTTAAGTTTTGAGTTTTCGATCGATAACTAAACACTAAAAACTCAACACTTAAAACTGTCCTATTGCAATTTGATCTCTACGTCGACACCCGCGGCAAGATCCAATTTCCCTAAGGCGTCGATGGTTTGCTGCGTGGGCTCCAAGATATCCAACAGCCGTTTATGGGTGCGGATCTCAAACTGCTCCCGGGACTTCTTGTCCACATGAGGAGAACGGTTGACGGTAAACCGCTCGATGTGCGTGGGCAATGGAATGGGCCCAGCCACTCTCCCCCCCGTTCTTCTCACAGTCTCCACGATCTCCGCCACGGACTGGTCCAATACCCGGTGATCGTAGGCCTTCAGTCGAATGCGAATCTTTTCGTTCATACCTGGCTCGTGGATTTCCTGCTTCTAAAGCTCGGCCGCCTTGGCTGTAATCCCCTCCGAGACCAGCGCCGGCACCGGCTCATAACGGGAGAACTGCATCGTGTAGGTGGCTCTTCCTTGGGTCATGGAGCGCAGATCCGTAGCATATCCGAACATTTCCGCCAAGGGGACCGTGGACTGAATCACCCTGGCGGTCCCTCGGGAATCCATACCTAAGACCTTGCCCCGCCTCGAACTGATATCGCCAATCACTTCCCCCATAAACTCCTCCGGAGTCACCACTTCCACATCCATGATCGGCTCCAGGAGGACGGGGCTGGCCTTGCTGACCGCTTCTTTCAGTGCCATAGAACCGGCGATCTTAAAAGCAATCTCCGAGGAATCCACGTCATGATAGCTCCCGTCCAGGAGGGTCGCCTTGATATCCACCAAGGGGTAGCCAGCCAAGGGACCGCTCTCCATGGCCTCCCGAATCCCGTCCTCCACCGGCCGAATGTATTCCCGCGGGATCGTCCCGCCTTTGGTTGCATTGATAAACTCGAAACCCGACGCCGGGGGAAGGGGCTCCACGCGAATATAGACATGCCCATACTGCCCGTGGCCGCCGGTCTGCCGGATAAATTTTCCCTCTCGCTCGACCGACTTCCGAACGGTCTCCTTATAGGCCACCTGGGGCTTGCCGACGTTGGCCCCGACATTAAACTCTCTCAAGAGGCGGTCCACGATGATCTCCAGATGGAGTTCGCCCATGCCGGAAATAATGGTCTGTCCGGTTTCCTCATCGGTCCGCACACGGAACGATGGGTCTTCCAACATCAGCTTCCGAAGAGAGACGCCCAGCTTTTCCTGATCGGCCTTGCTCTTGGGTTCGATGGCGATGGAGATGACGGGTTCGGGGAATTCGATGGATTCGAGAACGATGGGCCGGTCCTCGTCACAAAGCGTATCCCCCGTGGATGTATTTTTTAGACCCACCGCGGCGGCGATATCGCCGCCGTACACCTCTTTGATCTCCTCCCGCTTGTTGGCGTGCATCTTCAGGAGACGACCAATCCTCTCTCTTTTCATCCTGGTGGAGTTGTAGATGCTCGAGCCGGAAAACAGGGCGCCGGAATAGACCCGGAAAAAGGTGAGCGTCCCCACAAAGGGATCGGTCATAATCTTAAAAGCGAGCGCGGAAAAAGGGGCATCATCCAGGGTCGGGCGCTCCTCTTCCTCGTGTGTGACGGGATTTTTGCCGCGCACGGCGGCAATGTCCACGGGCGAAGGAAGGTAGTCCACGACCGCGTCCAGCAAGAGCTGGACTCCTTTGTTCTTGAAGGCGGAGCCGCACAACACCGGCACCAGACGGTGCTCAACACAAGCCTTGCGAATAGCGGCTCGGATCTCCTCTTCCCCGACCTTCACCCCGCCTAGATACTTTTCCATGATCGAATCGTCGCCGTCTGCTAAAGCCTCAATCAGTCGTTCTCGATGCTCTTCCGCCTGACTAACCAGCGCGCTTGGAATCGGCTCCGTGTGGTATTTCGCTCCCAGGCTTTCCTCGTCCCATACAACGGCCTTCATCTGTATCAGATCGATCACGCCGCGAAAACCTTCCTCGGCTCCAATCGGGAGCTGCAGGGGACAGGGCCGAGCCCCCAAGCGGTCCCGAATCATCGTCACCACGCGGAAAAAATCGGCCCCCATCCGATCCATCTTGTTGACAAACGCGATGCGCGGGACCCGGTATTTGTCCGCCTGTCGCCACACCGTTTCTGACTGAGGCTCCACTCCCCCCACAGCACAGAACACCGCGATGGCGCTGTCGAGGACCCGAAGCGACCGCTCCACTTCGATGGTAAAGTCCACGTGGCCGGGGGTATCGATGACGTTGATCCGATAATCCCGCCAAAAACAGGTCGTGGCCGCCGAGGTAATGGTAATGCCACGCTCCTGCTCCTGAACCATCCAATCCATGGTCGCAGTACCTTCATCCACCTCGCCGATCTTATAATTGGTCCCCGTATAGTAGAGGATCCTCTCCGTCGTCGTTGTTTTTCCCGCATCGATATGGGCCATGATGCCGATATTGCGGGTCCGATCTAAAGAAACTGCTCTAGCCATTCTGGTTCACTCTGGAAAAAAAGGAGGCGGTCACACCGCCTCTTCAAATATTCAAATCTCTAAGTTCAGTTACCAACGATAATGGGCGAAGGCCCTATTGGCTTCAGCCATCCGATGGGTTTCTTCTTTTTTCTTGACTGCGCCTCCGCGATTGGCGGCGGCGTCGATCAGTTCCGCTGCCAGCTTGTCGATCATGGATTTTCCCTCTCGAACCCGCGCTGAATCGATCAACCAACGCATACCCAGCGACATCCGCCGATCCGACCTCACCTCGACGGGGACCTGGTAGGTCGCGCCTCCCACTCTCCGGGAGCGCACCTCGAGGACCGGTTTGACATTATCCATGGCGCGCTTGAAGACGACCAATGCATCCTCTTTGGTCTTAAAACCGATAATATCCAGCGCCTGATAAAAGACCCTTTCCGCCAAGCTCTTCTTACCGCGATTCATTACGGTGTTAATAAACTTCGCGACCTGTTTATCCCCAAATTTGGGATCCGGCAAAATTTCTCTCTTCCTAACCTCTCCCTTACGCGGCATACCAACCTACTTTGCCTTCTTCGCCCCATACTTGGAGCGACTCTGACGCCGGTCCTGCACCCCGATCGAATCCAGGGTGCCCCGAACGATATGGTAACGCACTCCAGGTAGATCCTTAACTCTACCACCGCGGATCAGGACCACCGAGTGCTCCTGGAGATTATGCCCAATGCCCGGAATATAAGAAGTGACTTCGACCCCATTAGTGAGCCGGACCCTCGCAACCTTACGCAGCGCCGAATTGGGCTTCTTCGGAGTTGTCGTGTAGACGCGGGTGCAGACTCCCCTCTTCTGCGGGCACCGCCCTAAAGCCGGAGCACTCGTTCTCCGTCTTGGTTTTTCCCTACCCATCCGTACCAATTGGTTAACTGTTGGCATAATCCCTCATCTCAAAATGATTAAAGCCTAAGAGGCATCCCTCGCAGCCCGCGGGACTTCCGCTTCCTCCACTTCGGGCTCATCCACCTCGATCTCCAAGTCGGAGTACTTGGAAAGCCCCGTGCCGGCCGGGATCAATCTCCCCATAATGACGTTCTCTTTGAGCCCGGTCAGATGGTCCACTTTTCCATGGATAGCCGCGTCGGTGAGGACTTTGGTCGTCTCTTGAAACGATGCGGCCGATATGAAGCTATCCGTCGAGAGGGAAGCCTTTGTGATGCCTAAGAGAAGGGGCTCTGCGATCGCAGGCTTGCCGCCGTCGGCGATGACTCTCCGATTCTCTTCGTCAAACCGCCATTTCTCAACCTGATCCCCCAACAAGAAATCAGTGCCTCTGACCTCTTTGATCCTCACCCGGCGCAGCATCTGCCGCACAATGGTTTCGATATGTTTGTCGTTGATCCTCACTCCCTGGAGGCGATAGATTTCCTGGATCTCATCCACCAGGTATTTGGCCAAAGCCTTTTCCCCGAGAATATTGAGAATATCATGAGGATTGGATGACCCATCCATGAGAGGCTCACCCGCCTTGACGCGGTCCCCTTCATGGACGCTGATGTGCTTTCCCTTGGGGATCAAGTATTCTCTGGGTTCTCCGACTTCTGGGGTGACCACGACCTTTCTCTTCCCCTTGGTATCTTTACCGAAAGAGACCACGCCATCAATCTCGCTGATGACGGCAAATTCCTTGGGCTTGCGCGCCTCAAACAGTTCAGCCACGCGAGGGAGCCCGCCGGTAATGTCTTTGGTTTTGGTGGTCTCTCGCGGGATTTTGGCTATAGCGTCGCCGGGATGGACCGTCTGCCCGTCCTGGACATTGATATGAGCTCCCACCGGGAGAAGATATCGGGCTTCCGTCATAGGGGAGCTCCGTGTGGTGTTCCCCGCCGCGTCTTTGATGGAGACTCTAGGATGCTTGTCGATATCTTTAGAGTCAATGATGACCTTCGTCGAGAGGCCCGTTCGCTCATCCACCTTCTCGTCCATGGTCACGGCTTCAACAATGTCGCCGAACTTGACCGTTCCACCCACCTCGGTGAGGATGGGAATGGTGTACGGGTCCCACTCGGCGATGAGTTCACCCGCCTTGATCTTGGCGCCCACTTTCTTCTTCAGCTTGGCGCCATAAACCAGCGTATAGCGCTCCCTCTCCCGCTCTCTACCCTTTTCCCCCTCCGGGTAATCCACCACACTGACATCTCCATTGCGGTTCATGACCACGAGGTCCCCGTCCTTATTGGTCACCGTGTTCACATTAAGAAATTTGACGAACCCCTCGTTGCGCGCCTCTAGGGTCGTCTGCTCCGCTCTCCGGCTGGCGGTTCCACCGATATGGAAGGTCCGCATGGTGAGCTGCGTTCCAGGCTCTCCAATGGATTGAGCCGCGATCACGCCGATGGCCTCACCGATGTTGATCATGTGTCCGCGCGCCAGGTCGCGGCCATAGCACATGATGCAAACCCCGCGCCTTGATTGACAGGTGAGCACGGATCGAATCTTGATCCTTTCCAAAGCCGCGTCTTCGATGCGCCGGACGAGTTCTTCCGTAATCTCCTGGTTGGCCTTAACGATCACCTCGCCCGTAAAGGGATCCTTGACATCATCCAACGTGACCCGGCCCAACACGCGGTCCCCTAAGGGCTCGATGATCTCTCCGCCTTCCATCAGGGGACTCATTTCAATGCCATCGAGCGTTCCGCAGTCCTCCGCCGAAATGATCGCGTCCTGAGCCACGTCCACGAGTCTTCGGGTCAAATAGCCGGAGTTGGCCGTCTTCAGCGCGGTATCGGCCAGACCCTTACGGGCTCCGTGGGTGGAAATAAAGTATTGCAGCACCGTCAGCCCTTCACGAAAATTAGCCGTGATCGGAGTCTCGATGATTTCTCCGGAAGGCTTCGCCATGAGACCGCGCATCCCGGCCAATTGCCGAATTTGCTGCGCGCTGCCTCGAGCGCCGGAATCGGCCATCATAAAAATAGGATTGAAGCTCGGAAGGGTTATCTTGCCTCCCTTTTCATCGTCTATCGTCTCGGTGCTGATCTCGCGCAGCATCTCGTCTGCGATTCGATCCGTGACCTCCGCCCAGATATCGACGACTTTATTGTAGCGCTCCCCGTCCGTGATGAGCCCGTTCTTGTACTGCTCTTCAATCTCTCGCACATCCTCGTAGGCCTTCTTGAGCAACTTTTCCTTGGTGGCAGGAATCACCATATCCTGAATCGAGATGGAGATCCCCGCTTTGGTCGCATAATGAAAACCAGTGTCCTTGAGCCGATCCGCAAAGATTACGGTGGCCTTGTTCCCCGCCATGCGCCAGCTCAAGTCGATCAGGTTTCCCAGTTCTTTCTTTTTCATCACGCGGTTGACTTCTCTAAAGGGGATCTCAGGAGGCACAACGTCGTAGAGGAGAACACGGCCGACCGTGGTCTCAACCCGCTCTTTATCCATTCGAACGGTAATCCGGGCCTGAAGGTCGATCTCCCCCTGGTCAAAGGCGATGCGCACTTCTTCAGGGGCGGAAAAGATCCGGCCCGTTCCCTTGGCATTGGGCCGCTCCCGAGTCATGTAATAGAGGCCCAGAACGATATCCTGCGTGGGAACGATAATGGGCCTTCCGTTCGCCGGCGACAGGATGTTGTTCGTGGACATCATCAGAGCCCGCGCCTCGACCTGGGCCTCCACGGAGAGGGGAACGTGGACGGCCATTTGATCCCCGTCGAAATCTGCGTTGTAAGCGGCGCATACCAAAGGGTGAAGCTGAATGGCCTTGCCCTCGATGAGAATCGGCTCAAACGCCTGGATGCCCAAGCGGTGTAAGGTAGGCGCCCGGTTGAGAAGTATGGGATGCTCCTCGATCACCTCGTCCAAGATATCCCAGACCTCCGGCCGCTCTTTCTCCACCATTTTCTTGGCGCTCTTGATCGTGGTGACGTACCCGCGTTCTTCCAGTTTGTTGTAGATGAACGGTTTGAAGAGCTCCAAGGCCATCTTCTTGGGTAGCCCGCACTGATGGAGCCTCAGCTCAGGACCCACCACGATGACGGAACGACCGGAATAGTCCACTCTCTTCCCCAAAAGGTTTTGTCTGAAGCGCCCGGTCTTTCCCTTGAGCATGTCGCTGAGAGACTTGAGGGGTCTGCGGCTCGCTCCGGTAATCGGCCGCCCGCGGCGCCCGTTGTCAAACAGGGCATCGACCGCCTCCTGCAACATGCGCTTTTCATTCCGAATAATGATATCCGGGGCGCTCAACTCCATGAGTCGCTTCAGACGATTGTTCCGGTTGATCACACGACGGTAGAGATCGTTCAAGTCGGACGTGGCGAACCGGCCGCCATCCAGCGGCACCAGAGGGCGAAGGTCCGGCGGGATGACCGGGATCGTTTCGAGGACCATCCATTCGGGCTGGTTTTCTGAGTTCCTGAAGGCGTTGACCGTCTTGAGCCGTTTGGCCACCCTCTTACGGCGGACCTCTGAATTGGCTTCAAGCATGTCCAGGCGCAGCTCCTCGGAAAGTTTTTCGAGTTCCACTTGCTTGAGGAGCTTGAGAATGGCCTCGGCTCCCATTTCAGCGGTAAAACTCGTAGCGCCGTACTCCTCAACGGCCTTCCGATGCCGGCCCTCGCTGAGAATCTCCCGGGGCTTGAGCGGCGTGGAGCCGGGATCAGTTACGATATAGGACTCGAAATAGATAACCCTTTCCAGGTCCTTGAGAGACATCTCGAGAAGGGCGCCGATGCGGCTCGGGAGGCTTCTCAAAAACCAGATGTGGGCCACCGGCGAGGCCAATTCAATGTGTCCCATACGCTCTCTGCGGACCTTTGATTGAATTACCTCTACGCCGCACTTCTCGCAGACCACTCCCCGGTGACGCATCCTCTTGTATTTTCCGCAATTGCACTCGTAGTCTTTGGTAGGACCAAAGATCTTGGCGCAGAACAGCCCGTCTCGCTCGGGTTTAAACGTCCGGTAATTGATGGTCTCGGGCTTTTTAACTTCCCCATGAGACCAGGACCGGATCTTCTCAGGCGAAGCCACCTGGATCTTGATGGCATTGAAGCTGAGTGGATTCTTTGGCTTTTCAAAAAGGTTAAACAGATCTTCCATTCCGTTGTCCTCCGAATGAGTCCAGGGACTCTACAGGCCGGGACGCTACTTCAACCCCGGACGCTACTTCCCTTCCACCAGCTCGATATCGAGACACAAGCTTTGTAATTCCTTCATCATCACGTTAAAAGACTCGGGCAGCCCCGGTTCGAGAAGATTCTGGCCTTTGACAATGCCCTCGTACATTCGCCTGCGCCCGACCCCATCGTCCGATTTGACGGTAAGCATCTCCTGGAGCGTGTAGGAGGCCCCATACGCCTCCAAAGCCCAGACCTCCATTTCCCCCAGGCGCTGGCCGCCAAACTGGGCCTTGCCACCCAACGGTTGCTGCGTCACGAGGGAATAGGGCCCGGTGGAGCGCGCATGAATTTTATCGTCCACCAAGTGGTGCAACTTCATCACGTACATCACGCCTACCGTCACCTGGTGGTCGAAGGCCTCTCCAGTGCGACCGTCATATAGGGTGACCTGTCCGGTTGCCGGGAGCCCTGCTTTTTTCAGCAAGTTGAAGATTTCTTCCTCCCGGGCGCCGTCGAAAACGGGCGACGCTACGTGGATTCCGTCCTGGCACTTCATCGCCAGCTTGATGGTATCGTGGTCGGTCAAGTCATCGATGAACTCGCTGATTTCTCGGGTGCCGAAAAGCTCCTTAAGCCGGCGCCGCAAATGGGCGATGTCCGGCTTGCCGTCACTGAGAAGCTCCTCGATCTGTTTCCCGAGATTCTGGGCGGCCCACCCCAAATGGGTCTCTAGGATCTGCCCCACGTTCATCCGGGACGGCACGCCTAGAGGATTCAGGACCACGTCCACCGGTGTACCATCTTCCAGATAAGGCATATCTTCCTCTGGGAGAATGCGGGAGATGACCCCCTTGTTTCCGTGTCGCCCGGCCATTTTGTCCCCTACCTGGAGCTTCCTTTTGATCGCCACCAAGACCTTGACCATCTTGATGACTCCAGGGGGCAATTCGTCTCCGGTCTTCAATTTGTTAATCTTGTCCTGAAAAACAACCTTGATGAGATCGATCTGCTCCCGGGTCGCCTCCACGACTTTCTGAAGTTCAGTCTCTACAGACTCGTTGTCGACGCGGATCTCCCCCCAATAGTCCAGCGGGATCTCTTCCAAATCTTCTTCAGTGATCTCTTTCCCCTTGTTCAAGAGAATTTTCCGATTGTCATCCGCGACGCGCGAAGCCGCCCGCCGGCCCACGAGAAGCTTTTTGAGCCGTTTGAGCGCGCCTTCCCGCACGATGCGAATCTCGTCCTGTTGATCTTTCTTGAGCCGGGTGACATCCTCATCCTCGATGGCCTTGCTCCGTTCGTCTTTGCCGGCGCCTTTGCGGGAAAAGATCCGTACATTAATGACGGTCCCTTCCACTCCGGGCGGGACTCTGAGCGAGGTATCTCGAACTTCCCCTGCCTTTTCCCCAAAGATGGCCTTAAGGAGTTTTTCCTCGGGCGAAAGTTGCGTCTCCCCTTTGGGTGTGATTTTGCCGACCAGGATGTCGCCCGGATGCACCTCCGCCCCGATGCGGGTGATCCCACTTTCATCCAGGTTCGCCAACGCTTCGTCACCGACGTTGGGGATGTCGCGGGTGATCTCTTCCGGGCCGAGCTTGGTATCCAGGGACACACTCTCGAACTCTTCAATGTGAATGGAGGTAAAGATATCTTCTTTAACCACCCGCTCGCTGATCAGAATCGAATCTTCGAAGTTGTAACCTCCCCAAGGCATGAAAGCGACCATGACATTGCGACCTAAAGCGAGCTCTCCCATTTCAGTCGCCGGCCCATCGGCAATGACATCGCCGGCCTTGACATGATCTGCCGCGACAACAATGGGTCTCTGATTGATGCAGGTGTTCTGGTTGGAACGCTGGTATTTGACCAAATTATAGATGTCCACCCCGGAGTCCCGCGGGCCGGAGGGTTTGTCCGCCTTGATCACGATGCGCGTGGAATCGACGCTCTCCACGACCCCGTCGCGTCGCGTCACCACGGTCACGCCGGAATCACGCGCCACAATTTTCTCCATCCCGGTTCCGACCAAAGGAGCCTCCGCGCAAAGAAGCGGAACCGCCTGGCGCTGCATGTTGGAACCCATTAAGGCCCGGTTCGCATCGTCGTTCTCTAGAAATGGAATCAGAGAAGCCGCCACGCTCACCAACTGGTTGGGAGACACGTCCATCAGCTGGACTTCTTCCGGACGCGCCATCACAAACTCTCCGCCTCTGCGGGCGGAGACCAGATCCGCGGTAAAATATCCCCGGTTGTCAATAGGGGCATTGGCCTGAGCGATGACATGATCTTCCTCATCCAGAGCCGAAAGGTATCGGATGCGGTCCGTAACCCGACCTTTCTCGACTTCCCGATAGGGAGTCTCGATAAAGCCGAATTCATTGACTCGAGCATAAGTGGAAAGCGAAGCGATGAGACCGATGTTGGGTCCTTCAGGAGTCTCGATGGGACAGACCCGTCCGTAGTGAGTGGGATGCACATCCCGCACTTCGAAACCGGCCCGCTCGCGGGTGAGTCCTCCTGGACCCAAGGCCGAAAGACGCCGCTTGTGAGTGAGCTCGGAGAGAGGGTTGGTCTGATCCATAAATTGGGACAGCTGGCTGGAACCGCAGAATTCTCTTAAAGCGGCGGAGACGGGCTTATAGTTGATCAGCTCCTGGGGCATGAGCGTCTCGATGTCCTGCATGCTCATTTTCTCTTTAATGGCTCGCTCCATGCGAACTAGTCCCACACGGAAGTGGTTCTCGACCAACTCCCCCACGGCTCGCACGCGCCGGCTTCCCAGGTGGTCGATGTCATCCACGGTGCCGTTTCCGTTTCGGAGCTCCATGAGATAGCGGGCGACCTCCAGGATATCCTCCTTGCGCAGTGTTCCCTGCTCCAAGGGCACATTCAGTTTGAGCCGGTGGTTGAGCTTCAGCCTGCCGACCTTCGAGAGGTCGTATCGGTCCGAATTGAAAAAGAGGTTGTTAAAAAACGCGGTGGCCGTCTCACGGGTGGGAGGGTCTCCCGGGCGCAGCCGGCGATAAATCTCCACGACTGCTTCTTGGGGAGCAGGGATCTTATCTTGCAGAAGGGTGTTGCGTAAATAGGGACCCACCCGGGAATCGTCGATGAAGAGAACTTCTGCATTGTGGATTCCCTTTTCCAGGATGAGATCCAGTTTTTCTCGAGTAATTTCTTGATTGCATTCCACCAAGACCTGATGGCTCTGCGGATCTTTAATGTCGTGGGCGGCGATTTTTCCGAGAACATCCTCCAAAGTGATCGGGACCTGTTTGATGCGAGAGTGCTCCAGTTGCCGAACCATCGGTCGAGTAATTTTCCGGCCCTCTCGCACAATCAGCTCATTGCTTTTGGAGTCCCGGATATCTTCCCCCGCCTTGATTCCGATCAATTGGTCGGAATGGAAAAGGAGCGAAGGCTTCCGGCCTTCGAAAACGATCGTATCGGTTTTGTAGAAGTAGTTGAGCAGATCCTCCGTCGTCATCCCCAGAGCCCGCAATAGGACCGTCCCCAGGAACTTGCGGCGCCGGTCGATCCGGACATACAGGATGTCCCTGGGATCGAACTCGAAATCGACCCACGAGCCCCGATACGGGATGATGCGGGCCGAGTAAAGAAGCTTTCCACTCGCATGAGTCTTCCCCTTGTCGTGTTCGAAGAAAACACCGGGAGAGCGGTGGAGCTGGCTCACAATGACCCGTTCGGTTCCATTGATGATAAAGGTCCCCTTATCGGTCATCAGGGGAACCTCACCGAAATAGACCTCCTGCTCCTTGACGTTCTTGATGCTCCGGCTGCCGGTTTTGGGATCGAGGTCCCACAAAACGAGTTGCACGGTCACCTTGAGGGGAGCCGCGTAGTTCATGCCACGCTGCCGGCACTCATCGACATCGTACTTGGGCTCACCGAGGCGGTAGCTCACGAATTCCAGGCAGGCCGTCTCGTTGAAGTTCTTGATCGGAAACACGGACTGAAAAACTCCCTGGAGTCCCACACTCTGGCGCCGGTCCGCTAAAGCATTTTTCTGGAGGAAGAGGTCGTAAGAATTCCACTGGATCTCGATCAGATAGGGAAGATCGATGATCTTCTTCGTCCGGCTAAAACTGCGGCGCAATCTTAAATTGTGTGCTACTTGGGATGCCATGAGCGCTCCTTACTCCAGAGTCACTTGATTTCGATTTTTCCCCCGACCTCTTCGATCTTCTTTTTGATCGTCTCCGCCTCCGCTTTTGAGACTCCCTCTTTCACTACCTTGGGCGCCCCATCCACGAGATCCTTCGCTTCTTTCAATCCCAATCCCGTGAGCTCTCTCACCACCTTGATCACTTGAATTTTTTTATCGCCCGTATCGGTCAGCGTTACATTAAACTCCGTCTTTTCTTCCACGGCGGCTGCCGGCGCGGCCGCCGCCATCGCTACCGGTGCAGCCGCGCTGACGCCCAACTCTTCTTCCAATTCCTTCACCAGGGCCGCCGCATCCATCAGAGTCATCTGTTTAATATAATCCTTCACCTGTTCTCGGGTTACTTCCATGACCTTCCTCCCAGTTTTAATTTCAATAACATTAAACTTGCTCCTTGCTCTTTCGTACCCCTTCCAAAAGCCGGACCACCTGCGCCCCCGGCTCTTGAATCAACCGCAGGAGCTGGACTGCCGGAGCCTCAATGAGAGCGAGAAGCTTTGCCAGGAGCTCCGGCCGGCTCGGCATTTTCGCCAATCCTTTGAGTTGCTCCTGACTCAGCAGCTCCCCTTCTAAGAGCCCAGCCTTAATGGTCAGCTTGGGATGCTCTTCAAAAAACTTCACCAGCACCTTGGAAAGAACCACCGGGTCCGCGTAGGCAAAAACCCAACCCGTAGGCCCCTCCAAGAGCTTCCCCAACTCACCATAGCTGGTATCCTGCAACGCCCGGACACCAAGGGTGTTCTTGATGACCTTGTATTCTCCGTCCACCTGGCGGAGCTCTCTTCGCAAGCGAGCCATCTGCGCCACAGTCAAACCCCGATATTCCGTCAGCACAGCCATCTTGGCAGACTTGAGTTTCTCCTGAAACTCAGCAACCTGCCTGTTTTTTTCTTCGAGAGTCGAACTTCTAGTCGCCAGCTCCATCACGCACTCCAACTCAAGCAGCCAAAGACCGAAGGGGAACCGGATCGACCTTGATTCCAGGTCCCATCGTCGTCGATACGGTGATCCCAAGGACGTATTGCCCCTTCGAGGAAGGCGGTTTGGCACGGACGACGGCCCCCATGACCGCCCTCGCATTGTCCAGGAGCTTCTCCGGACCGAAAGAGACCTTCCCGAGCGGCACATGAATGATACCCGCCTTGTCGACCCGATACTCCAACCGACCCGCTTTGAGCTCCTTGACCGCCCTGGCGACATCCACAGTCACCGTGCCCGTCTTGGGATTGGGCATCAACCCTCGGGGCCCGAGAATCTTCCCCAGCTTACCCACGGATCCCATCATATCCGGGGTCGCGACGGCTTGGTCGAATTCGACCCAGCCTTCGCTGACCTTTTTGATGAGATCGTCGGCCCCAACATAATCCGCCCCAGCTTGCTCGGCCTCTCTTTCCTTTTCCCCTCTGGCAAACACCAAAACCCGAACCGTCTTTCCGGTGCCATGGGGAAGGATCACGGTCCCCCGGACGTTTTGATCCGCCTGTTTGGGATCCACTCCCAACCGGAAGGCCATATCCACTGTCTCGTCAAATTTCGCCCGCACGGTCTCAAGCACCAGACGCAAACTCTCCTCCAAGTCGTACCTTTTCGCCCGATCCACCTTTCCGAGCGCCGAGCGATAACTCTTGCTTTTTTGTTTCATCTCTTGCTTCTAGCCCTCAATTTCCAATCCTAAGCTTCTCGCGGTGCCTTCCACCGTCTGCGCTGCCGCCTCCACGTCCTTTGCCGTAAGATCGCGCAGCTTGAGTTGGGCAATCTCGCGGATCTGCGCCCGGGTCACTTTCCCCACTTTGACCTTGCCCGGTTGGCTGGACCCTTTCTCGATCCCGGCCGCTTTCTTCAGCAGCACGGAAGCTGGGGGAGTTTTAGTGATAAACGTAAAGGACCGATCCGCATAGACGGTCACAATGACCGGTATGATCATTCCCTGTTGGGATTGGGTCAGGGCGTTAAAGGCCTTGCAAAACTCCATGATATTGACGCCACGCTGGCCCAAGGCCGGCCCCACAGGCGGGCTAGGGTTCGCCTGACCAGCAGGAATCTGGAGTTTAACCTCTGCGACGATTTTCTTGGCCATAACCTAGTCGTTCAAACCGTTACGCTCGCTCCACCTGAACAAAATCCAATTCTACCGGCGTGGCCCGACCGAAGATGCTAATCAAGACCCGAAGCTTTCCCTTGTCCGGCCGTACCTCTTCCACGACCCCGCTGAAATCTGCAAAAGGCCCATCCACGACCTTAACGTTTTCACCCGAGGAGAAAAGGACTCTTGGTCTGGGCTTTACCGCCCCCTCCTCGACTTGCTGAGTAATTTTCCTGACTTCTTCCTCGCTTACTGAAGGAGGTTCCGTGCCCCCCCCCACAAAGCCCGTAACCTTCGGAGTCCCCTTGACGATATGCCAAGTCTCGTTGTTGAGTTCCATCTGCACCAGCATATAACCAGGGAAAAACTTTCTCGAAGAAGTCTTCTTCTTGCCGCGGACCAGCTCGAGGACCTTCTCGGCCGGGACCAAAATCTCCCCAAAGAACTCCGCTCCTCCCAAGGTCTTGATTCTCTCCTCCAAAGCCGCTTTAGCCTTCTGCTCGTAACCCGAGAAGGTATGGACCACGTACCACTGCTTTGCCATAACAGAAACCCGCACTGAGCTAGCTGAGAATGGCCTGAACCACCCGGGTCAGCATGAAATCGATTAATGCGAGATAAAATGCCATAATCAAAACCAAGATGATCACCACGAGAGTGGCCGCATAAGTTTCCTTCCGTGACGGCCAATAAACCTTTTTCAGCTCTTGCCAGGCCTCTTTTAAGAACTCAACTAAACGCCGTAAGGCATCCCTAACTTTTTGCATTCACGTTCCCATAGAGGGTGCCGAACGCGCGAGATGGCGGGTCAGGCAGGATTTGAACCTGCAACAACCGGATTTGGAGTCCGGCGCTCTATCCAGTTGGAGCTACTGACCCCCAGCTGTCCCTAGAGTTTAACCTCCCGATGCTGGGTATGGGTCCGGCAAAAAGGACAGAACTTTTTAAAGGCCAACTTCTCTGTAGTCGTCTTCTTATTCTTTGTCCCGGTATAATTTTTTCGCTTGCACTGGTCACAAGAAAACCCGATTAATTCGCGCATGGCTTTACCTTTTATTTCTTATTCCGCTACTCGATGATCTTTGTCACGACCCCGGCCCCTACCGTTTTTCCACCCTCCCGGATAGCAAACTTCAACCCGTCCTCCATGGCAATGGGGGTAATCAAAGCTACTTCCGCGGCAATGTTGTCCCCCGGCATGACCATCTCGGTCCCTTCAGGCAGTTTGACAACCCCGGTCACGTCGGTTGTGCGAAAATAGAATTGCGGCCGATAGCCGTTGAAGAAAGGAGTGTGCCGTCCGCCCTCTTCCTTAGTCAGGACATACGCCTCGGCATTAAAGCGGGTGTGCGGCGTAATACTTCCGGGCTTGGCGAGGACCTGCCCCCGCTCCACCTCTTCTCTCTTGGTTCCGCGCAACAGGACCCCGATATTGTCTCCGGCGCGCCCCTCGTCCAGGAGTTTTCGAAACATCTCAACCCCGGTAGCCACGGTCTTTTGGGTGGCTTTAAAGCCTACAATCTCGACTTCCTCGCCGACCTTAACGATGCCCCGCTCCACACGACCCGTTACGACAGTGCCACGGCCGCTGATCGTAAATACGTCCTCCACCGGCATTAAAAAAGGCTTATCGATGGCCCGGGCCGGCTCCTTGATATAGCTGTCTACCGCGTCCATCAATTTGAAGATCGCGCCCTCGCCCACATCCGAGGCGTCCCCTTCCAGCGCCTTGAGCGCGCTCCCTATAATTATAGGGGTTTCATCACCTGGGAAGTTGTATTTTGAGAGCAGCTCGCGAACCTCCAACTCCACCAGTTCCAGAATTTCTTTATCGTCTACCATGTCGGCTTTGTTCAGGAACACCACGATCGCCGGAACCCCCACCTGTCTCGCGAGTAGAATATGCTCGCGAGTCTGCGGCATCGGACCATCAGCAGCAGAAACGACCAGGATAGCCCCGTCCATCTGCGCCGCGCCGGTGATCATGTTCTTGATATAATCGGCATGACCCGGGCAATCGACATGGGCGTAGTGCCTACCTTTCGTTTCATATTCCACATGGGCGATGTTGATGGTGACGCCCCTTTCTCTTTCCTCAGGGGCCTTATCGATCTGGTCATAAGCCATGAACTTGGCCAAACCCTTCTTTTCCAGGACCTTGGTGATAGCAGCAGTGAGTGTAGTTTTTCCGTGGTCGACATGGCCAATAGTGCCGATGTTGAGATGGGGTTTCTTTCGTTCAAACTTTTGCTTGCTCATCTGATCCTCCTCCTAGCTGCTGCTAATCCCTTTCTCCCGAAACGGGTCTTCCCCCGAACGTTTTTGACCCTTTCTCTCGCGCCCGCCCTGGACAAAAAGCCCAGGAGCGGGATCGAACCGCCGACCTCGTCCTTACCAAGGACGTGCTCTACCGACTGAGCTACCTGGGCATTGAGACGCACGGCCATTCGCCGCCAACCACGTACAAAATTGGAGCGGGAAACGGGATTCGAACCCGCGACCCCGAGCTTGGAAGGCTCGCGCTCTAGCCAACTGAGCTATTCCCGCCTGATAATGGTGGAGAGGGGAGGATTCGAACCTCCGAAGCCTAACGGCGGCAGATTTACAGTCTGCTCCCTTTGGCCACTCGGGAACCTCTCCCCTGTTGCCTTGAGACTCCACCCCACTCCAGAGTCCCCACGGGTTCATAGAAAAATCCAACTTTTTTCACCTGACCGACCTGGAGCTGGCGATAGGAGTTGAACCTACAACCTGCTGATTACAAATCAGCTGCTCTGCCGTTGAGCTACGCCAGCCTTATTCTGGGGAGAATTTACCCAGCGTTTGCTTAGACCCTTTTCTCCTTGCCACTCAACGGGCGACGGGAAAGTTCGACTGGAAACAAGAAAAACGAACCCGCACCTTGGTTAACGGTAAAACTGATCAGCACAAAGACTTTTTCTGGAAACCGTCATATGTGCCACATTCTAAACGGGTTGTCAATAGATATTTAGTGAGACTCGGCCTGCCAGATTCCGATGAGAGAACTTTACCGTCGGACTTAAGACCCTAACTCCACCATTTCCACCCCGGTAGGGATTTTTACCTGAAACAAGGAATTTTTCAACCCCGTATCCCGTTGTAAACTTGAAAAACGGACCGTCGTGACATTTCCCACCGGGTCCACAACCTGGGCCCACCGGATATCGAAGGTTCCAGCATCCACGCCCAACGATAATTGCCCGAGTCTTCCCTGGTCCGCCTTCGGAGAGAGCTGAAGCTGATACTCCCCCCCCACCGATCCCTTCAGAGTTGCGCCGAAATCTCTCTTCAGGCTACCTAATCCTAGCAGGAAGGAAAGTGGAATGTCCGAATTCCATGCGTTCCGTAGCGGGCTTTTGAGAATCTGCCCCTGTTCCGGCTGGTAATAATAGAAGTTCTTCCCGTCCGCCAATATCCATTGGCCCTTGGGCTCTTCATAACGCCATAGCATTTTTCCCGGCCGTTTAAAGTAGAGTTTTCCCGTCCCTTGAGTCCGCCGGTTGAGCGACCGGATTTGAGTCTCTTGATGAAAAACCGCAACAAAATCCTGAGTAGACTCATATCTACCCTGGAGTTTTTCAACCACAAGCTCCGCGTCTTGTCGCTCCCCCGCACGTAAAGAACCGGCGAGGGAAACTACGAAGAAAAGGGCGACTCGAATAAACTTTGGGCTTTTACCCCTCAATTTTTCTAGCATAAACTTCGCGTGGCTTTCCTCCTTCTGCCGGGCCGACGACTCCCTCCCGCTCCATCCGCTCGATCATTCGGGCTGCCCGATTATACCCCACCCGGAGCCGTCTCTGGATCATGGAGATGGATGCCTGGCTCGTCTCGGTCACCAGCTGCACTGCGAGATCGTACATCTCGTCGAAATCCTCCTCCCCATTGCCCCCGTCCACTGCCTTTCTGCTTTCGAAAACTTCCGGACGATAGCGGGGCTTTGCCTGCTGATTGATGAAATCGACGACCCTGCGGATCTCTTGGTCGGATACATAAGCGCCGTGAACCCGCGTGAGGCGGGCGGTCGCCGGGGGGAGGAAAAGCAAATCCCCATCGCCGAGCAAGCGCTCCGCGCCAATGGAGTCCAGAATCGTCCGTGAATCAATTCGGGAAGTGACCTGAAACGAGATCCGAGCTGGAAAATTTGCCTTGATAAGGCCTGTAATCACATCCACCGAGGGACGCTGGGTTGCCAGTATCATATGGATACCGGCGGCCCGAGCCTTCTGCGCCAATCGGGTGATGTACTCCTCGATATCCCTCCCTACAGACATCATGAGGTCGGCGAGCTCATCGACGACAATCACAATTCGCGCAAGCCGCTCGTGGACCAGGGGCGCGCCATCCAGAGAACCCCCCAGCCCTCCATCTTCTCCGATCCCGGTCTCATCCGGCTCCCGAAGCTCGATCAACCCTCGTTTGTCGACGGTCTCTTTCTCTACCAGACGATTGTAGTGCTCGATATTTCTGGCCCCCTTGTCTAGCATCAACCGGTAGCGACGGTCCATTTCATCCATGGCCCAGAATAGGGCGGCGGCGGCTTTCTTCGGATCGGTCACTACGGGTACTAGAAGGTGCGGGAGGCTGTCATAGATTGTGAGTTCCAGCATCTTGGGATCGATCATAATGAATTGGACGTCCTGAGGGGAGGCCTTGTAGAGGATGCTCAAAATCATCGCATTAATAGAGACCGACTTACCCGTACCCGTAGCGCCGGCTACCAGGAGATGGGGCATTTTTGCCAGGTCCGCCAGAAAGGCCAGACCCGAGATGTCCTTTCCCAGGGCCAAGGTAATCTGCGACTCTGTCCCTTGAAAGGCGTCCGATTCGATGACCTCTCTGAAAAAAACTTTTTCCCGCCTTGGATTCGGGATCTCAACCCCAACCACGGATTTCCCGGGAATGGGGGCCAAGATACGGACGCTTACCGCCCGAAGCGCCATAGATAGATCATCCGCCAGGGTTACAATTCGCCTCACTTTAACCCCATCCGCCGGTTTAAACTCATACATGGTAATGACCGGGCCGGGGCGGACAGCCACAACCTCCCCCTCTACGCCAAAGTCCGCCAATTTCTTTTGCAAAATTAATGAGTTGGCTTCTAGGGTCTCCTTGTCAATTTTGACCCGCTCACTTTCTTCAGGCGAATCCAAAAAGGCCGGCGTGGGAAGTTTGTATCCCTCACTGAGGTCGGGAAAGTCCAACTGCTCCTGGACCGGAGTCGACTTTTTCTTGGGCTTTTTCGGTTCTTCCTCTTTCCGTACTTCCTCGCGCAGGAGAATCGGGGGTGGAATGAACTCTCGCTCCGCTTTTTTGACGTTCTCGGTTTTTCTCTTCTTCTTTTTTTTCTCCCGCCACCAAACAACTAGGAACCTTATGCCCCTGGCGCACTGCTTTCTAGCAAGGCCCCAGAGTCTCCGACTCTCCTCCAGGAAAGAGACGAGAGAACCCTGAGTCATGAACATCATCGAGAGGATGAGCGCAGAAGAGAGGATAAGATAGCTCCCCACCGGACTGAACAGAGCCACCAGCAGGTCCTTAGAGATCTCCCCCACGACTCCTCCCGCCTCGCGGCCCACCTCAACCCGACGCGCAAAAGCCAGGAAAGTCCCAGTGCTCCACACGAGAAGAACGAAGCCGCACCACTTGATCGGTCGAAGACCCTGGAGAGGCCTCCCTAACAAAAAATGATAGGAGAGAAAAAATAAGAAGAAGGACAGGAGATAGGCAGAAAGCCCTACGCCTTGGAGCAAAAGATCCGCCAGATAAGCCCCCACAATACCTCCCCAGTTGCGTGTTTCCACGCTCCCTGAGGGGGTATTGAGCGACCAGTCCCTGGGGTCATAAGAAAAAAGGCTCAGGATCGCCAGGAGGGCAAGGACAAAAAGTACCACCCCCCAGATCTCGCGGTTAAGCCGAGAACCTTTTTCCATAGACTGACTCAAATGCCCATTACCCGCAGAGTGGCCAAGTTCATCAGGTTTCCATGATGAAAGGCAGAACCATCGGGCGTCGCTTGAGAGTCTTGTTGAAGTAGCGTCTGAGCGCCTTACGAACCTCCTCCTGCAGCTCCGGTAGATCCGCACGAGCCTCCCGATTCATACCCTTCAAGGTCTCCAACACCACTTTCTTGGCTTGATCGAGGACCTCCTCGCCCTCTTCGGGACGCATGAATCCGCGCGAAATCAGATCCGGACCGGCTACCAACTCGCCGGTTTGCTGATGGATGGCCATAATTGCCAGGACCACGCCATCTTCAGAAAGATGGCGACGGTCCCGAATCACGACGTCCTCTACATCCCCTACGCCTCGACCGTCCACAAAGACCCGGCCGGAAGAAATGGGATCTGTTTTTCGCGCCCGTTCAGGACCCAATTCCAAGACCTCCCCATCCTCTAAGAGAAAACAATTTTCCTCCGGAACTCCTACGCTCCGGGCCAAACGGATATGCCTCACGAGATGGCGGTACTCTCCATGAATGGGCACGAAATAGCGGGGCCGAGTCAACTGGAGCATTATTTTTAATTCTTCCTGGCTGGCGTGGCCTGAGACATGGATCTCGGAGACTTTTTCATAATGGACCTCGGCCCCGCGGCGGTAGAGGTGGTTGATCACGTTCGTGATCGCCTTCTCGTTGCCGGGAATAAATTTGGAGGAGAGCACCACCGTGTCTCCGTCTCCGATCTTGATCGACCGATGTTCGTCTAAAGCGACGCGGTGGAGAACCGAAAGCGGCTCCCCCTGGCTTCCGGTGGTTAAAAACGCCACCTGCGCCGGGGGGAGATCTTGCCACCGATCGGCTTCTTTCAGAATATCCTCGCGCACGCGCAAATAACCCATTTCCGCGGCAATCTGGGTGTTATTGATCATGCTGCGACCGGTTACGACGACTCTCCGGCCAAAATGTCGGCAGAGATCGATGACCTGCTGGATGCGCGGAATATTGGAAGCGAAAGTGGCGACAAAGACCCTTCCTTCACTCCGGTGGAAAATCTCTTCAAGATAACGGCCCACCACTCGCTCCGAAGGGGTATAGCCCTCTCGCTCCACATTGGTCGAGTCGGAAAGAAGCAAAAGAACTCCCTTTTCGCCATAGGCGGCGAATCGCTGGAAGTCGAACATCTCGCCCGGCATGGGAGTGTTGTCGATCTTAAAATCGCCCGTATGGATGACGATCCCAGCGGGGCTTTCGATGGCCAGCGCCAGACAGTCCACAAGGCTATGCGTCACCCGAATCCCTTCCAGAGTAAAGGGTCCCAGTGCCCACGGTCGGCCGGCAGTGATCTCCCTGAGATCGGCAGCGTCCTCAAGGGCGTGCTCCTTGAGCTTGTTGCGCAATAGCCCTAGCGTGAGAGGGCTGCCGAAGACCGGCGCTGTAATCTGCTTCAAAATATACGGGAGCGCCCCCAGGTGGTCTTCATGGGCGTGGGTGAGAACGATGCCGAGAAACTTTTTTCTTCGTTCCAGAAGATAGCCGATATCCGGGATGACCAGATCGATACCCAGAAGGTCCGCCCCCGGGAACATGGAGCCGCAATCGACGGCGATGATCGCCTCGTTGTACTCCAAAACCATCATGTTCAGTCCGAATTCGCCCAATCCCCCCAAAGCGACAATTTTGAGCGGTCCCATAGATTTCACGTTTGTACCCCGGCCTGTGGAAAGTCCGACATTTCGATCTCGCTCACTCGGGGAGAGATGCCTTTCGGTTTCAAGTTTGATTCAATCATGCCACGAGTCTGACTCAGCAGCTGGCTCAGATTCCTTATCTGATAATGCTCCAAGGAAACAGGCTCGCCGATAATGACTTCGATCTCCCCTGCCCTGACGCGCCAGTCGCCCCGGGGCAGGACTATCCCGCTTCCGTTGAGAGTCACCGGGACCAATGGAGTTTTTGTCCTGAGGGCCAACAAAAAGCCGCCTCTTTTAAAGGGGAGGAGTTTTCCATCCGTACCGCGGGTTCCCTCCGGAAAGAGGATGATTGAGGCCCCCTCTGCCAATTTTTTTTGCGCCTTTCTTAATGTCGCCCGCGCCTCTGATGGGTCGCCCCGAGCCACCAGGATGTGTCTTGAGCCCCAAAGGGCCCAACCGAAGAACGGCACAAAAGCCAGCTCCCTTTTGGCAATCCAACGAAGCTGGAATTTGGACAGACTCTGAACCAGTACCGGGATGTCGATATTGCTTTGATGGTTGGCCATGAAGATATACGGTCGCTGCGAATCGAGATGCTCTAGACCTTGAATGCTTAGACGGATACCGCTCGTCTTCAGGACTAGCCAGGTCCAAAGGCGTGACAGTTGATTAGCAAGCTTTCCTTTACGATCAAAAATGGCCACGAAAACGATGAGGGAGCCCACAGACAAGGTGACGAGGGTGATGACAAAGAGCTTCAGACAATAACGCAGCAAAATAAAACCCTTTTGCACTCTCTTAGGGAAAACTCCTCGAATATTGTAATCTATTAACAGCCAAAAGGCAAAAATAGTCCGCTGATTTTCATAGATGGTTTTTTATTGACTAACGAGAAACGGAGCGTTAAGGTCATCTCTCGGCGAATCCCCTTAACCATTCCTGGTATTTGGCCGTGTTTAGGCAACGGAGGTTTTTATGACGGTCAACAAAGTTATCCTCGTAGGCAATTTGGGCAAAGACCCGGAGGTCCGTTACACTCAGTCCGGCCGTGCTGTCGCGCGTTTTTCTATCGCCACAACGGAATTCTGGAACGACCAGGAGGGAAATCGCCAGGAGAGGACGGAGTGGCATAACATCATTGTCTGGGGAAAACAGGGCGAGACCTGCGCGCAATATCTGGCGAAGGGAAGACAGGTCTTTATCGAAGGCAGCATCCGTAGTCGCTCCTACGACGATAAAAGCGGCACCAAGCGGTATATCACGGAAATCATCGCTCAACGGGTGAGATTCCTCGGGGGGGGCGGAGGTACCCGGATCGCGCCGGAAGGAGAGGGGGAGTCTTCCGGGGAGCCGGTTTCCGGAGAACAGTCTCCGCCCTCGGATGATGATATCCCGTTTTGAACCTCAGCATGACTCCCGGCTTAGTCCACTCTGTTTATTCCCCGTCCTTCGGTAAAAGCCTGGATATTTTCCTCTACTTCATTTAAAAGCCGTTCGCGCGCTTCACGCGCGCTCCAGGCGCAGTGAGGGGTCACTAAGAGATTATCCAACTCCCTCGCCGCGAGGAGAATCGGATGGTTTTTCGGCGGCGGCTCCACAGATAAGACATCGAGCGCGGCGCCCCCAAGCCGCCTGCTTCTCAAGGCCTCCACCAGCGCCTCTTCATCCACGAGACCTCCCCGGGCCGTATTGACGAGAAAGGCAGCGGGTTTCATCAGGGCTAAAGCCCGCCCGTCGATCAAGTTCTGTGTTTCAGCCACCAGAGGGCAGTGAAGCGTGACGATATCTGCGGAGGCGAGAAGCTCCCGGAAAGCGACGCGGCCGGGCGGGACGGCTCCGGAAGAGGTGGGACGATCTCCATACCGAAACTCCGCCCCATGGCCATAACGGCCTTTCCGATACGGCCGTAGCCCACGATGCCCAATCTTTTTCCGCAGAGTTCCGGGATAGAGAAGTCGAGTCGTGTGTACATGGGACTCTCCTCCCACCCTCCGCTCCTGGTCAATGAGCTGTAAGAGCCCACATGGCAGGCCAGCTCCAGGATGAGCGCCACAGCGAACTGCGCCACCGACTGCGTGGCATAGCCGGGAACATTGCAAACGGCGATGTCGCGGCTGCGGGCGGCCTCCAGATCCACATTATCGGTGCCCGTGGCAGCAACGACGATCAGCTTAAGATTCGCTGCCGCCGGGGAACGAAGGAGCGGCCCGGGAAGTCGGACTTTATTGACGACGACAGCTTGGCACCCTTCGATCCGCTTGGCCACCTGAGAGGGGTTGGAGAGCCCATAAACAGCCGAATCCCAACGGAGCGTGAAGCGCTCCAGCGAAAGATCTCCGAACGTGTCGGCGTCCAGGAAAACCACGCGGAAGGTGTTTCCGCTCATCTCTTTTACTTTCCCTGCCGCTCCGCCTTCTTGGCCTCTTCCCAAAGGGCATCCATTTCTTCCAGCGAGCTCTCTGCTAATGTCTTGGCCTTTTCCCGGAGCTTGGTTTCTATATAAGTGAAGCGGCGAACGAAGCGGTCGACACTCTCAGCCAGCGCCTCCTCGGCTTGAAGCCCCAGATGCCGGGCAAGATTGACCAGAGAAAGGAGCAAGTCTCCCATCTCCTCTTTCATCCGCTCAGGGACACCGGAGGTCACGGCTTCTTTGAGCTCGTTCCATTCCTCCTCGACTTTTCTCCAAACCGGCTCCGGCGCCGGCCAATCAAAACCGAAATAGGAGGCGCGCTCGGTGACCTTCTGAGCTCGAGCCAAAGCGGGCATTATTCGAGGAAGTCCGCCCAGGGAGGAATGGGATTGGCCGGGCTTTTTCTCCCGGCTTTCTTTGGCTTTCGTCTCCACCCAGTGACGCAGAACCTCTTCGGAATTGGCAAAGACCCGATCAGAAAAGACATGGGGATGGCGGCGGGTGAGTTTTTCTTTCAGGCGCGACAACACATCTTCGGTCGTAAATTGCCCAACTTCGGAAGCGATCTCACAATGAAAGAGGATCTGTTGCAGGAGATCGCCCAGCTCCTCCGCCATCTCACCGGGCTTCCCCCTCTCAATAGCCTCCAAAAGCTCATAAGTTTCCTCTAAGAGAAATGATTTAAGAGACTCGTGCGTCTGCTCCCGGTCCCAAGGGCATCCTCCTTCGCCTCGAAGCCGGGCGATGACGGCGATCAACTCAGCAAAGCTTTCTGCAACCCGCGATTCTCGCTCCATGAAATATCCCCGGAATCTGTTTCTTTGTTATCCGAAGGAAGGATGAATGTCCACGCCTTTTGAAACTATCTTAGAGCCAGTAGAAACGGTTGACGGTAGGAACCGGGATCTGATAATGGCCTAACTGTGAGCCGCCCGGAACTTTCCACCGGCAGAACCAGTTGGGGCACCTGGCCCCGTTACGACGCCGCAGCTTTGGGATTTCCCGATTACTGGTATCCCGTGATGTGGTCCCGGGATCTCGGAAAAAAGCCCATTCCATTTACCCTCCTCGGACAGAAGTTCATGCTCATTCGAGACAGAGGGAAAGCCTATGCCCTCCACGATCGCTGCCTCCACCGCGGCACCCCTCTTTCACTGGGCGCCAGCCGGTTCGGAAGAAAGAGCTTCTCCCGGCAGTGGTTTCCGGGAACGATCAGCTGCGGTTACCACGGCTGGACTTATGATCTCGCGAGCGGAGAGTTGGTCGCGGCGCTGACCGACGGTCCTCAATCACCTATCTGCGGCAAGGTCCACGTGCGAACCTACCCGGTTGAAGAGAGGTTGGGGCTCATCTGGATTTACATGGGCGAGGGCAAGCCGCCCCCGGTAGAGGCCGACATTCCCAAGGAACTGCTGGAGAAAAAGAGCGCCATGAGCGGCCGGTTCTCGGTGAGAAAAGGCAACTGGCGCTATGCGGCGGAAAACGGCATCGACGAAGCCCATCCCCGATACTTGCACCGCAATTCGCTGTGGCGTTTCTTCAACCAACTGCCCTGCTGGACCCGGACCCATGTAGAAACGATCGAAGAGGGCGCCTGGATCAGTTACGTCGCGGACGAGGTTCGCGGCCAAGCGGAATTTCCCGGCTTGGGGAAGTGGCCGCCGAGAAAATGGTGGAAGAAATTCAAGGGAGGCAACCCCCGGGTTTCGATCCGGCTACCGGGGACTCTCCGGGTCAGGCAACCCGCTTGGACCATTTACGCCTGGTTCATACCCATAGACGGGGATAGTCACAGGTACCTGCAGCTCGCCGTAAAATTTACCGGGGGTATCGGTAAGCTCGTCTTTAAACTCCGCTACTGGAGCTACATCCGATGGATCAACCAGCACCTGTTTACCAGGCAGGATGGCGTCATGATTCAAGCCATGGATGCCCCGCCTGAGAGGCTCTTTCGACCCGACCTTTCGATTATCGCCTGGCGGAAGATGTGCGAGCAGGCCCGCGGGCCAGAGAGCGGAAGAGAAACTCCAACAGTCGGCGAGCTCCATGAAACGGAGTTAAAAGAACTCACCCGGGACTACACCACGGAAATCTAGTCAGTTCCCAAACCGCCGGCCTGAAAGTCTCTCTCAGGACGGCTGATGGCAGGTGGACTTATTGGCTACAGCATCCCATGATCGCTGAAGCTAAAATAGCGCTCGCGGCCGATGACGATATGGTCCAAGACTCTGACACCCATCACCTCGCCGACTTCCTTAAGCCTGCGGGTAATCTCGCGGTCCTCCGGGCTTGGGGCCGGGTCGCCGCTCGGATGGTTGTGGACGAAGATCACCGCCGCGGCCGACTCGCGGATCACGGGGTTGTAGACTTCCCGGGGATGCACCAGCGAAGCGGTGAGCGAGCCCTCGGAGATCTTGACCTCGCGGATCTTACGGTTCTTGTTCGTCAGGAGAACGACATAGAAGAGCTCCCGCTTCTCTTTTTCCAGCTTCTGGAAATGGCGGAAGACTTCCTCGGAGGTGCGCAAGGGCTGGCCCGCATCCCACTTTTTTTCTCTCAGCCGCCGTCCGAGCTCCAATCCCGCCTTAATCTGGGCGATCTTGGCCGGGCCGATGCCTTTGATTGATCTCAGCTCGCTAATCGAGGCGCCGTCGATGCCGTGGAGGCCGTTGAATTCCTTCAGAAGGAAACGGGCGTGATCCACGGCGCTCTGGCCGGTGCTGGCGTTTCCGGTTCTCAAAATGATCGCCAGAAGATCCGTCTCGGAGAGCGCCTCGGCTCCCTTGTCGAGAAGCTTCTCCCTGGGCCGGTCTTCCTCGGGCCAATCTTTGATGGTCGGGTATCGTGCCATGAGCGATGGCCGCGTTTTATAGCACAGCTCCGCCGGTCACTCCAGGATGTTCAGCAGGAGCCCCTTGAGATATTCCCCTTCCGGATGGTGGAGGCTGACCGGATGATCGATCGGGTGGCCGAGCCGCTTGAGAATTTGAACCTTGCGACCGGAATCCACGGCGGCGCCGAAGACGATTTTCTGAAAGAGATCGAAGGAAATGTGCTGAGAGCAGGAAAAGGTCAGAAGCAATCCACCCGGTTTTAATACCCTGAGCGCGTGGAGGTTTAAAAACTTATAGCCGCCCGAAGCCGCGTCCACGTCCCTGCGCCTATGGGCTAGGGAAGGAGGGTCGAGAATCACAAGGTCGAAATGATCGGGGCAGGCCTTGAGATAGGAGAAGACATCCCGCCGAAGAAAATCGCCATGCTCAGAGGAGAAACCGTTGAAATTGAAAACCTGCTCGGCCAACTCCAGGGCGGACTTGGAGGAATCAACCGAGAGGACTTGTTTTGCGCCTCCTTTATGGGCGTAAGCGGCAAAGGCGCCCGTGTAGGCAAAACAGTTCAGGACCGTTTTATCCCGGGCCAGAGAGGAGACCAGCAGGCGGTTGTCTCTCTGGTCGAGAAAAAAGCCTGTCTTTTGGCCGTTTCGGATATCGACCAGAAATTTAAGCCCGTTCTCCTCGATTGGGATAAGCTCGGGCGGCTCCTCGCCGGACAAGACCCCCTGGGAAGGAGAAAGGCCTTCTTCCTCTCTCGCCCCGCCTTCGCTCCGCTCATAAATCCCCTTCACGGGGAAAAGACTTGAAAGAGAGTCGATGACGATGCCTTTCAGGTGATCCATCCCGGCAGTAATAAACTGACAGACCAAAAAATCGTCGTAGCGGTCAACCACCAGTCCGGGCAAAAAATCCCCTTCGCCGTTCACCAGGCGGTAGGCATTAGTCGTGGAACGGAGCTGTTCTCTTAAAGCCGCCGCTTGGGAAAGCCGGCGGCGGAAAAATGGCCGGTCGATCTCTTCGTCTTTCCAGGTGAGCAGACGCACTCGTATTTGCGATTTCGGATTGTAGAGACCACGGGCAAGCCAGTTGCCCCGGCTATCGAGAACATCATTGACGGACGGGGCTGCCGGATCGCCGTCCACTTTTTCGATGGCGCCGGAGAAGATCCACGGGTGGCCTCTGACGATCGGAGCCTCACGGCCTTTTTTGAGATACACTTTGGGCATGTGGTAGTGGCAGGTAATGGGAATTGACAATTTTGGATTTTAGATTAATCCAAAATCGGCAATCCAAAATCTAAAATAATTCTTTGCGTATAAACGTTCCGCTCTTGCCGCCACTCTTTTTGACGAGGCGGATCTCTCCGATCGACATCTCCCGGTCCACCGCCTTACACATGTCATAGATGGTAAGCCCACAGACTGCCACCGCGGTCATCGCCTCCATCTCCACCCCAGTCTGACCATTGACCTTAACTACCGCCTCGATTTCCACCCGAGCAGGGTTTTCTTTCTTCGGCTCCAGGAAAATCTCCACCGAAGTAATGTTGAGGGGATGACACATGGGGATTAAGTCCGGAGTTCTCTTGGCTGCCATGATACCGGCCACTCTAGCGACGGAGAAAACATCTCCTTTTTCCACCTTTTTTTCCAGGATCATGGATAAGGTCTCAGGACGCATGGAGACACACCCTCGGGCCATAGCCACCCTTGCGGTTACCCCTTTCTCGCTCACATCCACCATTTGAGCCCGTCCCTGCGCGTCCAAGTGTGTTAGTTTTACCATCTTCTTTCTCCTTAACGACCCCAGTAAAGAGAAAACTGTTGGGACTGTCAAGTCACGAAATTCCTTGTTCATCTGCACAATCTATCTTACACTACCTCTAATTCCAGGGCTGCGTTTCTCGAAGGCAAATTTAGCAGCAGACTACGTTGGGACAATGGCTGCGGTGAGATATTTTTGTTTTGGGGCCGATGTGAGGACTGGATCGGGGATCGAAAGGGGTAGTGGCAAGAGAAACAGTAACGGACAGGTGGGGTAATATTGTATACCTCACTGAGGAACGTTGGCAGCATATTCTGGAAACCCACGATGAGATGTTGGGCTATCGGACTCACCTCCTCGAAACGATTCGGAGAGGGAGAAGGAAGCAGGACCGTTTAGACCCGGGCAAGTATCAGTATTCTATGGGATTTGATGACTTACCAATTGGATTTACTCATGTTATCGTTCTCGTGAAATTTAGCTGGAAAGCGGGTCCCAAAGGAGGAGAGGTTCCGAACCACTTTGTTCTTACTGCTTATCAAGTGTACAGAGGAAGGAGGTAAAAGGGCATGAAATCTTTCCGGATGGTCTATGACGCGGAAGGCGATATCCTGGACGTGGATTTTCGACTTACAGGAGAAAAACCGAAAGGAGGATTGGAGTTGCACGACAATATCGTGCTTTGGACTGATGCCAAAAAGAGTAGAGCAATCCGGCTAATGTTTATCTCGTATACAGAACTCCTTGGGCGTAAAGAAGTCATCCTGAAAGGCCTCAAAAATCTTTCTCTTCCTCAGAAGCGCAAGCTCCTGAGGATACTGACTCAATCCCCGGTTGATGAATTCGTTTCATGTATTGACAGACAACGACTACGCTTCAAAATATTAGAGGCTGATCTTAAACAAATGGTCAAGGCGGCCTAACCGGCCCCTAGACAGACCATTTCTTCAGTCATTGTCTTAAGCTACATAAAAAGCATGGAGAAAAAAGGCCACTATCGCGTCATCATTCTCGGCTCCGGAGCGGCAGGTCTCACGGCGGCGATTTATGCCGCCCGCGCCAATCTCGAACCCATGGTCATAGAGGGCTCTCAACCGGGCGGGCAGTTGACGATTACCACCGAGGTGGAGAACTACCCCGGCTTCCCCGACGGGATACAGGGCCCCGAGCTGATGGAGGAATTTAAAAAACAGGCGGCGCGCTTTGGGACGAAAATGGTTTTCGGCGACGTCACCGGGGTGGATCTTCAGCAGAGACCCTTTCGCGTCGAGGTGGGAAAAGAATCCTACACCTCTGATGCCCTGATCGTAGCCACAGGGGCCTCGGCCAAGCTCATGGGCCTGGAGTCGGAAAAGAAGTTGATGGGCTACGGGGTATCGGCCTGCGCCACCTGCGACGGCTTCTTCTTCAAAGACAAAGAGGTGGCGGTGGTCGGGGGAGGGGACACCGCCATGGAAGAGTCGCTCTTCCTCACCAAATTTGCCAGCAAGGTCACCGTGATCCACCGCCGGGACAAGCTGCGCGCATCCAAGATCATGCAGGATCGCGCTGAGAAGAACCCTAAAATTTCTTTTATCTGGGATACCGTGGTCGAAGAAGTGTACGGTGATCCGAAGGATGGTGGGGTGAAAGGGCTAAAGCTTAAAAACGTGAAGACGGGAAAGACCGAAGACTTTAAATACGATGGGCTCTTTATCGCCATCGGCCACGAGCCCAACACCAGGATCTTCCGCGGGCAACTTAAACTGGACGAGCACGGCTACATCATCACACGCAAGGGAACCGCCACCAACATCCCCGGCGTCTTCGCCTGCGGCGACGTCCAGGACCATGTCTATCGCCAGGCGGTCACCGCCGCAGGCACCGGCTGCATGGCGGCAATCGACGCGGAGAGATTCCTGGAAAGCCAGGGAGTGTGAGCCAATCGCCTGCACTGAAACCAGAGACCTAGAGCTTTTTCACGGGCTAGTCGTTCCAGTTCTCGGAATTCGGCGCGGTAACGAAATGGGAATCGGGTATAGGCATAGCCATAACCACGGCGGACGATCTCTGCGTTCAGAAAGGTCCCGTCCTTCAGATAGATATAGCCGAGTGTCCGGCCGTACTTGTCTTGATTACTCCGGGCAGGGTCGGCCTCCTGCAGCTCCAAACGAACCCATTTCCCCGCCACCATTCCCTTGGTAAATTCCGTCGCTTCTTTCCCGAAACACTCCTGTGGCTTTTTCGGATGCCTGGTCTCGGGGGTGTCAACGCCGACCAAGCGGACCTTTTCATTTGGGCTGAGGACCAAGGTGTCCCCGTCAACGACTCTGACTACGTTTCTAAAGCCGCTACCGACCGGAGATGGCTCGGCTGTAGGATGGGAGTAGACGCTCAGCAGTAGAAAGAATAGAAGGATTTTCGTCCAAGGGAGCACAATCCCGTGAGGACGCAAACGGAATGCCAGGCGAAAGATCGTCGGTTCTCAAGGGAAAATGAGGAGAGATGCTGAAAATGGTGGGGCAAATTTGGACAGAATCGGACAGGATCTGTCCAGAGTGCTCTACATCTTCTGATCTTTCAGAATTTGGCGCGCCGCGTTGTATCCCGGAGCTCCGGTGATACCGCCACCGGGGTGGGTGCTGGCGCTGCAGAGATAGAGATTCCGGATCGGTGTCCGGTAGCGCGCCCACCCGGGGACGGGGCGCATCAGAAAGAGCTGATCCAGAGCCATCTCTCCGTGATAAATGTGACCCTCCGTAAGACCGTAAACCTCCTCCAGGTCCAGAGGGGTCAGCACTTGACGATGAAGGATAGAATTTTTGAAATTCGGAGCGTATTCGGTGATCGTATCCACAACAAGATCCCCCAGCTCTTCCCGCTTCTTCTTCCAGTCTCCATTCTTGAGCCGATACGGAGCGTACTGCATGAGAACCGACATAACATGTTTTCCAGGAGGGGCCAGTGAAGGATCCATGACCGAGGGAATGGTGATCTCCAGGAATGGTTTTTTGGAAAAGTCTCCATATTTGGCATCATCATACGCCCGTTCCAGAGACTCCAGGGTGGGACCGATGTGAATAGGACCGCGAAGAGTGACCGCCAGCTGGTCATGGGAAACTCCACGGAAGCGCGGCAACTCATCCAGTGCCAGGTTCACCTTGGCGCAAGCTCCACGGGACCGAATATTTTGGACCTGGAGCACGAAGCGAGGTTCGAGAGCCGGAGGACCCACCAGACGGAGAAAAGTGGCCTTCGCATCCGCATTGGAGACAACCCTAGAGGCGGTAATCTCCTCCCCGTTCGCGAGCGCCACCCCTGTGGCTGTTTCTTCCTTGATCGTCACTGCGGCCACTTCCGCCCCAGTCCGGATCTCCGCCCCGTAGCGCTGAGCCGCTTGGGCAATCGCCTCCGAGAGATTTCCGATCCCGCCCCGCACAAAACTCCAACTTCGAAAAGCCCCGCTCGACTCTCCCAACAGATGATAGAGAAAAAGACAAGCGGTCCCTTGGGCCCGCGGTCCGGCGAAGGCGCCTAAGATGCCCGGCGCCGCCAGGGTCGCTTTCAGGATCTCGGTCTCGAACCATTCATTCAAGAGATCCGCAATCGACATCGGGAAGACCCGCAAGGCCTCACGCATCTCTTTTTTCCCGAGCCGGCGAAGCTTCCAACCGAATTTTAAGAGTTCGAGAAGATCCGGCGGGCTGACCCCGGTCACATCCGGCGGAGGCCGCAATAGCCATCCGCCGAGAAGCCCGGCCAACCGATGCACCCAGGCGGCGAAGCGGGGATAGTTGGCCGCGTCCGATTTTGAAAAGCGGCCGATCTCTTCGATAGTCTTGGCAGGCGTCCGCCAGGCAAGGAAGGAGCCCCCTTTTGGAATCGGAGCAAACACCACGGGGTCGTAGGGAATCATCTCTAACCCATGATTTCTCAACTCCAGCTCCCGGACGATCCGCGGTTGAAACAAACCGCACACGGCCGCGCAGGTGAGATATTTGAATCCCGGATAAATCTCTTCCGTCGCAGCCGCGCCGCCGATCACGGATCGCCGCTCGAGCACGAGCACTTTCTTCCCGGCCTTGGCCAGATAGGCGGCGGCGACCAGACCATTGTGGCCCGCGCCGACAACGATGACGTCGTAACGGTTCATGTCTGAAACGATGGTTCATCGCTTCCGGTCTTTACCCCCTCAAAGTGAGCGCGAGGCGAGAGAGTAAAGATCGAAAGGGTCGTGGCGCCTTCCTTCTGTAAATTATTGAAGAGCGTCCGGCGGGGTACTCAAGAACTGCGCGAACTTTGCCTTATCGATGCATTTTTCGTAGGCCTCGCCCGGAGCGATCCACTTTTTGTTCAGAAGCTCGAGAATCGCGTCATCCAGGGTCTGCATGCCCAGCTTCTTGCCCGTTTGCATGATCGAGGGAATTTGGTACGTCTTCCCCTCCCGGATCAGATTGCCCACGGCCAGGGTGCAGACCAGAATTTCCAGACCGGCGCAGCGGCCCTTTTTGTCGATGCGCTTGAAGAGGTTTTGCGCTACGATCAGCTTTAGCGCGGTAGAGAGGGTGTTCCGGATCTGGGCCTGCTCCTGATGCGGAAAAACCTCGATAATCCGGTCGACAGTGCGCGAGGCGTTTTCAGTGTGAAGGGTTCCGAACACCAAGTGGCCGGTCGCAGCCGCCTCGACCGCCAGGCGGATGGTCTCCAGATCCCGCATCTCGCCGACGAGGATGATATCCGGGTCCTCCCGGAGCGCCCCGCGGAGCGCCGCCCCGAATGATTCCGTGTGGAGGCCGACTTCGCGGTGGTTGACCACGCAGCCCTGGCTCTGGTGGACGAATTCGATCGGGTCCTCGACGGTGAGAATATGGTCTTTGCGGTGCTTGTTGGCATAGTCGATCATCGCAGCCAAGGTCGTCGACTTACCGCTTCCGGTCGGCCCCGTCACCAGGACCAGTCCCTTGCGCAGCATCGTGGCGCGCGTGAGTATCGGCGGGAGCCCAAGGTCTTCGGCGGTGAGGACCTTACTGGGGATTTTTCGGAACACCCCCGCGCAGCCGTACTTCTGATTAAAGAAGTTCGCGCGAAAGCGCGCCAGCCCGGGGACCTCGTAGCCGAAATCGACATCTCCGGTCGCCTCGAATTGCGCTTTTTTCGGAGCTGGAGCGATCTCATAGAGCATCTCGAGCAAAGCTTTGTGCTCGAGGACCTCATGTGCCTCGACCGTTTCGAGGTCTCCGTCGATTCGTAAAAACGGCTTTTGGCCGGAGATCAGGTGAAGGTCCGAGGCCCCTTTGTCGTCCATGATCTTGAATAAGACATCGATCTTCGCCATCGCCAGTCTCCACGCCTCGCCAGGTACCTAAAACCAAAGCCCCCATATCGTACCGAGTGCCAGCATAACCACCAACGTCAGCCAGAAGAAAACATGCTCCTGCCAGGTCGTATACTTGGGCCGTTGAAAAACGTTATGATGTCCGAGCTCGGTGAGCATATAGCCAAAAACCCCGACGAGAGCGAGAACGGCCGCCCGATACGTTCCAATAAGATCGACATTCTGCTCCGCCATGTGCCCAAGGGGCACGATGATTCCGAAAACGGCCAGAATAACCATGCTGAAGAGGAGCAGAATGAATCCGAACTTGAAATGGCGTAGCTCCGGGGCGATCACCAGTTCGCGGCTGAGCGCCCAACCGAAAGCGACAAAGAGGAATCCAAAGAAAACGATTGCCGCGGTAAGGTATACTTCTGGGTTCATAGCCTCATCCCTTCCATCCCGGGCTCAGTCATCGGCGCGGCCCGCGTACGCCCACTCGTAGTTCGAATCGACATAACACTGGGGCGGCATGCGGCCCTCGATTCCCCGTTTGCTGATCTCCTCCTCAAAGCGCCGCCGGACTGCCGGGTCTTCTTCCGTGTACTCAATTTGCGGATGCGGGTCATCTTGGAACTTCGCCTCGCCCCGCGTCCCTCCGAAAAGCTGATGGCGTGGCGGAAAGATGGCGATGTAGCGACCCGGCACGGGGCCCAGGTTGAAGTGCTGGTGGTACCAATGGCTCGGCGGCACAAACGCGCTGCCTTCGTGCCAGGGGAAGAACTGCTTCTCCCCGCCTTCCGGCCACATGACGGACATGCCTTCTCCGCCCGGAATCACAATGACGATTCCGGCCCCATGCCGGTGGGCCTTTTTATAGGTCCCAACGGGCATCGTCGGGAGGCCCACCCGCACTCCGGTGCCGGGGAACATCAGCGTGGCGACCGACGCGCCGCCTCTTCCGCGCTGCGGCCGCAACTTGTCCCACGCCTTTAAGTCGGGGAAAAAATTCCCTACCCAGTAGGCCTCTCGCTTTCCGCCTTCGTCTACAAGCTTGGCCTCTGAAAACAGCTCCTCGTCCTCGGTGTCGAAGATATCGCGATCCGGCCGGATGGATGGATTATTGAAAAAAAATTGCGGGTTCGGAACGACGGCCATGACCAGGGGCAAACAATTAAAATGGAGAAGCCGGGCGGGCTGGCTCCCCTGCGCATTGCTCAGCCGATGCTGGTAGCCACGGGGCAGCACAAAGAAGCTATGCTTTTGCCATTCGAAGGTTTTCCGCCGGCTTCCCTCTTCGGTCCATACGGTTGTGAGACCCCGTCCCTCGAGCACATACACGTATTCATCCAGGGTAAACTTGAAGGCCGGTTGCGTGGCGCCGGGCGGGATCTCGCTGACTCGGGCCTCGGACACCCCCTCCTGGCCGGCAAAAACCACGATCGCCGCGTTGCATTCACGCTCTTGCCAGGGTCCGAGGCGAAGGGTCCTCAGATCTTCGACGAAATACTCTCGGTATACGGGAATATCCAAAGTCTCCAGCCATCGATCATAACGAGGGATCGGATGCCAAACCTCGTAGTTCTTATTACTCTTATTTTCCATCCGCAAATATTTGCTTCGCCAGTTCGGAAAGCTCCTTGCTCTTTTCCGCGGAAAAATCCTCCGCGTCGGGGATCAGGATCGGACGTCCTTCGACGTAGCGCTCGTCGGGAGGAAGATAATCCTGCGAGACATCCTTCCTCAATGAGATGGCCATCGTCGGCGGCGCGTAGACACTTTGTCCCTCTTTCGTGTAGAACCAGTGAAGAAAGAGTTTGGCGGCGTTCGGGTGCGGGGCATTGGCGATGAATTCCAATCCCTGAGCGGAGAGATGAGAGCCTTCCTCCGGCTGGATAAACTTGACCGGGGCGCCTTCTTGAATGAGCACGCGTCCCCGTGTCGTCGAGGCGGCGAGACCCATGGCATACTGGCCTCGCGCGACCCCGTCATGCAGAATATCGGCCCCGGTCGTCGGGGTGAGCGCTACTTGCTTGGCCAAAGCCCTCATGTAATCCAGGCCGAGCTTCTTGTAGGTCGCCCGGAACCAGCCGCTTCCGGTTCCGCCGCTCCAGGGATACTGGAGGACGATCCTCCCCTTCCACTTTGGGTTCAGGAGATCCCCGTAGTTCTTCGGCTCTTCACCGGGCCGGACTAAATTTGTGTTGATGAAGAAGCTCGGGCGGAGAGGCATGCTGATAAAGAGCCAGTCTCTTTCTTTCGGGAAAGCCGTCGCGGGATCCAGCCGCCACACCCCTTTTTCCAAAGTGGAGGGCGCCAGGATCGGCGTCACATAACCTCGCGGCTTCAGTGCGACGTAGTTTCCCTCGATACCGGACATGGCGATGTCTGTCGCGTACTGCTGGGTCCGCTGCTCGGCCAGGACCCGGGGGGCGATGTCGCTGGCGGCAAGACTGGTCCAATCGATATCGACGCCGAATTTTTCCTTGAACACTTTGCTCATGGCCCGCTGCGCGTCCGGGCTGGCATGTCCGGGCGCGACATAGATGACGAGCTTACCCTCTTTTTTGGCTGCGACCCCGATCTGGCTCAGGGGCTCCCACGCGCTCACCGTCGCCGCCTCGACCGGCCACGCGATCCCCAGGGTCGTCAGAAAAAGCAGCGCTACCGGTTGTACACGCGTGAAAGAAATCGTCATGAGATAAAACTCCTTCACCCTGAACGCTACGACCGCAACTTATATCGCCTTTGCCTACGGGTGTCAAAATCTGTTTCGGCGCGCTTCCAGGGATGGGGCATCGATTCCGGCAGTAATGAGTCGAAATTGATGTCTATAGATCCCGGAGAACGGCCCGGCAAGGAGCGCCGTCCGCGCCTCGAAGCTTTATGGGGAAACAGATAAGCTCATAGCGTCCAGGCGTCACTTGAGACAGGTCGATGCCCTCGAGCAGGACAACTCCATGATCCAAAAAGGCCCGATGCACCGGGACTTGTTGATCTCCCGCGTGGGAAACTGACAGATAGTCCAGCCCTACAAGCTTCAGGCCTCTGGCTACCAGGGCCTGGGCCGCCTGGACGGAAAAAGCGACAAAGTCAGGGTCGTAATCGGGCTTTCGCATGAGACGAGAGTTCTTCGTTTTAAAGAGAACCCGAACGTCGTCTTTAAAGTCCACTGCCGCCACATGCTCTTCGGTAATATACTTGTCTGCCTCGATAGCGACGACCAATGCCGGGCCAATGAAGAGTTCGAGCGGTAATCGGTCGATCGTGATTCCGTCCTCGACGAAATGAAAAGGGGCATCGATATGCGCTCCCGAATGGACGCTCATGGAGACCGCCGACGAATTGTTGTGGTCCCCGCGGCTCATACGGCGGCGCTCGGTCAATTCAAACGGAGGAGAAGAGATCCACCGCACACTTTCAGTGGAAAGTGTGGGAGAGATGTCGTAGTACTTCATGCCTCTTCCTTTTACTCTGGGAAATAACGGTCAATGATTCTAAGGTCCTGGCCGATTGTTCTAGTCCTTATCCTCTTAAGAGACCTTCAGCTCCGCAGGAGGAACCTCGATTTTCTTCACTGCTTTTTGAGCTGCGTTCTGATCCATAGTTGCCAATCTCTCGCGCGGGATATCTTACCAGGCTTTTTTGTTCCGCGCCAAAACTACCGCTCTCCGCGGCCACCATCCGGCAGCAAGGTCGGACCGCCTCATGAATCCTGAACGTTGAGGCGTCCGGCAACTTGCCGTAACTTCCCCGCTCTTTTAGAATCACCGCATGCCGGGCACTATTGATCCGCGTTCGCAACTGCGTCAGCACTTCGGCTTTCGCGAATTTCTCGAAGGCCAGGAGAGCGTGGTCGATGCCCTCCTTGGGGGGCGGGACGCTAAGCGCGAGCGCGATTTTGCCAAGCTCAGAAGGATGCTCGATTACGTCGATCACGTAGTTTACACGGACCGGACTTTAAGAGAACTCGCCGCCCGCATGCCTAAGACCCAAGCAGAGTTGCTCGAAGTGGCCGGCATCGGCCCGGCCAAGGCAAGGCAGTATGGGACAGAGACGCTTGCGGTGATCAGGAAGCTGTCGGAGAAAAAAGCATGAAGCGATGATCAAGTGGATTCGTGCGGATGACCTTGAGGATTTCCTGATTAGATCTTTCTCTTTCTTTCATAAACTTTTCCGATGAAGTAGGACCAGCGCTTTTTTAATTCCCTTGAAATCAGCCGAACTTAGATTGAGTAAATTTCAAATCTCCTGATGATAGGAAGAGAAGGAAGCCCCAAAAGAGAAGCGCCGCGAGAGACATCGACCGTATTGAAGGGCAACTCTGATCTTCTGAAGTCCTTCCGCCGATGAGGTAATAAAAGAAATGGAGACATCTAAAGTAACAAATGAACTCATTGAAGGAGCTGTCAAATGCGATCACAAGATCACGCACCTTTTAAATCGCAGTGCCACCGAAGAAAAAGAGTATTTGCGAGTTCAGAAGATCATAAAGGACCTGCATCGCGATCGGTGTCTCCGCATTCTTGCCAAGTCTGGTCGATTGCTTGACGGTCTTTCAACTCGAAATATTCACGGCGCCAACATTGGAAGAGAGACTATTTACGCAATCGGTTTCACGATAATAACAGAGACTATTGACATCGTGTTTGATGCTGTCGCGATCGAAAGGTTTGGCCGAAGCGCATTTTCCATAGAGCCGATTTTCTTCTCTTCGAAAAGAAGGCTGGATGCGGAAGAGCGTCACCTGATCACGGTGCGCTCACTGCTGGCGCAAGAGGCTTCTGGATTTCGCCTCAAGAAGGCGATTGTGTTTCTTCTGAACGAATCTGAACCCACCTCGATCAGGGTGTCAACGCGAAACGCGGATATCCGCCTAATCCAGAAATTGAAAGCCATCATTGCTGGCCAGGTTCCGGAAACGCATGCAAGGATAATCTCTCATTGTAAGGAGTGTGTATTTGAGGGCCTCTGCCAACAGGAATTGAAGGCCAGAGACGATTTAAGCCTCCTGAGCGGGATGTCTGGGAACGAGATCAAGGCACACCAAGCGAAGGGCGTTTTTACGATCAACCAACTGTCGCATACCTATCGACCAAGGCGAAGACCAGACGGCAGCAAACCAAAATTTTATCCATCATTGAAGGCTATGGCGATCCGGGAGGCGAAAGTTTACGTCACTCAACCGCTCATTGTGCCGTCGGAAAAGGTGGACGTGTTCATTGATGTTGAGGGAATCCCGGAAATCGACTTCTATTACTTGATTGGTGTTCACGTTAGAACTATCAGGACCACGAAAACATTCTCCCTCTGGGCAAAGGATCTGACGGAGGAACGCAAGATATGGATCGAACTCTTGGCCCTTCTAAAAAGCCTCCAGAACTACGCGGTCTTCCACTATGGCAACTATGAACGCATTTTCTTCAAGAAAATGAGGAAAAGGTATCGGCTCACCACCGACGAGGATGAAGTGTTCAACTCCGCAAGAGCGCGCCTAGTCAATGTAGTTTCATTGATCTACGGACGAATCTACTTTCCAACCTATTCAAATGGACTCAAGGATATCGGCAAGTTTCTCGGCGTCGAGTGGTCGAAAGATGCAAGCGGTGTCCTGAGCACTGCTTGGAGAGGTGCATGGGAACTTTCGGGCGACTCGAATTTCCAAACCAAAATCATAAAGTACAATTCGGACGACTGCCTTGCCCTAAGCCGCGTTGTGGAGTTCGTTCGACGCCTTTCGAGTTCTAACGGCCAGTCCGCCAGCATTGACGGGAAAACCGTCGAAAATTCCGATGACATTCGTTGGCGCTCCACGTACAAATGGGGAAATACTTCATTCCTGGTATCCGAGTTTGACCAGATCAACAAGTGCGCGTATTTCGACTATCAATCTACGAAGATCTATTTCGGAAAAAGGCGGAAACGAAAGGTACAGGCCAGCAAGAAGGCGAACGAGCAGTTTCGGTTCAAGGCCAATAAGACAATTGCATTCGAGCCGCCAGTTGATTGCCCCCGATGCGGAGGTGAGACCTATAAACACTCCGCTTACACCAAGAAACTCGTTGACCTGAAATTTGTAAATGGCGGTGTGAGGAGATGGGTGGTGAAGTATCGTGGACTGAGGAGAAGGTGCAGAAGGTGTAGGCACGCCTACTATTCAAAGAAGTATCGTGCTTCATCCCAAAGACACGGCCATAACCTCGTTGCATTTGTAGTTTACCTCAATATCGCGCTAAGGCTGAGTTTTGGGGAAATTCGAGAATATTTTCGGCGCGTCTTTGGAATGGACATGAGTCCCTCGATGCTCTCAAGAATGAAGCGATCGCTCGCAACATATTATGAGCCGGCAGTAAGGGATTTTCTTAGGACAATAAGAAAAGGTCACTTGATACAGGTTGATGAAACCAATGCGAGGGTAGATGGAAAGGGCTGTTACGTGTGGATTTTTGCAAGCCTATCTGAGGTCGTCTACCTGTTTTCGGAATCCAGAAAGGGCGCCATTCTTCATAAGCAGCTTAGAAAATTTAAGGGCGTTTTGATCTCCGATTTTTTTGCGGCTTATGATTCCGTGCAATGTGAACAACAGAAGTGCTTGATTCACTTGATCCGGGATCTGAATGACGACTTATTTAAGAACCAGTTGAACCAGGAATTTAAGGTGTTTGTTCAGGAGTTCGCTATTCTCATGAAGGGAATCGTGGAGACGATCGATAAGTGGGGATTGAGGGCGCGCTATCTATCCAAGCATAAGAGGGACGTGCGGCGATATTTTCGCAAACTTAGAAGGAGCGAGTTCAAGACTGAAATCGCGCAGCAGTATCAGAAGCGGTTCCTCAAAAATGAAGGGAGGCTCTTTACCTTTCTCAACTTCGACAACGTGCCATGGAACAATAACTATGCGGAAAACGCAATTAAGACGTTTGCGGAGTTTCGGAGCAAGTTTAACGGCTATTTCCAGAAAAACGGACTCAGGGAATCCCTGGTGTTATTGAGCATTCAATATACCTGTAAACTGCGGGGGATCGACTTTTTACAGTTTCTTCTATCACGCAGGAAAACTCTTCCTCCACCTTCTTCCCAGTCGTAGCCCCGGACTTTCTACCTAGGGTCCAATGAAAAATGATACAATTTTTCGAGGTACAGCCACTGAAAACTCCGAAATTGCCTCCACGACCACCTACCAAATCGCCCTTAAGAACCCAAAGCCCCTGGTCTGATGAATTCCAAACTTACGGGAGGTTCTCCAGGTCGTCGAGATCTTTATGTCGGCCGGCAGCTTTCTTGTTGATTTTGAGATGGGCCAAGTCGATCACGGCGACTTCGATACCGTCCAGCACGTCAACGACACGCGAGGCGTAGCACTCGGCGAACTCTACTCCGGAAATACCGGTTGCAATCTCGATACGGACCGGCGGCACACCCATGCGAATAATCTGGTCTGGCTGATGAAAAAGTTCCGGCGTGAGTCCGGGCTGGTCAAAGCCAAACTTCTTAAGCATCGCTACGATTTTTTGGATGTTCTGAAAATTAGTGGCGATCCAGATATCCATGTCCCCGGTTGCGCGTGGATAGCCGTGGTAGGCGACGGCATAGCCGCCGATGAGCAGATACTCAACCTGATGCGCGTTGAGTAACTTCAAGAATTCTTTGAAGTCTGGCGGTAGATTGACATTCGCCATAGTTGAGACGTCGCAAAGCTTCGACGGCCTGTAAGCGTTCGTAAGGCGATCTGGCGAGCCAGTGGGCCTTCTCATCTGACGACATAGACAGCGGTGTTACGGTGACTGCTGTTTTGTCCAGCTTGAGAGCATCCGAGGGATTCACAATCGTTATGCTACCACAGATCCCGGTCGCATACTATTTCATTTTTTTCCAATCCTTGAGCACCTCCAGCGCCGCCAGCCTTCCTCCCGCGCCCATGACGCCGCCGCCCGGATGGGTCCCGGCGCCGCAGAGGTAAAGGTTCCTGATCGGCGTCCGGTACCCCGCCCAGCCCGGAACCGGCCGCAAGAAAAAGAGCTGATCCAGAGTCAGTTCGCCGTGGAAGATATTCCCCTCGGTCAGCCCGAACTCCTGTTCGAGGTCCCAAGGCGTCAGCACCTGGCGGTGGAGGATGATATTTTTCAGGTTGGGCGCGTACTCCGCGAGGGTATCGATCACCGTATCGCCGAAGGCCTCGCGCCGCTCCGGCCAGCTCCCTTCTTTGAGATGATAGGGGGCGTACTGAACGAAGATCGACATCACGTGTTTCCCCGTGGGGGCCATCGTAGGGTCGATCGCCGAGGGGATGATGATGTCCAGGTAGGGCCGGCGGGAGTAGCTCCCATACTTGGCATCGTCGTAGGCGCGCTCCAGATAGTCGATGTTGGGGCTCACGGAGATCGCGCCGGAGAGATGGGGGCCTTCTCCCGGTAAAGACGTAAAGCTGGGCAAGGAATCCAAGGCCAGGTTTACCTTCCCCGAGGAACCTCGCATCTTGATGTTCCGAACCTGCCGGACGAACTCCGGGTCGAGATGGCGACTATCCACCCATGTCAAAAAAGTTCTCTTGGGATCCGCTCCCGAGACCACGACTTTCGCCCGAATTTCAGCGCCGTCGCTTAGGACCACACCTTGGGCTTTTCCTCTTTCCACAAGGATCTGGGCGACCTCGGAGCCGGTGCGGATCTCTGCGCCGTAGTGTTGAGCGGCTTCCGCGATCGCGCGGCTGACGCTTCCCATCCCGCCGCGGGGAAACCCCCACGAGCGGAAACTGCCGTCGATCTCACCCATGTAATGGTGCAAGAGGACATAGGCCGTTCCCGGCGAGCGCGGCCCGAGAAAGGTTCCGATGATGCCGCTGGCGGACATCGTGGCCTTCAGCGCCTCCGTCTCAAACCATTCGTCGAGAAAATCGGCCGAGCTCATGGTCATGAGCTTGGTAAGGTCATAGAGCAACTCCTTCCCCAAGCCGCGAAAATGTTTTCCCAGGGCGAGAAGCCGGAAGAGCTCGCGGGGACGGAACGAGGCCGGATCCGGCGGGATCGTGGCCAGCAACGGTTTCACCGCTAGGGCCATCTCGACCATCCTCTTGCCAAACTGCTCATAGGCCTCGGCATCCAGGGCGGAGTGGCGCAGAATCTCCCGCCGGGTCTCGGCATGATCGCCCCAACGGAGCAGATAGTTCCCTTCGGGTAGGGGCGTGAAGGCGCTGTCCAACGGAATAATGGAGAGGCCGTAGCGGGCAAGGTCCAATTCCCGTATCACCTCCGGCCGGAGGAGGCTCACCGCGTAGGAACAGACGGAATATTTGAATCCAGGATAGATCTCCTCCGTAACCGCCGCGCCGCCGACGATAGGGCGCCGCTCCAGGACGAGGACCCTCTTTCCGGCCTTGGCGAGATAAGCGGCGTGCGTGAGGCCATTGTGCCCGCCGCCGACTACGATGGCGTCATAGTTGGACATGGTTCCGTTGGCTTCGGCTGCCATTTTTGGTAATTTTGCTCCACAAGTCAACGACGATGCCCATCGGGACTCCCTTTCATGCACGAACTTCCGCCCTCAGCGCGAGCCAGAATTGGCGCATCTGGTCGGGCCATTGGGTCGCGAGCTCCTATCTCCTCCTGCATGAGTACGAGTACCACGCCATCCGGAATGCCGCCGGGCTGATCGATGTCTCGCCCCTCTACAAGTATGAGGTGAGAGGAAGGGACGCGGTCCGATTTCTCAATCGCCTCATCACGAGAGACGCGGCCAAATGCGCCGTCAATCAGGCCATCTACACTTGTTGGTGCGACGAGGAGGGAAAGGTCATTCAGGACGGCACCGTCTTCCGATTGGGAGAAGACCATTTTCGGCTCCATCTGGCGGACCCGAGCCTACGCTGGTGCCGCATCAACTCGGCGGGGATGAAGGTGGAGATCGAAGAGGTCACCGAGGCGATCGCAGCGGTGGCGCTGCAAGGACCCTTTTCCTGCGACATCCTGAAGCGGATCACGGAAGCGGAGATCGATCGACTGCGGTTTTTTCACTTCACTTCCGGAAAAGTGGGAGGCGTGCCGGCGCTCATCTCCCGCACCGGCTATACGGGCGACCTGGGATACGAGATCTGGATTTCTGCTTCCTACGCGACAGAGCTCTGGGACGCGCTCATGGAAGCGGGAAAGCCCTACGCCCTCCGTCCCGCCGGCATGCTGGCCCTGGATATGGCGCGGCTGGAAGCCGGCTTTATTCTCATCGAGGTGGACTACACGAGCGCGGAGAAGGCCTTGATCCCGGCTCAAAAATATTCACCGTTCGAAATCGGTCTCGGCTGGACGGTCAATTTGGACAAGGGAAATTTCCTCGGGCGGGAAGCGCTCTTCAGAGAAAAACAGAGAGGCACAGAGCGGCAACTGGTAGGACTCGAAATCGATTTCGAAGATCTGGAGCGGCTCTACCGTGAGGCCGGACTCGAGGCCCAACTCCCTCGAATGGCCTGGCGAGACAAGATCCCGGTCTACCAAAATGGCCGACAGGTCGGGAGAGCCACCACCGGCTGCTGGTCTCCCGCGTTAAAGAAATATATCGCACTGGCGATTGTTAAGAGCGACTCAGCCCAGTTGGGCTCGGAGCTCAAGATCGAAATCACCGTGGAAGACGAGAGAAAAAAAGCGAAGGCGACGGTGGTGAAGCTGCCGTTCTTCGATCCCCCGCGAAAGCGCGAACTCTTCCATACCCAGGCCGGCGGTTAACGACTGGCGAGGCGGACGGCTATCCCTCTTTGATGGAGATAGTCTTTACACTCTGAGATCGTGTGTTCCCGGTAGTGAAAAATAGAAGCGGCCAGAGCGGCGCTGGCCCCGCCGAGAGTAAGCCCCTGGTAGATATGCTCCAAGTTCCCCACCCCGCCTGACGCGATGACCGGCACGCTCACCCGTTCCGCCACGGCCCGTGTGAGTTCGAGATCGTACCCCTCCTTGGTGCCATCGCGGTCCATGCTGGTGAGCAGGATCTCCCCTGCGCCGGAGGCGGCCATCTTTTCCGCCCACTCGCAGGCGTCGATTCCGGTCGGGTTTCTCCCGCCGTGGGTAAAGACCTCCCATCCCGCTCCACTCCGCTTCGCATCGATGGCCACCACGATACACTGGCTGCCGAAGGTCTCCGCAGCTTCGCGGACAAATTCAGGGCGGGAGACCGCGCCGGTATTGATCGATATCTTATCGGCGCCGGCCCGGAGAAGCTTACGAATATCCTCGAGCGTGTTGATTCCCCCTCCCACGGTGAGCGGCATAAAGACCTCTTCCGCGGTGCGCGCCACCACGTCCAGAATGATTTCCCGGTTTTCGTGGGACGCGGTGATGTCCAGAAAACAGAGCTCATCCGCTCCTTCACGATCGTAAAACCGCGCGATCTCCACCGGGTCGCCGGCGTCCCTGAGACCGACGAACCGGACTCCCTTGACGACCCGCCCCGCCTTCACGTCGAGACAGGGAATGATACGTTTAGCCAGCATAGATTTAGAGTGTAACTAGCGGCGCGACGGAGCTCAAGCGGAGGCCGACTCGCTTGACGGGCAGAGGGCGTTCAAGACACAAACCCCACAGCGGGGTCTTCTCGCGTGGCAGACGCGGCGGCCGTGAAAAATCAAACGGAGGGACAAGGCGGTCCAGTCGCCGGCGGGCAGAAGCGCCATCAGCTCCTGCTCGATTTTATTCGGCTCCTCTTCGCGAGCCAGGCTAAGCCGCCGGGAGAGACGCTTGACGTGCGTGTCCACGACTACGCCCGGTATCCCAAACGCATGGCCGAGGATTACATTAGCCGTCTTTCGTCCGACTCCCTGAAGGCCGGTCAACTCTTCCATAGTGGCCGGGACCTCTCCCGGGTGCTCTTCCACCAATTGCTCGGCGCATCGTTTGAGCGCGCGCGCCTTGGAGCGGAAAAAACCCAGGGAGTGGATCAACTTTTCGATCTCCCGGAGCGGGGCCCGAGCAAGCGTCGCGGCATCCGGATAACTTAAAAACAACCTTGGGGTGACCTGATTGACCCGCTCGTCCGTGCATTGGGCCGAGAGGATCGTCGCGATCAAAAGCTCGTAAGGGTTTCGATGATGGAGGGGTACGGGGGTTTCCGGGTAAGAAAGCGCCAAGCGGGCCGAAATGGCTGAAGCCCGCCGTTTTTTCGCCTGGAAACTTTCTTTCTCGACTCTCGATCTATCCATGGGTAGCTAAAAGACCCCGGCTTTTAACAGGGGATTGAAAAGCCCGGTCATGTGAATGAATGCCGGTTCCGATGTCTCGCATCCCGTTTCTGCGAGCACGAATCACCCTCTTTTATCAGTCCGCGGACCGATCTCGATCATGACCGCCTCGGGGTCCGCACCGTAGCGCCAGGGCAGCCCCACGCTTCCCAGCCCGCGCGAGACGACCAGGAGAGATGAGTTATGCGCGTAGGCGCCCTCATCGAGACAGAACCGGCTCTGGCGCACGAGCGGCGGGCCGTTCCGAAAACGAATCTGGCCGCCGTGAGTGTGACCCGCGAGCGTAAGCGGAACACCGCGCGCTTCAGCTTCATAAAAGAAATCCGGGTGATGCGCCAGAAGAAGATGGGGTGAGCCGTGTTCGGATGCCAGCCGATCCCAATCGGGCTTCCCCAAGATCCGGTCGTCGATTCCACCGAGAACGAACCTGCCGTCTCCATGCGCCAAGACCACCGACTCGTTCCTGAGAGTCGTGATCCCTATCGAGCTGAGACGCTTGCGAAGCTCTGCAGGATCGCCGCCAAAATAGTCATGGTTGCCGTGGCAATACCAAGCGCCCAGCGGCGCACGCGACAGCGGAGCCAGCGCGGGTAGATATCCGTCGAGGTCGCTTGCCCGCCCCGTGACGGCGTCGCCCGCAACCGCCACAAGATCGGGCTGCAGCTCCATCAAGGAGGCGACGATTCCCGACAAGATCTCAGGCTTGAGAAATATGCCGGTATGAATGTCCGACAATAATAGGACCTTGAGCCGGGCGATATCTCTCGGCCAGCCCGCCGGAGAGAGTGAGATTTCAGCCAGAGAAAAACGCCGGGGAAGAAGCCAGTTGTAGGGATGCCAGAGCCCGAGCAGATGGGGATAAACAAAGCGCGACACCAGACGGTCCATTTGGCGCTCGAATACTTTGAAGACGCCTTTGTTCGGATCGAGCCAACGGCGCTCCCTCCCCGTCATGCGACGCGGCGGCCTCAGTTGCCGTCTTCTCTCAATCGTGCGCGTTACCCTTTTCTTGTGCTCGTGGTTTGATTCCGGGCCGCTT
>Ga0080064_1000907_pt1 | contig 68841 bp, 67 predicted proteins | sample Subgrocontami54m_FD_69260 | JGI IMG/M metagenome (GOLD analysis project Ga0080064, IMG submission 69260) | Subsurface groundwater microbial communities from S. Glens Falls, New York, USA - GMW46 contaminated, 5.4 m (SPADES assembly) (version 2) ...
CGAGCATTATGATGGTGGCCAATATCGACAAGAGCGCATTGACAATCAACCCACTCGTGGATCCGCCGTTGTGGCTCGATCTTGTTCTCATAGAGCCTTCCCTCCGGCCATTATCTCCTGCGGCAATTGCCTTTTTTGAGATCCTCAGTAGTGAGACGAGGCTTATGGCGGACCACGTCGCCCGCCTTGTCTCGTTGTAGAATGCCAAAGACTACCTTATCGTCCCGGCGCGATCGTTTGTCGGCATCACTATTATTGATTTGGTTCATCGGATCAAATAATTTCAGATAGAACGACGATTTGGTTAGGCTCAACATCTCTCGTATTCCCGACGGAGATAATGAGATCGGGGAATTCGCACTTATCGTTTAATGTCATTTATGGTAATGTTGCAGCCTTGATGAAATAGGTGTTGATGCAACAGTGACGGGTGAGTCTATGTAGCATGAAAAATACATAGTGAGTGAAACAGTGGTTATTGGTTTTCGGATGTATAAACTAAGTCAATTAAATAAGGAGGTATTAAAATGGGCAGGTATGCATCTGCGTTAACTTATACTGGAATTGCATCAGATACAATGGAGGGTATTAATGTTGCGCGTATGCGGGAACAAAGAGCTGAAAAAGCAAAGAAGGAAATGAAGAAACAGGGTATCCCAGCCCTGCTGGTAACAGATGCTCCCAACGTTCGCTATTTAACGGGCTTTGATTTTAGCGAGTTTCAACCTTATATCTCTTATACGCTCTTTTTTGCTGACCATGACCCAATAGTCTTTGCCCATGCTGGTAGCTACCAGATGATGCCAGAGGAGATGCCATGGATCAAGCATTGGCGTATCGGACGGTCGACGATGCAGGATATTTGTGGCGAAGATGCAGCCGTGGAAGAATATGACATTTTTGCCAAGGAGATCCGCGGTGAACTTGAAGAGCGGAAATTGGCTAAAGAGAAGCTGGGCATCGTCGGTTTTGACCATATGGCCAGGAATGCCCTGAATAAACAAGGACTGACGGTTGTAGAGGCATATCACTTATTGCAAAGGGTTGGTACAATCAAGACACAAGATGAGGTAAACTGTTTAAAGATTGCAGCCTCATATGCCACTGCTGGTTGGCATAAATTCACCGAGATTTGCCGACCGGGCATGACCGAAGGTGAAGTAAACCGGCAAGTCTGCGAGTACATGCTATCCTGCGGTGCCGACAAAGCCCATGGCTTACCCATTTCCGGTCCCTGGACTTTTGAACGTGCCATCACACCTCACAGCCGGCGGATAGAATACGGCGATATGTTCTATTATCCACTATGCGGGACTTCGCATCTTGGTTATACGATTTGTTCGTACCGGTGTTTTAAATTGGGCAGACCGACCGAGAAGGAAAAGGGTTGGTACAAGAGAGTCCGTGATACACTTGAGCAATGTGTTGACGCCACCAGAATAGGTAATACCACAGCTGATGCGGCAAAATTCTATCCACCTGCGTCCAAGTGGGGTTATAAAGATGAGGCTGAGGTATTAAGCATCTGCTGGGGTCATGGTATAGGACTCATTACCCATGAACCATCCTGGGTCCACTATAATCCGCCGGCGATAAACAGGCAGTGGTCTCTGAAACATCCCCAGCCATTTGAGGAAGGCATGGTCATAGCCTACGAAGACCTGGAAGGCGAACATCGAGTCGGCGGAGCCAGACTAGAATATATGGTACATTTAACAAAGAATGGACCAGAAAGGCTCGACTTCTTCCCGGATGAAGCGATTATACCGATAGGGCTATACTATTGAGCCAATTGCAAAACTCAAAATTCGCTGGAAGTTGACACTGCGCGAACTACAGTCATAACGTCAAACCTGGGGCAGAATTGATAAACATGGCCAATAGGACGCCAAAACCCTCAAAATATCCATTTTCTGGATATAGTTATGATGTAGGAAGCCCGCTGCAAAAAAGTAGGGATCGTGTTCGGACAAGGCATCACAACCGTTGATAATTTTCTTCAATATGTACCGACACGATCCCTACATCTGGCGAGGGGTTTCTCTCGATGACCCCGTTCCGCTTGAAAAAGAGATCCTTTGGTAGCCTGTTCCTGGTACCGGCCATAGGGGACGCAATCTGCCGCTTATATTCTGTTGAACTAAACCGCTTCGCGGTGGTAGAGCGATCTGCCGCCGCGTCGTTGTTTTCAGAATCCCTCTGTCATCGGCTGCCCGCGTACTCAAACGGGGCGCTCAGCCATCTTATCCTCTCCTTCGGGAATGTTCCCGATTTTGACGAGGATAGCGACATGACTGAGTTGCGCAATCGAATGGACGAGGCGATGGTGTTGCGTGGGTTTTCCCTTCGCACGCGCGAGAGTCCTACCTGGCCTGTGTGCGGGCGCTGGCGAAGCACTATCGGCAGCCACCGGACGTACTCGATGGGCGGGGGATCCAAGCCTATCTGCTGCACCTGATCACCGAGCGCAAGCTCGCCTACGCCAGCGTCAATCAAGCTTCCTGTGCTTTTCGCTTCTTGTTCGGCACGGTGCTGCGCCGGCCCGAGATTCGCTTCGACATCCCCATGGCCAAAGTGCCCAAACGCCTGCCGCAGATCCTCTCGCGCGAGCAAGTCACGCGCCTGATCGAAGCTGCCGCAACGCTGCGTGGGCGCACACTGCTCACCACCACCTACGCAGCAGGGCTGCGCGTGTCCGAGGTGTGCGCCTTGCAACTCGCCGACATCGAGATGTTGCGAATTAAACCTCGAAGTGCGACGTCCGGGCCTTAGTGGAAGGTGAGACGCGCAAGGGGTGTACCTTTCTTGTTGTCGAAGCAAGTAAGGGAACATCCCATGAACTACACGCATCTCACCTTTGAGCAACGCTACCACATTGAGCTTGGCTGGCGCAGGGATCTGTGCGAATTAAAGTTCGAAGTGCGACCGGTATTTTGTTGAACAGTACCTCATGGGGCGTGAGGTATCCGCGCCACTATCCAGGATGTCGCACTTTGTTGTCTAATTCGCAAGTTGACCTGATGCGCTGTTGGCGAGCACCTCGGGTCACTGCGACCTGCCTGGCCTAGTTGACACCCGAGCAGCGCCGGTGGCTGCGTTCGACCGATAGGGGACCTTGACCATTTCGAAACCGGATTCATATAGGAGATAAAAGCAATTCGAGAGCGATCATGGCACAATGGAGAAAAGGAGCAATTTGGGAATGCGGCATTTCCGGGGGGCTGAGCGACGAGGCAGACGATTTGGCTGCACGCTGAGGATTGCCGCTGCGATTGCCCTTGCCTCGTTCATTTCTTTCGGCAGCCAGTTCGCTGCCGCAACGAGCGACCCGCTCACCGGCATACTTTCCGTGCCAGGAGGCGCCGGCTTGGGTTTCGCCAATCGAATGGAGCGCTCACCCTATCGCGATGGCGGAACACGCAACGACCTCGTTCCGTTGTATCTCTACGAAGGCAAACATGTCTACCTGCACGCATACCGGGTCGGGCTGAAACTGTACGACAGGGACGACAGCCGCTTCGACGTCTTCCTCGCGCACCGGTTCGAAGGTTTTCCGTATGACAGGATCCCGTCGAGCCTGGCCGGCATGACGGAGCGCAGCCCCGGAGCGGACTTCGGCGTGAGCTACCAGCGCAGCGGCCCATGGGGCGCCGTCTACGCAGAATATTTGCATGACGCCTCCGGCGCAGCGGACGGAAACGAACTGCGTCTTGGCTACAACTACGAATGGAAGAGCGAGCGCTGGCGGCTGCGGCCCCACTTTATGCTCGCTGCGCGCGACGCGAAACTGAACGACTACTACTACGGCGTACGACCCAACGAAGCCACCGCGATTCGTCCCGCGTACCAGCCGGGGGCTGGCGTGAACGGGCAGGTCGGCCTATATGGCGTATACAGCCTGACTGCGCGCTGGCGACTCCTTGGGGGGGTTGCCGCCACCCGGTGGGCGAAGGGCGTTCGTAACAGTCCTATCGTTGACGATCGCGTTCAGCTTTCCGGAGTGCTTGGCCTCATGTACGACTTCTCACCCGAGCACGCCATATGGCCGGAGGACAAACCGCTGATCGTGAAGGTCATGTACGGTAAGTCCACCGATTGCAATTTGGTGTCCGTAATGCGGCTTTCGTGCACCTCGACGAGAACAGCAGACCAGACGAGAGTAAGCGCGATCGAAGTCGGCCGGCCATTCATCGAGCGTCTTAATGGGTGGCCGCTCGACTTCGTTGGCTATCTGGGGCTGCTGCATCATGACGAGCGCGGCCTGCAACAGGATTTCTGGCAGATTGACGCTTATATGAAAGCGTTTTACTACGGCTTTCCCTGGAGCGATCGTGTCCGGACCCGCGTCGGCTTTGGCGCCGGCGTGTCATATGCCCAGAAGTTGCCGTTCGTGGAGCAACGTGACCAGACATTACGCAGACGCAACGCATCGAAACTCTTGACCTACCTCGATCCGAGCATCGATGTAAGCGTCGGCGATCTATTCGGAGTTCGCGCCCTGCGCGAAACTTACTTCGGCTTTGGTGCTTCCCATCGCTCGGGTATCTTCGGCACCTCGCAACTGCTCGGCAACGTCAACGGCGGATCGAACTACATCTATTCCTACATCGAATCGAAGATGTAAGCTTGTTACTACAGGCAGCGACCGGGGCGCGATTCTGGCTGTTTTTCAGTGGCTCTCAACACGCAATCGGCGATTGACCGCGGCTGCAACACCCGGACATACTTCGGGGGTACCGTTGAATTTTCTATCCTTGGGGCCTGCCGGATCAAGTAACATGCCCTGATGAAATCCAAACCTGCGGTTCCGCCCGCGTCGCCTCCGGATCCCCGGGACACGCCATTCGAATCCGATCGCGACCAGATCAGCCAGAATATCGAGGCCGTGCTGGAGTTCTACACGCGTGAAGAGCAGAAGATCAGCCGCTCGCAACGGATCCTCGAACGCATCAGTGGTTTAATCGGGCAGCCGGTTTTTCTTGGCGTCATCCTGCTCTTTGTCGCGCTGTGGATGCTCGCCAACACCGCATTGCGCCAGTTTGGCATGGCCGAATTCGACCCGGCGCCGTTTTTCTGGCTGCAGGGGATTGTCGGTCTGGGCGCGCTGCTGACCGCGACCGTGGTTCTGACCAAGCAGAACCGGCTCGCCAAGCTCGAGGAACAGCGGGCGCATCTGGACCTGAAAGTGACGCTATTGACCGAGCAGAAGGCCGCCAAGCTTATCGACCTGCTGGAAGAGTTGCGGCGCGATTTGCCTAATGTCAGAAACCGCCATGATCCCGAGGCGGCGGCACTGCAGCAGTCGATGAATCCGGATCTGGTGCTGGCCGCACTGGATGAACGCAGCGAGCCGGACGAGCGATTGAAGCCCGCCGCAGAAGCCAAACAGGACGCAGGCGGCAACCAATAAAACCGCAGAGAGAACAACGGGGTCAGGTCTTGCATTGACGCTTTTGCCTCAACTCAATGCCACAATGCAAGACCTGACCCCATTGCCGGTTCAACTCAACGCCCCAATGCAAGACCTGACCCCGAGCGCATGCGCATGACCCCGAGCGCATGCGGGCGCCCGAGCGGCATCAAGCCTCGTACTTGAACGACAGCGATACCCGCGTGCGGTAAGCGGTCACCTTGCCGTTCTCGACCTTCATGTCGGTCTTGATCACCTCGGCCACGCGCAGGTCGCGCAGCGACTTCGACGCGACCTCCACTGCCTTCCTGCCCGCATCCTCCCATGAAGTCTTGCTTATTCCGACCACCTCGACAATTTTATAGACGCCCGCTGCGTTTTTACCCATTCTGTTCTCCTCAAGTTAGTGCGCCTCGTACCCTCCGCCGGGTCCGACGCGACTCCATGATACGCCTGCCTCCGGTTTGCAATCTCATTGCTTGGTGTAACACCGGAATCAGGAGGATAGTCCTCCATTTTGCGCTGGACACAGAGCCGGCACCAGCCGCTCTTTTTCGCTTAGATCCGCAGCCATCCACGCCGGGACGCGTGGTGCACCAGAATGCCGAAGTCCCCGGCCCACGCAGGCAGATCGAACCGGTTCGGGGCACGCGCGGGCTTTGCGTTCCTAGAATTGGAATCATACGCGATTCCCGAGCGCGCGGGAGCGCCAGTGCAGAGGACCCGCCACCCTCCTCTTGCATGACCAGCAAACTGACGCGTGGATCGGTGCGCATGTCGTTGGTATGGGACGAGAGCCTGCTGACGCGGATGATGAGCCCGGAGGCGTCAGGCACAAGCGCATACCGGACTATCGAGACATAGGGGGCTCCCGCGTGCAGCGTCCCCAGCGCGGCGACCGAGCGCTCATGAAGAAGTTGTTTGAGTTGCGCCGGCGCTCTCTCAGTCATCTCAGGCTTTGCCCGCAGCGAGGATTGCCCGGCGCAGCTCGTCGTAGTTGCGCGTGACCGGGAACTGCGGGAACTCGGCCGCCACGTTGGCGGGTGGGCAAAACAGGATCCCGGCATGGGCCTCGGCCAGCATCGCCGTGTCGTTGTAGGAATCGCCGGCGGCGATGGTATGGAAATTGAGTTCCCTGAACGCCTTCACCGAAGCGCGCTTCTGGTCCTGCATGCGCAGCCGGTAGTCGCGCACGCGGCCGCCCGGCTCGACCACGAGTTCATTACAGAACAGCGTCGGGTTGCCGAGCTGGCGCATCAGCGGCGCCGCGAACTGGTAATAGGTGTCCGACAGAATCACCACCTGGCATTCTCGGCGCAGCCAGTCGAGGAACTCGCGCGCGCCCTCGAGCGGGCGCATGTCGGCGATCACTTTCTGGATGTCGGGCAGGCCGAGCCCGCGCACACCGAGGATGTCGATGCGGCCGCGCATCAGCTTGTCGTAATCCGGCTCGTCGCGCGTGGTCTTCGCCAGCTCCGGAATGCCGGTACGCTGCGAAAATTCGATCCAGATCTCGGGTATCAGGACGCCTTCCAAATCAAGACAGACGATCTGCAACGGGGCGCTCCAGGAAGTGAAATTGGCAAGGTAGACAAGGTGTGCAGGACCGAGGCAACGCTCCCCCGCGGCAGCAATTGTAATGCACGCGCGGCTTTTACCCAAATTTCGATCTGCCGCAGGCGGCCTGGGAAACACGCGCACACGGCTCGCGCCGAGCCCGCTTCAGCTCGTCAAGCGCAGGTCGTTCATTCGTCCTTCAGGCTCTCGTACTGCTGGTCCTGATCCAGCGCCTTGCGTTCGGCGGCGTCGCGCTCGAACTGCTCCACTCTCCGGCGATAGCGCTCGCGCCGCTTTTCCGCCGCGTCGGACCGCACCGGAATGGTGTTCTCCCCGAACAGCGCCTGCTTGAGGAAGCGGAAGGCAAAGCGCAACAGCGCCTCGTCGGTCTCGAGCAGCGCCTGCTTTTCCGCCGGATCGAGTTCGAACAGCTCGGTGAAGCCGGGACTGGAAAGAAACGCGCGAAAGCCGTCGATGTCGTAACTCGCCAGGAAAAACAGCTCCATGCTGCGCTCCGAAGGCTTGCCCACCGTCGGGCCGCTGGAACGCTTTTTCAGCACGATCTGCCGCCATTCGCGATTGATCGCGTCGTAATCCTCCAGCCCCTGTTCCCTGCGGTAGTCGCGCACCGTCTGCGTCTTCGGCTCCAGGTGACCCAGGCAGTGGTCCTCTTTCACCACGAAATACGAATCCTCGTCGGTAGGCGAGTCCTTCTTGCGCATCGACAGGAGGCCGAGCGCATAGTAACGGCAGGCCGAGGGGCGGTCGGCGTATACGCCGCAACCCCCGGGCGTGAGGAACACGCAGGCCGGCGATTCTTCCTTGGTCGCAAGCTTCAGCCCCGGCATGCCGTGGCCGTCCATCTGGAAATCGCGCGTAAAGTGGTCGAGAAAGTCGCGCGCCGAAAGTCCGAGGCGCTTCTTCAGCCGCAGCACGTCGTAGGGCGCGAGCATGATGTCGATGTTCTCGCAGCACTTGTTGAAACAGGCAATGCCCTTGTGGCAGCGGAACTGGAAGCTGTCGTCCGGGCCGAGCTGCACCGGCTGGATCGGCGTGATCGGACTGGGATCGCTGAATTCGTTGCTCATATAGTTGGCTTTCTTACGCAAGTGAAGGGGGCAGCGGCCCTCGTAGTTTATATTGGAAGCTTTGCCGCAGAATATCCTTTTACCATGCCCAACCCGCATTACGGGCTTGAATCCGCCGATTGAATCCTTTGAGGCAGCGACACGCGCGGGCAGGATGGCGCGTATGGTTCGCGCCCACTACGACTAGTTCGCCTCCCACATCCCACTCCAATTGCAGCCCCTGCCGGATACATTCGGTCACTGCAACGTCGCCGCCCCTTCCTTCATCGGCAACAAATTTACAAACCGTCCTTCGAACTCCGTGAAATGCCGGAATTCCGGCGTCCCGATCGTGCGTTTCTTTTTCGAGATCCCTTTGGGTTTGATCGGTACCTCCGCCATCCAAACCCCGTGCCGGGTTTCGAGCGCCATGGACACGATATCCACCGCGTAAGGGGATGCTCCAATCGAGCCGTATTTGTCCACGATTGCGTCCATCTGCAACAGCTTGTCCTTCCGCAGCGACCAGGCTTCCATCAGCAAGAAGATGAAATCTGCGTTTAAGCTTTCAGCGGCCATTTTGATCGCCAATGCCGAGCCGTCCTTGGCTTCGATCGAAGACGAGTCGAACAGCACAGGGATGGCCAAATCGGACGAAAATGATCCGACAAAAGCGACGGGCGCGAGAGTTTCACCGTTCTCCAGAAAACCTTTGGCCTTGGCGATCAGGGGCGAGACGAACTTCCAGTAGCTTTCGGGCATCGCGCTCATGGTTCTGTTCCAATCCACCACTTGCCAGGCAGGCCGGAGATCATTTCTTTCCCCGCATGGCCATCGCAAGCTCGTACTCGCGATCCAGGCCGGTGCCGGTGTCGACGTTTGGGTCGAACAGGCGGATTCCGGCGTGCATGATCGAGATGAGCTGCAGGCCCGAGAAATCGCCGGGCAAGTTCTTCAGGGAGTAGCGGACCTCCGGCTTGTTGATCTTGAGGCCGCCTTGTCCGAGCAAGCCGATCTCCATCACGATCTCGCCGATCTCCTGTTTCGATTTCCCGGCGAATTGATCCATGGCGCCCTGCATGTAGAAAACTGCGTCCATCCGGACCTTGCCATCCACGCTGTCGTGCACTTGCTCATTGGCGATCTTGTTGCGCGCCATTTTCGCGATTTCGGCCGCGGGGTGATCGGCAAACCGGCGGACAATCTCGCCGTACGCCTTGTCGGCCTCCTTGCGGTGATCGCCGCCGAGCTCGTCGAGACATTGAGCGAGCCCGAGGTGCACGTCGGCATCGTTTGGCGTCAGAGACGCGGCCTGGCGGAAGAAGGGCAGCGCTGTTCCGCCTGCTAGCAGGCATCACGACGCTAGGGCAACTGCGGCGCGAAATTCGCTGAGTCATGGAAAGGCGAAGGGCCGGGGGTGTTCGAGATCGTCGAGGACCATCGCGGTGACACTTACCGCGTGGCCTACACCGTGCGCTTCGCGAAAGCAGTGTACGTCCTGCACTGTTTTCAGAAGAAATCCCCGACCGGGATTCGCACCGCGAAGACGGATGTTGACTTGATACACGGGCGCCTGAAAACGGCGCGTGCTGATTACGAGGTACGCTATGGCAAAGAAGATTGAAACAGTGGATGCGGGAACGGGCGATGTGTTTCGCGACTTGGGGTGCACCGACGCCGAAGTAAAAGGGGCCCGTAGCGACCGGCGTTTGAGATCGCAATTTGCGATCTCAAAGCGGCAAATGTCTTGATTGGGAGATCAATCAGATCAAACGGATTCGAATTGAATTTGCAGTAGAGAAAGCCATCCTCCCGCCTCGCGCGGGTAGCAGCTAAGAGAACGGCAGCGGCTTCGTTTAAGTGCCGATCTGTTGCACCGCCTGTGCGGCGGTGACGATGGGGATGCCTTGGTACTGGCCTCCCAAGCCATGCAAATGCCTGTCGCCGGAGACGATCAAATCTGCCTGCCCGGCCAGGGCACAGGCGAGCACATGATCGTCGTCGGAATCGCGCTCGATTACGCGCGGCACCGCCTGGGGCGCAGACATGTAGGCGAGGCGCCGCAACTCCCCGACAATGCCCTGCGGTGTCAAGCTGGCCTGCGCCAGCCGTGTCGCGAATTTCCCGCGCGACAATACGTCGAGCAACTCTGGCAGCAGCGTCGCGCTGCTGCACAATTCGAATGCTTGCGCTCTGGCACCATCGAGCAGGCGGCGTGGCGGGCCACTTGGCGAGATCACACCCGACACCGGCGTATTCGTATCCAGTACCATCCGCACGGTCAGGCAGGCCGTGCCGCGCGGTCCTGGCGTGCCGCTTGAATCTCCGCCGCGATCTCCTCATCGGACGGCGGCGGCAAATTCAAGGCGTCGAGCCGGGCGAGCGATTCCCCCAGACGCGCGCCGGCGGCCGCGCGTTCCTCGCGGGCGGCGAGAAACTCCACGAAATCCTTGACCGCAGCCAGATGCTGCGGTCGCAGCATCCGCAGCTTCTCAATCAACGTCGGTTCGCCTTCGTCCATGGCTATCTACTTCAAATTATCGTGTCGCCTGGGAAAGCATCACGGTTGAGTCACCCGCGGCGAAGCGCCGATCTTGGCCGCCATCTTTGTCATTGCCTTGTCGAAGCTTGCGAAGCGCTCATTCCCGGCGCTCATGGCGAGATGCAGGGCGTCGCCGAAATCCATGCCTTCCTCGTACCAGCGCAAGGCGTAAAGAACTACATCGAGGGCGCGCGGCCGGATGCTTGGCAGTCCGATGATGTGCCGCAACCCCTTGATGATTTCCGGTTTGCCACAGTCGTTGATTTGCAGCACCCAGACAAGCTCAAGCCAAACGGACAGCGGAACGTCGATGAGTTCCCGCCCGGCGAGCAGGCGAGCGGCAGCTTTGGCCTGTTCGAGGTCGTCGTTGAGCAGGTAGCGGGCAAGGACGTTGGTATCGACCGCGATCATCGTGCCTTCGTCGCTTCATCCCGAATCTTGAGCATGGCGCCGATGCGCCGCTTCACCTCGGCATCCGAAAGTTTCTTGCGATCCGGCTTGGCCAGCATGCCCAAGCCGTCCGCTACCTTGGTTGGTTTGATCCGCTGGGCCGGGGTGAGCATGAGCCCGTCGGCAATGGCGGAAATTATCACCTCTGTGCCTGCCTGGATATTCCCCGCTTCCCGCAATGCTTTTGGAATGACAATCTGTCCTTTGCTGGATACCTTGACGGTTTCCATGTTCGCCCCTTCTTGGTAAGCCGAAAAGTAAAATGGAATGATACTACCGTACGGGGAGAAATGCCGGTCCGGCTTCCGCCGAGGGTGCGGGTTTGATGGATCGCGGCGGAGCTCATGAGGCTTTGATCAGGCAGGTGGTGCCGCGCGGTCCTGGCCTATGCCGCTCCCGGCGCGCGTCGACGGCCGCGTCACTTATCAGGTGCTGCGGCGCTTTCCTGCGCCGGCAGGCTGACGCGGGCGATCAGGCCGCCGCCCTCGCGCGGCAGCAACTCGAAACTGCCGCCGTGATGGCGCGCGATGCGATCGACGATAGCGAGGCCCAGCCCGGATCCGCCCTTGCCGCTGCGCGCTTGCTCCAGGCGCGTGAACGGCTGCTTCAGCCGCTCCGCCTGTTGCGGCGGGATGCCCGGTCCGCGGTCCAGCACTTCCAGGATCAGCTTGCCGCCTTCGCTGCGGGTGGCTACGCATACGTCCTTCTCGCCGTACGCAAGGGCGTTGTCCACCAGGTTGGAAATCAGGCGCTTGATGCCCATGCGGCGCAGCGAGCGCACCGGCACCGGCTCGATGTTCGCCTGCACCGCGTGGCCGAGGCGCAGTTGGTGCTCCACCACCTCGCGCGCCAGGGCGGCGACGTCGGTGGGTGCTAGCGGTTCCTCGCTCTGGGTGCGCGCGAAGTCGAGGAACTGGCCGATGATGGAATCCATTTCCCCGATGTCGGCGATCATGCCCTGCTTGAGGGCCTCGTCGCTCGCGCTCATTTCGGTCGACAGGCGCAGGCGGGCGAGCGGCGTGCGCAGGTCGTGCGACACGCCGGCGAGGATCAGCGCCCGGTCGGCATCCAGCCGCGCCAGATCTTGCGACATCTGGTTGAAAGAGCGTGCCAGCGTCTCGATCTCAACCGGCCCGGATTCCGGCAGCGGCGCAGGCGTCTTGCCCTTGCCGATGGCGGCCGCCGCGGCGGCCAGCGCTTTGAGCGGGCGATTAATGCGGGACACGATCAGCCAGGCGCCGGTCAGGGACAACAGCAGAGCGAGCACGGTCCAGCCCAGCCATTGCCAGGGAAACTGCCGCTCGACGCGGTCGCGCGGCAGCATCACCCAGTATTCGTCGTCATCGATATGGAAACTGATGAAAAAGCCGCGCGGTTCGCCGACGCTGAAGGCGAAGCGGGTTTCCTCGCCCAGATTGCGCCGGATTTCCGCATGCAGCATGCGCACGAAGGGTGTGTCGGGCGACGCTGCCAGCTTGTCGTCGGGCTCGGCCGGATAGACGCGTATGCCCTCGCGTTCGGACAGCTCGGCCAGGAGTTCGCGCCGCTTGTCCGCATTGGCAGTGACCAGCGCGGCGCGGGTGAGGTTGACCACGCTGATCACCATCTGCGCCAGTTGTCTTGCGCGGGGCTCGCGCTCGTAGCTGCGCAGGATCTGGAACCAGGCTGCGGCCGAGATGATCATCAGCAGGCTGATCAGCAGAAACGAGCGCCACAGCAGCGTGCGCGGCAACAAGGTCATTCGACTGCCTTGTCGCTCCGCGCCAAGGATTCGCCCTCGGGGCGGCCCGTCGGGCTCATGCTTTGCCATCCGGCACGAATACGTAGCCGAAACCCCATACCGTCTGGATGTGCACCGGATGCGCCGGGTCGGGCTCGACCAGCTTGCGCAGGCGCGAGATCTGCACGTCGATGGCGCGATCGAATACTTCGTATTCGCGCCCGCGCGCGAGTTCCATCAATTTGTCCCGCGACAGCGGCACGCGCGGGTGAGCGAGCAGGACTTTCAGCAGGGCAAATTCCCCGGTGGTGAGCGAGATCGTGGTGCCGGCGCTGGTAAGCGCGCGGGTGGCGAGATCGACCGTGACCTGGCCGAAGCTCATCTGGCCTTCCTCGAGCGCGGGGGCGCCCGGCGGCAGGGGGGCGGCGCGCCGGCGCAGCACGGCATGGATGCGCGCCACCAGTTCGCGCGGGTTGAACGGTTTGGGCAGGTAATCATCGGCACCCATTTCGAGGCCGACGATGCGGTCGACGTCGTCGCCCTTGGCGGTCAGCATGATGATCGGAATCGTGTCCTTCGCGCCGCGCAGGCGCCGGCACACCGACAGGCCGTCTTCGCCCGGCATCATCAGGTCGAGCACGATCAGGTCGAAGCGCTCGCGCGCGAGCAGTTTGTCCATGGCGGCGGCGTCCTGGGCGACGTGAACGCTGAAGCCCTGCTCAGACAGGTAGCGGTTGAGCAGATCGCGCAGCCGCAGGTCGTCATCGACCACGAGGATTCTGGTTTTTGCGGTTGTCATGTGCGCATCGTACTCAATATCGCCGGCCGGCAACGGCCGATAGGTAAGAAACCATGTACAAATCCCCTGTTGCTTACAAATTATTACAAATTCCGAGCCGGGATTCACACTTTCATTACACCACGGCGCTAGTATGCGTCCACAGGTTAATTTTACAGACGTTGTTCTGCATAGGAGTCGAACCGCGAAATTCGGAACCTGCATGCGCTTAACAGGGCGGGCCGGCGCATCTACAATGAGCATCATGGCGGAAAGCGCAAGGCGGTGGATGGCTGCCGCCCGATCGAGGAGCAAGGCATGAGATTTTTTCTGGTTTTAGGCTGGAGCCTGATGGCGGCGGCCGCTGCGATTCCGGCGGCGGCGGCTCCGTTCGGTTCCGGCGCCAATTTCCGGCCTTTCATGCAGAGCCAGCCTTCATGGCGCGGTTCGCAGCGCGAGGTGGACAGGCGCACACCGCAGCGCGAGGTGGACAGGCGCACACCGCAGCGCGAGGTGGACAGGCGCACACCGCAGCGCGAGGTGGACAGGCGCACACCGCAGCGCGAGGCGGAACGGCCGGTACCGCAGCGGGAGACGCGTGTGCCTGGCGAAGCCGATCGCGGCCGCATGAGCCCGGACGAACGGCGCCAGCTGCGGCGCGATATCCAGGACGCAGGCAAGGACATCTATTACCGCGACCGGCCGGCGCCCAGGCGCGAGCAACGCAGGTAAATGCGAGCCGCATGTTCCTGTAGTCGAGCGCGGCGGCTCAGATCAAGCTGCCCTTGCTCTCGTGCGCGAGCAGCCAGCGTTTGCGCTCGAGGCCGCCGCCATAGCCGGTGAGCGAACCGTTCGCTCCGATCACGCGGTGGCAGGGCACGACGATGGCAATCGGGTTCTGGCCGTTCGCGAGGCCCACCGCGCGCGAGGCCGTGGGCTGGCCGATGCGCCGCGCGAGTTCGCCGTAGCTGATGGTCTCGCCGTAAGGGATTTCGCACAGCGCGCGCCAGACACGCTGCTGGAACGGCGTGCCCTCAGCCGCCAGCGGCAGCTCGAATTCGCGCAGCTCGCCGGCGAAATAAGCCTGCAGTTGCGTTCGCGGGTGCTTGAGCATCTCTTCGTCACGGATCGCCTTGGCGCGTCTGGCCGCGTGTTTCTGGTTGTCCATGTAGAGCCCGGTCAGCGTCTTCCCGTCCGAAACCAGCATCAGCTCGCCGATCGGGCTTGGCATCATGCCGTAGTACCTTGTCGTGTCCATTTCACTTGCTCCTTTACTTCAAACTCGCCCATAGATGATGCGCGGCGTAGGCGCGCCAGGGACGCCAGGGCTCGGCGGCGGCGAGCATGTCTCGGGGCTTGCGCAAGTCGAGGGCTTTCATCAGGCCCAGGTCGGCGTGCGGGAACGCGTCCGGATAGCCGAGCGCGCGCATGGCAATGTAATGCGCGGTCCACGCGCCGATCCCCGGAAGCGCCTCCAGGCGCTGCATGGTTTCTTCGATATCCACGCCGGGTTCCAGCTTGAGCTTGCCGTCGGCGAGAGCGCGCGCCAGACCGCGTATGGTCTCGGCGCGCGCCTTCGTCAATCCGAGCGCGATCAGTTCGCGCGGGGACGCTTGCGCGACGCGCGCGGCAGTGGGGGCGAAGAACGTCAATGCTTCGCCGGGAGCCGCCTTGGCGTCTAGCAGCGCAGGCTCGCCGAACGCGGCCGCGCAACGCCCGAACAGCGTGCTCGCCCCTTTCACGCTTATCCGCTGTCCTAGCACCGCGCGCAGCGCAAGCTCGAAACCGTCAAAGGCGCCCGGCACGCGCAGCCCCGCCTGGCGCCGCACGATGGGTTTCAGCCGGACATCGCGCGACAGATGCTCTTCGATAATGCGCGGATTCGCGTCCAGGTCGAACAACCGCCGCACGCGCGCGAGCAGCGGCGCCAGCGCCGGCATGAGGTTGGAGGAGATTTCCAGGCGCAGCGCGTTTTGCTTGGGCAGCGGCTGCGCCGCAAACCAGCCGCGATACGTCATGCCGCCGGCATCCAGGCTCGCCGTACGCAGATAGCGCTGACCTTGGGCGCATTCCACGCCGCTCGCGCCGCGGCTCGCGAGAAACGCGACCAGGCGCGGCCAATCTAGCGGCGGGCGGTACGCGAGTTTGAGCGTTATCACATCCGCATGCTCCGCCGGCTTGCCCTGACGGCGCAATGCCGTCGGGTTCAGGCAATAGCGCGTCTTGAACAGGTGATTGAAGCGGCGCACGCTGGAAAAGCCGCTGGCGAACGCGACGTCGGTCATGCCGAGCGTGGAATCCGTGAGCAAATGCTTCGCCAGTAGCAGCCGGCGCGTCTGCGCCAGCTCGACCGGCGTCACGCCGAACTCGGTCTCGACCACGCGCCGCAGCTGGCGCGAGGAAATGCCGTATTCCGCCGCGAGGCGCTCCAGGTCGCCTTCGTTCAGGGCGCCCGATTCGATGCGCGCCACAGCCCAGCGCGCGGCCGTGCGCACCGCATCCACGGGCGCCTGGCCGGGCGCGAGCTCGGGCCGGCAGCGCAGGCAGGGGCGGTAGCCGGCGCGCTCCGCCGAGGCGGCGTTCGCGTAGAAGCTGCAGCGGTCGCGTCCGGGGATGCGCGCGGTGCACACCGGGCGGCAGTAGATGCCAGTGGTGGAAACGGCGACGAAAAAGCGGCCGTCGAAGCGCGCATCGTGCGCCTTCAGGGCTGAGTAGCAGCGGCCGGGATCGAGTTCCATGGACGCAGTTTAGACGCACATGCCAGGCTTGTCTCGCCGTTTTCGGACATGAATGTGCGCCGCGGCGCGGCGGGCTAATGCTCCTACTCTACCGGCGCGGAGCCGTGCTGCTGCTTCAGGCTGGCGGCCAATTTCATGTCCGTCGTCAGAATGTGATCGCGCACCCATCCGCTGAGAAAGTCGGCGACCGCGGGGACGTTGATTCTGCCGCGCGCATCCAGCATCTGCTTCAGCTCGACCAACTGCTTCAACAGCTTGGTGTGTTCGCCCTTGTGCGCGAGCGCGGCGACGTACTGTATGCGCCCCATCTCCGCTTCCTCGCGGCCAAAATGCTCCCCCGTGTACGCGATGAGATCGTTCATCGCCTTGCTCATGCGCTCGTTGCCCTGGCCGCTCTCCATGGTTTCGAACAAGACGTTGACCAGGCCGATCAGCTTGCCGTGATCGCCGTCGATCAAGGTGCTTCCGGTGTAAAGATCGTCCGTCCAGGAAAATTGCGCCATGAAATTACACTCCCTCATTGCCCGCAGACGAAATGCGGCTGCGGCTATGCGCCGGCCTTCCCGCTCGCTTCAGTTGCATAGAAAAATTCTGCGCGCGTCTGGCGCGGAACTTTTGACCTGAGTCAACCGAATTGGATTCAGCCGGCTTGGCGCGTTGCGCCCCTATTTCCGCCGGTCGATGCGAATTCCACGGCGGAATATGCATATACCTATAAATTCTTTGCCAGGGCATTTTCGCAAGCCTACAGTTGCGCCTTGTCTCAGCGGCTGAGAACATCACGCAGCCACTGTTATGCATTTCAAATTGCCCGTGATCCGACAAGGAAATAACTCATGACCGGTTTCGCTCAGCTTTTCAACGACACCCGCTCCGCGCTGGCCGGCGACGGCGCCCAAACGATCGTCCGCTTCAATGCGGCTAGCCAGGGGAAGGATGGACTTCACCGCCAGGTCAAAATACGGGGTTTCGCGGTGGATGTGGACGAACCCCCGTCGCTGGGCGGTAAGGATCGCGCGCCCAATCCGGTGGAGTACGCATTGGCGGCTTTGGCCACCTGCCAGGAAATCACTTACCGTTTGCATGCCGACGCTTTGGGCATTCCGCTAAAGGACGTATCGGTTCAGCTCGAAGGCGAACTCGACTTGCGCGGTTTCTTCGGTGCGGCCGAAGGCGTGCGCCCGGGTTTCCTCAGCATCAAGGGTTCGGTGAGCTTCGACAGCACGGCTCCGGCGGAGGATTTGAAGCGACTGAAGAGCGTTGTGGACGCGCATTGCCCAGTGCTGGACCTGTTCAACAATGCGACGCCGGTGCAGATCGCTATTGCAGCGCCAGGGGTAGCGGTAGTGGCAGCTTAGGGCGGCAGTCGCAGGCGAAGAAGTTCGAGCCCCGGATGGCTCCACAACCAGGGCTCGAACCGCGACGGCAGACCAAGCAAAACGGACGTGCGCGCAGACACAAAATGCTCGTAGAGTGGCTCTGGACACCATTCTCCCTCGTTTTTCCGACTTAAGCATGAAGCACGGCGGGCTTGTATTCGAATTTGCCCGTTGTCAGCATCGCGCGGACGGCTCCCGCCGCGCCGGATCACTCCGCCAGCAGGTGCGCGATGGAATTCGCGTAGTAGCGCAGCAGCGTGGTCTCGGCCGGTGCGACGGCGTACAAGCCGTCGCGTTCGTCCACCATGTGTCGCAGCAGCATCATGCGCAGTCCCGCGGTGATGGCGTAATCGCGGTCGCGGCGCGGTATATAGACATGGGCGCCCGCCGCTTCCAGGCGTTCGATCAAGATTTCCACTTCCGACTTGATCTCGAGTTCAGACAGAGCCGTGCCCGCTTTGCGCTCGAACACCAGCGCCACCAGGGGCACCGGCAGGACGGGGATCAGCTTGCCGACACTTTGCATCAGATGCGTTCCCAGTTCGGCGATGCGCGCGTAGCGCTCTTCCTTTGCCAACTTGCGGAAATCGATGCCGCGCACGCGCACGAATTCGCGCATCGATACCGGTGTGCCGAAATTGACGCAGGCGTAGCCGAAGCGGTGCCATTCGCTTTTGATCATCAGACGGGCCTGATGTGCGGCGAATGCGAGCGTGTTCCATGCCGCCCGAAGAGCGCCGGTTTTCTTCGCGTCCTCGGCCAGTCCAAGTAGCTGCGTGCGGTCCTCCAGCGTGCGGTCGTAGTTGATGCCCAGGGGGATGAACACCAGATCGCGCTCGCCCTCAGGGTTGAAGCCGCGCACCATGTAGTCGAGCGCGCCGAGCTTGGGCGCACGCATCCTGCCGTCGCGCGTGAGGCTGCCTTCGGGATACAGCGCCTGGGTCACGCCGGCTTCGGTGGCCATGACGATGTAGCGCTCGAGTACTTTCCGGTAAAGCTCGTCGCTCGAGTTGCGCCGCACGAAGTAGGCGCCCATGGAACGGATCAGTTGCTGCAGCGGCCAGATGCGCGCCCATTCCCCCACGGCGTAGGACAGCGCCGCCTGGTCCGCGACCAGGTACGCGGCGAGGATGTAGTCCATGTTGCTGCGGTGGTTCATCACGAATACCACCGTTGCATTGGGCGGCACGCGCGCGAGGCCTTCGCTGTCAGTGTAGCCGACGCGCACGCGGTACAGCAGGCGGGTAATTTTCCGCCCCAGCCAGTAACCGACCCGGAAATAGAAGTAGGCATTGAAAGCGGGCACGATTTCGCGCGCGTAGTCCCGAATCTGCGCCATGACCACTTCGCGCGGCATCTTTTGCTCGCGTGCAGAGGCCGCTGCCGCCTGCTGCACTTTCTCGTCGTAGAGCAGGCGATCGATCAGCACCTGGCGGTGGGTCTGCTGGAACGGGCGTATTTCGATCCTGAGGCGTGAGCCGACTTCGTCCAGCACCTTGTTCGCGCGGCTGCGGATGAACCAGCGCACGCTAGGCACGAGCAGCCGGTCGAGCAGACCGATCAGCGCGAGCGCGCCTACGAGGACGGCCAGCCACAAGGGCAGGGTCACGGTGCTCATGCCGACCCTGGCCGGGAGGACCCTATTCCTGCTGGCGCAGCACGCGCTTCAGTATCTTGCCGGTCGCACTCTTGGGCAGTTCCTTGACGAACGCGACCTGTGCCGGAGCCTTGTACACCGCAAGCTTCTCGCGACAGTAGTCGACAATCTCCTGCTCGCTTGCGCTCGCGCCTTCCTTGAGCACGATAGCCGCCTTGACGGATTCGCCCTTGAGTTGGTCGGGGATGCCGTAGACGGCGATTTCCTTCACCGCCGGGTGGCGGTAAAGCACCTGCTCGACTTCGGCCGGCCAGACCTTGAAGCCGGACACGTTGATCATGTCCTTCACCCGGTCGACGATGAAAACGTAGCCTTCCTCGTCCATCCTGCCGATGTCGCCTGAGTGCAGCCACCCTCCGCGCAGGGCCTGCGCCGTGTCCTCGGGCTTGCCCCAGTAGCCTTTCATCACGCCCGGGCCGCGGATCACGATCTCGCCCCATTCACCGCGCGCCAGCTGCTTGTCCTTTTCATCGAAGATTTTCACCTCGAAATCGTCGATCGCCGTGCCCACGCTGCCGAATTTGTGCTTCGACACGTGGTTGTAGGCGGCGCAGGGCGCGCATTCGGTCAGACCGTAACCCTCGTACACGGGTTGGCCGTAGAGTTCGGTCCAGCGCCACGAAATCTCCTGCGGCATGGTGGCTGCGGCGGAGAAGAAGTAGCGGATCGAAGCGAGCTTTTCCTTCGCCACGCCGGCGGCGAGCAGCGCGATGTAAATGGTCGGCACGGCGAAGAACATGGTCACGCGCTCGCGCCGGATGCCTTCGAGCACGACCTCCGGTACGAAACGCCGGAACAGCACCAGCGTCGCCCCGACCTCGAAGCCCGCGTTCATGATGAAATCCTGCGCGAACACGTGGAACAGCGGCAGGAAAACCGCCAGCTTGTCCTCGCCCCTGAAGCCGGAGCACTTCGCCGTGGTGCGCACGTTGCTGACAATATTGTTATGGGTGAGCGTCACGCCCTTGGGAAAGCCGGTGGTGCCGGAGGAGTAGAGCAGGGCGGCCGGATCGTCGGGGCGCATGTCTTCGCTGCGAAAGCCGGTCGTGTCCGGGGCGAGCCAGTCGCCGAGCACGATTTCGTTGGCGGCCTGGCCTTCGCAGATCACCGTTTTTCGCACCGTCGGGCACAGGTTGCGCGGTACATTGGGCAGGAGCTCGGCCGTGGTGAACACGATCTTGACGCCGGAATCGTTGAGGATGTACTTCACCTCGTCCGACTTGAACATCGAGTTGATCGAGACCACGATAGCGCCGGCTTTCTGCCCTGCGAGGTAGGCGAGCATGAACGCCGGGATATTCGGCAGGTACAGCGCGACGCGGTCGCCGCGGCGCACGCCGTTCGCCTTGAGCGCCGCGGCGAGGGCGCCGGCGCAGGCGTCGAGCGCGCCGTAACTGATGTCCCGCCCCTCGAACACGATCGCCGTGCGTGCGGGCGCGGTGCGCGCGGTGCGCTCGACGTGGTTCGCGATATTCACGTTTGCTCCTCCGCTAGGTTTTGAGCCGCAGCTGTTTGGCGGTCGTCGCGATTTCGGCATGCAGCGCTTGATGCTCCGACTGCAGCGGGGTCGGCGTCTTGAGTTCCATCGTCGCGGCTCCTTCGGGGCCAGATCCCCTGATCCCGCTATTGTCGCAGAAAATTGCACACTGCCCGGGTCACGTCGGCAGTCTTCGCGTCGCCGCCTCGGTCAGGGCTAAAATTTCCTTTCGCCGACACTGCTTCGATCGCCCGCATGTCGGGTTTCTGCTCCTAAATCGCCGAGGCAACGGCCTTGCCGACGTCTTCGGTGCTGGACTTGCCGCCGAGGTCCGGCGTGCGCGGACCGTCCACCAGCACCTTTTCGATCGCGCGCAGGATCGCGGCGCCGGCATCGGCGTGGCCAAGATGCTCGAGCAGCATCGCGCCCGACCAGATCTGGCCGATGGGATTGGCGATTTTTCTGCCGTAGATGTCTGGCGCCGAGCCGTGCACCGGCTCGAACAGCGAGGGGAAGGCGCGTTCGGGATTGATGTTGCCCGAGGGCGCAATGCCGATGGTGCCCGCGGTCGCCGGACCGAGATCGGACAGGATGTCGCCGAACAGGTTGGAGCCCACGATCACGTCGAAGCGCTGCGGATTGAGCACCAACTGGATGGTGAGCCCGTCGATGTGGTACTGGCTGGTCTTCACCGTGGGATAGTTTTTCGCCATCGCCGCGAAGCGCTCGTCCCAGTAGGGCATGGTGATGGATATGCCGTTCGACTTGGTGGCGGAGGTGATTTCCCTGCGCGGCCGCTGCAGCGCGAGCTCAAAGGCGAACTTCATGATGCGGTCCACGCCCTTGCGGCTGAAAGTCGATATCTGCTGCGCGATCTCCCGCTCAGTGCCCTCGAACAGCCGCCCGCCCATGGAGGAGTATTCGCCTTCGGTGTTCTCGCGCACCACGTAGTAGTCGATGTCGCCGACCTTGCGCCCGGCAAGCGGGCAAACCACGCCGGGCATCAGCCGCACGGGGCGCAGATTCACGTACTGGTCGAACTCGCGCCGGAACTTGATCAGGGAATCCCACAAAGAAATGTGATCCAGTACCCTGGCGGGCCAGCCGCAGGCGCCGAAGAAAATGCAGTCGTGGCCGTCGACCCGGTCTTTCCAGTCGGGCGGCATCCACCAGCCATGCTTGTCGTAATTGTCACAACTCCAGTCGAAATGGTCCAAGGCGAGCGAGAGTCCGAATTTGCGCGCCGCCGCGTCGAGCGCGCGCACACCTTCGGGCATCACTTCCTTGCCGATGCCGTCACCCGCGATGACGGCTATTTTGTAAGTTTTCATGGTTCACTCAGATTAAAGGAGTTAATTATATACGGCGCCGAGAATGCGGCTGCATGCGACCAGCGGGCTTGCGTGCGGAGCACGTCAACCCTGCTTCTCGTACGGATGAAAAGCGCATTCGTACTAGAAACAGGGTTATGGATAAAAGGAAGCACGGCTTGGGGTTGCTTTTATCCAAGTGCGGCCACCGGAGGCCAGGTTTCCTCCCACGTCGGCCGAAGTGGTAAGGCATTGCGCGCTGCGCGCGCCAACCGTGTTTTTGGTACGGATAAAAAGCATCCGTACCAAAAACACGGTTATGGATAAAAGCAAGGGCGGTTTGGGGTGGTTTTTGTACAAGATCGTCGATTGTGCACGGATGGACTTTTCATCCGTGCACAATCGGCGATCCGCGCGGACGGCTTCTCGTCCGCGCAACCTCGCAAGATTGCCTTATTCGCTAAAAAGCGACGTTGTTGCCGCCCTTGAGCTTCAGCATCTTTCTCGCTTCGTCAGGGGTGGCGACCTGCAGACCGATTTCCTCCAGAATGCGGCGCACCTTGGTAACCTGTTCCGCATTGGATTTGGCCAGGGTGCCGCGACCCAGCCAAAGGCTGTCCTCCATCCCGACGCGCACGTTGCCACCCATCACGGCCGACTGCGCGGCAATGAACATCTGGTTCCGTCCTGCGCCCAGCACTGACCACAGATAGGCGTCGCCGAACAGGCGGTCTGCGGTGCGTTTCATGTGCAGCACATCCTCTGGGTGGGGACCGATGCCGCCGCGGATACCGAACACCGACTGGATGAACAGCGGCGGCTTCAGCAGCCCGCGGTCGAGGAAGTGCGCCGCGGTGTAAAGATGCCCGATGTCGTAGCACTCGATCTCGAAGCGGGTGTCGTTATTGCTGCAGGATTCGAGGATGTAGGCGATGTCGCGGAAGGTGTTCTTGAAAATGCGTTCGTCCGATCCGGCGAGGTAGGGTTGTTCCCAGTCGTGCTTGAACTCCTTGTAGCGTCCCAGCATTTCGTACAGCCCGAAGTTCATCGAGCCCATGTTGAGCGAGGCTACTTCCGGCTTCAGCTTCAGCGCCGGCTGCAGGCGTTCTTCCGGGCTCATGGTTGGGGCGCCGCCGGTAGTAAGATTGATCACGACGTTCGAGGCGGCTTTGATCTTGGGCAGGAACTGCATGAATGCTTTCGGGTCCTGTATCGGTTTGCCGTTGGACGGGTCGCGCGCGTGCAGGTGCACGATCGCCGCGCCTGCCTTCGCTGCGCCTATCGCCGCATCCGCGATTTCATCAGCGGTTATCGGCAGATGGGACGACATGGTAGGGGTGTGGATCGCCCCCGTAATTGCGCAGGTGATAATGACCTTGCCTTGTGCTGCTGCCATGGTTGCTCCGTTATTGGATGGGGGGTTGCCTTGCAAGATGAACTTCACAGCATGGTCTTGATTCAAAAGGATAGCCAGGATTGTTTAGCCTTAGTCCTGTGAATCCTGCCTAACAGTGCTGCATGAGATCAGATCGTCCGCTGCTTATCGCCACAAACCGACAGCGCCTGCCCCGATATGTGCTTGCCGGCGTCGGCGGCGAGAAACAGCGCCATGTTGGCGATGTCCTGCGCGCTGACGAAGGTCCTGAGCGAGGTGGTGTCCAGCAGCGTCTGCTTTTGATTCTCCAAACTCACGCCTAAGGCTTTGGCCTTGGCTTCGATCACGCGCTCGATGCGCTCGCCCTCGACATCGCCCGGCTGAATGCAGTTCACGCGTATGCCGTCCGGTCCGGCCTCTATTGCCAGGCTCTTGGTAAAACCGACCACGCCCCATTTCGCCGCGGCGTAGGGCGTGCGCATGCCGAAGCCAAGGCGCCCGGCCACCGAAGACAGATTGATCACGCTGCCGCCGCGCTCGCGCCCATTGGCTTTGAGCAAAGGCATGGCGAGCCGCGTGCAATAGAACATGCCGTTCAGGTCCACGGCGATGCATTTTTCCCAGTCCTCGGGCTGGATATCCTCCACTTTGGCGGTGGGGCCGGCGATGCCGGCGTTGTTGATCAATACGTCCAGGCCGCCCAGTTCGCGTTTCACATCGGCGAACAGCCGGTCCACCTCGTCCACCCGGGAGACGTCGGCCAGACTGTGGCTGATATCGGGCTGCTCGCGGCCGCAGGCTTCCAGCGCTGCCTGGTCCACATCGCAGATGTGCACGCGCGCGCCATGCAAAGCAAAGGTCTGGGCGATTGCGCGGCCGATCCCTGCGGCGCCCGCAGTCACCAGCACCCGCAGTCCCTGCGCAGATGTATTCATATCGGAGTCCTATTCCAGTCGGAGATTCGTGGATGGAGGATAGGCGTCGCCGGCGACTGGATCTGCTCTGCGCTTTGGTCACCTGCCTGCTGCGCCGGCTTGACGCGCCGTACGCCAACTCCCAAACTTGCCGCTCATCCAGAAAACAGAAATATAGCACGCAGCAGGGCGCGCGCAAAGAGTTGTTAGGCGCCGGCTGAATGTGCGCGGGTATCGAATCAAAGGGAGAAAACAATGGACGCCATTGAAACCTACGAAGTCTATGCCATCCGCTACGCTACGCTGGCGCGCAAAGCGGCCGATAATTTCATCGGCGGCGATCCGCACGAGGAAGGCAGCCCGCTCGATTACTTCGTCTGGCTGGCGCGGAGCCCGACGCGCAGCTTCGTCATCGACACCGGGTTCGACGCCCTGGTGGCCGAGCGCCGCGGGCGCAAGATGCTGCTCGCGCCGGACATCGGATTGAAGCGCCTGGGGGTGGACGCCGCCGAAGTGAGCGAGGTGATCATCACCCACCTGCACTACGACCACGTCGGCAACTTCGCCGTGTTCCCGAAGGCCACCTTTCACCTGCAGGACAAGGAAATGCAATACGCCACCGGCAGGCACATGGCGCATCCGGTGTTTGCGCACTCGTACGAACGGGACGAGGTCGTGGCCATGGTGCGCCGGGTGTACGAAGGAAGGGTGCGGTTCCACGACGGCGACGCGCTGCTCGCGCCCGGGTTGTCGCTGCATCACATCGGCGGCCACACCATGGGCATGCAGTCGGTGCGCGTGCACACCCGCATCGGCTGGATCGTGCTCGCCTCGGATGCCACGCACTTCTACGCCAACATGCAGCAGGTGCGGCCGTTCCCCATCGTGCATGACGTCGGCGCCATGGTGGAGGGCTACCGCAGGCTGCGCGAACTCGCCGACGATCCGCGCTACGTCGTGCCCGGCCACGATCCGCTGGTGATGCAGCGCTACCCTGCGGCCGGTCCGGGACTGGAAGGCGTGGCGGTGCGGCTGGATGCCGAGCCGAAGCTATAGACTCAGGTCTGTTGCAGCGTGAACCGCAACCGCGCCAAGGGACATGAAGGGCCTAAGGAAGGGGCGGGACCCTTCGTTTCCCGCCCTGGTCCCCTTATTCTGTAATGCGCTCCTACTTCCTGTCTTCGACCTTGCCCACGCGCTTGACCACAGCGGCGAAGGGTGTCAAGGCTATGCGGCGATGCGCGCCGGATACGCTAAAATGCGGCATCGCATTCCAGCATCTGCCGTGAATCTCGTCGCGCTTGAAACCTCCACCGAATACTGTTCGCTCGCCGTGTCGCGCGGCGCCCGGGTGTTCGAGCGCAGCTTCCATGCCGGACAACGACACTCGGAACTCGCCCTGCCGGCATTGCGCGGGTTGCTGCAGCAAGCGGCGCTCGACATGCGGGCCATCGAAGGCATAGCCTACGGCGCCGGGCCGGGATCGTTCACCGGGCTGCGCATCGCCTGCGGCATCGCGCAAGGGTTGGCGCTGGCGCGCAATCTGCCGCTAGCCGGCATTGGCACGCTGCTCGCGCTGGCCGAGGATTGCAGCGCCGACAAGGTGATCGCCTGCCTCGATGCGCGCATGGGCGAGGTGTATCATGCCGCGTATCGCAAGAGCGGCGGTAAATGGATCGAAATGCACGCGCCCGCGCTTTACCAACCGCACGGTGTGCCGCAGGTCGAAGGCAGGGATTGGGTCGGTTGCGGCAGCGGTTTTCGCGTGCATCGAGCGGCACTGGCGCAGTGTTACGGCGGCAAAATCTCGCGCACCGATGTCGGCGCGATCCCGAATGCGGCGGCAATGCTGCGTCTTGCGCAACCGGTGTTTGCTGCCGGGCAGGGCGTCGATGCAGCCGCCGCTGTGCCGCTTTACGTGCGCGACAAGGTCGCGCTGAAGTCGAGCGAACGATGAGCGCCGTACTCAAACCGGTGATCGAACTGCGCCCCATGGCCGAGGCCGATCTGCCGGCGGTGATGGCGATCGAAAACGCGATCTACGCTTTTCCCTGGACGCAGGGCAATTTTCGCGACTCGCTCGCCGCCGGCTACGGTTGCTGGATCTATGCGCGCAACGGCGAGGTGATCGGCTATGCCGTGGTGATGCTGGCGGCAGACGAGGCGCATTTGCTCAACCTCAGCATTGCCACGGCTTGTCAAAAGCAGGGCTACGGCAGCCTGTTGCTGCGGCGTCTGTGCGAAGTCGCCCGCGCGCGCGGCGCGCGGCAGATTTTCCTCGAAGTGCGGCCGTCCAATGTCGCCGGGCTGCGGCTGTATCAGCGCCATCGTTTCCAGCGAGTGGGCCTGAGGCGGGAGTACTATCCTGCGCCGGTCGGCCGCGAGGACGCGCTGATACTCGGCCTGCCGCTATGAGTTCGCGCCGGGAACTGTTCTTCGAGGAAATCGGATTGACGCCGCTGTGGCAGCTGAAAACCAGCGACGCGGGAGCGCAGACGGGGGAGGGGCAGGGTCGCGCCGTCCCGGTCGCCGCGCTCCCGGCCGCCGTCGCGAAGCCGGCCACGTCGCGACCCGCGATGGCCGCGAACGATCGCGCCGGGCGCATCGCGCGCATGGACTGGCCCGAACTCAAGGCGACAGTCGCTGCGTGCACCGCCTGCGGCCTGCGCAAAACCTGTACCCAGACCGTATTCGGCGTCGGCGACGAGCAGGCCGATTGGCTGCTGGTGGGCGAGGCGCCAGGCGCCGAAGAGGACGCGCGCGGCGAGCCCTTTGTCGGTCAAGCGGGAAAATTGCTCGACGGCATGCTGGCGGGCATCGACTTGAAGCGCGGGGAGAACGTCTACATCGCCAATGTGCTCAAGTGCCGGCCGCCGGGAAACCGCAATCCCGAGCACGCGGAAGTGGCGCAGTGCTCGCCGTTTCTCGCGCGCCAGGTCGAACTGATCCGGCCCAAACTGATCCTCGCCATGGGGCGCTTCGCCTGCCAGACGCTGCTCGACACCGGCGCGAGCATCGCCTCGCTGCGCGGCCGCCTGCACCGCTATCAGGGCGTGCCCCTGATCGTCACCTATCATCCGGCCTACCTGCTGCGCAACCTGCCGGACAAGGCGAAAGCCTGGGAAGATCTTTGCTTCGCCCGCCGCACCCTGGCCGATTTGGTTACTCAAGCCTGAAACCGCGCGGCAGCGCCTTGAAATCGGCACTCGCGCCCCCAACTAAGCAGCGGGTCCTATCGAGGAGAATCCACATGCGCAGAATATGGGTCATGGTGCTGGCTGCATTCACGCTGAGTCTTTCCGGCTGCGGTTACAACGACATGCAGCGCGGCGACGAACAGATCAAGGCCGGCTGGTCCGAAGTGCTGAACCAGTACCAGCGCCGCGCCGACCTGGTGCCGAACCTCGTAAACACGGTGAAGGGATTCGCGGCACAGGAGAAGCAAGTCCTGATCCAGGTGACCGAGGCGCGTGCGCGCGTGGGCAGCATCCAGGCGACGCCCGAACTGATCAACGATCCTGCTGCTTTCGCCAAGTTCCAGCAGGCGCAGGCGGGTCTTTCCAGCGCGCTGTCGCGGCTGCTGCTGGTTTCGGAAAACTATCCGCAGCTGAAATCGGATGCGAATTTCCGCGACCTGCAGGCGCAACTCGAAGGCACCGAGAACCGCATCGCAGTGGCGCGCAACCGCTACATCAAGTCGGTGCAGGAATACAACACCCTGATCCGGACTTTCCCCAACAACCTGACGGCGATGCTGTTCAGCTACCAGGTGAAGCCCAATTTTGCGGTCGAAGACGAGAAGGCCATCGCGAAGCCGCCGACGGTGAGTTTCGACAAGCCTGCGGCCGCGTCCGCGCCCGCACCGGCCAAGTGAACTGAGCTGCGGGGCCGCGCTCCGAATCCTCATGCGTGCTTTGATTCGCCTTTTCGGCATTCTGGCGCTGGTGTTCGCGTCGGCTGCCGGCGCAGCGGACGAAGTCGCGGTGCCGCCGCTCAAGGCGCGCGTCACCGACCTCACCGGCACGCTCAATGCCGGGGAACTTGCCTCGCTCGAAGCCGAACTGCGCGCTTTCGAGCAGAGCAAAGGCAGCCAGATCGCGGTGCTGATGCTGCCCAGCACCCAGCCCGAGGCGATAGAGCAGTATTCGATGCGCGTCGCCGAGCGCTGGAAAATCGGCCGGGCGAAAGCCGACGACGGGGTGATCCTGATCATCGCCAAGAACGATCAACGCCTGCGCATCGAAGTCGGCTATGGGCTCGAGGGCTCCATTCCCGATGTGGTGGCGAAGCGCGTTATCCGCGAGGTGATCGCGCCGCATTTGCTCGCCAACGACTTCTACGGCGGCATCCACGACGGCTCCCAAACGCTGATGAAACTGATCGAGGGCGAAAAGCTCCCGGCGCCGGCGCGGGCGCAGACGTCCACGATCGGCGATTACCAATCGCTATTTGTAATCTTGCTGGTTGTGGTGGTCGTCGCGGGTGGAGTGCTGAAGGCGATTCTCGGGCGCCTGTTCGGCTCTGCGGCCACCGGCGTCGCGGCGGGTTTCATCGCCTGGGCGCTTGCCGGAGCGCTCGGCGCGGCCGTAATTGCCGGCGTCGTCGCATTTTTGATAGCGCTGATGGGCGGTGGCCGCGGCTATTACCCGGGCGGCTTCGGCGGCCGATTGGGTAGCGGCGGCGGCTTCGGTAGCGGGGGTGGGGGCTTCGGCGGCGGGGGCGGAGGCTTCGGCGGCGGCGGAGCCTCGGGCAGCTGGGGGAATAATTGATGCGATGGAAACGCGTATTGCGGCATCTGTTCACCGATCAGTGGTCGGTGCGGCGCGCGTTTCCGCCGGCGGCGATGCGCGCGATTCGTGACAGGATCGGCGAGCAGGAAAGGCGGCATGGCGGCGAGTTGCGCTTCGCGGTCGAGGCCTCGCTGCCATTACACCACCTGTGGCGCGGGCAGGATGCACGCAGCAGGGCGGTGGAGCTGTTCGGTCAGTTGCGCGTCTGGGATACGGAGCACAACAGCGGCGTGCTGATCTATTTGCTGCTGGCCGACAAGCGCGTCGAAATCGTCGCCGATCGGGGCATCCATAACAAAGTCGGCGGCACCGCCTGGGAAGCCATCTGCGGTGAAATGCAGCGCGCGTTCGCGGCCGGGCGCTTCGAACAAGGCGTGAGCTTCGGCGTGGGGGCGATCAGCGATTTGCTTGCCACGCATTTTCCGCGGGGCGAAGGCGATACCAACGAGCTGGCGAACGAGCCGGTAGTGCTGTGACCGGCATGCGCGCCGTCCAGACGCCCCGCGCGGCCGCAGGACAGGCGATATTTTTGTCCATAAGCTGCTGATTCGCTTGATGCCGTTTCGGAGTGGGCGCAAAATGCCGGCATACAGAGCGGCGCTTTGGCCGTATACTTCGGACTTCAACTATCAAGCCTACCAGCTGGAAGGATGACAAATTGGCAAAGCCTAACTACCAATATGAAAAGCGTCAGAAAGACCTAGCGAAGAAGAAAAAGCAGGAAGAAAAGCGACTGCGCAAGCTGGAGAAAAACGCTGTTCCGACTGTGGATAATCCGGATCAGGTCCCGCCCCCCGTTCCGGCGCCTGACACGGGAGAAACTTCATAGGTAAATGACGCCCTTAGATCAGCGTCCTGCCCGGAGGTTCATTTGCCAGGAATTTTGCACAAACTGTTGCAAAAAAATACCCCTGAAGTAGTATTTCTCGCCATTTCCTCGCTGCCTCAAACACCCTATAATCGCGGCCTGCGCCTGTCGCCGGAATATCGCGGTCCTTCCTGTCGGACGGATATTCGCCCGATGCCGGTAATTCCGTCGGTGTCACGTTCAACTCCGGCTAATTCTCGCCGCCGAGCGGCATGAAATCAGCCTGAAGTCCATTTTCCCGGCTGGAAGGGGTGTGCGCCTGATGACGCGGTAGGTGGCGGACTTTTGATGCAGCGCAAAATCGGACCGTATGCATACGGCTACACTCGCTTGCATCAACGAGGATTCTGTGGGCGGGCATTTTGAAAAGGCAATGCGGCAATGCTTGAAGCGCGACAACTCGAGTGCACGCGAGGCGAACGGCGGCTATTTCGCGACCTGAGCTTCAGGCTCGGTCGCGGCCAGTTGCTGCGCGTGGCTGGAGCCAACGGCAGCGGCAAGACCAGCTTGCTGCGCATCATGTGCGGCTTGCTTGCGCCGAGCGCTGGGGAGTTGCGCTGGCGCGGGCGGCCGATTCGTGCCGAGCGCGAGGAATATTCCAGGAATCTCGTATTCATCGGCCATCTCAATGCCCTGAAGGACGATCTCACGGCACTCGAAAACCTGCAGGTTGCGGCAGCACTGGCAGGGATGTCCGCCGAAGCCGGGCGCGTGCTAGGCGGGCTCGATCGCTTTGGCGTCGCCCATTGCTCCGAGTTGCCGGCGAAAGTGCTGTCCCAGGGACAGCGGCGCCGCGTGGCCCTGGCCAGGCTTGCACTCTCCCCGGCGGTGCCTTTATGGATTCTCGATGAACCGTTCTCCGCGCTCGATGTCGGAGCCGTGGTGGAGCTGGAGCGTCTGCTCGCCGCGCATCTCGCGTCGGGTGGCATGGTGGTATTGACCACGCATCAGGAAGTGCAGGTGGTAGCGCATGCGGTGTTGCGCATCGATCTCGACGCGCGTACTGCGGCACTGCTGGCCGCATGATCAGGGCGCTCGGTTGGGTACTGCGGCGCGACCTGCTGCTCGCATTCCGGCGCCGGGGCGACGTCGTCAATGCGCTGGTATTTTTTGTCATAGTGGTGAGCCTGTTTCCGCTCGGCGTCGGTCCCGAAGCGAGTCAGTTGCGCAACATGGCGCCAGGTGTGTTGTGGGTGGCGGCGCTGCTCGCCTGCATGCTGTCGCTGGCGCGGCTGTTCGCGCCCGACCACCAGGACGGTACGCTGGAGCAGATGCTGCTCGCGGGAGAACCACTGGTCGTTCTGGTCATGGGCAAGGTGATATCGCACTGGCTGGTATCGGGATTGCCGCTGGTGCTGATGGCGCCTCTGCTGGGCCTGCAGTTCGATCTTCCCGGCGATGCGCTCGCCGTGCTGTGCGTGTCGCTGCTGATCGGCACGCCCATACTGAGCCTGGTTGGCGCAGTCGGCGCGGCACTCACTTTGGGCGTGCGCGGCAGCGGCGTGCTGGTCGCGCTGCTGGTGCTGCCGCTGTATGTGCCGGTGCTGATTTTTGGCGCCGGCTCGGTCGGCGCGACCGCGGCCGGCACGGGTGCCGAAGCGCATCTGCTGCTGCTCGGCGGATTTCTGGCGCTGGCGCTGGTGCTTGCGCCCTGGGCCAGCGCCGCAGCCTTGCGCATCGCGATGGAATGAGGGAGCAATGAGCAAATCTCGCAGATTCAGCTGGTTTGTATTTTCCTCGCCGCAGAGCTTCTATCCGCTGGCGGGTACGCTGCAGCCATGGTTCGCTGCTTTGGCCTTCTTGCTTTGCGCCGCGGGCTTGTATATCAGTTTTTTCGTCGCGCCCACCGATGCGCAGCAGGGCGAGTCCTACCGCATTATCTTCATCCATGTTCCGGCGGCCTGGATGTCGATGTTTCTCTACCTGGTGATGGGATTCTGGTCCGGGGTCGGGCTGGTGCTCAATACGCGGCTGTCGTCGATGCTGGCGACCGCGCTCGCCCCGACCGGCGCGTTGTTTACCTTCATCGCGCTGTGGACCGGCGCGTTGTGGGGCAAGCCGACCTGGGGCACCTGGTGGGTTTGGGACGCGCGCCTGACCTCGGAACTGATCCTGCTGTTCCTGTACATAGGTTTCATGGCGCTGCAGGCTGCGATCGATGATCCGCGCCGGGCCGACAAGGCCGGCGCGGTGCTCGCGCTGGTGGGCGTGATCAATATTCCGATCATTTATTTCTCGGTGCAGTGGTGGAGCACGCTGCACCAGGGCGCGTCGGTGAGCATGAAAAGTGCGCCGTCCATGGCGACGACGATGTTGCTCGGAATGCTGATAATGGCGCTGGGTTTTTGGATGTACAGTATCGCGGCCGTATTGGCGCGGGTGCGCTGCGTGATTCTCGAACGCGAGCGCCATACCGAGTGGGTGATGGAGGAAGTGGGTGGACAAGCATGAACTGGCACGGCTGGTCTGAATTTCTGGCGATGGGGGGGTACGCGCTGTACGTGTGGGGCTCCTACGCCGTGACCCTGGTCGTGCTTATTGGCGAAATCGTGGCACTCGCCATGCGCCGGCGCGGCGTGATCGAGCGCCTGGCCAAATTTTACGCGGCACGCAGGAGGAATCATGAAACCGAGGCATAAGCGTTTTGTTCTGATTGGGGTTGGCATTGCCGGTCTGGCGCTCTCCGCGGGCCTGGTGCTTTCCGCTTTTCAGAAAAATCTGGTGTTCTTTTTCACGCCGAGCCAGGTCGCCGCCAACGAGGCGCCGGTCGGCAAGAGCTTTCGCGTCGGCGGCCTGGTGGAAAAAGGCAGCGTCAAGCGCGAAGCCGATGGCGTGACCGTGCACTTCGTCGTGACCGATACGGCGAAAAGCATTCCGGTGGTGTACCGCGGCATACTGCCCGATCTGTTCCGCGAGGGCAAAGGGGTGGTGACCCAGGGAAAACTGGGGCCGGACGGAACGTTTCGCGCCGAGGAGGTGCTGGCCAAGCATGACGAGAATTACATGCCGCCGGCGGCGCAAGATGCACTCGACAAGGCAACCGCCAAGACCGCCGCGCGGTCGGTAGTGGCGCGGCCGAAAGGACTATGATGGTTCCCGAACTCGGTAACTTCGCCCTGATGCTGACGCTGTGCATCGCCCTGGTGCAAGGGGTTCTGCCGCTGATCGGCGCAGCGCGCGGCAACGCGGCCTGGATGGCGCTCGCGCGGCCGGCGGCGCAAGGGCAATTCCTGTTCATCGTGTTCGCCTTCGCTTGCCTCACCTATGCCTTTGTGACCAACGACTTCTCCGTGAAATACGTGGCGGAGCATTCCAACTCGCGGCTGCCGCTGGAGTATCGCGTCGCCGGGGTGTGGGGCGGACACGAGGGATCGCTCTTGCTGTGGACGCTGATGATGGGCGTGTGGATGTTCGCGGTGAGCATTTTCAGCCGCACCCTGCCCGAGGAGATGGTGGCGCGCGTGCTCGGCGTCATGGGGCTGGTGAGCGTCGGCTTCCTGGTGTTCATGCTGTTTGCCTCCAATCCGTTCGATCGCCTGCTGCCGGCGGCCGCGGACGGGCGCGACCTCAACCCGCTGCTGCAGGACCCGGGCATGGTATTTCATCCGCCCATACTCTACATGGGCTATGTCGGCTTTTCCGTGGCGTTTGCGTTCTCCATGGCGGCGCTGATCGACGGGCGGCTCGACGCCACCTGGGCGCGCTGGTCGCGCCCGTGGACGACGGTGGCCTGGATGTTCCTCACGCTCGGCATCGCCCTTGGCAGCTATTGGGCCTACTATGAATTGGGCTGGGGCGGCTGGTGGTTCTGGGACCCGGTGGAGAACGCGTCGTTCATGCCCTGGCTGGTGGGCACGGCGCTGATCCATTCGCTGGCGGTGACGGAGAAGCGTGGCGCCTTCAGGATCTGGACCGTATTCCTGGCAATTCTCGCCTTCTCGCTGAGCCTGCTGGGGACGTTCCTGGTGCGTTCCGGCGTGCTCACCTCGGTGCATGCCTTTGCCACGGATCCAAAGCGCGGCATATTCATCCTTATTTTTCTGGCCGTGGTGGTGGGTTCTTCGCTGGCGCTGTTCGCCTGGCGCGCGTCCCGGGTGGGGATGGGCGGGCGCTTCGCCCCGGTATCGCGCGAATCGATGCTGCTCACCAATAACGCGCTGCTGCTGGTTGCCGTAGCCGCGGTCTTGCTGGGTACGCTCTATCCGCTGGTGCTCGATGCGCTCGGCCTGGGCAAGATCTCGGTCGGGCCGCCCTATTTCGATACGGTGTTCGTGCCGCTGATGGCGCCGGCGCTGTTTCTGATGGGCGTCGGGCCGCTGGCCCGCTGGAAACAGGCCAGCGTGCCCGAACTTGCCGTGCGCCTGCGCTGGGCGCTGGCGGTGAGCTTCGCCGCAGCCGTCATCGTGCCGCTCGCCATGGGACGCTGGAGCACCATGGTCGGCTTCGGCATGCTGCTGGCGGCGTGGATTGCGGCGACTTGCGCGGTCAGCCTCAAGGCGCGGCTCGCGCTGGTGCCAAAAGGGCGGCTTGGCGCGCGCCTGGCGCAATTGCCGAGCAGCTATTACGGCATGCTCATTGCACACCTCGGCATCGCCGTATTCGTCGTCGGCGTGACCCTGGTGAAGGGCTACGAAGTCGAAACCGACGTGCGCATGGAGGTCGGGGATACCTCGCAGCTCGCCGGCTACACTTTCCGGCTGGTGGCCATCAACGACGTCAAGGGGCCCAACTACGTTGCCACGCGCGGCACCATCGAAATCACGCGAGGCGGCAGTCCGGTGACGACGCTGAATCCGGAAAAGCGCCTGTATACCGTGCAGAACATGCCCATGACCGAGGCGGCGATAGACTATGGTGTGACGCGCCATCTGTATGTCGCGCTGGGCGAACCGATCGGCCCGAAGGTCTGGATCGTGCGCCTCTATTACAAGCCCTTTATCAGCTGGATCTGGATCGGTTGCCTGATGATGGGGTTCGGCGGCCTGCTCGCCGCCATCGACCGGCGCTATCGCGTCAGGGCGCGTGCCGGCTCGGCGCAACCGGCCGCTGCTGTGGGCCTCAAAGCTTCCCCGGCGCGCTGAGTCATGCTGCGCGCCCGCTTTCTCATTCCGCTCGCCGTCTTCGCCGTACTGGTGGTGTTTCTGGGCGTCGGCCTCACGCTCAACCCGCGTGAGGTGCCCTCACCGCTGATCAACAAACCCGCGCCAACATTCCAGCTGCCGCAGTTGCACGCGCCGGACAAGACCTTCGCCCAGAAGGATATGCTGGGCAAGGTATGGATGCTGAATGTGTGGGCTTCGTGGTGCGTCGCGTGCCGCGAGGAGCACCCCAACCTGGTGGAACTCGCGCGCAGCGGCGCGGTGCCGATCTACGGCCTCAACTACAAGGACGAGCGCGAGGACGGCATTGCCTGGCTGGCGCGCTTCGGCAATCCCTACCAGCTTTCCGCATATGATCGCGACGGCCGCATCGGCATCGATTACGGCGTATACGGCGTTCCGGAAACCTATGTCATCGACAAGGCCGGCGTGATTCGCTACAAGCGCATCGGCGTGGTCACCCCGGAGATCCTGCGCGACAAAATCCTGCCGCTGGTGAAGGAGCTGAACGGAAATGCGTAAGCTGGTTGCGCTGCTGCTCGGGTGCCTCCTCGCCGGCTCAGTGCTCGCCAAGGAAGCGCCGACGGTCGCAGCGGATCCGCTGCTGGAAAAGCGCGCCATGGCGCTGGCGGAGGAACTGCGCTGCCTGGTGTGCCAGAACCAGACCATCGCCGATTCGCACGCCGAGCTCGCAGTCGACCTGAAGAACCAGATCCGGGAGAAGCTGAAAGCAGGCATGAGCGAAGCACAGATTATCGACTACATGGTGGCGCGCTATGGCGATTTCGTGCTCTACCGCCCTCCGCTCAAGGCGACCACGCTGCCGCTCTGGATCGGTCCGTTCGCGTTGTTGTTCGCGGCGCTCGCGGGATTGTTCTATTACATCGTGCGCCGGCGGCGTTCGACACCGGCGCAGCCGCTGAGCGAGGCGGAGCAGGCGCGCGTGCGCTCGCTGCTCGATGCGCAACAGGAGCGTCCATGACGCTGTTCTGGATATATGCGGCGCTGCTGGCGGGAGTGGCTCTTGCGTTCCTGGTTACGCCGCTGATGCGTGGCCGCGCCAGGGCCGGCGCGCCGGTATCGCGCGCGGCATCCAACCTGACGGTATTTCGCGATCAACTCGCCGAACTCGACGCCGATGTTGCAGCCGGCAGCATCGGCCGCGAACAATCGGAAGCGGCGCGCGGCGACCTGCAGCGCGGATTGCTGGAGGATGTCGGCGCGCCCGCGGCCAGCGCGGCTGCGCCGGCCAAGCGTTTCAAGGCGGCGGCCATCGCCATCGGGATTGCGCTGCCGCTCGTTTCGGTATTGATGTATCTGGGCCTGGGCAGCCCGCAGGGGCTGGAGCCGGGAAAGGAAAACGCTGCGCAGGGCGCGTCCCACCAGCTCACGCGGGAGCAGATCGACACCATGGTTGCGCGTCTGGCGCAGCGGCTGGAGTCGAACCCGGATGACGGCGAAGGCTGGGTCGTGCTGGCCCGCTCCTACAACACGCTCGGACGCTACGCTGAGGCAGCTGCCGCCTATGCCAAGGCCGAAGCGAAGTTTCCGCAGGATGCGCAGCTCCTGGCTGACTACGCCGACAGCCTGGCCATGGCCCAGGGGCAGGTCCTGCAGGGTAAACCGGAGACGCTGGTGCGGCGCGCGCTGCGGGCCGACGGCAACAATCTCAAGGCATTGGCCCTGGCCGGAACCGTGGAGTTCGAAAAGCGCGATTTTGCCAAGGCGATCGAATACTGGAGGCGAATGTTGCCGCTGCTGCCGCCGGATTCGGAAATGGGAAATTCAGTTCGCGCGAGCATTCAGGAAGCGCAGGAAAAGCAGGGGGGCATGGCGAAGTCGTCGACTCTGATCGAGCAGAACAAGCAACAGGGCGCACCGAAGTCACCGACTGCGACCGCCGCCGCGAAGGCGAAAAGCGTGAGCGGGACAGTCAAGCTTGCACCGGCGCTTGCCGCACGCGCAGCAGCCGAAGATACAGTGTTCGTGCTGGCGCGGCCGGCACAGGGTGGGCGCATGCCGCTCGCGGCCGTTCGCGTCAAGGTCAAGGACCTGCCCCTGGCGTTTTCGTTCGATGACTCGATGGCCATGAACCCGTCGGCGAAGCTTTCCGATTTTGCCGAGGTGGTGGTGGCGGCGCGCGTGTCCAAGTCGGGCAATGTGGTGCCCCAGCGCGGCGACCTGGAGGGAGTGAGCAAGCCGCTGCGCCTGGGGACGACCGGCATCTTGGTGCAGATCGCGAACGAAATCCAGTAAGCGTTGGGCGATATGCACCGCCTTAATTGCTGTCGTATGCCACCAGCCGGACTTGCGCGCTCCCGCGCGCCAACCGGGTTTTTGGTACGGACAAGGGGTAGAAGCGCGGAGGTTCTATACAAGATCGTCGATTGCGTACGGACGGGTTTTCGTCCGTGCGCAATCGACGATCCGCGCGGACGGCTGCCGTCCGCGCAAATTCGAGCGCCACAGTTCGAAGTATCCTCCGACGTCTGCCGATGTCGGCAAGCAGCCATTGCGCGCTGCGCGCGCCAACCGTGTTTTGGGTACGGATAGAAACCATCCGTACCCAAAACACGGTTACTGGTAAAAGCAACAACGGCTTGGGCTTGTCTTTATACGGGATCGTCGTCCCGGTTCAGATCGTCCTTGACGGGCCCTAGCGCTTCTCGATGCCGATCAGGTGCAGCGAGTCTTCCCGGCTTTGGTTGTACTTGTGCAGCCTGATCACCAGCATCATGGTGACGCACACGAATACGCCGAACAGCACGATGATGGTGTTGATGCCGAAATTGGCGCGGATCATCAGCGCATACAGCGCCAGCATCAGCAGGATGTTCAGGTTCTCGTTGAAATTCTGCACCGCGATCGAATGTCCGGCCGAGAGCAGCACGTGGCCGCGGTGCTGCAACAGGGCGTTCATCGGCACGACAAAAAAACCGGCGAGCGCGCCCACCAGAATGAGCAGGAAATAGACCAGCGGCATCCAGGTGACGAAAATCAGGGACATGACCGCAAAGCCCATCGCCACCCCGACCGGCAACACGCGCAGAGACTGTTTCAACGGCACCATGCGTCCCGCAAGCACCGCTCCCAGCGCGACGCCTATGGCCACGATGCCCTGCAGGATCGCGGCGTGGCTGAGAGGCATTTCCAGGCGGCGTTCGGCCCACCTGAGCACGATGAACTGCAGCGTCGCGCCCGCGCCCCAGAATAGCGTGGTGACGGCGAGCGAAATCTGCCCCAGCTTGTCGCGCCACAGGGTGGCGAAACAATCGACGAAATCCTTGACCATGACGACCGGATTGCGCGTCTGCTCGTGATAGCGCGCGCCGGTGTCAGGGATGCGCAGGTTGAATACCGCCGCGATCAGGTAAAAAAGCGAAATCACCAGGATCGCCGCTTCGGGCGCGGTGTCGATGCCGATCTCGATGCGGGGCAGGTCGATCGACAGCAGCAGCGCCGAAACCCTGGGGTTGATGAGGGCGCCGCCGAGCATGGTGCCGAGAATGATGGAGGCGACCGTCAGTCCCTCGATCCAGCCGTTGGCGATCACCAGCTGCCGTGGCGGCAGCATCTCGGTGAGAATGCCGTACTTGGCCGGCGAGTAGGCGGCGGCGCCCAGCCCGACCACCGCATAGGACGCGACAACGACCAGGTGAGTGCTTATTCCAAGCAGCGCAAAATAATCGTAAAAGAACATGAGCGCGCAGCCGGAAAGCTTGATGGTATTGGTGATGAACATCACCTTGCCCTTGGGCAGGGAGTCGGCAAAGGCGCCGACGAAGGCTGCCAGTACGACGTAGGACACGGTGAAGAAGAATTTCAGCAGCGGCGTCATCCACGCCGGGCCATGCAGCTCCAGCAGCAGCGCGATCGCCGCGATGAGCAGGGCATTGTCCGCCAGCGATGAGAAAAACTGCGCCGCCATGACGGTGTAAAAACCGCGGTTCATCTAGGGGAAATGGCTGAATCGGTTGTTGTAATCGGAAGCAGGGCGTTTTATACCACGACGCCGCTCGGAATCGCGAAAAATGGTCATAAGCTAGTCTTGTGGAACGATTTATGATTCAATAAGCCGGGATAATACAGCAGCTGGGGCGGGTGGGGAGATGGCAGACAGAAGGTTGCAGGTTTTTCATGCGGTGGCCAAACAGAGCAGCTTTACCAAGGCCGCCGAGACGCTGTTCATGACGCAGCCGGCGGTGACGTTCCAGATCAAGCAGCTCGAGGAGCATTTCAACACCCGTCTGTTCGACCGCGGACACGGCAAGATCTCGCTTACCCCAGCGGGCGAGGTGGTGCTGGACTACGCGGAACGAATTCTCTCGCTTTCGGCCGAACTCGATACGCGCATCAGCGAACTGACCGGTGAGATCCAGGGCCTGTTGCTGATCGGCGCGAGCATGACCATCGCCGAGTTCATGTTGCCGCGGGTGCTGGGAGAGTTCAAGGTCGCCTATCCCCGGGTCAAGGCGCGGCTGACCGTGGCGAACTCCGAGACCATCGAGCACGGCGTCGCGGCGCACAGCCTCGATATCGGCCTGATCGAGGCGCCTTCGCGCCTTCCCAGCCTTTCCACCGAGGAATGCTGCGAGGACGAACTGCAGGTGGTGTGTTCGCCGGCGCACCCGCTGGCAAAGTCGAAGACAGTAACGCCCAAGCAACTGTTGCAGCATGCGTACATCAGCCGCGAGCCCGGCTCGGGTACGCGCGAAGTGACCGACAGCTATTTCCGCCACGCCGGCTTTGCCCCGGAAGAGATGAATACCGTGATGGAGCTGGGCAGCCCGGACGCGATCAAGGGCGTGGTCGAGACCGGCTTGGGCTTTGCCATCATGTCCAGGGTGATCGTGGCCAAAGAAAAGCAGCTCGGCGTGCTGGTGGCGCTGCCGCTCGCGCCCAAGCTCACGCGCACGCTGTCGCTGGTCTATCCGAAGGAGAAATTCCGCTCGCGCCTGGTCTCGAGCTTCGTCGAGTTCTCCAAGGGCAAGCTGAAGAGCACTGGCAAGGGGTGAGGGGATGATCCGCTTATTCGGTCATCCGCCAACATAAATGCCGCGCCCGATCCGCGCCAGTTTCAAGCTTTCCGCCTTAAGACACAACCTCGGCGTCGCGCGCCGTCACGCGCCGAAGTCCAAAATCTGGGCGGTGATGAAAGCCAATGCCTACGGCCACGGCCTCGAGCGCGTCGCGCAGGCTGTTGCCGACGCCGACGGCTACGCGCTGCTCGATCTGAACGAGGCGGTGCGCCTGCGTGAGGCGGGTATCGCCAAGCCCATCCTGCTGCTGGAGGGAATATTCGAGCCGGCTGATGTCGCCATCGTCGATCGCTACGAACTGATGCTTGGGGTGCACGACTTCGAGCAGATCCTGATGCTTGAGCGCGCCCGCTTGTCGTCGCCGACCGCGGTCTGGCTCAAGCTCAACACCGGCTTGAACCGGCTCGGTTTCGCCGGACCCAAGGTTCGCGCCGCCTACAGCCGGCTGCAGGCGTGCGCCAAGGTCGCGACGATTTCGCTGATGACGCATTTTGCCGACGCGGACGGGCCGGCGGGTGTCGCCGCGCAACTGGCGCGCTTCGTTGAATGGACGGCCGGTTTGCAGGGTGAGGTGACACTGGCCAACTCGGCTGCCGTGCTGCGCTATCCCGAAGCCCATGGCGATTGGGTGCGGCCGGGCATCATGCTCTACGGCTGCTCGCCGTTCGCCGACTTGAGCGCGGAAGCGCTGGGTCTGCAGCCGGTGATGACGCTGACGAGCGAGATCATTGCCGTGCAGGAACTCAAACCCGGTGACCGGGTCGGATATGGAGGCACCTTCGAGGCACCGCGGCCCATGCGCATCGGTGTGGTCGCCTGCGGCTATGCCGACGGATATCCACGCCATGCGCCCGGATTTCACGATCGGAGCACGCCCGTAGTCGTTGCCGGCAAGCGCACCGCCACCGTGGGTCGGGTGTCCATGGATATGCTTTGCGCCGATTTGAGCGCCATCCCGGAAGCGAGGGTCGGTAGCCCGGTGACCCTGTGGGGTCAAGGGCTGTCGGCGGACGTAGTCGCCGCCAGCGCTGGCACGGTCAGCTATGAGCTGCTGTGCGCGCTTGCTACGCGCGTGCCGTTGGTCGAGTTTAGCTAAATGGCCAAAACAAAATCCATCTACACCTGCACCGAGTGCGGCGGCACCGCGCCGAAATGGCAGGGCCAATGTCTGAGTTGCGCCGCCTGGAACACGTTGGTCGAAACCGTCGCCGAGGCCGCGTCGACGCACCGCTACAAGAGCCTGGCGGGCGCCTCCAAACTGCAGAACCTGGCCGAGGTGAGCACGCGCGAGGCGCAGCGCCTGCCCACCGGGGTGGCCGAGTTCGACCGTGTACTGGGCGGTGGACTGGTCGCTGGGCAGGTGGTGCTGATCGGCGGGGATCCAGGCATCGGAAAATCGACGCTGCTGTTGCAGGCGCTCGCCGCCATGAGCCGGCAGCATCTTGCGCTCTACGTCAGCGGCGAGGAATCGGCCGAGCAAGTGGCGCTGCGCGCCACCCGCCTCGCGCTCGACTCGGGCGGCCTGCAGTTGCTGGCCGAAATCAATCTCGAAAAAATCCAAGCCGTGCTCGGCGAGGCCAGGCCGGAAATCGTGGTCATCGATTCCATCCAGACGCTTTATTCCGATGCCCTCTCCTCGGCGCCGGGATCGGTGGCGCAGGTGCGAGAGTGTGCAGCGCAGCTGACGCGCCTGGCCAAGCAATCCGGCACGAGCATCGTATTCATCGGTCACGTGACCAAGGAAGGCGCGCTCGCCGGGCCGCGGGTATTGGAGCACATCGTCGATACGGTGCTCTACTTCGAGGGCGATACGCACCAGAGCTTCCGCCTGATCCGCGCGTTCAAGAACCGCTTCGGCGCGGTAAACGAACTGGGCGTGTTCGCCATGACCGACAAGGGACTGAAAGGGGTGTCCAACCCGTCCGCGCTGTTCCTGTCGCAGCACGACGGTGAGGTGCCGGGGTCCTGCGTGCTGGTGGCGCAGGAGGGCACGCGGCCGCTCCTGGTCGAGATCCAGGCGCTGGTGGATGAAGCGCATACGCCCAATCCGCGCCGTCTCTCGGTCGGGCTGGAGCAGAACCGGCTGGCCATGCTGCTCGCCGTGCTGCACCGGCATGCGGGTATCGCCTGTTTCGACCATGATGTGTTCGTCAACGCGGTGGGCGGAGTGAAAATCAGCGAGCCCGCCGCCGACCTCGCGGTGCTGCTCGCGATCGTGTCTTCGCTGCGTGCCAAGCCGCTGCCGCAGAAGCTGGTGGTGTTCGGGGAAGTGGGATTGGCCGGCGAAATCCGGCCTGCGCCACGCGGGCAGGAGAGGTTGCGCGAAGCGGCAAAGCTCGGTTTCACCCAAGCGATCATTCCCAAGGCCAATGTGCCCAGGCAGGCGATAAGCGGCCTGGAAATCATCGCCACGGACAGGATCGAGGACGCGATCGTGCGCCTGCGTTAGCTCTCGCGCACCAGGCGCGCGGCGAGCACGCCGCTGCGGACGGCCGACTCCAGCGTGGCCGGGTAGTCGCTGGCGGTGTAATCCCCCGCCAGATAAAGATTCCTCACCGCAGTTTTGTTCTCCGGCCGCGCGACGCCGGGACGGCAGGAGAAGGTGGCGCGCTTCTCCGCAATCACGCGCGACCACAACGGCTGCGGCAGGCCGGGCAGAAAAGCGGCGATTTCGCAATGGATGGCGCTTGCCAGCGCATCCTGGGAAAAGCTCTGGTGCTCGCCGCGCGCGCTGATCACGGCTGCGAGCAGTCCCGATGCGCCATTCAGCCTGCCGCGGTCGAATATCCACTGGATCGTGCCGCCGTCGAAGCCGGTCATGGCCCGAGGCATCGAGATGTCCGGCGGATACTGCAGATAGCAGGTGTAGATCGGCTCGTAGGCGAAGGCGGCCAGGCTCCGGCGTGTTGGCGCGAGCGCGGGGAACCGGTCGAGCAGGGCATCGATCTGATGCGGCCCGACGGCGAGGATGGCATGGGTATAGCGTTCGGGACGCTCGTCCAGGACAAAGCCGTCGTCGGCTTCAGCCAGTGTTAGCACCGGCGTTCCCAGCCGCACCGAGCCGCCGTTGGCGCGCACAAAGGCCGCCGCAGGCTGGGGAAAGAGTTTGTCCAGATCTGTGCGTGGGATGAGGAAGTCGCTGTTCCCACGCGCGCCGTCCAGCGCATCGCGAAACAGGTTGAGAAAAACTTGCGCCGAGGCCGAAGCTGCCGGGGTGTTGAGGGCCGAGACGCACAAGGGCTCCCACAGATAGCGCGCGAGCGCTCCGGTCTGGCGGTGCAGCGCGAGCAGCTCGCTGACTGGCATGTCGGCGGCAATGCGATAAGCGTTGTGGCGCATCACCGCCATGAAACGCATGGCGGCGAGCCGCTCGCCCCAGGCCAGCCCGCCAGCAGTCAGCAGGGCGGCGACTAGATGCAGCGGCGCAGGAAGGCGTGGCGCGCGCAGGCTGAACTTGCCCGGGTATTCGATGGTGAGCAGCTGGCGCAGCAGCAACTGGTCCGGATCGGCGCCGACTACGCGCATCAGGCGCAGGGTTTCGCGGTAAGCACCGATCAGAATGTGCTGGCCGTTGTCGAGTTCGACGCCTTCGATTTCGACCGAACGCGCGCGGCCGCCCAGATGCCGCGCCGCTTCGAATACGGTGACCGGAATCTTGGCCTGCGCCAGCGCAACCGCCGCGGCCATGCCGGCCCAGCCGGCGCCGATGATGGCGACGTTCACGCCGTGATCCAGGTCTTCCACCCAATCCACAGCTTGCGCAGGGGCGTCAACGCCGTGCGCTGGGTGAGCACCTTGCAGCCGTCGGCTTCTATTTCCTGCAGCAGCGTACGGTAGATGGCCGCCATGATCAGGCCGGGCCGCTGCGCCTTGCGGTCCACGTCAGGCAATTGTTCAAACGCCGTGACGTAATAGCGCTCGGCACGCTCGATCTGAAACGCCATCAGGCGGGTGAAGTTCTCGGACTGGCGCGCGTGCAGGATGTCGGCCGCACTTATCTTGAATTGCTGCAACTCGCTCAGGGGCAGATAGATGCGTCCCTTGCGGCTGTCCTCGCCGACGTCACGGATAATGTTGGTGAGCTGAAAAGCGAGGCCCAGGGTGTGAGCGTAGATCAGCGTCTGCTCGTCGCGGTAGCCGAAGATCGAGGCCGCCAGCAGGCCCACCACGCCGGCGACGCGGTGGCAGTACTGCTCCAGCCCGGCAAAATCGAGGTAGCGGTTCTGGCTCAGGTCCATTTCCATGCCGTCGATGATTTCGCCCAGGTATTCGCGCTTGATGCGAAAGGGTTGGAGCGCGGGCTGCAGCGCCCGCGCCACCGGATGCTGCGGCTCCCCGGCATAGAGGCGGGCGAGTTCCTGCCGCCACCATGCGAGTTTCGTGTGCGCCACGCCGCTATCGGTGCATTCATCGACGATGTCGTCCACCTCGCGGCAGAAGGCATACAGCGCGGTGATGGCGCGACGGCGTTCAGGCGGCAGGAACAGGAACGAGTAATAGAAGCTCGACCCGCTCTGCACGGCCTTGTGTTGACAGTATTCGTCTGGGGTCACGAGTAGTCCGGAACTGGGAAACAATTCGATCAACCGCAGAACACGGAGAGACAATAAAACCGGACCGTGACCAGCTCAGCGTTGTCTGCGCCCGCTGCGGCAGGAAGCAACCTTACGCGGAAGCGGTACTGCATCACCTTCTCACAACGCCCGGAAAAGCAACAGCGGCCAGTCCAAAGTGTTCAACACCGGCCGGTGATGGTAGACGTCGCCTTCGACCCTGTCTATTTTTTCCAGTATGCGCAGGCCGCCCTGGACGATAGTACGGATTTCCAGGCCGATGCGGCCCGGCAACGCGCGTCCCAGGGGCGAGCCGGATTTTATCATCGCGCGCGCGCGCTCCACCTGGAACCGCATGAGGGCTTTCCATTGGCCGGAAACGTCGCCGGCCGCGATCTGGCGCTCGGTTACGCCGTAACGCTGCATCTCGTCTTGCGGCAGGTAGATACGATTCTTGCGCCAGTCGATTTCCACGTCTTGCCAGAAGTTGATCAGTTGCAGGCTGGTGCAGATGTCATCCGAACGCTTGAGATTCTGATCGGTTGCGGCACCGAATAAATGCAGCAGCAGGCGGCCGACAGGGTTGGCCGAGCGGTGGCAATAATCCATGACTTCGGCAAAGTCGGCATAGCGGCCTTTGACCACGTCTTGCGCAAAGGCATCGAGCAGGTCGCGAAACAGCTGCAGCGGCAGCTGGTATTGGTTCACGATCTTTCCGAGTTCAGCGAAAAGCGGCTGTCGCGGGGGGGCGCCGGTCCCCAGTCGCGCGAGTTCCTGACGATAACCATCCAGTCGCGCCAGCCGCTCGGCGGCCGGTACATTCCCCTCGTCGGCAAAATCATCGGCCGAGCGGGCAAAGCGGTAGATGACGGAGACCGGATGGCGCATTGGGACCGGCAGAAGCGCCGAGGCGACCGGGAAATTCTCGTAGTGGCCTACGGACATTGGCTTGAAATTCTTAAGGAATTACTTTAAGTTTGGGCTGACAGTATATGGGGAAATCGCGTAAAATTGCATCTTCGCGAAGGTGGCGGAATTGGTAGACGCACTGGATTTAGGTTCCAGCGCCTTACGGCATGGGGGTTCGAGTCCCTTCCTTCGCACCATGCTGTGCAGCGTTAACAGTGGGTAACGCAAAGGGGGCACGCACCTCCTTTGGAATTCCCGGTTCAGTAACAGACCCCAAGGGAATGTGATGCAGACAAGTTTGGAAAATCTGGGCCAGCTGGAGCGCCGCCTGAATATGGCGGTGCCAGTTGAGGAAATCGAGAAGCAGGTGGATGAGCGGCTGAAAAAGCTGTCGCGCAACCTGCGCATGGCGGGCTTTCGTCCGGGCAAGGTGCCGCTGAAACTCGTCGCCCGGCAATATGGACCGCAGGTGCGCTCCGAGGTCATCGGCGACGCCGTGCAGAAAGCCTTCAGCGACGCGGTGCGCGAGCAGAACCTCAAGGTGGCCGGCTATCCACGCATCGAGCCCAAGCCGGGAGAGGCCGATGCCAAGAGCATCGAGTTCAGCGCCACCTTCGAGATCTACCCCGAAGTAGTGGTGGGCGACATCGGCGCGAGCCGGATCGAACGCCCGGCGCTCACGGTGGGCGATGCCGACGTCGACAAGACACTGCAAATCCTGCGCAAACAGCGCCAGCATTTCCACCAGGTGGAACGGCCGGCGGCAGAAGGCGATCGCGTGACTGCGGATTTTTCCGGCAAGATCGACGGCGTCGGGTTTGCCGGCGGCAAGGCCAGCGATTTTGTTTTCGTGCTGGGCGAGAAGCAGATGCTGCCCGAGTTCGAAGCCAACGCCATCGGACTTGCGGCCGGCCGGACCAAGACGTTCGAACTGACTTTTCCCGCCGATTATCACGGCAAGGACGTAGCCGGCAAAAGCGCGAGCTTCGAACTCTCGGTCAAGCGGGTGGAGGAGCCGCACCTGCCCGAGATGGACGCCGAGTTCGCCCGGTCGCTCGGTGTGGCCGACGGCGACCTGGCCAAGATGCGCGCCGAGGTCAAGGCCAATATCGAGCGCGAGGTGAAAAAACGCGCCCAGGCCGATATCAAGAACAAGGTCATGCAGGCGCTGCTCGAGGCGACCAAGATCGATCTGCCCAAGTCGCTGATCGAGATGGAAGCGCAGCGCCTGGTGCAGACTACGCGCGCCGACCTCGAGGCGCGCGGCATGAAGATGGAGCAGTTGCCCATCAATTCTGAGATGTTCGAGCAGCAGGCCCAGCGCCGCGTATCGCTGGGTTTGATCATTGCCGAGCTGGTGAAGAAGCATGATCTGGCGGCCAAACCGGAGCAGGTGCGCGCTCTGGTGGAGGAGCAGGCCGAGAGCTACGAGCAACCCGATGAGGTGGTAAAATGGCTATATTCTCAGCCGCAGCGCCTGTCCGAGCTGGAAAGTCTGGTGCTGGAGGAGAATGTCGTCGCTTGGGTGCTCGAGCACGCCAAGGTCGAGGACAAGGCTGTAAATTTCGATGAATACATGGGGAAATCGGCATGAGCGACCGAGCAGGGGCCCCGCGCAGCGGGGATGCGACCGAAGCGAATGCCGGGGGTCGCCGACCTGACGCTGTCCCGCGTTATTCCAAACGCAAGGAGGCGACGGCATGATGCAGCCGGGTTGGAAGCCGCGCGCGGCGGGATGGATCGAGTCGAACGCCGATGTTGAGGGCCCCCGGGGCCTGGGCTTGATTCCCATGGTCATCGAGCAGAGTGGCCGGGGCGAGCGCGCCTACGACATCTACTCGCGCCTGCTGAAGGAGCGGGTAGTGTTCCTGGTGGGTGTGGTGAACGAGATGACGGCCAACCTGATCGTCGCCCAGTTGCTGTTCCTCGAGTCGGAAAATCCCGACAAGGACATTTCCTTCTACATCAATTCGCCGGGCGGTTCGGTGTCCGCCGGACTTGCCATCTACGACACGATGCAGTTCGTCAAACCCGACGTGAGCACCTTGTGCGTGGGACAGGCCGCCAGCATGGGTTCGTTCCTGCTCGCCGCGGGGGCCAAGGGCAAGCGTTATTGCCTGCCCAATTCGCGTGTCATGATCCATCAGCCCATGGGCGGTTTCCAAGGACAGGCCTCGGACATCGAAATCCACGCCAAGGAAATTCTGTACCTGCGCGGGCGCCTGAACGAGATGCTGGCCCAGCATACCGGCCAGAGCGTGGACACCATCGCGCGCGACACCGACCGGGACAATTTCATGTCGGCTGACGAAGCGGTGAAATACGGCCTGGTGGATAATGTGCTGAGCAACCGCGCCGCCGCCAAGAAATGAGGCTTAAATGACCGAAAAAAATACCGGTGAAAAGCTCCTGTATTGTTCATTCTGCGGCAAGAGCCAGCATGAGGTGAGGAAGCTTATCGCCGGGCCCTCGGTGTTCATCTGCGACGAATGCATCGAACTGTGCAACGACATCATCCGCGAGGAAACCAGCACCGACAAGGGGGGTAAGGCCGCCAAGTCCGACCTGCCCACGCCGAAGGAGATCTGCGACATTCTCGACGAATACGTGATTGGCCAGGAGGTGGCGAAGAGAATCCTGTCGGTGGCGGTGTATAACCATTACAAACGACTCAAGCACCTGTCCAAGAACGACGAGGTCGAGCTGGCGAAGTCGAACATTCTGTTGATCGGACCGACCGGGTCGGGCAAGACCCTGCTCGCGCAGACGCTGGCGCGGCTGCTGAACGTGCCCTTTGTCATCGCCGACGCCACCACTCTCACCGAGGCGGGCTATGTTGGCGAGGACGTCGAGAACATCATTCAGAAGCTGCTGCAGAACTGCGACTACGACGTGGACAAGGCCAAGCGCGGCATCGTCTACATCGACGAGATCGACAAGATTTCGAGGAAGTCGGACAACCCGTCGATCACCCGCGACGTCTCGGGCGAGGGGGTGCAACAGGCGCTGCTGAAGCTGATCGAGGGCACCATTGCCTCGGTGCCGCCGCAAGGCGGCAGGAAGCACCCCAACCAGGATTTCGTCCAGGTGGATACGACCAACATCCTGTTCGTCTGCGGCGGGGCTTTCGACGGCCTGGAGAAGATCATTCGCAGCCGTTCGGAGAAGAGCGGCATCGGCTTCGGCGCCGAGGTGCGCAGCCTCAAGGACAGCAAGGACATTACCGCGGTGCTGCGCGCCGTGGAACCCGAGGACCTGATCAAGTATGGCCTGATCCCGGAGTTCGTCGGGCGCATGCCGGTGATCGCCACGCTGGAAGAACTGGACGAGGCGGCGTTGATGCAGATCCTGACCCAGCCCAAGAACGCGCTGCTCAAGCAGTACCAGAGGTTGTTCGGCATGGAAGGCGCGGAGCTCGAAATACGTCCGCTGGCGCTGTCGGCCATTGCGCAAAAAGCGCTTGCGCGCAAGACCGGGGCCCGCGGTTTGCGCTCCATCCTCGAGCAGGTGCTGCTCGACACGATGTACGAGCTGCCGACCATGGAGAACGTAAGCAAGGTGGTCATCGACGAGCCCAGCGTCCACGGCGAAGGCAAGCCGCTGTTGATCTACTCCGACCCGCCCAAGGTCGCAGGTTCTCTTTCCTGAGAACGGCGAGCGGGGTTGAACTAATGTCCCCCGCCCCCATCTTACTGGCAAATACTCCCTCGAGGTTTCACCATGTCCGCTACTGAATATTCCCCTGATCTGACCCCGTTTCCGTTGCTGCCGCTGCGCGACGTCGTGGTCTTCCCGCACATGGTGATTCCGTTGTTCGTCGGCCGGCCCAAGTCGATCAAAGCCATGGAAATCGCCATGGAAGCGGGCAAGAGCATCATGCTGGCGGCGCAAAAATCGGCGGCCAAGGACGAGCCTGGCGCCGAGGACATGTATCAGATCGGCTGCATCGCCAACATACTGCAGATGCTCAAGCTGCCCGATGGCACGGTCAAGGTGCTGGTCGAAGGCAGTCAGCGCGCGGTAATCAAGGAAATCGAGGACCAGCGCAGCCATTACGTGGCCGTGGCCCGCCCCGTCCCGGCGGATGCGAGCGACAATAACGAGGTCGAGGCCATGCGCCGGGCGCTGGTGACGCAGTTCGACCAGTACGTGAAGCTGAACAAGAAGATCCCGCCCGAGATCCTGACCTCGCTCGGCGGCATCGAGGAGGCCGGGCGTCTGGCGGACACCGTCGCCGCGCACCTGCCGCTGAAGCTGGAACAGAAGCAGCAGGTGCTGGAAATGTTCGACGTCAAGGCGCGCCTGGAGCACCTGCTCGGGCAACTCGAGACAGAAATCGATATTCTGCAGGTCGAAAAGCGCATCCGCGGGCGGGTCAAGCGGCAGATGGAAAAGAGCCAGCGCGAGTATTACCTGAACGAGCAGGTCAAGGCCATCCAGAAGGAACTGGGCGAGGGCGAGGACGGCGCGGACCTCGACGAAATCGAGAAAAAAATCAAAATGGCGCGCATGCCCAAGGACGCGCGTATCAAGGCCGAGGCCGAACTGAAGAAGCTGCGCCTGATGTCGCCGATGTCGGCGGAAGCCACCGTGGTGCGCAACTATATCGACATCCTGGTGGGACTGCCGTGGAAAAAGCGCAGCAAGATCTCCAAGGACATCGCCGCTGCGGAGAAAAGCCTCGACTCCGATCACTACGGCCTGGAGAAGGTCAAGGAGCGCATCGTCGAGTACCTGGCGGTGCAAAGCCGCGTGGACAAGGTGAAGGCACCCATCCTGTGCCTGGTGGGCGCGCCCGGCGTCGGCAAAACCTCGCTCGGGCAATCCATCGCCAAGGCGACCAACCGCAAGTTCGTGCGCATGTCTCTGGGCGGCGTGCGCGACGAGGCGGAGATTCGCGGCCACCGCCGTACCTATATCGGTTCGATGCCGGGCAAGATCCTGCAGAACATGGCCAAAATCGGCGTGCGCAATCCGCTGTTTCTGCTCGACGAAGTGGACAAGCTCGGCATGGACTTCCGCGGCGACCCGTCTTCGGCGCTGCTCGAAGTGCTGGATCCGGAGCAGAACCATACTTTCGTCGACCACTATGTGGAGGTCGAGTACGACCTGTCGGAGGTGATGTTCGTCGCCACCGCGAACACCCTCAATATTCCGCCGGCGCTGCTCGACCGCATGGAAGTCATCCGGCTCTCGGGCTACACCGAGGACGAGAAGGTGCACATCGCCACGCGCTACCTGTTGCCGAAGCAACTGAAGAACAACGGGCTCAAGCTCGACGAGGTTTCGATCACCGAGTCGGCCATCCGCGACATCATCCGCTACTTCAGCCGGGAAGCGGGGGTGCGCAGCCTGGAGCGCGAGATTTCCAAGATCTGCCGCAAGGTGGTGAAAACCCTGGTGACCAAGAGCCGCGACAGCAAAATCATGGTCACGGCGAAGAACCTGGACAAGTTTCTGGGGGTGCGCAAGTACGCCTTCGGCATCGCCGAAAAGAAAAATCAGGTTGGACAAGTGACCGGCCTCGCCTGGACCGAGGTCGGCGGCGAGTTGCTGACGATTGAAGCGGTGGTGATGCCGGGCAAGGGCAAGAGCATCACCACCGGCAAGCTGGGCGAGGTGATGCAGGAGTCGATCCAGGCCGCGCTCACCGTGGTGCGCAGCCGCTCGGCCAGACTGGGCGTGGCCGAGGACTTCTACCAGAAAATCGACCTGCATATCCACCTGCCCGAGGGCGCTACGCCCAAGGACGGGCCGAGCGCCGGCATCGGCATCTGCACTGCGATGGTGTCGATTCTCACCGGCATCCCGGTGCGCGCCGATGTCGCCATGACCGGCGAGATCACCCTGCGCGGCGAAGTGTTGCCCATAGGCGGACTGAAGGAAAAGCTGCTCGCGGCCCACCGCGGCGGCATCAAGACCGTGCTGATTCCGGAGGAAAACGTGAAGGACCTCGCCGAAATTCCGGACAACGTCAAGAATCGGCTCGAGATCCTGCCGGTCAAGTGGATCGATCAGGTGCTCGAGCTCGCGCTCGAGCGCAGACCCGAGGCGCTGACCAGGAAAGATGATGCCGCCCCGATCACGCCTGCCGCCGACGGCCAACCGGTAAGCGGAGTCATCACGCACTGACTTTGAGAATGAGAATGCGCGGCAATTGCCCGGGAAAAGCGCTTGACACGCGGGAATGGCGCTTGTTATAAAGGTCCTGCAGCAATTGCCGGTTACGGCAAAGTTGCAATCACACCTTCGCCCACACGGCCCATCTGCTCCGATTTCCCAAATTCCAAAATTCCCAAATTCCCAAATTCCCATTGTCCCGATTGTCACGCTCAATAATAGAAGAGGGGGTTCAACGTGAATAAATCCGAAATGATCGATCAAATCGCCAAGTCGGCCGACATCTCCAAGGCGGCCGCCGGACGCGCGCTGGATGCGACCGTGACCGCAGTCAAGACCGCCATGAAAAAAGGCGGCATGGTGACACTCGTTGGATTCGGCACGTTTTATGTCGGCAAGCGCGCCGCGCGCAACGGACGCAATCCGCGCACCGGCGCGAGCATCAAGATCAAAGCCGCGCGGGTGCCGAAATTCCGCGCTGGCAAAGCACTAAAAGATGCGTTAAACTGACGCCCTTTTTGGACGCGAGCGCCTCGCGTTCCAGTCCACGAGGGTGCTTAGCTCAGTTGGTAGAGCGTCGCCTTTACACGGCGAATGTCGGGAGTTCGAGCCTCTCAGCACCCACCAGGCTGTAGCGTATTTCTGGAGTGGTAGTTCAGTTGGTTAGAATGCTGCCCTGTCACGGCAGAGGTCGCGGGTTCGAGTCCCGTCCACTCCGCCAATAAACCAAGGCGAACCCAGACAGGGGTTCGCCTTTTTAACTTTAGGGACCGCCGCGCATGAATCTGGCGCGGCTGTTTAAATGCTCGTGCCTGGCGACGCGCGCCATGCCGAGCGCTTGGCGATGTTTCATTTTTTTGTTGAGAATTTATGTTTGATTTAATCCATAAGCACAAGTTGCTGGTGCAGGTGCTGCTGGGGCTGATGGTGCTTCCGTTCGCATTCTGGGGAATTGACTCCTATCAACGCGGCACGACTACGGCGCAGGATCTGGCCGACGTCGCAGGGCAGAAGATCACGCTGCAGGAGTTCGCCCAGGCGCAGCGCGACCAGCAGGAGCGTCTGCGCGCGCTGCTCGGCCGAAACTTCGATGCGTCGCTGCTGGATACGCCGGAACAACGCGCCGAGCTGCTCGACGGATTGATCCAGCAGCGTTTGCTCGCCCTGAAGGCGTTCAAGAGCAACCTGGTCGTGAGCGACGAGCAGTTGCGCGATATCATCACCGGCCTGCCGGCGTTCCAGGAGAACGGCCAGTTCTCCAAGGCGCGCTACGATGCGTTGTTGCGCGCGCAGGGCATGAGCGACGTCATGTTTGAGGCGCGCCTGCGCCGGGACGTGGAGCTGCAGCAGCTGAACGGCGCGGTGGCCGACTCGAGTCTGGTGGCAAAAGCGCAGGTCGCGCGCATGCTCGCGATTCAGGGGCAGCAACGGGAAGTCGCGGAAGTGTTGCTGTCGTACGAGCAGTTCGCCGGCGAGGTCAAGCTTGCAGCGGATGCGGTCAAGACCTATTACGACGGCCATCCGGCGGAATTCCAGTTGCCGGAACAGGTGCGCGCGGAGTACGTCTTGCTCAGCGCCGATGCGCTGGCCGCGCTGGAAACGGTGAGCGAGGCCGAGCTGCACACCTGGTACGACAGCAACGTGCGCGCCAAGTTCGAGGAGCGCGCTGCGGCAAGGAAGAAGGCCGAAGACCTGCTGGCGCAACTGCACGCTGCGCCGGACAAGTTTGCCGCGCTGGCCAGGCAGTATTCCCAGGATCCTGGCTCCAAGGACAATGGCGGCGACCTCGGTTTCTTCGCGCGCGGCGCCATGGTCAAGCCGTTCGAGGAGGCGGCATTCAAGCTGAAGCAGGGGCAGATGAGCGGCATCGTCGAGACCGATTTCGGTTTCCACATCATCAGGCTGACCGGGATCAAGCCGGCCAAGGACGGCGGGCCAGAGCAGCGCCAGGCAAGCCATATCCTGATCACTGCGCCGGCTGCGGCCAAGGATTTCCAGGCGATGCGCGCCGACATCGAAAAGGAACTGAAGAAGCAGCGCCTGGGCAAGAAATTCGCCGAGGCCGCGGAAGCCTTCACCAATCTCGCCTACGAGCAACCGGACAGCCTGCAACCGATCGTCGACAAGTTCAAGCTCAAGATCCAGCAGTCCGCATGGCTTACGCGCAGGGCCGACGCGGCGGCCGGCGTGCTCAACAACCAGAAGCTACTGGATGCGCTGTTCTCTCCGGATTCGCTCAAGAACAAGCACAACACCGAGGTGGTGGACGGCGGTCGCGATACGCTGCTGGTGGCGCGTGTGGTCGAGCACAAACCCGCGGCGGCGAGACCGCTGGATGAAGTCAAGGCCGAGATTACGAAACGGCTGACCGCGCAGGAAGGCATGGCATTGGCGAGCAAGCGCGGCGCGGCCATCTACGCCGAACTGCAACAGGGCAAGGATACGGGGCTGGCTTGGGGTCCGGCCAAGAGCATCGGCCGCGACGGCAAGCCGGCCGTGCACCCGGATGCGTTGAAGGCGATCTTCCGCGCCGATACCAGCAAGCTGCCCATGTACCTGGGGGTGGAACTGCGCGACCGCGGCTACGGCTTATACCGGATTTCGCGCGTCATCGACGCGCCGCCGGCGGACGCGGCGCGCGAGAAAAGCATGCAGGACCAGCTGGCGCGGCAGGCGACGCAGCAGGACTATGCCGCCTATCTGGCCAGCCTCAGGGCCGAGACCAAGATCGAGATCAACCGGGCCACCCTGGAGAAAAAGGGTCCGTAGCGCGGGATATGCGTGGCGACTTAAGTCGCGCCCCCCGTTGTTGCAAAGTTGCGATTTTGCGCGGACGAAAAACCGTCCGCGCGGATCGTCGATTACGTACGGATGAAAAGCACATCCGCACGCAATCGGCGATCTTGTATAAAACCCCCACACTTTCCTTGTTTTTGTCCATAACCGTGTTTTCTGCACGGATGGTTTTTATCCGTGCAGAAAACACGGTTAGCACGCGCAGCGCGCAACGGTTTAGACACCGTATATAGCGAAGCGCCGTGCCCCCTGATCACACTTCCGTAGTGCCGAGCGCCGTGGTATTGAAGCCGCCATCCACGTACGTCACTTCCCCGGTGATGCCGCTGGCCAGATCGCTGCACAGGAATGCGGCGGCATTGCCGACTTCGTCGATGGTGACATTGCGCCGCAACGGCGCATGCCTGGCGTTGTAGGCAAGCAGCTTGCCGAAACTGGCGATACCGGCTGCGGCGAGCGTCTTGATCGGCCCGGCCGAGACTGCGTTGACGCGTATGCCCTTCGGGCCCAGGCTCGCGGCCATGTAGCGCACCGCGGCTTCCAGGCTGGCCTTGGCCAGACCCATTACGTTATAGTTCGGCATGGTGCGCACCGCGCCCAGGTAGGTGAGCGTCAGCAGCGCGGCTCGCCGGCCCTGCATCATCGGCAGCGCCGCCTTGGCCAGCGCGGCGAAGCTGTAGCTGGAGACGTCGTGCGCGATGCGAAAGGCCTCGCGCGAAATCCCTTCCAGGAAATCGCCGTCGATCGCTTCGCGCGGGGCGTAGGCGATCGAGTGCACCAGGCCGTCCAGGCCGTCCCAGCTGTTGCCGAGTCCGGCGAACAGGCTGGCGATTTCGTCGTCGCTCGCAACGTCGCAGGGAAACACCAGGCGGCTGCCGAAATCGGCGGCCATAGTGGTGACGCGCTCCTTGAAGCGGTCGTTCTGGTAAGTAAACGCGAGTTCGGCGCCTTCGCGATGGCAGGCACGGGCGACGCCATAGGCGATCGAGCGGTTGCTGAGCAAGCCGGTGATGAGAATACGCTTTCCTGCCAGAAAACCCATGGTGACTCCGCGCTGCGCAAAAAAGGAATTATACCGGGGTGACGCCCCCTGCGGGTTCGGCTAAACTCAGCCGATGCGTTTCCTCAGCGCGCTCGGTTGTCTGCTCCTGCTCGCCGCTTGCGGCAAGGTTTGGAACAATCCGTATCCGGCGAGCGAGTCCGGCAAGAACATACTCTACAGTTCCTTCTCCGAGCGCCCCAAGCATCTGGATCCGGCACAGGCTTATACCGCCGACGAGTACGATTTCATCTGGCAGGTGTACGAGCCGCCATTGCAGTACCACTATCTCAAACGGCCTTACACGCTGATCCCGGCGACCGCCGCCGCGATTCCGAAGCCGCGCTATTTCAGCAGCACCGGCGCCGAACTGCCCGCAAGCGCCAGGGACATCGCCTACAGCATTTATGAAATACACATCAAGCCGGGCATTCGCTACCAGCCGCATCCGGCGTTTGCGCAGGATGCCGCCGGGCACAGCCTGTATCTCGGCCTGAAACCCGCGGATATCGTGGGCAAGTACAAGCTCGCCGATTTTCAGCACAGCGGCAGCCGTGAACTGGTGGCCGCGGACTACGTCTATCAGATCAAGCGCCTGGCGCATCCGCGCGTGCATTCGCCCATACTCGGGCTTATGAGCGACTACATCGTCGGCCTGAAGGAATACGCGGCGTTGCTGGACCAGGAAGACAAGAAACTGCAGGCGGGCCGTCCCAAAGGCGCGCCGCCCGCCTGGCTGGACTTGACCCGGCACGAGATCGACGGCGTCACGGTGTTCGATCGCTACACCTACCGCATCAAGATACGCGGTTCGTATCCGCAGTTCATTTATTGGCAGTCCATGCCGTTCTTCGCCCCGATACCCCCGGAGGCGGACCGCTTCTACGCCCAGGCCGGCATGGCGGAAAAGAATTTTTCGCTCGATTGGTATCCGGTCGGCACCGGACCCTACATGCTCACTGAAAACAATCCGAACGCGCGCATGGTACTGGAGCGCAACCCGAATTTTCGCGGCGAGCCCTATCCCGCCGAAGGCGAGCCCGGCGATGCCGCAGCCGGATTGCTTGCCGATGCGGGCAAGACCGCGCCATTCATCGACAAAGTTCTGTTCACGCGCGAAAAAGAAGGCATTCCGTACTGGAACAAGTTCATGCAGGGTTATTACGACCAGTCAGGCATCAGCAACGACAACTTCGATAACGCCGTGCGCGTCAGCATCGAAGGGGATACCGCGCTGTCGCCGGAAATGGAACGGCTCGGCATCCGGCTGAAGACCTCGGTGGCGACTTCGATCTACTATCTTTCCTTCAACTGGCTCGACCCGGTGGTGGGCGGGGAAGGCGACCCGGCGCAGCAGGAGCGCGCGCGCAAGTTGCGGCAGGCCATCTCCATCGCAATCGACAATGAAGAGTTCATTTCCATTTTCGCCAACGGCCGCGGCATTTCCGGCCAAGGCCCGATCCCGCCGGGCATCTTCGGCTATCGCGGGGGCAAGGACAGTTTCAATCCGGTGGTGTACGAAGAGACCGGCGGAGCCTGGCGCAGGAGGTCGGCGGCGCAGGCGAAAAAGCTGATCGCCGAGGCCGGGTATCCGAACGGGCGCGATGCCAGGACAGGTCAGCCGCTGGTGCTGTACCTGGACACGACCGGCGGAGGGCCGGGCGGCAAGGCGCGTCTCGACTGGTACCGCAAGCAGTTCCAGAAAATCGACATCCAGCTCGAATTCCGCACCACCGACTGGAACCGCTTCCAGGAAAAAATCCGCAAGGGCAACACGCAACTGTTCTTCCTCGGTTGGAACGCCGACTATCCGGACCCGGAAAATTTCATGTTTCTGCTCTACGGGCCGCAAAGCGGGGTCAAGTCCGGCGGTGAAAACAAGGCCAATTACGCCAATGCAGAATTCGACCGCTTGTTCGAAACCATGAAGAACATGGAGAACGGACCCGAGCGTCAGGCCGTGATCGATCGCATGGTGGAGGTGTTGCGCCGGGATGCGCCCTGGGTGTGGAGCTATCACCCGAAGGATTACGGCCTCTACCATGCCTGGCTATACAACGTGAAACCCAACCAGATGGCGCGCAACGGCCTCAAGTTTTATCGCCTCGACGCGGCACAGCGCGAGGTCCGGCGCGACGCATGGAACCGGCCGGTCGCGTGGCCGCTGCTGCTACTTCTGCTGGTCCTGGTTGCCTTCACCCTGCCTGCGCTGCACACCTGGCGCGCACGCGAGACGGCGAAAGCCTAGCGATGTACGCGTATATTGTCCGCCGCGTCGTCTACGCCTTCTTCATCCTGATTGGCGTCAACCTGATTACGTTCGCGCTGTTCTTCAAGGTGAATACGCCGGACGATATCGCGCGCCTGCAGCTGGGGGCGAAACGCGTCACGCCGGAGGCGATCGCCAAATGGAAGGCCGACCGCGGTTACGATAAGCCGCTCATCTACAGCGACCAGGCCGAGGGCTCGAAGAAATTCACCGACACCATTTATTTCGAGAAATCGGTGGAAATGTTCCGCTTCAACTTCGGCAGCGCCGACGACGGCCGCGACATCGCCTACGAAATCAGGACACGCATGTGGCCCAGCCTGGCGCTGGCCGTGCCGGTGTTCATCATCGGCCTGTTTGTGCAAATCGTGTTTGCGCTGATGATGGCCTTCTTCCGCGCTACCTACGTCGACTTCTGGGGCGTCGTGCTGTGCGTGATCATGATGTCGATCTCGGGTCTGTTCTACATCATCGGCGGCCAGTACGTCATATCCAAACTGTGGAGCCTAGTGCCGATCTCGGGCTATTCCGAAGGCATCGACGCGATCAAGTTCCTGCTGCTGCCAGTCGTGGTGGGCGTGATCGGCGGCATAGGCAGCGGCACGCGCTGGTACCGCACCATTTTCCTGGAGGAGGTGGGCAAGGACTATGTCAGGACGGCGCGCGCCAAGGGCCTGTCAGAAACGGTGGTATTTTTTCGCCACGTGCTGAGAAACGCCATGATCCCTATCCTCACCGGCGCGGTGGTGGCGATTCCGCTGCTGTTCATGGGCAGCCTGGTTGCCGAATCGTTCTTCGGCATCCCGGGGCTGGGCAGCTATACGATCGAAGCGATCCAGGCGCAGGATTTCGCCGTGGTGCGCTCCATGGTGTTCATCGGTTCTGTGCTCTATATCCTGGGGCTGCTGCTCACCGATATTTCCTACACCCTGGTGGATCCGCGTGTGAGGTTCGAGTAGCCATGCCGTTTCTTCCCGTTCCTCTCGGCACCGACGTGCTGGTGTACCTGCTGCTCGCGGTAGTGGTCGGATTTGCCTGGTACGTGCGCCGTCACGAACATCTGCGCCTGCCATGGCTGCGTGTTGCGCGAACCCCGGCGGCGATGAGCGCCCTGGTGCCGCTCGTCGTGTTCCTGCTCATCGGCTTTCTGGATTCCTTGCATTTCCGGCCGGCGCTGCCGGCCACGCCGGGAACGCCGGCGCAGAATGCCCAGGCAGAGAAGGGTGTGGCCTATGCCGTGGATGTGAAAAGCGTCCTCGACGTGCTGCTCGTCTCGCTCGCGAACAAGCCGGAACGCACTTATTCGGCGCCGCTTGCCACCCATGCTTTTGCCAAGGAGACCGTGGAGGTACCGGGTGAGGGCGGAAAAGCCGGCCGGCAAATTCGCGACTATCCGCGTCTGCAATACGGCGGCACGCATTTGCAGGATCCGCAGCGCGACTGGCAATCGGACGTATTGCTGACGCTGTTTCGCGGCGTGGCGCTCGCCGTGCCGCTATGGCTTGCGCTGTCCCTGTTCTTGGTCGCGGCCTGCAGCAGCAATGAAAACTCGGCCTGCCGAGACTACTGGCGCGCTATCTGGGGCGGGAAAACCGAAACGCCCTGGCGCGCGATACTGGTTGCCCTCGGCTTGCTGCTGGTGGTCACCGTCCCGGTTGTCCTGCTGTCGCGGCATTATCACGTGCTTGGCACCGACAAGGTCGGGCAGGACGTGCTTTACCTGTCTCTGAAAAGCGTGCGCACCGCCCTGGTGATCGGCACGCTCACCACCCTGGTGATGCTGCCCTTCGCCGTGTTGCTCGGCATCATGGCGGGCTATTTGCGCGGCTGGGTGGACGACGTCATCCAGTACCTCTATACGACGCTGAACTCGATCCCGGGCGTGCTGCTGATCGCGGCTGCGGTGCTGGTGCTGCAGGTGTATATCGAAAACCATCCCGACCTGTTCCCGACCTCGGCCGAGCGCGCCGATTTCCGCCTGCTGTTCCTGTGTCTCATCCTCGGCATTACCAGCTGGACCGGGCTGTGCCGCCTGTTGCGGGGCGAAGCGCTCAAGTTGCGCGAACTTGAATACGTGCAAGCAGCGCAGGCTTTCGGGGTGTCCGAATGGCGCATCATGCTGCGCCACATCCTGCCCAACGTGATGCATATCGTGATGATTTCGGTGGTGATGGATTTCTCTGGTCTGGTACTGGCCGAGGCCGTGCTGTCCTACGTAGGCGTGGGTGTGGACCCGTCAATGAACAGCTTCGGCACCATGATCAACGCCGCGCGCATGGAAATGGGGCGCGACCCGATGGTGTGGTGGTCGCTTGCGAGCGCCTTCGTTTTCATGCTGGCGCTGGTGCTGGCGGCGAACCTGTTTGCCGATGCGGTGCGCGACGCTTTCGATCCGCGCGTTCGAGTCGGTGCGCGGCCGGTGTTTTCGCCAGTGTTGTCACTGAAGAAGGCGGCGTGATGGGCGAGGCCCTGCTCGAGGTCGAAGATCTCAAGACCTGGCTGGACAGCTCGGCCGGCACGGTGCGCGCCATCGACGGCATTTCCCTCGAGGTAGCGCGCGGCGAAACTTTTGCCATTGTCGGCGAATCCGGCTGCGGCAAATCGATGACGGCGCTGTCGGTGCTGCGGCTGTTGCCGGAGGCCGGACAGATCGTGGGCGGCTCGGTGCGGCTCTCAGGCGAGGACTTGCTGTCCCTGCCCGAGTCGGCGATGCGCAATGTGCGCGGCCGGCGCATCGCGATGATTTTCCAGGAGCCCGGCACCAGCCTGAATCCGGTGCTGACGGTGGAGCGCCAGATTGCCGAGGTGCTGGAGCGTCACACCATGCTGCGCGGCGATGCCGCGCGCCGGCGCATGCTGGAACTGATAGCCGCCGTGGGCATACCGGATGCCGAGCGACGTCTGGGAGAATTCTCGTTCCAGCTTTCCGGCGGGTTGAAGCAGCGCGTCATGATCGCCATGGCGCTCGCCGCCGAACCCGATTTGCTGATCGCCGACGAGCCAACCACCGCCCTCGACGTGACCATCCAGGCACAGGTGCTCGAGGTGCTGCGCGAACTGCAGCAAAGGAACGGCATGGCCATTCTGCTCATCACCCACGACCTGGGCGTGGTGGCACAGATGGCACGCAAGGTCGCGGTGATGTATGCGGGCCAGATCGTCGAGATCGCCACGCGCGAGCAGTTTTTCAGTGCGCCGCGGCACCCGTACTCGCGCAAGCTGTTCCTGGCGCTGCCGGGCGGCGCCAAACGCGGTGGCGACCTGGCGGTGATCAAAGGGCAGGTGCCGCCGCTGACCGTTGAGTTCCGCGGCTGCCGCTTTGCAGATCGCTGCGATTCCGCCTGGGACCGCTGCCACACCGAGGTGCCAGGCTGGACGGCGCTGGATTCCGGGCACAAGGTCCGCTGCCACTTGTATGCGGAAGGCCGTACGCCGGCCGCCGACAGGCAATCGGATACTGCCGCCCGTGCCGGTCAGGCATTGCAGACAGGCGCCCCGCTGCTGCAGGTACGCGGCCTGAAAGTCCACTTTCCGATACGCAAGGGCCTGCTCAAGCACACCGTAGGCCAGGTCAGGGCGGTGGACGGCGTGAGTTTCGATATCGCGGCCGGCAGGACGCTCGCGCTGGTGGGCGAATCCGGCTGCGGCAAGACCACGGTAGGCAAGGCTATCTTGCAACTGATCCGGCCAAGCGCCGGCACCGTGCAATTCGACGGCGCCGAGCTGACCAGGCTTCGTGGCCGCGACTTGCGCGAGCGGCGTGCAGAATTCCAGATGATTTTCCAGGATCCCTACTCATCGCTCAATCCACGCATGCGCGTCTCCGACATTCTCTCCGAGGGCATGCAAGCGCTGGGGACGCTGGACACGCCGGCGGCGCGCGGCGAGCGCATCGACCGGATGCTGGCGCAGGTCGGGCTGAATGCGGAGGCCAAGCTGCGCTATCCGCACGAATTCTCCGGCGGGCAGCGCCAGCGCATTGCCATCGCGCGCGCATTGGCGGTGAATCCAAAACTGATCGTCTGCGACGAACCCACCAGCGCGCTCGACGTTTCGGTGCAAGCGCAGATCCTCAATCTGCTGAAACAACTGCAACGCGATCTCGGCCTTGCCTATCTGTTCATCACGCACAACATCGCCGTGGTCGAATATCTGGCGCACGAAGTTGCGGTGATGTACCTGGGAAGGATAGTCGAGCGCGGCACGGTCGACGAGGTGTTGCGCACGCCCAGGCATCCCTATACCCAGGCGCTGCTGTCAGCGGTGCCGACGCTGGACCGGACGCGCGCGTCCAGGATCATACGCCTGCAGGGCGAACTGCCTTCGCCCGCCGATCCGCCGCTAGGCTGCCATTTCCATCCGCGCTGCCCGCAGGCGATGGCTGAGTGCAGGCTGAAATATCCGGATCCGGTCCGCCTCGGCGACAGCCACCAAGTGAGTTGTTTGCTATATACGGCGTCTTGAATACCGTCGTCGCGTGACCATTGCGCGCTGCGCGCGCCAACCGTGTTCTGGGTGCGGATAAAAAGCGCATCCGCACCAAAAACACGGTTATCGATAAAAACAAAAGCGGTTTCGGGTTGGTTTCAATTCAAGATCGCCGATTGCGCGGACGGGGCGCCGTCCGCGCAGGTTCGGGCGCCACCGTTTTACCGTTTCTACTTCTTTTTCCTGGGAGCGTTTTTTTTCTTGGTCGGCTTCCCGCTCTTCACCGGACCCGTCTGGCGCACCTGTATTACCAGGTGCTGGCCGGCCGCGAGCCGTCCGATCTGGTTCCAGGTACGCAGATCGTCGGTGCTGACTTTGTAGCGCTGGGCAATCCGGGGGAGCGTATCGCCGCGCTGCACCGTGTAGCTCAACCTACGTACTGCCGTGCGCGCCTCGGGCGAAGCCGGCGGCCGGAACATGGCCGGCAGCGGTTCGAGCGATGCGCCTTTCAGCGGCAGCATCAACTGGTAGCCCGGTGCCACCTTGGTGCGCCGCCCTATGCCGTTTATTTCCTTGAGCCGCGCAAGCGAGATGCCGTTCTTGGTGGCGATACGGTCCAGCTTGTCGCCCGGTCTCAGGGTATGGATGTGCCAGGAAACCAGGGGCTGGTCATGGCCCTCGAGGTTGGCGAGAAAAATTTTCGCCCTGTCGGCAGGCAGCACCAGCGCGGGCGTTCCGTTGGCGACGATCACCGGGCGGTTGTGGCCGGGGTTGAGCGCGAGAAACTCCGCCAGCGGCATGTCGGCCAGCTTGGCGGCAAGGCGCACGTCCATGTCGCGCGTCTTTTCCACCGTCACGAAATAGGGCGCATTGGGCACAGGTTCGAGGTCGACGCCGAAGGAATGCGGATTTGCGATGACGTTCTTCAGCGCCTGCAGTTTCGGCACATAATAGCGTGTCTCGCTCGGCATGGTGAGGCTGAGGTAATCGGTAGGTAGTCCCTTGACCCTGTTTTTTTCGATGGCGCGGGCCACCGCATTCTCGCCCCAGTTGTAGGAAGCAAGCGCCAGGTGCCAGTCGCCGTGCATCTCGTACAGAAACTGCAGGTAGTCGAGGGCGGCGCTGGTCGAGGCGACGATGTCGCGGCGGCCGTCGTACCAAGAGTTTTGCTGCAGGTTGTAATTCTTGCCGGTGGAAGGGATAAACTGCCACAGGCCGGAGGCGTGGGAGCGCGAATAGGCCATCGGGTTGAATGCGCTCTCCACCATGGGCAATAGCGCAAGCTCGGTGGGCATGCCGCGCTTCTCCAGTTCCTCGACGATGTAGTAGAGGTAACGCTTGCTGCGTTCCACCATGCGCTTGACGTAGCTCGGCTGGCTCGCGTACCAGATCTGCCGGTCCTGTACCTCCGGGCTGGACAGATTGGGCATGGAAAAGCCGGTTCGGATGCGGTCCCACAGATCGGGAGGCACCGCCGTCAGGTCGATCGTCGGGATGGCGCGCAGGCTGTCCTTGACCTCCTGGGATGCGGGACTGGGTGCATCCTGGATCGTGGCAGGGCGGGCAGCCGTGGGGGTCACCGGGCGCTCAACCTCCGTCGCCGCTACGGGCGCCGTCTTCGCCGATGCCGGATCACCGCCTGCTCGTATGGCAGGCACGGAAGACAGCTCGCTCGCACGCTTGAGCGCGATGGACGACGGATCGGTCTGCACCTGCGTTACGGCGCAGCCCGAACTAAGCGCGATAAAGACGATGGCCGCGGTAAAGCGCAATACCGGCACTGCGCCTCCTACCCGATTGACAACTAGGAATGGTAGCCGAGTGAGCCGCTGGGGTCAAGGAAAAGCAAGGAAAAAGAGCGTCTTAGAATTGATCCTTCCACTGCCGAATGGCGGCGAAAACCTGCACCGGATCGCTTGCGCGCGCGCCCAGATACTTGTTGGCCGACGCTATCACCGCCGGCCGCAAGCAGCGCAGGAAGGGATTGGTTTTTTTCTCGCGGCCGATGGTAGAGGGCAGGGTGGGGCGGTCGCGCTTGCGTTTTTCCGCATCGCTCGCCGCGCGCGCCGCGAGCTCCTCGTTGTCCGGTTCGACCGCCCTGGCGAAGTCGATGTTGGCCAGGGTGTATTCATGACCGCTGTACACGAGGGTCGCGTCGGGCAGGGCCGCCAGCTTGGCCAGCGAAACGACCATTTGCTGCGCCGTGCCCTCGAACAGGCGCCCGCAGCCGCAGGCGAACAGCGTATCGCCGCAAAACAGGGAATTTGCGCCATAATAAGCAATATGCGCCCGGGTATGTCCGGGAATGTCGAGTACGCCAAAGCGCAAGCCCAGTTGAGGAACCTGCACCAGGTCGCCTTCGCCGACCGGGTAGGTTAGCGTCGGAATGGGTTCGCCGCGCGGACCGTACACGGGCACCGCATGGCGCGCCAGCAACGCGGCGACACCGCCAACGTGGTCGGCGTGGTGGTGGGTGGCGAGCACGGCGCACAGTTCCAGCCGCTCTTGCTGCAGGTAGTCGAGCACGGGCTGCGCATCGCCCGGATCGACGACTGCGGCATAACGGTCGTTCCGAAGCGTCCAGATGTAATTGTCCTTGAACGCGCGCAGCGGAACGACTTCGAAATCATTGGTATCGGACATAGGCCTAGTTTTCGTGGAAGCACAGCAAAAGTCAAATCTGTCTGACTGGTTCGCCACGCCCAAGGGCGAATACGTGCTGCGCTGGGAGCAGGCCCAGTTCGACAGCGCGGTGGAGGACGTGTTCGGCTTCAACGCGGTCCAGGTAGGATTGCCCCAATTCAATTTGCTGCGCCAGAACCGCATTCCGCTGCGCACTCGCGTCGGTCTCGATGCCGCCGGCGACCTTCTGGCCGACAGCGGTGCCTTGCCGCTCGCCACCGGCAGCGTCGATCTCGTGGCCCTGCCGCATGTGCTCGAGTTCAACGCCCATCCGCACCGGATTCTGCGCGAGGCTGCGCGCGTGCTGATGCCCGAAGGCCAGATTGTGATTTCCGGCTTCAATCCGCTGAGCCTGTGGGGACTGAAACGCGCCCTGGGTCCGAGCCGGCACGAATATCCCTGGTGCGGCCGCTTCATCGGTCTGTTGCGCCTGAAGGACTGGCTGCAGCTGCTGGGTTTCGAGCTCAACGGCGGCCGCTTCGGCTGCTACGCGCCGCCGTTCTCGCAAACAAGATGGCTGGAGCGCTCCGCGTTTATGGAGAAGGCCGGCGACCGCTGGTGGCCGATCGCCGGCGGTGTCTACGTGGTGCGCGCGGTCAAGCGCACGATCGGCATGCGCCTGGTGATGCCCAGCTGGCGCAGCCAGGCGGCGCCGGCGAAAGCCTTGTCGCCGGTGACCCAGCGCAATCATCACAGAACCGGGACCGAAGGTTGAGCGGTTCGGCCGGCGCGGCGCGGGTGCGCATCTACACCGATGGCGCGTGCAAGGGCAATCCCGGTCCGGGCGGCTGGGGCGCGCTGCTGCAGCTCGACGGCCGCGAGAAGGAGCTTTGCGGCGGCGAGCCCGACAGCACCAACAATCGCATGGAACTCACGGCCGTGATCCGCGCGCTGGAGGCGCTGAAACAGCCCTGCGAAATCGACCTTTACACCGACTCGCAGTACGTGCAGAAGGGCATCAGCGAGTGGATCGTATCCTGGAAACGGCGCGGCTGGAAGACTGCCGACAAGAAATCGGTCAAGAATGTCGATCTATGGCTGGAACTGGACCGGCTCGTCGCCGGCCACGGTATCCGCTGGCACTGGGTGAAAGGGCATGCCGGGCACCCGGAGAACGAGCGCGCCGACCAGTTGGCCAATCGAGGCATCGAGTCCGTGCCGCGCGGCCGTTGACTGGGGGACGAGCCGAGTGCGCGACTGGAGCTTGGAGCGAAACGCCCATACCCGACTCGCATGCCTTTGCGATTGGTTATAATCCCACGCCGTACACCACGCCATCCTTACCATTGGAATCCCCGCCCGATGCAGACGCAAGCGATGCCTTTTGCCCAGATTATTTTCGGCCTTCGAGCCGCCACGCGGCCCTTTGGCCTGGCCCTGTCCTGCGCGGCGCTCGCGCTCCTGCTGGCGGGCTGCGGCCAGGGCCGAACGGATGCCGCCCACGCTGCGATTCCTGCCGCTCCAGCGCTGCCGGCGGCGGTGCTCAACGTCGTGCCGCAACGCGTGCCGATCGCAGTCGAGTCCGTCGGCCAGGTCGAGGGCTCGAAGGAGGTCGAAATCAGGGGGCGTGTTTCGGGCATATTGCTCAAGCGTCTGTACAACGAAGGCGACCTGGTACGCGCCGGCGCGCCCATGTTCAAGATCGATCCGGCGCCGTTCGAAATCGCGCTGGCCCAAGCCAGGGCCCAGATGGCGCAGGAGCAGGCCCGCAACGATCAGGCCAGGCGCGAATCGGTGCGCCTGAAGCAGTTGGCGGAGCAAAAGGCCATCAGTCAGAAGGAATATGACGACGCGAGCTCGAACCTGATGCTGTCGAATGCAACGCTGCAGGCAGCGCAAGCCAACGTGCGCCAGGCCGAACTCAACCTCTCCTATACCGACGTCGGTGCACCGGTATCGGGCGTCAGCGGGCGCGCTGCGCGTTCCGAAGGCAGCCTGATCACGGCGGGCGCCGACAGCCTGCTCACCACCATTAGCCAGGTGGATCCCATCTGGGTGCGGTTCAGCCTTTCCGAGTCCGATCTGGCCAAGCTGCCGCAACGGCGGCTGGTCCGCGGCGCTCAGGTCGACGTCAACCTCATCCTGGCGGACGGCACGCGCTATCCGGGCAAGGGACGGCTCAATTTCGCGGCGACCCAGATCGATACCCGGCTCGGCACGCAGCAGTTGCGCGCCGAGTTCGACAACGCCAAAGGCCAGTTGCTGCCGGGGCAATTCGTGCGCGCGCAGTTGGTCGCTGGCCAGCGCGATAACGTGTTCCTGGTACCCCAGACTGCCGTCATGGCGGCGGAGGCGGGTTACATGGTGTTCGTCATGGATAAGGAGGGCAAGGCCGCGCTGCGGCCGGTGCAGTTGGGCGACTGGATCGGCGCGGACTGGATGGTTCTCGGCGGCCTGGCTGCGGGCGATCGCGTCATCGTCGACAACTTGCTCAAGTTGCGCCCTGGTGTTCCGGTGAGCCCATTGGCGCCCGGCCAGGGCAAGCCAACCGAAACCGGCGCGGCTGCGGCAAAGTAGGGGCCGAAACGCATGCTGTCGCATTTTTTCATTCGCCGGCCGATTTTCGCCGGAGTCATCGCGATCATCATCACCATCGCCGGATTGGTGGCATCGCAGGTATTGCCGGTGGCGCAGTATCCGGAGATCGCCCCACCCACGGTCGCCATCACCGCCGCCTATCCGGGCGCGAGCGCGGAGACGCTGGCGAAGACGGTCGCGGCGCCGATCGAGGAGCAGCTTTCCGGCGTCGAGAACCTGATCTATTTCGACTCGATCGCGTCCTCGAACGGAACGCTCAACATCACCGCCACCTTCGAGGTCGGCACCGACATCAACAACGCCACCATCCAGGTCAACAACCGCGTCCAGATCGCGCTGCCGCGGTTGCCGGAGGACGTGCGCCGGGGCGGTGTCGTGGTGCAAAAGCGCACCCGCGATATCCTGATGGTGGTGGCGGCGAGCTCCAACGACGCGCGTTACGACACACTGTTTCTGAGCAATTTTCTGACCGTCAACGTGCTCGACCTGCTCAAGCGCGTGCCCGGGGTGGCGGACGCCTTTATCTTCGGCGCGCGCGATTACTCGATGCGGGTGTGGCTGCGGCCGGACCGCATGGCGCAGCTGGGGGTGACAACCACCGACGTCGCCAACGCGATTCGTGTACAAAATAATCAGTACGCCGTGGGCAAGATCGGCCAGGAGCCGGCGGCGGAAGGCCAGCCCCTGGTTTACTCGGCCACTGCCCGCGGCCGGCTGGTGGATCCGGCGGAATTCGGCAACATCATCCTGCGCGCGAACGGGCCCGGCGGCGTGCTTCGGGTCAAGGACGTCGCTCGTCTCGAACTTGGCGCCCAGGCTTACGACCAGTTCACGACCGTAGACGCCAAGCCGACCATTGGAATTGCGATTTTCCTGCAGTCGGGCGCGAACGCGCTCAAGGTGGCCGGGGCGGTGCGCGCGACCATGACCGAGCTTGCAAAAACGTTTCCGCAGGGGATCAGCTATCTGTTTCCTTACGACACGACGCGCGTGGTCGACGCCTCGATCACCGAGGTGATCCATACGCTGTTCATTGCCGCAGCGCTGGTGCTGATCGTCGTGTTCGTGTTCCTGCAGAGCTGGCGCGCCGCGCTGATCCCGTTCATCGCCGTGCCGGTATCGCTGATCGGCGCGTTCGCCGGCCTGTTCCTGTTCGGCTTTTCCATCAACACGCTGACCCTGTTCGCGATCGTGCTCGCCACCGGCATTGTGGTGGACGACGCCATCGTGGTGTTGGAAAACGTCGAGCGGCTGATGGCCGAGCGCGGCCTGTCGCCGCGCCAGGCGGCGGTCGAGTCGATGTCCGAGGGGACCCCGGCGATCATCGCCATCGAGCT
>Ga0080064_1000910_pt1 | contig 68761 bp, 62 predicted proteins | sample Subgrocontami54m_FD_69260 | JGI IMG/M metagenome (GOLD analysis project Ga0080064, IMG submission 69260) | Subsurface groundwater microbial communities from S. Glens Falls, New York, USA - GMW46 contaminated, 5.4 m (SPADES assembly) (version 2) ...
GGCCTCCACACCTTTGACTCGAAGGGGGACACCTCGCTGCGCGTGATCGGGATTTACACCGTCCGCGGCGGCAAGTTCGAGTTCGTCGAAGCCGTTCACCCTTCTCCGCCCGAGGCGGACCCGCCTCTGGCGGGGACAAGCTCAGGGTGAACGGGGAGCTTTTCCTCCAGCAGCTCCTCAATGGGCTCACCATCGGCGCGGTCTACGCGCTGATCGCCCTCGGCTACACGATGGTTTACGGCACCCTCCAGATGATCAACTTTGCCCACGGCGAGGTCTTCATGGTGGGGGCTTATCTCGGGCTGTCGGTGATGCTGGTCTTCGGGCTGGCCGCCCCGGCCCCGGGCGGGGCGGCGTGGTTGGTGATGGTGATCGCCGCCGCGGCGGTCGGCTGCGCCCTGCTGGGCCTTTTGATCGAGCGGGTCGCCTACCGCCCCCTCCGGAAAGCCCCGAAGCTCTCGGTGCTGATCACCGCGATCGGCGTCTCCTTCTTCCTGCAGAACGCCGTGATGCTCTTCTACGGCGCGCAGGACCGCTACGTGCCGGAGCTGCTGCCGGCCCGGCGGATGGGGGAGGGGGCCGTCTCCGTCACGCCGATGCAGGGGGTGATCTTCGCCGTCAGTATTCTGCTGATGGCCGGGCTACAGTGGGTGGTCCACGGCACGAAGTTCGGCCGCGGCATGCGGGCCGTCGCTCAGGACCCGCTGGCCGCGCGGCTCATGGGGATCCCGGTGGACCGGGTGATCGCCATGACCTTCGCGATCGGGTCGGCGCTGGCCGGGGTGGGGGGCGTCCTCTTTGGGAGCTATTACTCCACGATCAATTTCCATGACGGGTATCTCGTCGGCCTCAAGGCCTTCACGGCGGCCGTGCTGGGCGGGATCGGCAACCTGCCGGGCGCCATGCTCGGCGGCCTGCTGCTGGGCCTGCTCGAAGGGCTGGGTGCGGGCTACATCTCCGCGCAGTGGAAGAACGTCTTTGCCTTCGCGGTGCTGATCGGGGTCCTGCTGATCCGCCCGCACGGGCTGCTCGGGGAGCGGTTGGCCGAAAGAGCGTGAAATTCCCTCGAGGACGCAAGGGGATTGCTTCGTCCGCCATAGGCGGACTCGCAATGACGGGCATCTTAATGCTTCTTCCCATTCTCGACTCCAACTCCTACCACACCGAGATCCTGGCCACCGCCGCCCTCTACGCGCTGCTGGCGCTGGGGCTCAACCTGATCGTGGGCTACGCCGGCCTGCTGCACCTGGGCTACGCCGCTTTCTTCGGGATTGGCGCGTATGCCTACGCGCTGCTCAACCTGCGGCTCGGCTGGCCATTCTGGGCCGGGCTGCCGGCCGCCGGGTTGATCGCGGGTTGCTCGGCGGTGCTGCTGGGCCTGCCGGCGATCCGCGTCCGCGGCGATTACCTGGCGATCGTGACGCTCGGATTCGGCGAGATCGCGCGGGTGGTGGCGACCAACCTGGAGAGTTGGACCGGCGGCCCGAACGGCTTGATGGGGATCGCCCACCCGGCCGTGGGGCAGGTCCGGTTCGGCGTGGAGGCGCGGCCCTACTACTGGCTGCTGGTGATCCTCGTGGCGGCCACCGCATGGGCCTGCGCCCGGCTGCGCCGCTCCCGGCTGGGGCTGGCCTGGCTCGCTATTAAGGAAGACGAGCTGGCGGCCGGGTGCCTCGGCGTGGACCCGCTGCGGATGAAGCTGCTGGCGCTGGCCCTCGGCGGCTGGGTCGCGGGGCTGGCCGGCTGCGTCTTCGCCGCCAAGCAGGGGACCATCACGCCGGACAGCTTCGACTTCATCCAGTCGGTGATGATCCTGGCGATGGTGATCCTCGGGGGCCTCGGCTCGATCGCCGGCGCCATCTGCGGCGCGGCGATCTTGAGCATCGCGCCGGAGCTGCTGCGGGAGTTCTCCACCTACCGGATGCTGCTCTTCGGGCTGATGATGGTGGCGCTGATGCGGCTCCGGCCGGAAGGGCTATTTGGAAATCGGTACCAGGTACCAAACGGCCAATCGGTACCTGGTACCAAGAGGAGAGTCTGAATTGAGCGAGACGCTGCTCTGGGTGGACCGCGTCACCAAGCGCTTCGGCGGCGTGGTGGCCTTATCCCAAGTGAGCTTCGAGGTCCGCCGCGGCAGCATCGTCAGCTTGATCGGCCCCAACGGGGCGGGCAAGACCACACTCTTCAACTGCGTTAGCGGCGTGATCCGCCCGGAGGAGGGGGCGATCCGGCTTTTCTCCGGCGGGCAGGAGGAGTTGCTCTCCGGCTCCGTCCCTCATGAGGTGGCCCGCATGGGGATTGCCCGCACCTTCCAGAATATCCGGCTCTTCGCCGGCATGACGGTGATGGAGAACGTCCGGACCGGCACGCACGTGCGGACGCAGGCGGGGCTGCTGGAGGCGGTCTGGCCGTGGGCCGGCCGGGCCCGGCAAGAGGAGCACTGGGCTTTCGAGCGGTCCAGCCGCCTGCTGGAGCGGCTCGGCCTCTCGGCGGTGGCCGACCGCCCCGCGACCGCCCTCTCTTACGGGCAGCAGCGCCGCGTTGAGCTGGCCCGGGCGCTGGCCTCCGACCCGGAGCTGCTGATGCTCGACGAGCCGGCCGCCGGCCTCACCCGCCAGGAAAAGGAATCCTTAATGGAGTTCCTGCGGGAGCTCCGGCGGGAGGGGCTGACGATCCTGCTGATCGAGCATGATATGAAGGTGGTGATGCCGGTCTCCGACTGGGTGGTGGTGCTCGACTACGGCGCCAAGATCGCGGAGGGGGTCCCGAAAGCGGTGCAGGAGGACCCCCACGTGATCGAGGCCTACCTGGGGGCGAGATGAGCGAATTTATGGTAGTGGGTCATTTCGACGAGCGAAGCGAGAAGAAATCTCGTTTTCAAGCTGGATTTCTCGGCTTCGCCTCGAAATGACAGCAAGTGGGTCTGCTACAGAAACCCTCCTTTCCGTCAAAGATCTTCATGTCCGCTATGGCGCCGTGGAGGTGCTTAAGGGGATCTCCCTTGAGGTCCGGCGAGGCGAGATTGTGGCCTTGATCGGCGCCAACGGGGCGGGCAAGAGCACGGCGCTGATGGCGATCTCCGGGATCATCCCGGCATCGAAGGGGAGCATCCGGTTTGGCGGCAAGGAGATCGGGCCGCTGCCCTCCGAGCGGCGGGTCTCGCTGGGGATCACGCAGGTGCCGGAGGGGCGCCGCCTCTTCCCCCGGATGACGGTGAAGGAGAATCTGATGATCGGCGGGGCGCTGCGGACCGACCGGGCGGAGATAGAGAAGGACATGGGGTGGGTGCTGAAGCTCTTCCCGGTCCTCAAGAAGCGCTCGCTGCAGTTGGCGGGCACGTTGTCCGGCGGGGAGCAGCAGATGCTGGCCCTGGCGCGGGGCCTCATGGCGAAGCCGGCGCTGCTGCTCTTGGACGAGCCCTCCCTTGGGCTGGCCCCGAAGCTGATCGGCGAGGTGTTTGATCTCATCCGAAAGATCCACGAGATGGGGATCACGCTGTTGCTGGTGGAGCAGAACGCCTACCAGGCGCTGCAGGTGGCGCGGACCGCCTACGTGCTGGAGACCGGCTCCATCGCGCTGCACGGGCCGGCCGACCGGCTGCGCCAGGACCCGTCGGTGAAACGGGCGTATTTGGGTGGATAATAAAGGAGTCATTTCGAGGCCGAAGGCCGAGAAATCTTGTTCTAAAACGAGATCTCTCGCCACTTCGTGGCTCGAGATGACATGGTCAGAGTTTTGAAGATTCTCTATCGAATCCTAGTGGTTTTGGTTTTAGTGGCCGGGCTCTCAATTTGGGCCAGTTTGCGGGCATTCCGTGTATTCTTAGAGGAGGACCGGGTGGCGGTCGTCCGGTGCGAGGCGGCGCCGGAAGGGGTTTCGTACCGGTATCTGATCGAGGTCAACCAGATGCAAGGCCCGGCAGCCGGGCGCCGGGAGAAGTTCCCGATGTCGGGAGACCAGTGGTCCGCCGGAGGAGATATCTTGAAATGGAAACCCTGGCTGACATTCCTCGGAGCCAAGAGCATGCACAAGCTGACCCGTTTAAGCTCCCGATATGAAACGGCGAAGGATGAGATGAATAAACCCCGCGCCGCGTACGACTTGAACGGCGGCAGTGATCCCCCCTGGCGCTGGCTGCATCGCTGGGGCGCCCGGCTGCCGTTCGTGGACGCCGTGTACGGAAACTCTGTTTACGTCCCCGCGCGGCCCGGCGGGCAGTGGGGCGTTTACGTCACCCATTCCGGCTATCTCGTCCGCCCGATGCGGAAGGCCGCGCGGTGACCCCATGAGCCTGAAAAGGAAGATTGCTTTCAGCGTTGCCGGCTTGCTGCTGCTCAACGCGATCGCCGGCCTCTTCCTCTCCTGGCAGGTGACCCGCCGGTTCAAGACCTACCTGCCGCCCGGATCCCAGGTGGCGCGCGTCGGCTGGAGCCCTCCGTTCGGCGTGGTGTTGGAGAGCATCTCCATCCCGGACTCCACCGGGACAAACCCCTTCCTGCTGCAAGCGGACCGGGTCACGCTGCAGATCCCCTGGTGGGGGCTGCTGGCCCGCCCGATCCCGGCCAAGGTGACTTTGGTTCGCCCGCACCTCCTGATCGGCTCGGAGAACATTGACCTGCTGGTCGGCGGCATGGAGGCCGACCCGAACGACTGGCTGCTGACGCCCTTCCTCGGCGTGGATCGGGAACAGACCGCCTCCAGCAAAGGGCCGGCCCTGGGCAAGATCCCGTTCGTCCCGTTCGGGATCAAGGTGATCAACGGGCGGGTGGACGTGATCGAGGAGGAGATCCGCCAGGGGCACCCGGTCTTCATCGCCGATCACGTGAACCTCACGCTGGATCTGACCGCGATACGGGTCGAGCCGACGATTGTGCTCGTCAGCCGCGGCGACTTCGTCACGGAGACGGGGGATCTGATCGGCAAGCAGGAGGTGGAGATCCGCTGCCAGCCCCGCAAGAAGGGGATGGAGGGCAGCTTCCGCCTGCGCCACGAGCGGCTGCAGGATTTCAAGAACCTGTACCAGTACGCCCCCCGCCCGATCTTCATCGAGGGGGGCATCGCTGATTTCACGATGCAGTTCGCGCTGACCGATGGGAGCCATGTGAAGCTCACGGCCCACACCCTCGTCCAGAACCTGGACCTGAACGGGAAGGTGGGGCGGGTCTCCTGGGCCGACATCATGCGGGCGGTGGAGGATGAGAACCGGATTTACGAATGGACCGTCACGGCCGAGGGGGATTTGAGCGACCCGAAATTCAACCCGCACGACACCGTGCTCGATGAAGTGGAATGGATGATGAAGGAGAAGGCCGCCTCCCGGGGGCTCGAGATCCCGGACCAGATGTTCTTCTACGCCGACACGCCGGGGGTGGAGGACTAGTGAAGGGGAAGCGGGTCCGGCTGATCTTGGCTGGGCTGGCCCTCCTTATTTTCGGCTTCGCCCTCTTCGCCCTGTTCCGGCTCCCGGGGCTCCTCACCGGTTACCTCACCGATCGCCTCTCGCTGCGGGTCGCGCAGCCGGCGTACTGGAGCGGGTTCCTCCAGGTGACGGCTCACGGGATCGAGCTGCCGCACCCCAACGGCGGCGGCCGGCCCCCGGTGATCAGCATTCAGACCGCCGTCGTGAAGATCCCCTGGTGGGGCGTTCTCATACGGCCGACGCCGGTCGAGCTGTCGCTGGACTCCCCGCGCGTCATCCTGGACGCGGATCTGGGAGACACCCTCCTTAGCCAAGTGGATTTCATCCCGATGGGCTCCAACTGGCAGACCACCCAGGAGGGGCAGGAGGCGGCTCAAAAATTCTCCCAGGTCAACCCGCGGGATTTCCCGGTGGTTCCGGTGGGTTTAAAGATCCGGGAGGGCCGGATGGAGGTGCTGGATCCCCAGGTCCGGTCGGACGGCCCTCTCTACATCATTGACCACCTGCGGGTGGACCTCTGGATGACCTCGCCGGCGCAATACCCCTCGATCCATCTCGACGCGGAGGCACGGTTCGTCACCCAGGAAGGAAAGCCGGTCGGCTCCATCTCCGGGCAGGCCCAGGCGGGCGTCCCGCTCAAGCGGATGGAGGGGAAGGTGGAGATCTGGCACGACCGGCTGTCCGATTTCCGAGGGATTTATCAGGACTCCCCGCAGCCCTTCACCTTCGAGGGCGGGGCCGGCGGCCCGGTGATCCGGTGGGAGTATAAGGAAGGCCGGATCAAAGCCGGCATGCGGTGCCATACCCAAGGCCTGCGGGTGGGCGGCGTGATCGGCGGGGAGGTCCCCTGGCAGCGGGTGCTCGACGCCGTGGCGGACTCCCACGGAGAGATTGACCTGACCGTCGAGACCGAGGGGGTCTGGGGAGAGCCGGGATTCGACATCCACAGCCGTCTCTTGAGCGAGCTGGATTGGGCGCTGAAGGAGCGGGCCGCCGCGAAGGGGGTCCGGGTACCGGGCCGCGTCTTCTACGGCCTGATCTGATATAATAATCCTTCCCCGATGATTTCCCGCTACACCCCCCCACGGATGGGCCGGATCTGGACGCAGGAAGCGCGCTTCCAACGGATGCTGGAAGTGGAGCTCCTCGCGTGTGAGGCCCTTTGCAAACTGGGCCGGGTGCCCGCCGCCGCTGTCCGCCGGATCCGCCGCCGCGCGAAACTTGACGCCGCTCAGGTGGACCGCCGGGAAAAAGAGACCAAGCACGATGTGGTCGCCTTCCTGGGTGAGCTGGCTTCCCACATCGGCGGCGACGCGCGATACCTCCACTTGGGGCTCACCTCCAGCGATGTGTTGGACACCGCCACCGCCGTTCAACTGAAGGAATCCTGCGACCTCCTGCTGGAAGATTTAGAGAAGCTGCGCTCCCTCACCGGCCGGCTGGCCCGCAGGCATCGGGAGACCGTCTGCATCGGCCGCACGCACGGCGTGCACGCGGAGCCCACCACCTGGGGATTGAAACTCGCGGTCTTCTACGCGGAGCTGACCCGGGCGCGGGCGATGCTGCGGCTGGCCCGCGACATCGTGGCGGTCGGAAAGGTCTCCGGCGCCGTCGGCACCTTCGCTCACCTCGACCCCTTCGTGGAGAAATACATCTGCCGGAAACTCGGGATCACGCCGGCGCCGATTTCGACGCAGGTGGTCCCGCGGGACGGCTACGCGGTGCTGCTCTGCCGGCTGGCGATCGCGGGAGGGATGCTGGAACGGATGGCGACCGAGATCCGCCACCTGCAGCGGACCGAAGTGCTGGAGGCGGAGGAGCCGTTTGAGGAAGGGCAGACCGGCTCCTCTGCGATGCCGCACAAGCGCAACCCGGTCTCCTGCGAGCGGGTCACCGGGATGGCCCGGCTGCTGCGGGGCTACGCGTTGACCTCGCTGGAAAACATCCCTCTCTGGCACGAGCGGGACATCTCCCACTCCTCGACGGAGCGGGTGATCCTGCCGGACGCCACGATCACGCTGGATTACATGATCCTCGAAATGGCCCGCATCCTGCAGGGGCTCAAGATTTACCCGGACCGGATGCGCCGCAACCTGGATCTGACCCGCGGCCTCATCTTCTCCGAATCGGTGCTGCTGGCCCTGATGGGCAAGGGGCTCATCCGCCCGGCCGCTTACAAGATCGTGCAGAAGAGCGCCATGGCCGCCTGGGCCGGGAAGGGGGAGTTCTTCCACCTTTTGAGCGCCGACCCTCAGGTGCGGAAATTGCTGACGGCAAAAGAGCTCAAGGGCTGCTTCGACTTGAAGCGGCACTTGAGGCACGTGAAGACGATCTTTAAGAGAGTGGGACTGTAGAGATTGGATAACTGGGTGATTGGATGACTGGGAGATTGAAAACTGAAACGGAGAACATCCGGCGGTTCGCGGTCCGGCTGAGGGAGGAGCTGTTCGACGCCGAGGCCAAGGGGCTGCAGGCCGACGCGGCCGACCTCGGGGTGCGGGGGATCGAACGGATCCGGATCTCCCGGATTTACTACCTGCGGGGCAACCTCTCGGAGAAAGAGCTCCGGCAGATCGCCGAGGAGTTGCTGACCGACCCCGTGGCCGAGGAGTGCGAGTGGCACTCCCTGGAAAAATCGGTACCAGGTACCAAAGGGGCAATCGGTACCTGGTACCAAGTGGAGGTGGCTTACCGGCCGGGTGTGCGGGATCCGGTGGAGGACTCCGTGCGGAAGGGGGCCTCCGATCTCGGCATCGAAGGGATCCGGACGGTCCACACCGCCAAGGAGTATGGCATCGAGGGGTCGCTCAGCCCCGAGCATCTGGCGCGGCTCACTGAGAAGCTGCTGGTCAACGGCACGATCCAGCAGGTGGTTACCCCCGAGACCCTGGCCAAACTCTTCGCCCCTCCGGCGCAGGCCTCGATGGAGATCGAGACGGTCCACTTGACTGCCGCCAGCGACACGGTGCTGCAGCGGATCTCGCTGGACCACCAGCTCTCCCTGAACCTGGAGGAGATGCGGGCGGCGCAGTCCTACTTCCGGAAGGAGAACCGGGAGCCGGCCCTGATCGAGCTGGAGACCATCGCGCAGACCTGGTCGGAGCACTGCAAGCATAAGACGCTGCGGGGTACCATTGTCTACACCGAGGAGATTGCCGGCAAGACCGTAAAGAAAACTTTCCAGAACCTGCTCAACGAGACGATCGTCCGGGCCACCGAGGAGCTTAAGAAGCCCTGGTGCGTCTCGGTCTTCGAGGACAACTCCGGCGTCATCCAATTCGACGACCAGTACCACCTCTGCTTCAAGGTTGAGACGCACAACCACCCTTCGGCCCTCGAACCCTTCGGCGGCGCCTCCACCGGCATCGGCGGCGTGATCCGGGACATCCTGGGCACCGGCCTGGGGGCCAAGCCGGTTGCCTCCACCGACGTCTTTTGCTTCCCGCCGCCTGATTTCCCGGCGGAGAAGGTGCCGCCCGGCGCCTTGGCCCCCAAGCGGCTCATCAAGGGAGTGGTGGCCGGCGTTAAAGATTACGGCAACAAGATGGGGATCCCCACAGTCAACGGCGCGGTGCTGTTCGACGAGCGGTTCGTGGGCAACCCCCTGGTTTACTGCGGCAACGTCGGGTTGCTTCCGGTGGACAAGGTGAAGAAACAGGCGCAGCCGGGGATGGCCGTGGTGGTGGCCGGCGGCCGGACCGGCCGGGACGGCATCCACGGGGCCACCTTCTCGTCCCTCACCCTCACCACCGAGTCGGAGGTGGTCTCCTCCACGGCGGTGCAGATCGGCGACCCGGTGACCGAGAAGAAGCTGACCGATGCCAGGAATGGATCATCCGGCAATACGACCATGAGGTGCAGGGCGGCTCGGTGATCAAGCCGGTGGGGCTGGGCCCGGCCGACGCGGCGGTCTTCCGCCCCCGGCTCGATTCCGAGCGGGCGGTGGTGCTGGCCAACGGGATCAATTTCCGATACGGCGATCTGGATCCCTACGGGATGGCGGCCCTCGCGATTGACGAGGTGGTCCGGCAGGTGACGGCCGTCGGCGGCGATTTGGGAAGGCTGGCGATCCTCGACAACTTCTGCTGGGGAGACCCGGCCCGGATCGAGGTGCTCGGGAGTTTGGTGCGGGCCTCCGTCGGCTGCTATGACGCGGCCAAAGCTTACGGAACCCCCTTTATCTCCGGCAAGGACAGCTTGAACAACGAGTACCGGCTCGGCGAGAAAACGATCCAGATCCCCGGCACCCTGCTGATCTCCGGGATCTCGCTGATGGAGGAGGCGGCGAAGGCGGTCTCGATGGACGCGAAGAAGCCGGGCAACTTGCTCTATATGGCCGGCCTCACCCGGAAAGAGCTGGGCGGCTCCGCCTACTACGCGCAGCAGGGGGTGAGCGGCGGGCAGGTCCCTCAAGTGGATTTCCAAAACGGGCCGAGCATGCTGCGGGTGGTCTCGCAGGCGATCCGGGAAGGGTTGGCCGCTTCCGCGCACGATTGCTCCGAGGGAGGGCTGGGTGTCGCGGCGGCGGAGATGGCCTTCGCCGGGAGTTTAGGACTAACCTTGAATCTCAAATCGGTACCAGGTACCGAAACGGTACCTGGTACCGGTGTTCCCGATGTTCTGCGCGAGGATTTTATTCTGTTTTCCGAATCGGCGAGCCGGATCCTGCTGGAAGTGGCTCCGGAGAAGGCCCCTCTGCTGGAAAAGAAACTGGCCGGTTTCCCGCTGCAGAAGATCGGTGCGTTTGAGGCCGGCGGGAAATTCCAAGTCCTGGGCCTGGACGGCAAGCCGGTCGTGGAAACCACCGTGGCAAAGTTACGCGAAGCTTGGGAAGCTCCGTTTAAAGGATGGTAAGAGTCGCGGTCCTTAAAGCTCCCGGCAGCAACTGTGATCAGGAGACGCTGCATGCTTTCCGGCTGGCGGGCGCCGAGCCGGATCTGGTCTGGGTGCATGAGCTCAGGGAAAAGAGCAAGACGCTCGACGCCTATCAGATCCTGGCCCTCCCCGGCGGCTTCAGCTACGGCGACGACTTGGGGGCCGGCAAGCTGTTGGCCTCGGAGCTGCTGCACCGGCTGGGGGACTCCCTCCGGAAATTCCTGGAGAGGGAGACTTTGGTGATCGGCATCTGCAACGGGTTCCAGATGCTGGTCAAGGCCGGCATCCTTCCCGGCGGCAAGCCGGCGGCGCCGGAGGCCACCCTCACCTGGAACGACTCGGGGAAATTCGAGGACCGCTGGGTCTATTTGAGCGGCGAGTTCAACGTCTGCGTCTGGACGCAGGGGATGGATGAGACCTTCGAGCTGCCGGTGGCCCATGCGGAGGGGAAGTTCCTGCCGAAGGACCCCTCGGTGCTGGAGCATATGCAGGGTTTCGGGCAGATCGTCTTCCGGTACACTGATCCGGATGGGAAAACGGCCGGCTACCCCTGGAACCCGAGCGGATCGGCGCAGGGGATCGCCGGCGTTTGCGATCCGAGCGGCCGGGTTTTCGGGCTGATGCCGCACCCGGAGCGGCACGTGGCGGCGACCCAGCATCCCCGCTGGACAAGGGAGGGCAGATCCGGGGAAGGGGCGGGGCTTCAGATCTTCAGAAACGGGGTCAATTGGGCGGCAAAACACCGATGAAAACTGGGAAACTTGGAGATTGGGTAACTGGGAAATTATCCAATTACCCAGTCATCAAATTATCAAATCAAAATGAGTGATGAGCTGAAAGAATATTGCGGGTTGTTCGGCATTTACAGGCATCCGGATGCCGCCCGGATGGCTTACCTGGGGCTCTTCGCGCTGCAGCACCGGGGCGAGGAGTCGGCCGGCATCGTCGCCTCCGACGGGCAGGCGATGACCAAGCACATCGGCATGGGCCTCGTGGAGGAGGTCTTCGGCGAGGCGGATTTAGCCCGGCTCAAGGGGAGCGCGGCGATCGGGCACACCCGCTACTCCACCACCGGCTCCAGCATGCTCAAGAACGCGCAGCCGCTGCAGGTGGAGTATTCCCGCGGAGCCATCGCGATCGCCCACAACGGGAACCTCATCAACGCGCTGCTGCTGCGGGACGAGCTGGAGGCGCGCGGCTCCATCTTCCAGACCACCATTGATTCCGAAGTGATCCTTCATTTGTTGGCCGATCCGGAATACGCTCATTTTGAAGAGGCCCTCAAGGACTCGCTGGGCAAGCTGCGGGGGGCCTTCTCGCTGGTGATCCTGCGGGAGGATGAGCTGATCGGCGTGCGGGATCCCAACGGGTTCCGGCCGCTGTGCATCGGCACGCTGGGGGAGGCCACCGTCTTGTGCTCCGAGACCTGCGCCCTCGACATCCTGGGGGCCAAGTTCGTGCGGGAGGTGGAGCCCGGGGAGGTGGTGATCATCAACCGGGACGGGATCCGCAGCATCAAGCCCTTCGCGGCGGTGACCCCCTCCCATTGCATCTTCGAGCACGTCTACTTCGCGCGGCCCGACTCGGTGATCTTCGGCGACTCGGTGCACCACGTGCGGCAGCAGCTCGGCCGCCGGCTGGCGAAGGAGCACCCGGCCGACGCCGACATCGTGATCCCGGTGCCGGACTCCGGCAACTCGGCGGCGCTCGGCTTCTCGCTTGAGTCCGGCATCCCGTTTGAGTTCGGCTTCATGCGCAACCACTATGTCGGCCGGACCTTCATCCAGCCGCGGCAGCAGACGCGCGACTTCCAGGCCCGCGTGAAGTTCAACCCGGTCTCCGCGGCCCTCAAAGACAAACGGGTGGTCGTGGTGGATGACTCGATTGTGCGGGGCACCACCTGCAAGACCCGCTTGAAGAGCATCCGGGACGCGGGGGCGAAGGAGATCCACATGCGGGTCTCCTGCCCGCCGATCATGCACCCCTGCTTCTACGGGATCGATTTCCCGACCAAGAACGAGCTGATCGCCCGCACCCACTCGCTCGAGGAGATCCGGGAATTCCTCGAGGTGGACACCCTCGGCTTCATCTCGCTGGAGGGGATGCTCAGCGCCGTGACCGGCCCGAACCAGAACTACTGCACCGCCTGCTACTCCGGGAAATACCCGCTGCCGTTCGGCCCCGAAGCGGACAAGTACATCCTGGAACGGAAGTTCTCCGGCGAAGCACATCCGGTCAAGAAGTGACCTCGCAGTCCGCCACGTATAAGAAAGCGGGGGTGGATGTCGGCGCCGCGGGGCGGTTTATCCACTCGATTGAGCCGCTGGCGCAGCTCACCCGGCGCGCCGGGTTGGTGCGGGGGATCGGCGGGTTCGGCGGGCTCTTCGCGCTCAAACCGCTTGGGCTTCGGGACCCGGTGCTGGTCTCTTCCACCGATGGGGTCGGCACCAAGATCAAGATCGCGCAGCGGGCCGGCTGGTACACGCCGCTCGGGGTGGACCTGGTGGCGATGAATGTGAACGACATCCTCTGCACCGGGGCGGAGCCGCTCTTCTTTTTGGATTACATCGCCGCCGGCCGGCTGGACCCCAAGGTGCTCATCAACATTGTGCGGGGCGTGGTGCGGGGCTGCGTGGAATCCCACTGCGCCCTCATTGGCGGCGAGACGGCCCAGCTTGGGCTCATGTACAAGCAGGGCGATTTCGATCTGGCCGGTTTCGCGGTCGGCGTGGTCGAGAAAAAGAAGATCATTTCCGGCGAGAAGATCCGCCCCGGCGACCGGCTGATCGGGCTGGCCTCCAACGGGATCCACGCCAACGGCTACACCCTGGTTCAGAAGGTCCTCTCGGTGGCCGAGCAGAAGCGGGACGCCAGGGAGCTGCTTAAGCCGACCCGGATCTACGTACGGGCGGTGCTGGACCTCTTGCGGCGGAATGCCCCCGTGAAGGGGATCGCCCATATCACCGGCGGCTCCTTTCGGGAGAAGCTGGTCCGGATCCTGCCGGAGGGAACCTCGGCGGTGCTGCGCAAGAAGAGCTGGCCGGTGCCGGCCGTCTTCAAAAAGATCCAGACCGCCGGCGTCGGTGAGCAGGAGATGTACCGGACCTTCAACATGGGGATCGGCATGGTGCTGGCGGTCCCGGCGGCCGGCGCCGCCCGAGTGCAGCAGCGGCTGAAGAGGGAAGGGATGCCGGCTTGGGTGATCGGGGAAGTGGCCCGGGGCTGCCGGGAGATCGAAATCGAATAAAAATAGGGACGCTTCTAGAAACGTCCCTATTATGGAGGCAGTAGATGAAGGTCTTGGTAATCGGAGCGGGCGGCAGGGAGCATGCCCTCGCGTGGAAGCTCTCTCAAAGCCCCAAGGTCAAAAAGATCTTCGCGGCTCCCGGCAACTCCGGGATGGCGCGGCTGGCCGAAGGTCTGCCGATCCCCGCCCACAAGACGGTTGAGCTGGCCGACTTTGCCGTCGCCAACGGGATTGACCTCACGGTGGTCGGGCCGGAAGGTCCGCTGGTCCACGGCATCGTGGATTACTTTCACGAGCGGCGGCTCACCATCTTCGGACCGACCAAGGCGGCCGCCCGCTTGGAGGGATCGAAGGCCTTCTCCAAGCAGCTGATGGAGAAATACGGCGTCCCGACGGCTGCTTTCCGTGTCTTCAGCGACCTCAAAGAGGCGCTCGCCTACCTGGAGGAATGCCCCATCCCCGTGGTGGTGAAGGCCGACGGGCTGGCGGCCGGCAAGGGGGCGGTGGTGGCGGAGACGCGGGAAGAGGCGATCCACGCCCTCACCTCGATGCTCAAGGAGAAGGCCTTCGGCGAGGCCGGCAGCAAGGTGGTCATCGAGGAATGCCTTCAGGGAGAAGAGATTTCGGTGCTGGCCATCGTGGACGGCACGAACTTAAGTTTGCTGGAGCCCTCGCAGGACCACAAGCGGGCATTGGACGGCGACCGGGGCCCAAATACCGGCGGGATGGGGGCCTACTCCCCCGTGCCGATGGTGACACCCCAGATGATGGGGCAGATCCGGGGCAAGGTCTTCGAGCCGGTCAAGAAGCTGGACTCCCAGATCTTCCCGGGGCTGCAGGGCGGGCCCTTGATGCACGTGATCGCCGGCAAGGCGGTGGCCCTCAAGGAGGCGATGTCCCCGGAGTTTAAAACCTACATGCAGCAGGTGGTCAAGAACGCCCGGGCAATGGCGGCGGCCCTTCAGCAGAAGGGCTGGCGGATCGTCTCCGGCGGCACCGACAACCACTTGATGCTCGTGGACCTGGCGATCAAGAACTTGACCGGCAAGGACGCCTCCGCCGCGCTGGATAAGGCCCGCATCACCGTCAACAAGAACGCGATCCCGTTCGATCCCACCTCCCCGATGGTCTCCGGCGGCATCCGGATCGGCACCCCGGCCGTCACCACCCGCGGCATGAAGGAAGGGGAGATGCAGCAGATCGCCGGTTTCATCGACAGGGTGATGAACGCCATGACCGACGCCGCCGTGGCTGAGCAGGTGAGCCGCGACGTCGCCGCCCTCGCCGAGAAGTTTCCCCTCTACCCGGAGCTGCTCAAAGCTTTATGACCCTGCGGGCCGTTGTCTCGCCGCCTGCCGAGCCGGTCCGGACCGCCGGACGCTCGAAGCCCCTGCGAGGCTTCTCGCTCTCGACCGACCTCGCTCGTCCTTCGCTTCGCTCAGGACACCGTGCCCGCTCGGTCGGTCAAGGCCGGCTTGTCCGGACCGGCTCGCGGCGGCTAGGGGCGTCCTTAGCCCCGGTCGGGGCTGGGGTGAACGAGCGTTGACCGACGAGCCGGCGCCCTTTACGCGAAGCGAGGAGGGAGTGCGAGTGAACCCCGGCCCCGAGTGGGGCGAAGCGATGACCCGATGAAATGCCCCTTCTGCGGGCACGAAGAAGACAAGGTCATTGATTCCCGCGAGGCCACCGACGGCGCAGCGATCCGGCGGCGCCGGGAGTGCCTCAAGTGCAAGCGCCGCTACACCACCTACGAGCGGCTCGAAGAATCTCCCCTCCTGGTCGTCAAACGGGACGGCCGCCGCGAACCCTTCGACCGCAAAAAGATCCTGAGCGGCGTCATCAAGGCCTGCGAAAAGCGGCCGGTCTCCATGGAGAAGATCGAGGAGCTGGTCAACGGCCTGGAGCAGGAGATCGCGCGGGAGTTCGACAGGGAAGTGCCGGCCATCGAAATCGGCGAGCGCCTGATGCGCCGCCTGCATGAACTGGATGAGGTGGCCTACGTCCGCTTCGCGTCCGTCTACCGTTCCTTCAAGGACATCAACCAGTTCATGAAGGAATTACGGGAGCTCCTCAACAAAAAGCAGGGCTGACCCCGGCCGCGGGTCCTGCCGCCTGCAGGTGCTCCCGCCGTCCGTCCGGTCCTCGCTTCGCTGCGGTCCGGGCGCGGCGGCGGGTCCTCCTTCCGGCGTCACCCGCGGCTTGGCCCGCCTGATTTCCCCGTATTCTTCGAATTATCCCGGGTCTAAAATGAGTTAAATGGGAACATTCCTGTCGTTCATCATAGTCATCGGCTTGATTGCAGCGCTCATCGGCGACATTCTCATTCTAGTCGCGGCGTTCAAGAGAAGCCCTTCTACAGGATTCCGGGCGATGTTTTTGGGGGGTTATTTCTCACGCTTTGCGTTTGCCAACAAGAGAAAAGCATTTGCGCTGATGGTTGGCGGATTCGCTCTGGCGATTATCGGAGTGGTCATTCACGCAGTCGTTATCCAGTGAACGCGGATCGGTACCGGGTTCCGAGGGGACCCGCCACGAGGCGACGGCGGGCAGGCAGGTTAGGGAAGGGGCGGCAATGAGCCGCCTCTTTATTTGCGAAGGGATTTGCTTTATATGCATAAATATTGTGGTATGCTATTTAGCCGGACACCGCTATGAAACCTATCATCTTGTCGGATCACGCTAAAGATAGAATGAAAGAACGCCAAATCAATTTGTCTCAAATACGCACTACTATTGAAGAGCCACATAGTCGGATGCCCGCTCTGCCGCCTCCCAGGCAAAGAGCGATGAGGGATTTCGGTAGGGATTGCCTCGATGTTGTATACTATGACAATAGAAGCCATTATTACGTTGTTTCCGCGATGTGGCTGAAAGAAGAAGATCGATTTAAGGACTAGAATGTCAAAAATTACGATTGATCCTAGAGCGTTGGCTATTTACGTCAAACTCCGAGACGGAAAGGTTGCCCGGACCAAGGAGTTTGCCAAAGAGGTTTTTGCCGACCTGAATAGCGAAGGCAAGCTTATCGGAGTTGAAATCTTAAGGCCTGGAACGTTAGCGATCCGGCGGATAGCCCGCAGATTTCATAATGCAACGCTGGAAAAAATTGCCCCCGATTTAGAGAAATTGTTCGACAAGTTAGTGGCCTCTCGCTGACCGGTAAAGAAGTCCGGTTCGGATGGTTTATTGGGTCTATGTTCTGGAGAGCTTAAAAGGGGGCCACCGCTACGTCGGCTCCACGCACGACGTCGAGCACCGGCTGGACTTTCACAACTCCGGCCTCTACCCGCTCACCAAAGAGTACCGGCCCTGGAAGGTGATTTACCGGGAAGAACACCCCACCCGTACTTCCGCCAACCGGAAGGAGACATACCTGAAAACGGGCCGGGGGAAAGACTTCCTGAAAGCACTCCTCAAAAAGCAGGGCTAAGCCGGCTGAAGGGTGCCGACAACAGTATTCCCATGAAACAGCGCACAACTCCCCGAGCGAGGAAACCGATCCCGCTGGATGATATTGAGCTGACGCCGGAGTTCCTCCGGGCGCTGGAGCTCATGGAGGAGAGCGGCCGCCACCTGTTCATCACGGGCAAGGCCGGGACCGGCAAGTCCACGCTGCTGCGTTATTTCCGGGCGAAGACCAAAAAGAATGTGGTGGTCGTCGCCCCCACGGGGATCGCCGCCATCAACGTCGAAGGGCAGACGATCCATTCCTTCTTCCTGCTGCCGCCCCGGTTCGTCCAGAAAGAGGAGATCCGCCGGCTCTTCAAGAACCGGAAAGTGATCGAATGCCTGGACACCCTGGTGATTGATGAGGTCTCCATGGTGCGGGCCGACCTGCTGGACGGCATTGATCACGCTTTGCGGGTGACTCGAGGCAAGGATCTTCCTTTCGGCGGGGTGCAGGTGATCCTGTTCGGGGACCTGTTCCAGCTGCCGCCCATTGTGGATCCCGCCATGGCGGAGATCTACGCGCGGTTCTACGAAAGCCCCTACTTCTTCTCTTCCAAAGTCATCCGGGAAATAGAGCTGGATTGCCTGGAGCTCACCAAGATTTACCGGCAGAGCGAAGAGGAGTTCATCCGCCTGCTGAACAAGATCCGCGACAATGACTACGAGGAGTCCGATCTCAACAAGCTGAACGAGCGGGTCGTCCCGGTCGAGGAGGGGGAAGAGGATGAGATCGTCCTGACCACGACCAACCGGCGGGCCGGCGAGATCAACCAGAGCCGGCTGCAGGCGTTGCGGGCTCCCGCCTTCCGATACAGCGCCGACGTGTCCGGCAAGTTCGACGAGTCGGCCTTTCCCAATGAGTCCCTGCTGGTCTTGAAGAAGGGGGCTCAGGTCATGATGATCCGGAACGATTCCGCCAAGCGGTGGGTGAACGGGAGCATCGGCCGGGTGGAGAGCGTGTCGGCCGGTTCGATCACCGTGTTGATCGACGGGCAGAGCCACGAGGTCCGGAAGTCCGTCTGGGAGAGGATCGAGTACGTCTATAACGAAGAGACCGGGCGCATCGAGTCAAAAGCGGTCGGCACCTTCGAGCAATATCCGCTCAAGCTGGCGTGGGCCGTGACTATCCACAAGAGCCAGGGGAAGACCTTCGACAAGGTGGTGGTGGAGCTGGGCAACCGGGCCTTCGCGCACGGGCAGGTCTACGTGGCCTTGAGCCGGTGCTCCTACTTCGCGGGCTTAAAGCTGAGGCGGCCGGTCACCCCCCGGGACATCCTGTTTGATGAGCGGATCCTGGAGTTCCAGACGCGCTGGGAAAGATGATGAATTCTAATTTCATGCCGCTCGTTTTGTTCCTCTTCGAAGTCTACATCCTCGTGACCATTTTTTATCTTTTGCTGGACAACCGTGAACCCGCGGAGACGTTCGCCTGGATCTTCATCTTCATCCTCCTTCCGGTCCTGGGCGCCGTCCTTTATTTCATCGTGGGCCACAACGGGAAAAAACGGTACGACCGCACTAAGAAGCTCCCCCAGTTCATCACCAAGGGCCTCGTCGCGATGTTCAAGCCGCTCGACGCCGTTCAGGAAGAGATCATCGGAGCGGTCAAGAACCGGCGGCAGACCTACCAGGACGATCTGATGGCGCTGCTCTACAAGAATTCGAAGGCGCTCATCACCTCGAACAATAAGGTGAAATTTTTCCACGACGGGCGTTCGAAGTTCGACGAGCTTTTCGCGGACATCGAAAAAGCCAAACGATTTATCCACATGGAATATTTCATCTGGAACTCGGACCCGGACCCGTTAGCCAAGAAAATAAAAGAGCTGCTCATCAAGAAGGCCGGGGAAGGGGTGGAGGTCCGCATCCTCTACGATTACTCCGGCTGTTTTTTTACCTTGAAGCACGCCTACAGGAAAGAGCTCCGCGAGGCCGGCGTGAAGATCTACCCCTTCTTCAACTATCTGTCCGGATTCAAATTGCACACCCTGAATTACCGCAATCACCGGAAGATCGTCGTGATCGACGGCGAGGTCGCTTACACGGGCGGCATGAACATCGGGCAGGAGTATGTCGACGGCGGGAAGTTCGATTCCTGGCGCGACACCCACTTCAAGCTCGAGGGCGGCTCGGTCAATTTGCTTCAGGCGATTTACGCGATCGACTGGTTCAATACGACGGGCGAGGAAACCGGCTTCGACCCGAGCTATTATTCCGGGATCGAGGAGAGCGCGAAAGGCGCGGGCGCGCTTCCCATCCAGCTGCCGACCTCGGGCTACGACACGCAGTGGCCTGCGCTCCTTCATCTGTATTTTTCGATGATCACGATGGCGCAGAAAAGCATCACCATTGTTTCGCCGTATTTTGTTCCGACCGCGGGCCTGCTCATCGCCTTGAAGACGGCGGCCCTACGTGACATCCGCGTGACCGTTCTTATGGCGGGCGTGCCGGATAATCCGCTCCCTTACTGGGCGGCCTTCTCCTATTTCGATGAACTCCTGAGGGCGGGGGTCAAGGTCTTTCAGTACCAGAAGGGTTTTATGCACGCGAAGATGATCTCGATCGACGGGAAGGTCTGTTCCGTGGGCACGGCCAATTTTGACATCCGAAGTTTGAAACTCAACTACGAAGTGAACGCTGTTTTCTATGACGAACAGACGACGAAGGAAATCGACGCCCAGATCGAGCTCGATCTCAAGGGGTGCAGTGAAATCGTTCTCTCGGACCTGAGCAGGATCTCCCTCGCCGCGAAGCTCCGCAATTCGCTCGCGCTCCTCCTGGCGAACATTCTCTAGCAGGATTTTAGCGACTGCAATGGTACAAAAAGACTTATAGTAGATATATGACTCGAGAAGGGAACGTTCCCGATCTGCGCAACACCGGCATCCATCCGGACCATTGGTATCCCTTGGCCCGCTCCCACAAGCTCAAACCCGGAAAAACGCTGGCGGCCTCCTTTGCCGGGGAGCCGATTGTTCTGATCCGCACCCAGAGCGGGGCGCTGCACGCGCTGGAAAACCGGTGCGCCCACCGGCAGGTGCCGTTGAGCGCCGGCGTGGTGGAGGGGGATCGGATCCGGTGCGGCTATCACGGGTGGACCTACGACGGGTCTGGGAAATGCGTCGATGTCCCTTATTTAGGCAAGCGGGACGTGCTTCCCAACGGCGTGCGAAGCTACCCTTGCCGTGAGGCCTATGATTTCATCTTTGTTTTTCCCGGCGACCCGGCCAAAGCCGATGACAGCCGGTTTCCCTCGATTCCCTCCCGGGCGGATCCCCGCTACAAAACGCGGTACTTGGACCGGGAAGTCCGGTGCCACTACTCGTTCATGCACGAAAACCTGCTGGACATGAATCACCAGTTCTTGCACCGCCGGCTGATGGGAGGCATCCGGCCGACCTTCCTGGAGCTCAACGCCGGGGAGGATTGGGTTGAGGCGGCCTATACCTTCAAGCGGGAGAGCGGCCGGCAGTCCCTCGGTGAGAAATTCATGATCGGGAAGAGGTCGGGGATCAAGCGCCGGGAACATGACCTCATGACGATCCGGACCCAGTACCCGTACCAGACGCTGCAGTTCACCAGCGCCGAACAGGAGAAGCCGTCCTTGGATCTTTGGCTGGCCTACGTGCCGGTGGATCGTTTCCAGAAAGCCAACCACAGCATGGGGCTGATGATGATTCGCAGGCCGTCCACCCCGGGGCTCATCCACCTGTTTTGGCCGTTCATCGTGCTTTTCACGGAAGGGATTTTCGCCCAGGACCGCCGGATCGTGGAGCTGGAGCAAAAGGCCTACGACGATCAAGGGGGAGACTGGAATCAAGAAATATTTCCCGTGATCCGCGCCTTGCGGGAAATGCTGGTCCGGCAAGGCACCCCGCTTGTCCCCTGTTTAACGAGCGTGGAAAAGGAAGAAGCGGCGGTTGGTCACTGAGACGGATGATTTTTTAGCGGTTCTGAAGCGGACGTTTGGGTTTGATTCGTTCCGGCCGCTGCAGGAGGAGATCATCCGGGACACGCTGGCGGGGCGGGATGTGTTCGCGCTGCTGCCCACCGGCGGCGGAAAATCTCTGTGCTTCCAGCTGCCCGCGCTGCTGCGGCCGGGCCTCACCGTGGTGGTTTCGCCGCTGATCGCGCTGATGAAAGACCAGGTGGACGCGCTCGAGACCGCCGGGGTGCCGGCGACCTTCCTGAATTCCTCCCTCGACCCGGATGCGGCGCGCGCCCGGCGGCGCGGTCTCGAAAACGGCGAGTACCGGCTGCTTTATCTGGCGCCCGAACGGCTCATCCTCGACGGGACGCTTGCCGAGTTGAAGCGCTGGAACGTGAATTTGATCGCGGTGGATGAGGCGCATTGCATCAGCGAATGGGGGCATGATTTCCGGCCCGAGTATCGCCGGCTGGCCGAGTTGCGGGGGCATTTTCCGGAGACGCCGGTGATGGCGCTCACGGCGACCGCCACCGAGCGGGTGCGGGAGGATGTCGTGCGGGAGCTGCGGCTTCGCGACCCGGTCCGTTACGTTGCCAGTTTCAACCGGCCCAACCTCACTTACCGCGTTCTTGCCAAATGCAAGCCGATGGAGCAGACGCTGGCCTTCGCGCGCGCCCGGCAGGGGGAGGCGGGCATTGTTTACTGCCAAAGCCGCCGGACGGCCGAGAGCGTGGCTGAACGTCTGGCCGCCGCCGGTGTCAAGGCGCGGCCGTACCACGCAGGATTGATGCCTGAAGAGCGGTCGCGCAACCAGGAGCTTTTCCTGCGAGATGAGGTGCAGGTGATCTGTGCCACGGTGGCGTTCGGCATGGGGATCAACAAGCCGAACGTGCGCTACGTGATCCATTACGACTTGCCGAAGAACATTGAAGGTTATTACCAGGAAACCGGCCGGGCCGGACGGGACGGGTTGCCGGGCGAGTGCCTGCTTCTTTTCGGCCCCGGCGACGTCGTCAAATATTCGGTCTTCATCAACGAGAAGGGAGACGAGCGGGAACAGGAGCTCGCGCATGACCAGCTCAAGCAGGTGGTGCATTACGCGGAGTCCGCGAAATGCCGGCGCGTTGAGCTGCTGCGTTACTTCGGCGAGGAGTTCAGCCCGGCCGGGTGCGGCGCCTGCGACAACTGCCTGTCGCCGCGCGCGACCTTCGACGGCACGGTGGCCGCTCAGAAACTCCTTTCGGCTGTTTACCGGATTCGGGAGAAGAGTGGTTTCGGGGTGGGGCTGACCCACGTCGTAGAGGTGCTGTCCGGCGCGGACACCGACAAGGTGCGCCGGTGGGGCCACGCGGAGCTGACCGTGTACGGCGTCGGCAAGGAGCACAGCCGTTCGGAGTGGGCGGCGATCGGCCGGGAGCTGGTGCGGCTGGGGTTCTTGAGGCAGACGTCCGGGAAATTCAGCGTGCTGGAGCTCTCATCCGAAGGGCTCGCGGTGCTGCACGAGCGCCGTCCGGTGACGCTGACGAAGCCGGCTGCAGCGCCCGAACCGCGGCAGAAAAGCCGCAGCACCGGCGAGATCGCCTGCGACGAGGCGCTGTTCGACCGGCTGCGCCTGTTGCGCAAACGGCTGGCCGATGAACGCAACGTGCCGGCTTACATCGTCTTCTCCGACGTGTCGCTGCGCCAGATGGCCTCGAAGCTTCCCTCCACCGAACGGGAGTTCCTGTCGGTGAGCGGGGTGGGGGAGAAGAAGCTGAAGGAGTTCGGATCCGTTTTTCTCGCCGAGATCGCCGCGTATATCGTGGAAAAAAGGGGGAATTAAAAACGAGATCGCCACGGCCCCTTCGGGGCCTCGCGATGACGGTTGCACGTTTTTAGAGACTATGCCCGCCATTCTGCAGCTCAAAAACATCCACAAGGCGTTCGGCGCCCGCGTCATTTTTGACGAGGCCAGCGTCACGCTCAACAGCGAGCAGAAGGCCGGGTTCATCGGCCGCAATGGGGCGGGGAAGTCCACGCTGTGCAAGATCATCATCGGGCAGGAAAAGGCCGACTCCGGCCAGGTCGTCCAGAGCTCGGACCTGCGCTTAAGCTACCTGGAGCAGCACGATGCTTTCAAACCCACCGAGACCGTGCTGGCCTTCCTTGAGCGCTACACCGGGCAGGAGCAGTGGCGGGCGGCTAAGGTGGCCGCCCGGTTCCAGCTCAAGAACGAGCTGCTGGAGGCCCCGATCAAATCTCTTTCAGGCGGCTACCAAACCCGGGTCAAGCTCACGGCGATGCTGCTGGCGGACCCCAACTTCCTGATCCTGGATGAGCCCTCCAACTACCTTGACCTGAAGACCTTGATCCTGCTGGAGGAGTTCCTGGAGGATTTCGACGGGGGGTTTATCGTCGTCTCCCACGACCGGGAGTTCCTGAAGAAGACCTGCGACCATACGCTGGAGGCCGAGAATGGCCGGCTGGCCCTCTACCCCGGAACGATCGAGGAGTACCTGGCCTTTAAGGCGGAGCAAGAGGCGCTGGCGATCAGCACCAATATAACAATCGAGAAAAAACGGAAACAGCTCCAGACCTTCGTGGACCGGTTCAAGGCCACGGCCTCAAAAGCATCCCAGGCCCGCTCGAAGATGAAGCAGATCGAGAAGCTTCAGACCGTGGAGATCGCGGAGGCGCAGAGCACCGTCCATATCCGGATGCCGGAGATGCCGCGGCGCAACGGGGTTGCCTTCCGCTGCAAGGAGCTGGAGATCGGCTACCCGGAGAAGCGGGTGGCCCAGAAGATCCACGTGGAGGTGGATCACGGCGCCCACGTGGCGGTGCTGGGGGACAACGGGCAGGGGAAGACGACCTTCATGCGGACAATCGCGGGGGATTTGTCGGCCAGGGGAGGGACGTTCCAGTGGGCCATCAACTGCCCGGTCGGCTATTACGCCCAGCACGTGGTCTCGGCGCTGGACCGCAAGCGGGACGTCTTGACTCAACTGGAAGCTAACGCGGCGCCCGGGGTGAGCCGGCAGGAGACGCTGGCGATGGCCGGCTCCTTTCTGTTTAAGGGGAACGACGTCAAGAAATCGGTTTCAGTCTTGAGCGGCGGCGAGTGCGCGCGGCTCTGTCTGGCCGGCCTGCTGCTGGCGAAAAGCTCCGTGCTGCTGCTGGACGAGCCCACGAACCATTTGGACTTTGAGACGGTGGAGGCGCTGGGGGCGGCGCTGCGCAAATACCAGGGGACCCTCTTCTTCATCAGCCATGACCGGACTTTCGTGAACATGGTGGCGACGCAGATCCTGGAGGTGAAGAACGGCTCGGTGGTGCAGTACGCGGGGAGCTACGCCGACTACGTTTACCACATGGAGCTCCAGGTGCGGAAGGAGCTCGAGGTTACTTAGAGAAGGATTTGAGGAGCTTCTTCACGAGTTCCATCGGCAGGCCGACCACGTTGGAGTAGGAACCCACCACCTTTTTGATCACCGGATCTTTTTTCTCCTGGGCGGCGTAGCCGCCGGCTTTGTCCAGGTGCTTGGGGGCCAGGCGGGCGATGGTCTTCAGGTCCAGCGGCTTCATGGTGACGGTGCTGACCGCGTGGGACACCTTCTCCTTGGCCGTAGCGGCGTCCACGAGGGCGACGCCGGTGACCACCTTGTGGGTGGTCCCCTGCAGCATGCTCAACATCCGGATGCCTTCGGCCGGATCGGCCGGCTTGCCGAGGATCTCCCCCTTGAGGACCACGACGGTATCGGCTCCGAGCACGAGGCCGGTCCCCGCCTGCTTGGCCACCACGCGGGCTTTCGCGAGGGCCATCTTGCGGGTGTAGGTGACGGGGTCCATGAAGCCGGGCGGCGGCTCGAGCATACGGCTCGGGACGACGGTGAAGGGGATCTTCAATTGCTTGAGCAGATGAACGCGGCGTGGACTGGCAGAGGCCAGGATCAGAGGAACCGACATAGTTAAGAGTTAAAAGTTAAGAGGGAAGAGTTAGGGGGCACTACTTAACTCTTCACTCTTAACTCTTCATTTTTAACTGACTTTTTGGGTTGCGCCCGCTTCAACAGCTCTTGGTACCAGGCCAGGTAATTGCGCAGCCGTTTTTGGGCGATGATCTCTTTTTCCAGTGTGGGGCGGGCGGCGGCGAAATCCTTTTCCTCCGGCGGTTTGCGGCCTTTCAGGCGGACCACGGCCCAGCCGGTCCCGGTTTTGAAGGGGCCGGCCACCTCGCCGGCTTCAAGCTCGGTCATCTGGCTGAAGACCGCGCGGGAGCTCTCCAGCCCGCTCACCCTTTCCTCCCGCTTGAAATAGCCGGTGGAAGCCGTCTTTTTCAGCTGCTCCGGCCGGGCGCGGCAGGCGTCGGCCACTTCGCGGGCCTGATCGGCGTTGGGGAAGAGGGCGTACTCCACCTGGATCGCCCCCTCCCGCTCTTGGAACCTCTTGCGGATCTCCTCTTCGGCGGCGGCGGGGGAGCCGATCACCTGGCGGATCATCTTCTGGATCAGCAGGTTCTCGCGCGTCTCCTCCTCGAAGACGCGGGGGGTGGTGCCGAGCGTGTACTGCATCACGACCTGGTAGCCGCGCTCGTCAAACCGGCCGTCGCTGTTTCGGAAGAGGGGCATCTCCTGGAGTTCCTGGACCACTTCCCGGTCGCCGGCCCGGATCCCCTTGCGCCGGGCCTCCTGCACGAACAGCAGCCGTTCCCAGGCCTGGCCCTCCAGCTCCTCGAGAGAGACGTTCTGCCGGAAGCGGTCGCCGTGGGTGAGGATCGCCTGGTGGGTGACCGCCTGCAGTGATTTCAGGTAGTCGGTTTCGGAGACCGGCCGCCCGAACAGGGTGCCGGCCGACTCCCCCTGGACCGATTGGATGGTGACGGCGGAGGTGATCAGCCAGAGGATCATCCCCCCGACGACGGTCCCGGCGATCCAGTAGAGGTTCTTTCGGATCCAGTTCATGGCAGGACATTCTACACAAAGAGGGTGCCGGTGCCAAGCGGAAAGGGGAACCGTTGATTAATCAGCACGTAAATCATGTTTTTATGTGTTATAATTATTCGTGTGGCCCGCGGGGCGCCTCGTTGACTTGCCCTCCACCGGAAGTTATAATACCCCTTTCCTAAGGGAGGGTGATGATGAGACTTAAATTTGGGTTGCCCAAAGGCAGCTTGCAGGAATCCACGGTCCATCTGTTCCAGCAGGCCGGGTTCCAGCTGACGGTCACGGAGCGCTCCTATTTTCCGGCTATTGACGATGAGGAGATGGAGATCGTGCTGCTGCGGGCGCAGGAGATGTCCCGGTATGTCGAGGCGGGGGCCCTGGACGGCGGGATCACCGGGAACGACTGGATCCTGGAGAACGGCTCGGACGTCGTGAAGGTGGCGGACCTGCACTATTCGAAGCGCAGTATGGAGCCGGTGCGCTGGGTGCTGGCGGTGCCGGTGGATTCCAAGATCATGCGGCCCAAGGACCTGGAAGGCAAGCGCCTGGCGACCGAGCTGGTGGGGCTGACCAAATCTTACTTGAAGGGCCACAAGGTGAACGCGGCGGTTGAGTTCTCCTGGGGAGCGACCGAGGCGAAGGTGGGGACCGGGCTGGTGGATGCTATTGTGGAATTGACGGAGACCGGCTCCTCGCTGAAGGCGAATAAGCTGAGGATCGTGGACACCCTCTGCACCTCGACGACGCAGATGATCGCCAGCAAGGGTTCTTGGAAAGACCCCTGGAAGCGCAAGAAGCTGGAGTCGGTGGCGACGCTGCTCAAGGGGGCGATCGCGGCCCGCGGCAAGGTGGGGCTGAAGATGAACGTCTCGAAGAAGGGCTTGAAGGCGGTGCTGCAGATCCTGCCGGCCCTCAAGAGGCCGACCGTGTCGGAGCTGAGCACCCCCGGCTGGTTCGCGATCGAGACGGTGATGGACGAGAAGGTGATCCGCGGCCTGATCCCGGACCTGAAGAAGGCCGGGGCCGAGGGGCTGATCGAGTACTCGCTGAATAAGATCATCTATTAAAATCGGTACCAGGTACCCAAAGAGCAAATCGGTACCTGGTACCAAGAGGATGCGATGCCTAACCTGAGAAAGAAGCGCCGGAAGAAGATCGCGAAGCACAAGCGCAAGAAGCGGCTCCGGCGAGACCGGCACAAGAAGTGACGTGACCGGCCTCGGGCCGGTCACGTCATCTCGAGCCGCGAAGTGGCGAGAGATCTCGTTCTTAAAACGAGATTTCTCGGCCGTTGGCCTCGAAATGACTGAGTCTTAAAAAATGAACAGTTTGCTTGTCGTTCTGTTTTTACTCTTAGCATCGGCACTCCTCGCGGGCTGCCGGCAGTCGGAGCGGCTTGCCTGGACGGCCGATGCGCGGCAGGTTTCGCTGGCCGGGTGGAACGGGCCGCGCGCCGCCGCCACTGGGGAAGCCGGGCGGATGCAGGCGGGGCTGACCGAGTATCTCTCCGGCCTGCTCGCGGAGGGGCGGGGGGATGTGGAAGCCGCCCGGGCCCATTACGAGACGGCCCGCACCCGCGACCCCGAGAGCGCCCAGATCCCGCTGCGGCTGGGGATCCTGCACCTTCAGAACAATGAGATGGCTCCCGCCGCCAAGGCATTGGAGGAGGCCTCCCGCAAAGACCCGACCGATCCCCGGCCCCGGTTCGTGCTGGGGGTGATGTACATGGACCAAGGCCGTCTGCAGGAAGCCACCGACCAGTACGCCGAGGTGCTGAACCAGGACCCGAAGAACCTCGGGGCCTTGAGCCAGCTGGCGGACCTCTACGTTTTGCAGGAAAAGCTGCAGGAAGGATTATCCGTTTACGAGCAGCTGCTGCAGCAGCGGCCTGATTCCTCGGTCGCCCATTTCAACGTCGGCGTGCTGTACGCGAAGGGGCGGGACTGGGAAAGCGCGGTCCGGCACCTCTCCAAGGCGGTCGAGCTGGACGACAATTTCTTGGAGGCGCGGCTCGGGCTCGCGGTGGCGCTGGAGCTGGCGGGACGGTTGGAGGAGGCCAAGCAGCAGTTCCTCACGGCGGTGAGCCAGGAGCCGGTGAACACGCAGCTCATCCATTACCTGGCGCAGATCTCCTACCGGCTCGGGGATTTAGAGGAATCGGCCCGCTGGCTGACCCGGTACTTGAGCTTCAAACCCTTTGAGCCGGCGGCGCAGATGGAGCTTAGCTACGTGCGGATCGAGCAGGGGCGCTGGCAGGAAGCGGCCGACCTGCTGCAGCGGGTGATGAACCCGGAGGGTCTTCGCGAGGGGCAGTCGGAGCTTTGGACCGCGCTGGGGATGGCGTACCAGTCCGGCCGGAAGCACGACGCGGCCGAGGAGGCCTTCCGGCAGGGGATGCGGCTGGCGGAGGCGGAGGACCTGCGCCCGGCGCTGCAGTTGGCCGGGCTGTTCCAGCGGCAGGCCCGCTTCGGGGAGGCGGAACAGCTGCTGCAGGAGGCGTTCGGGCGGTACCCGGACAACCCGGCGCTGCTCAACAGCATCGGTTATCTCTACGCCGATTGGGGCGTCCACTTGGAGGAGGCGGTGGACCTGCTCCAGCGGGCGCTGCGGCAGGACCCGTCCAACGGGGCGTACCTCGATTCGCTCGGCTGGGCCTACTACAAGCTGGGCCACGCCGAGGAGGCGCTGAAGCTGCTGCAGCAGGCGGCTGAGAGGATGCCGGAGCAGGAGGTCTTCGAGCATTTGGGCCAGATCTATTTGAAATTGGGCAAGGAACAGGAAGCCCTGTCGGCTTGGAAGAAGGGTTTGGATCTCGAAGCGAAGGACCCCGAACTGACCGACCGGTTGGAATCTCACATTCGGACGCTCTCCGGAAAACAAGGAAAGGGGCGGTAACCCAATGCGTTGGTGGAGAAAGTTCACAACCTGGTGCCGGGATCATTGGCTGGGGCTGGTGATCTTCTGGTTCGTCCTGATCTGCTCCGTGCTGACCTGGTACGGGATGTCCAAGCTGGAATCCTTCTACCGGAACATGCAGCTGGCCACGATGCCGATGTGGATCCTGGTCTGGGTCGCCATCGGCGTGCTGAATGCCTTGATCTACGTTTACATCATGTTCGGCTACTTCTCCAAGATGGACAGCAACAAGAAGGTGAAGGGAGAGCAGGTGCGCGTCCGCTTCGATGAGGTGATCGGCATCGAAGAAGCCAAGGAAGAGGCGCAGGAGGTGGTCGCGCTGCTGAAGGACCACGCCAAGCTCAAGAAAGTCGGCGGAAAAATCCTGCGCGGGATCCTGATGGAAGGGCCCCCCGGCTGCGGCAAGACCTACCTTGCCAAGGCGATCGCCACCGAAGCGGGGATCCCGTTCATGTCGATGGCGGCCAGCGATTTTGTTCAGGTTTTTGTCGGCGTGGGGGCGAGCCGCGTGCGGAAGGTGTTCAAGGACGCCCGGCGCCAGGCCTTCGCCAGCGGGGCCTGCATCATCTTCATTGACGAGCTCGACGCGATCGGCCGGTCCCGCACCTTCAGCCAGATGGGCGGGCAGGAGACCGATCAGACGCTCAACGCGCTGCTGGTGGAGATGGACGGCTTGCAGGGCAAGCAGGAAAACATCGTGGTGATCGGCGCGACGAACGCCGGCGAGGGGGTTTTGGACGCCGCCCTCTTGCGGCCCGGACGGTTTGACCGGAAGATCTACGTGGACCGGCCCAATCTGGAGGGGCGGGAAAAGGTCTTCAAGTTCTACTTGAGCAAGGTGCAGGCCGAACCGTCCGTCGACGTGGGGCGGCTGGCCCGGATTTCGGTCGGCAAGACACCGGCGGAGATCGAGAACATCGTGAAGGAAGCGGCCTTGATCGCCACCCGGGAGAAGCGGGAGGCGGTGTCCTACCGGGATATCTCGGCGGCGATCGAGCGGGTGGAGCTGGGGGTCAAGCACCGCAAGAGCATGACCGAGCAAGAGCGGCGCCGGGTGGCGTACCACGAGGCCGGCCACCTGATCACGCTGCAGGTCTTCCACCCGACGGACGATGTCTTCAAGGCCTCCATCATCGCCCGCCGGGGGACGCTGGGGGTGGTCTACCACAACCCGCGGGAGGAGTTCCACACGCAGGGCAAGGAGAAGCTGCTGGCCGACATCAAGGTCTCGCTGGCCGGCTACGTGTCGGAGAAGCTCGTGTTCGGAGAGACTTCGACCGGGGTGTCCGGAGATTTCCAGCACGCGATGGCGGTGGCTCACCAGATGGTCTGGAGTTTGGGGATGGGCTCCAAATACCTGGGGGATTGGATGGTGGGGATGGGCCGGCAGGGCCCGTTCTCGAACGGGGGGAACCCGATGCTTTCTGAGTCGGTCAAGGCGGAGCTCAACGCCGAGACCAACGCGATCTTCCGCACCTGCGCCGAAGAGGTGGAGAAGATGCTGACCAAGGAGCGGGTGATCCTGGACCGCTTTGCCAACGAGCTGCTCAAAAAAGAAGAGCTGGAGTACGATGAAATCGAGGCGATCTTCTCTGAGTATGGGAAGGCACGCGCGCAGAAGTAAGCTCGTAGCCCTCTGCCTCGCGGCGGGGTTTTCCCTGACCTCGTGCGGGGGGTCCAGCTACCCTAAGGCCAAGGTGGCGGAGCGGCTGGTCGCGGTCTGCAAGAGCGAATACAACCTGGACGTCAAGGCCCAGGTGGCCGGCACGACGCTGGGCGCGCAGGTGGAGATCCCGGGCCTGATGGACGAGCTGCGCAAGTTCGCCCCCTCCACGATGCCGGAGCTTCCGCCGGTGCTGGTCGAAGGGAAATACACCCCGCAGGCGCTCGACTTCCGGATGTTCTCCCGCGGCACATTCGCCAAGGTGGAGAAGAAGCCCGCCGGCGATGAGGGCCCGCGGGAGCCCTCCGAGCCGCTGAAGAAGCTGCAGCAGGTCTCCACGGCCCTCATGCGGGCCTGCCTCTCCACCGACGCCCCTCTGGAATTCTACAAGCTGGTCGCGCGGGACCCCGGACCCGACCACCTGGATATCCTCCTCTCGGGCCACATCCTGGATTCGAAGCGGGCTCACATGTACGCGATCTCCATCAGCGAGCTGCAGAGCCGGAACGAGTTTTCTCTGAGGCATCAGCCGGAGGAGGTGGCGCGCGCCGCGGTGGCCGGGTTCGTGGCGGACTTAAGCCGGCGGCCGCTGCCCCAGCTGCTCAGCCGCTACACGGCCCCCTCTAAACGGTTCGGCGACCTGCTGCCGACGGTGCTGGCGGTGGCCGCGGACCTGAAGGGGGTCAAGGAGGAGAACCTCAAGCCGGAGGAATGGCCGGCGCGACAGGTGGGAAAAGAGACCGTGCTGGTTTATCTGCCGCTGAAGCCGATGGGCGGGAAGGGAGCCCACTTATTTTCGGTGCAACTGCAGGAGGAGCAGGGGACGCTGCTGGCCATTGAGAAGCTGGAGGACGGCTCCCTTCCGGCGCAGCACCGCTCCCTGGGCCCGCCGAAGGATTGGTCCAACGCGTTCTACCTGGAGGCGATCTCGCTGCCGGAATTCGTGACCGAGCAGATCGCGAAAAGGGTCATGAGCGAGTTCAAATCCACCGAGGAACCGGCGGCTCCGCCGGGAAATAAGCCGGCCGTGAAGCCCGCCCCCAAAGGAGAGCCGGCCGCTCAGCCGGCCACGATCCAGGATGTCACGATCTCCCTGATGGGGGCCGCCGCTTACGTCACCCAGAACTACAATTTTAAAGGTTTCAACGAGGTCAGCGTCGTGGACGCCCTGAAGGGCACCCACTGGGTGGTCCCCGCCGCGGAGCTTCCCCTGTACCGGAGAAGGAACCCTCCGGAGCTTAAACCCATCCCCTGAAAGCCCACGCGAAGGTCAATCTCCACCTCTGTGTTCTCGGGAAACGCCCCGACGGCTACCATGATCTGCTCACCCTGTTCGAGCGGGTGGATCTGGCCGATGAAGTTCTCGTGGAGCGGGCCGGACCGGCCGGCGGGCTGGAGTTCAGCTGCGACGCCCCCGGCGTTCCCTCCGACGCGACCAACCTGGCGGTGCGGGCGGCGTTGCACTATAGGGAAGCCGGTGGCTGGAACGAGGGCTTAAGGATCCGGCTGGAGAAAAGAATCCCGGCCGGCGGCGGTCTGGGCGGCGGCTCCTCCGACGCGGCGGCCGTGCTGCGGGAGATGCAGCGGTTGAGCGGAAACGCCCTCTCCCCGGAGCGGCTGATGGAGTGCGCGCGCGGGCTGGGGGCCGACGTCGCTTTTTTCGCGGCAGATCTCCCCTGGGCGCTGGGGCGGGAACGGGGGGATAAGATCGAGCCGGTGCTTTTACCGGCTCAGATGTGGCATTTGCTGGTGACGCCGGATTTCCCGATCCCGACGAAGGAGGTCTACGGCGCCTTCCGTCCGGCGGCTGAATCGCCGGACGTCCAACCGCTGCTTCAGGCCTTGAGGAACGGGGATGTTTCTTCCGCGCGGGAGCTTCTCTATAATGCTTTAGAGCCGGCCGTGGAAAAGCTCTATCCGCGGATCTGCCGGGTCAAATCGGAGATGGAAGCGGCCGGGTTGAGAAAGCCGATGGTCTCCGGTTCCGGCTCCACGGTCTTTGCCCTGTGCGAATCGCGGGAGGAGGCGGAGACCGCGGCGGAGAAGGTGAAGCGGCGGCAGCCCTCTTGGCGGGTCCACGCCGCGCGAACAATTTGATGCCCCGTGGTGTAATGGTAGCACAGCAGATTTTGGATCTGTATGTCTAGGTTCGAATCCTAGCGGGGCAATTTGGCCGCGAGCGGATCCATAAGCTGTTCAGCGGGCCCAGCGGGGTCTACATCTGCGACCTCTGCGTGAAGCTCTGCGGCCAGATCCTCACCAAAGAGGAAGATCTGGCCCGCGGCCCGAAGAAGACGCCGACGATCAAGGAGCTGCCCAAGCCGGCCGAGGTCAAGCGGCAGCTGGACCAGTACGTGATTGGGCAGGAACGGGCGAAGCGGCAGCTCTCGGTGGCGGTCTACAACCACTACAAGCGGGTCTGGGCGACCCCGGCCGATGACGGCGTGGATCTGGAGAAGTCCAACATCCTGCTGCTGGGGCCCACCGGCTGCGGAAAAACATTGATGGCCCGGACCCTTGCGAAGATCCTGGACGTGCCGTTCGCCCTCTGCGACGCCACACCGCTGACCGAGGCCGGCTACGTGGGGGAGGACGTGGAGAACGTGCTGCTGCGGCTGCTGCAGAACTGCAGCTTCGACGTGAAGCGGGCGCAGATGGGCATCATCTACATTGACGAGATCGACAAGATCGGAAAGACGCAGGAGAATGTCTCGATCACGCGGGACGTTTCCGGCGAAGGGGTGCAGCAGGCGCTGCTGAAGATCGTGGAAGGGACGGTGGCCAATGTGCCGCCGCAGGGCGGGCGCAAGCATCCGCAGGCCGAGTACATCCAGCTGGACACCACGAACATCCTGTTCATCTGCGGCGGGACTTTCTCGGGGCTGGATAAGATCATCAGCCGGCGGCTCGGGAAGAAGGTGATCGGCTTCCAGGACCCGGCGGCCCCGCTGAACCATTCGCTGGATCTGGGCGGGCTGCTCGCCAAGACGCAGCCGGAGGACCTGATCCGCTACGGGATGATCCCGGAGTTCGTCGGGCGCTTCCCGGTGATCACCCCCTGCAGCCCGCTGACCAGGGACGAGCTGGTGGAGGTGATGCTCAAGCCCCGGAACGCGATCGTGCGGCAGTACGCGAAGTTCTTCGACATGGAGAACGTGAAGCTGACGGTGGAGGAGGAGGCGCTGCAGTTGATTGCCGACGCGGCGCTGATGAAAGAGACCGGGGCCCGGGCGATCCGCGGCATCCTGGAGGAGATCATGCTGGAGGTGATGTTCGACCTCCCGACGCAGAAGGACGTGATGGAGTGCATCATCACGCCGGAGTGCGTCACGGAGAAAGCGCCGCCGGTGCTGGTCTACCGCGACGGCAAGAGGCAGGTCGCCTAAACAAACATGGCTTCCCGGCGCGATTTAGCGGCCATCATCCTGGCCGCGGGGGACGGCACGCGGATGCTGTCCTTGATCCCGAAGGTCATCCACTCCCTCTACGGCAAACCGCTGATCGGGCACGTGCTGGACGCCGTGCGGGCCGCCGGCATCCGGCGGATCGTGGTGGTGGTGGGCTACCGCTCGGACATGGTGCGCAGCCATTTGGGGCCCGGCGTCGAGACGGTGGTGCAGCGCAGTTTGAAAGGGACCGGGCACGCGGTGGCGCAGGCGCTGCCGAAGCTCAAGAATTTCCACGGCGACCTGGTGGTGCTCTACGGCGACACGCCGCTCTTGACCGCGCAGACGGTGCGCGGGCTGATTGACGCCCGCCGGAAGGAGAAGGCCCCCTGCGCGCTGCTGACGGCGCAGCTCAAGGAACCGACCGGCTATGGGCGGATTGTGCGGGACCAGACCGGACGGATCGTGCGGATCGTGGAGGAGCAGGACGCTTCCCAGGCGGAGCGGGCGATTGAGGAGATCAACGTCGGCGCTTACTGCTTCCAGGCGAAGGCGCTGAAGACGGCCCTCAAGAGCGTGAAGCCGGCCCCCAACGGCGAGTTCTACCTGACCGACACGGTCGGCTATTTAGTGAAGTCCGGCGCCCCGATCGCCTCGGCGCCGACCCGCAGCGTGGGGGAGTTTTTGGGGATCAACACGCGGGCGGACCTGGCGCGCGTGCAGACGATCATGAGGTCGCGCATCCTGGAGCGGTTCATGCTGCGCGGCGTCACGATCGTGGACCCGTACACGACCTACGTGGACGGGTCGGCCAAGATCGGGCAGGACACGGTGATCTACCCGCACACGGTGATCGAGAAGGATGTGCGGATCGGGCGCCGCTGCCAGCTGGGACCCTTCTGCCGGATCGGCGAGGAGACGCGGTTGGGGGACGGCGTCACGGTGGGCAACTTTGTGGAGATGACCGGCTGCACCGTCGGGGCGGGCGCGAAGATCGGCGGAGGGGCCCGCTTCCTGGGGCCTGTCTCAGTGCGGCCGGGGAGCGTTGTCGAGGCGGGAGCCACTTTGGGAGGGAACGGGAGCCATGCGCGCGGCTGATGAACCGATCGTCCTGACGGGGAATTCCAACCCGGAGTTTGCCGCGCGGGTGGCGGCCTCCCTCGGGGTCCGCGTGTCGGACGCGCTGGTGGGGCGGTTCAGCGAAGGGGAGATCCGGGTCAAGATCAACGAGAACGTGCGGGGGCGGGACGTCTTTATCATCCAGCCGACCTGCCCGCCGGTGAACGACCACCTGATGGAGCTGCTGATCCTGCTGGATGCCACGCGCCGCGCCTCCGCCCGCAGGATCACGGCGGTGCTGCCCTACTTCGGCTACGCGCGCCAGGACCGGAAGGACCAGCCGCGCGTGCCGATCACGGCGAAGCTGGTGGCGAACCTGATCACGGTGGCCGGTGCCGACCGGGTGCTCACGATGGACCTGCACGCGGGGCAGATCCAGGGTTTCTTCGACATCCCGCTGGACCACCTGTTCGCGATCAACACCTTTGTGGAGTACTTCACGAAGCAGCGGCCGCTCGAGGACCTGGTGGTGGTCTCGCCGGACGTCGGAGGCATCAAGATGGCCCGCGCGTACGCGAAGCGGCTGCGGGCGGGATTGGCCATGGTGGACAAGCGCCGGATCAACCACATCGACACGGAAGTGATGGACATCATGGGGGAGGTGAAGGGAAAGAACGCGCTGATCGTGGACGATCTGGTCTCCACGGCCGGCTCGCTGGTGGAGGCGGCGCGCGTGCTGAAGGAGGGGGGCGCGCGGGAGGTCTACGCGGCGATCACCCACCCGGTGCTGTCGGGGCCGGCGCGGGAGCGGCTGGCGGGGTCGCCGCTCAAGGAGCTGGTGGTGACCGACTCGATCCCGATCCCGGCCGACCGGAGCCACCCCAAGGTGAAGGTCCTTTCGGTGACGCCGGTGTTCGCGGACGCCATCCGCTGCATCCACGAGGAAACTTCCATCAGCGTGTTGTTCCATGAGCAGTGGGATGAGGAAACCAAACAGGAATCGCCCGGGAAGAGGCGACTGACGAAGGCGAGGAAATAGATAAAATGAAGCAGCAAAAGGTGGAGCGGGTTCAATTGGAAGCGGCGGTCAGGACCGCCCTTGGAAAAGGGAAGACCGGGCGGCTGCGCTTGGAGGGACGGGTGCCGGCCGTCGTGTATAAGGAAGGGGGGGCGGCGGTCGCGGTCGAGGTGCCGGTGCGTGAGCTCTCCCGCATCCTGCATACCAAGGCCGGTGAGAACGCCCTGATCTCGCTCCAGTTCGGCGCCGGCTCGAAGGAGGGCCTGAAGGGCCACCCGACGCTGGCCAACGGCGAAAACGTCGTGCTGATTAAAGAGCTGCAGCACCACCCGGTCACGCACCAGATCCTGCATGTGGATTTCCACCAGATCTCGCTGACCCGGAAGATCACCGTGTCGGTCCCGCTCTCCTTCAAGGGAGAGGCGGCGGGCGTCCGGTTGAGCGGCGGCGTGCTGGAGCACCTGCGCTGGGAGCTGGAGGTGGAGTGTCTTCCCACCGAGATCCCGGCGGAGATCGCCGTGGAGATCGAAAACCTGGAGCTGGGTAAGACGCTGCACGTGAAGGATGTGCCGCTGCCGGAGGGCGTGCGGGCGGTGACCGACGCCGATCAGCCGGTGGTGGCCTGCGTCGAGCCGCAGCAGGAAGTGGCGGCACCCGCGGGCGAGGAAGCGGCCGTCGCGACGGAGCCGGAAGTCATCAAGCAGAAGAAACCGGAGGAAGGCGAGGAGGCCGCGGCGGAAGGGAAGAAGGGCAAGGCAGAGGCCAAGCCCGAAGCGAAGGCCGAGGCCAAGAAGGGATAGTGCCGGTTTGCCCTTCGGCAAGCTCAGGGCGAACGGAATGAAACTTATTGTTGGATTGGGGAATCCCGGCGCGAAGTATGCCGGGACCCGGCACAATGTCGGGTTTATGGCCGCGGAACGGATCGTGCGGCGGTGGAAGATCCCGCTCCGGAAGAAAGGATGCGACGCGGTTTTTGGGGAAGGGGAATTCTCCGGCGCCCCCGTCGGGGTGGCGCTGCCCCAGACCTTCATGAATGCCAGCGGGCGGTCGGTCCAATGCCTGCTGGAGCGGTGGCGGCTGAACCCCAAGGCGGTGCTGGTGCTGTGCGACGATGTGGCGCTGCCGCTGGGGATGATCCGGCTCAAGGGGCGGGGATCGGCCGGAGGGCACTTGGGGCTGGCCTCGATCCTGGAGGAGTTGGGCACCGCGGAGTTCGCCCGGCTGCGGATCGGCGTCCGGCCGGCGGACGGGTTGGAGAAGGACCTCACCCCGTTCGTGCTGGGCAAGTTCGAGCCCCCGGAAGGGAAGCTCTTGGAACAGGCGCTGGCCTCGGTGGTTGAGGCCGGCGAGTTGTGGCTGAGCCGCGGCCTGAACGCGGCGATGAACCGGTTTAACCAGAAGATCAAAGAGGGGGAATGATGGCTTTATCCAAAGAGTACGAGGCGATTCTGATCGCGGACCCGGAACTGAACGAAGAGGGGATCAGCCAGTTGAAGACCCACTTCGCGGACCTGGTCACCCGCCACGGCGGGAAGGTCCAGGACACGCAGCTCCTGGGGAAGCGGAAGCTCAGCTACCGCATCGGGAAGTTCAGCGAAGGCAACTACCTGCAGGTGAAGCTGCAGATCCCGCCCGCCTCGGTGGAGCCGCTCAAAAGGGTCACCCAGTTGATCGAGCCGGTGATCCGGCTGATGGTGGTGATCCAGGCCGCCCTTCCGGCCGGCCCGCAGCCGGCGGCCGCGGGACAGGGGGAGGCGTAAACGATATGGCGAACCTGAACAAGGTGTTCCTGATGGGGAACCTCACGCGCGATCCCGAATTGCGCTACATCCCCAGCGGCACGGCGGTTGCCACCTTCACGGTGGCCTCCAACCGGGTCTACACCTCCGCCGCCGGGGAAAAGAAAGAGGAGGCCTGCTTTGTGCGCGTGGTGTCGTGGGCGCGCCAGGCGGAGCTGGCGGCCGAGTACCTGACCAAGGGCTCACCGATCTTTGTGGAAGGCCGCTTGCAGAGCCGGAGCTGGGAGACCCCCGACGGCCAGAAGCGCTCCACGATCGAAGTGGTCGCGCAGAACATCCAGTTCTTGGGACGCGGCAAGGGGGCGGGAGCCGGTCCTTCGACAAGCTCAGGACGATCGGGGGCGGAGACGGGCGCGCAGCCCTCGGCGCCGGAAGAGTCCCTGGGCGGACAGGAAGCGGCTGAAGCTCCCACGGAGACCGAAGAACAAACCGGAGAGGTGCCGTTCTGATGCCACCGATGAAAGAGATGAAGGGCGGACGCAAGAAACTCAAAGGGCCCCGCAAGGGGGGGTTGGAGAAGAAGCGGTTCGTGCGCAAGAAGTCCTGCAAGTTCTGCGCGGAGAAGGTGGAGGGGATGGATTTCCGGGACACCGCCCGGCTGTCCAAGTCCACCTCGGAGCGGGGGAAGATCCTCCCGCGCCGGATCTCCGGCAACTGCGCCAAGCACCAGCGCCAGCTCTCAAGGGCCGTCAAGCGGGCCCGCTCGATCGCGCTGATGCCGTTTGTGACCGCGGAGTAATTCGGGCCATGGAAGTCATCCTGACCCAGGAGGTCCGCCCATTGGGCAAGGCCGGACAGAAGGTCTCGGTTAAGGATGGGTACGCCCGCAATTTCCTGATGCCGCGCGGGCTGGCGGTGCCGGCGGGCGCGGGGGCCGACTCGGCCGCGCGGGCCCGCCTGAACGCGAACCTGCGCTCGGCCGATCTGGCGAAGGAAAAGGCGGAGGGGCTGGCCGCCAAGCTGGCGGAGGTTGTCTGCCGGTTCCCGATGGCCGCCGGAGAGCAAGGGAAGCTGCACGGCGCGGTGACCGCCTCGGACATCGCGCGGGAGCTCGAAGCCCAAGGGATCGAATTGGAGAAGCACCAGATCCATCTGGAGGGGCCGCTGGCCCAGCTGGGGGAGTACCCGGTGCCGGTCCGGATCCACCCGCAGGTAAAAGCCGTCGTGAAGGTCCTCCTCTTAAAGGCCTAGAATGCCCACCACCGTAGAGCGTCTGGTCGAACGGGTCCCGCCGCACAATCTCGACACCGAGATGGCGGTCTTGGGCTCCATGCTGATGGACGATCAGGCGGTGCCGGTGGCGCTCGAGATGCTGCAGGCCGGCTCCTTCTACCGCGATGCCCACCGCAAGATCTTCGAAGCGATCACCGGCTTGTTCAACGCCCAGAAACCGGTGGACCTTGTCACGCTGACCGAGGAGCTGAAGGCCGCCGGCAAATTGGAAGAGGTGGGCGGCGCCCATTACTTGGCCTCGCTGACCGCCGTGGTCCCGACCGCCGCCAACGTGCAGCATTACGCCAAGATCGTCCGGGAGAAGGCGATGCTGCGCTCGCTGATCGCCGCGGCGACCCAGATCGTGGGGCGGTGCTACGAGGACCAGGACGACGCCGACGCGCTGCTGGACCGGGCCGAGCAGCTGTTGTTTGAGATCGCCAACCGCTCGCTGGGCGCCCAGGCGGAGCCGCTGAAGGGGATGCTCTCCCGCACGATGGAGACCATCGAGCGGCTGTACCAGCGCAAGGAGATGGTGACGGGGTTGGCCACCGGCATGCACGACCTGGACGTGATGACGGCCGGGCTGCAGCCGGCGGATCTCATCATCGTGGCGGGCCGGCCCTCGATGGGGAAGTCGGCGCTGGCCACCTGCATCGCCGAGCATGTGGGGGTGGTGGAGCGCGTGCCGACGGCGATCTTCTCGCTGGAGATGTCCAAGGACCAGCTGGCCCACCGGATGCTCTGCGCGCTCGCCCGCGTGAACGTGCACAACGCCCGGACCGGATTCCTCGCGCAGGCGGACTGGAAAGAGCTGCCGAAAGCGGCGAGCAAGCTGGACCAGGCGGCCCCGATCCTGATTGACGACACGCCGGGTCTCTCGGCCCTCGAGCTCAGAGCCAAGGCCCGCCGGCTCAAGAACCAGCACCGGATCGGGCTGGTCATCGTGGATTACCTTCAAATGATGCGCGGCTCCTTCCGCGTGGAGAACCGCCAGCAGGAGATCTCCGAGATCTCCCGGTCCCTCAAGGCGTTGGCCAAGGAGCTCCACGTCCCGGTGATCGCCGTCAGCCAGCTCTCCCGCGGCCCCGAGCAGCGGGAAGACCGGCGGCCTCAGCTGTCGGATTTGCGCGAATCAGGTGCAATTGAACAGGACGCCGATGTCGTGATGCTGCTCTTCCGGGAGGAGATCTACCACCCCACGGAGGATAACCGCGGCAAGGCGGAGCTGATCGTCGCCAAGCAGCGCAACGGCCCGGTCGGGTCGGTCCAGCTGGCCTTCCTGAAAGAGTTCACCCGCTTCGAGAACCTCTCCCCCCGCGCGGTCTGACGCGGCCGACCGCGATTCAGTAAGTACAAGTACAATTCTAGATAAAATATTCCGGAAACCTTGATATCCTCCTTGGCGGCAGGTACACTTTGTGCATAGCCCAATAACCCGATGAAAAATCTCTTTTTGCCAAGATTCCTGAGTCTTTGGCTAATCCTTTGCCTTGTCCTGCCCAACCCTGCCTTCGCGCTGCGGGAAATTCAAACCCGAAATTCCGGGGTGGAGGAAGAAGAGTTGGCCGGTGCTCTTCGGTCCGCCGCCGGGGCGGAGGAAGAGAAGCTTCAGGTCCTTCGATATCTGTTGGATAAGAATCTCTCCGGGATTTCTTCAGGGATCCCGAACAGCGATCTTTCGAATCTCCTGAAAACAGCTCCTAATCCCAATAGCGTTCAGAAAACCCTTCGACATTTAAGGCTTTCTTGGGATGAAAACCAAAAGATCGCTGACCTTCTGAAGTTTTTCTTGAACAGGGATGTTCGTCTGGACCGGGATGAATACTTCCCCGTTAATCAGCGGGAGTTTGCTGTTGCGGCCGAGAGGGATCCGTATCCAATTCTTAAAACGGTGGGTCTATGGACATGCATGGCTTGCGCGATTTACGATTCCAGCTCTCGGGTTGGCCTGCTGGCTCATTTCGATGACGGCGTTTCTTACGACAACATCTCTTATGAAAGGATGTTGGCGGCGCTGGAGCGTCGGGGGGTGACCGATTTGAACGGTGTTAGGGTCAAGATTATCGGATTCGATGATGTTTCCGGGCATCGCATCTTGAAAGGATCCTCGGTTTTGGCAAAAAGAATTGCGAGCGAGCTTCAAAGGGCCATCTCTCAGAGGAGGGGTATGCCGTTTCCTTCGGAACAGATTGAAATAGATCTGAAAAAGACCGTTGAGATGAGGGTGTTCAGGGATCCGCTCACCGGCCAATTGCAGCAGGTTCCGATCCCACGGAATGTCGCTCTGGATATTCGAACAGGGGAAATCTTCGCGTTGCCCTCTCCGCCCGTTCCGGGTCCGATGCTCCATGTTGCCCATCAGCGTTTCTTGGTTATGTGGCCGTCGCTGGGTCAAAATTCTCCTCTCGTTGAAATTGTGGACAACAGAATTCGTCCCGCCGCCGGGGCGGAGGAGGTGGCTCTTCCTATGGATTACCTCTGGGTGTTCAGAGAGCGGGAAGCGGAGAAGAGGGTGTGGGTCCGTTATTTGGGGATGAAAGGGCTGTCTCGGGAATGGGCTGAATTCAGGATTAATCTTCCCGACGACCGTGTTGTGGAAGTCGGAAAGGTTCGTTTCGCGAGAAATAAAGAGGGGTTCGTCCAGGTCCGGCTCAGCCTTGCTGAGCCGGAATCTCAGAGCGCCGTGGTGCAGTCTTCAACAGGCGAGGTCTTGTACGCGTTCCGGCCGGTCCAGGGCCGCACGAGCGACCAGAAGGCGATTTTGGGGTTGGAGGATTCCGGCGGCCGGTTGAAGAGCCAGGAGGTGGTTCCGGAATTTCAATTCCATGTGGAGTTTGCCCGGGATCCCCACGAGGTGAAGAGCCGTCTGGGAGGCGCTTTTAGAGGGGGAGAGGGCCGGCTGAATGAGCTTTTGCGGTTTCTCCAGTCTCCTGTTTGGAGAGAAACGGACTCTTCCAAGAAGGTCGCTGTCTTAGAGCTGGCGAAGAAATGGCTCAGGGAGGGCGTCCCGGAATGGCTCCGTCAGCGGGCACGGAAGGTGATTTCAGGTCTGATCGGTATACGGCGGGAGGATTTCTCGGTGCGAAGCGAGGCCGCCCTGATTTCGGCGCAGGTCAGCCGAAGTTCCGCCGAACGTGAAGAAACCATCCGGTGGATCAGGCGTTTCGTGGTTTCTTCCCGCTCCCTGGAGCCGCAGGATGTCCGAAGACTCGTGGCCGCTGCGGCCGTTTTGTATTCATCTCCCGGAGCGATCGGTCTGCTCAGGGAACTACAGCCGTTGCGTCCGCTTGAAGAACGGATCCAGTTGAAGGAGCGAGGTTCCACGGAGGCGGGCGGCCGGCGTCTGCGGATCGAATGGAAAGGCGAGGACCGGGTGCTGGACAGCCGGGAGGAACCCAGTCTGCTCGAAAGCGGCGATAAGAAGGCCTTCTCCAGCGCGTTGGAGACTTCTCCCGATATTTTGGAAGAGATTGTCCGGTTCCCGGAGATCTGGTGGGAGTTCTTTCAGCGTTTGGGCCACGATGGACTGCGCCGGATCGCGGAGGAAACCCCCGGCCCCTTTGTGCAGAAAGCGCGATTCCAGGTGGAACTGGGCAAGCCGGTCCTGTTAGGGGTGGGTCTCGGAGGCGCCCGGGTCCATATAGATCCGGTTTGGGAGAGTCCCCAGATGTTGGCTGCCGGCGGCGGCACCTACGGCGGACTGGTTCTTTATCTGAGGGACACCGCTTACCGCGCGATCATCCTTACAGAGGAGCGCGCGCGCAGCTTGGCGCGTTCCCGGAGGCTCCGGCGGTGGCTGAGGCAAAAACTCCTCACTGCGCAGGAAGTGAAAGAGGAGGGTCGCCAACTTACGGGCGGAATCGCTCTCCCGAGCACAGATCTTCCGATGGAGATTTTCATCCTGCCGAAGAAAGAGGTTCATGATCGCCTTCCCCTGATTGAGGAGTCGGGCTCGTCTGTGGAAGATCTCAAGCGTTGGGGGGCCTCCATTCTTCTGGAACGGCTGGATCAGCATGTCCTGACGTTCACCGTAGAGATGAACGACCCCACCGCTCGGATCCGTCTCAACGGCAGTCCCCTTCGTAACGACCCGGTTCGCCCGCTTGAAAGGGGGGACCGGATCCGCATTTACTCGCCCACCGCTGCCGGGGCGGAGGAGGTGATGCCCGGAGAAAATCATCCTGCCCATGACGATAAAGAAGTTCTCAAGGGGGTGGTCCAGGATTTCGCGGACCATTTCAATCCGTTCGGTCCTCTGGGCGAAGAGGTCAAGCTGGAGCTCTGGAAATTTCTTTTTGAGGGAACGATAGACATGGCTTCCGGCACGCGCCGGATGTCTGAATTCAACACCCCTTCCGGAGTGTTCGGAGAAGAAAGGGCCCACGATCTGCTCACTCAAGCGTGGATCGCGGCGGTTGGAGGCGGTCTCACATCCGCCTCAACTTGGGAGTTGGCCCATTATTATGACCTGACGAAGGGAGAGGATGCCATTCTCCACTCGCTTACCATTCGATTCATTCAAGAAAAGTCGCCGCATCTGACGCTGGAACCTGCTCAGATAGCGCGGCTTTATGAGCGCTTCCGGGCATTGAAAAAGATCGGGGAATTGCGGCAAGTTGAAATCCGGTTCATTTCCGCCCTGCATGACATTCAGGAATTGGCAGAAGAGGAGAATTGGAAAGCTCTGTGGGAAAAGATGCAGCGGACCGATTTATCGAACCTATTCGCGATCCTAGCCGTTTTTTCCGCGCCCAACGGTCCCAAATTGCAACCGGATGAATATCGGAACTTTGTCCGCCTGCTGCGGTTGAATATTTTCTCGGTGAGGGCGGTCTCCGGCGAGAACGGGAGGGATCTTCTCCAGGTAATCCTGAAGCAGGAATGGCCGAGGGTTCAGGAAAGCTTGGCAATCAAAGAGGCGGATCTGCCCGGCTCGGACAGTCCCCTTTTACAACAATGGGGTGCAGAGCTGGAGCCGTTGCTGCAGCCGCTTCCCGCCGACGCGATCGCTGTCCTGCAGCAGGGAGGGGCAGGCAGCGGGACCTCTGAGCAGCAAGCGATTATTGAGAATTTAGCGGCGGTTGGCGCGAAGGCGCTCCTTCTCTTGGAAAAAGAATACGAATCCCCACAGGAGCTGTTTGAGCTGCTTCCGGAATTTCACGCGGTTACCCTAGTAAAATCCCCGGCGGATTTTTTGCGGCAGGAGATCCGGACAAATTTGTTCCTGATGCGCAAAGCTAACCCGACGCATCCGATCTGGGCGGAGGAATTTCTGGCGGAACATCTCCAGTCAGCCGGCGCGGAGGAGGTGTCGCTGCAGGCAGGGAGGGGAATCATGATGGGACGCGCGGTTGAGTTCCTGAATCAACCGGCGATTCGGGAGATCCTGCCGGTGCTGGGCGATCCGGGGACGGTGACGAGCTTGCGCGAGACGCTCGGCGGAGTGGAAGAATTGGACATATTGCGCGGCGGATTGGAGACCGAGACGCTGTTAGCACGGACGGGCATCTCATGGCCTGCGGCCGGATTGGAGGCGCCGGTGGTGAAGCTGCTGGTGGATCCGGCGTATAGGGCAGGGATGGAGCAGCAGTTGGCCGGTTCGCGCGCCATCGAGATCGTGGAGGACCCCGCGGCGGCCGACCTCATGGCCGGTAGCGAGAAGTTCATCTGGGAGAACCGGGGCCGGGCCCCCAGAGCGATCGCGTTGCAGATCGGGGATTCGTCGGCCCTGTTCATCCTCAACGAGAAATTCCTGCTGGTGATCGCGAGCCAGCGGGACAAGCTGGGAGCGGGGGCCGTGCTGGTGGTGGGCATGCAGGTCGGCTCCGAGGGGGCGGTTCTGTTTCAGTACCTGTAAACCGAGATTTCTCCTCGCTTCGCTCGTCGAAATGACGCCTACGTCATTCCCGCGAAAGCGGGAATCCGAGGGGAGATGATCCTCGCTTTCGCGAGGATGACAGCAAACTAAGACACTACCGCCTATGTTGTAAGATTGTCTTTCCTCGTCGGCTGTGCTACATTACTTCGGATGTTGAAGCCCACCACGCTAAACGCACCTAACCCTTACTCAGGCAGCAGGATGCTGTCTGCGGCTCTGGCCGCTTTTTGGCTGGTTTCGGCGCTGGCTGGGCCCGCTTTTTCGGAGGAAGCGGACAAGGTGACCTCGGTGGAGGTGGAGGGGAACAAGATCGTTTCCACGGCCACGATCCTCACGAAGATCAAGACCCGGCCCGGCGACCGGTTAGCTCAGCAGACGGTGGATGAGGATATCAAGCGGCTCTACAGCACCGGGTTCTTCACCGATGTCTCGGCCGATGTGCGGCCTTATCAGGGCGGGCAGATGATCCGGTTTGTGGTGCAGGAGCGGCCGCTGGTGAGCGGGGTGGTGATCACCGGCTACCGGCAATTCCGCGAAGCCAAGCTGCGGGAGGAGATCAAGACGAAGGAGCAGGAGCTGCTGGACCGGCGGGAGCTCAAGCAGGATGTGGAGCGCCTCAAGCAGCTGTACCGGACCAAGGGTTTCCACCTGGCCGAGGTGGTCTATGACGTGAAGGTGGAGGAGGCGACGAACAAGGCGACCGTCTTCTTCACGATCTCGGAGGGGGGCAAGCTGAAGGTCCGCCGGATTCTGTTCGAAGGCAACGAGCATCTCTCCGCGCGGCGGCTGCGCCGCGCGATGGCGACGAAGCAGGCCTGGAGCTTCGTCACGCCCGGCTATTACCGGCCGGAGGTGCTTGAGGAGGATGAGGAGCGGGTGAAGGCGCTGTACCGCTCCCAGGGATACAGCGATGTCCAGGCCGCGGCCGAGAGCAGTTTCGATGAGAAGAAGCGCTGGATGACGGTCCTCATGAAGATCACCGAGGGGCCTCTCTACACGGTGGGGCAGGTGACGTTCCGGGGGGCGCGCGAGATCCCGATGGACCAGGTGCAGAAGGAGCTGAAGCTCAACCCCGGTGAGCCGTTCAGCCAGGACGCGATGTACGAGGATGTCGGCAAGATCCAGGGCGCCTATTTCTCCAAGGGCTATATGGCCGCCTCGGTGGAGCCGGCGACGGCGCTCAATCCCGAGACCCGGAAGGTGGACCTGACCTACACGGTGACCGAGGGTTCCATCGCCTACGTGGGGAAGATCATCGTGAAGGGGAATGTGAAGACCCGCGACATGGTGATCCGGCGGGAGCTGCGGCTCAACCCCGGCGACCGGTATGACGGCGACAAGCTGAAGCGCTCCAAGGAGCGGCTGTACAACCTGGGCTTCTTCGAAGAGGTGACGATGGAGACGGTCCCCTCCGATCAGCCGGACCGGCGGGATCTGGTGGTCAGCGTGAAGGAATCCAAGACCGGCGAGTTCTCGTTCGGCGGCGGGTTCAGCTCGGTGGACAGCTTCATCGGTTTCGCCGAGATCACGCAGAGGAACTTTGATCTGTTCAACTGGCCGACGTTTGTGGGCGGCGGGCAGGAGCTGAAGTTTCAGGTGATGGCCGGCACGCGCCGAAGGAACTTCACGCTGTCGTTCACGGAGCCCTGGATTTTCAACCGGCCTTACCTGTTCGGTTTTGACGCGTTCCATACGACCCGGACCCGCGGCGAGGGTTACAGCTTCGAGCTGAAAAGGCTCGGGGGCGACCTGCGGCTGGGCCGGGCCTTCGGCGACTACAACCGCATGGACATGCTGTACCGGCTGGAGAACGTGCGGGTGAGCGACGTCGACGACAGCGCCAGCGCCGACCTCAAGAACGAGCTGGGCGACAACCTGATCTCCGCGATCCGGCTCTCCCACACGCACGACACGCGGGACAACATCTTCAACCCGAAGCGGGGGATCACGCTGGAGAACAGCATCGAGCTGGCCGGGACGGCGCTCGGGGGGGACAAGGACTTCTGGAAATGGACGACGGCCGGCGGGATCTTCTTCCAGCCGTTCGTTGAGGACCAGGTGCTGGAGCTTCACGGGACGCTGGGCCTGTCGGATGAGCTGGCCGACTCCGATTCGGTCCCGATCTTCGAGCGGTTCTTCGCCGGCGGCGCGGACACGGTCCGCGGCTACCGGGAGCGGCGCATCGGCCCGAAGGACTCCGTCACGCGCGACCCGATCGGCGGCGAGGCGATGGCGGTCTTCAATGTGGAGTACACGGTCCCGGTGGTGGACTTCCTCAAGACGGCCGCCTTCTTCGACGCCGGGAACGTCTGGAGGGACATCGGCGATTTCGGGCAGGATGAGCTTCGCACCGGCGCCGGGGCCGGCGTCCGGATCAAGACCCCGTTCGGGCCCGTCAAGCTGGACTACGGCTGGCCGATTAACCCCGAGAGCGGGGAGCGCAGGACCGGCCGGCTGCATTTCTCCGCAAGCCGCACTTTCTAACAACAGGACACTCTCATGAAAAACAGATCCGGCGTTTTCTTCTTTCTGTCGGTTTTATTGCTGGGCGGGGTTTCTCCGGCCGCCGCGGCCGATCCCGCGCCCTCGGGCGGCAAGATCGGCGTGGTCAGCGTGGACCGCGTGTTTAAGGAGTACAAGGCGACCCAGGACAAGGAGCAGCAGCTGCAGAAGCTCTCCGAATCCAAGCAGCAGGAGCGGGAAAAGAAGGTGGCCGAGATCCGCAGTCTGCGGGACGAGCTGGCGCTGCTGAACGAGGCAAACCGGGAGAAGCAGAAGCTCGCGATTGAGCAGAAGCTGCAGGGGCTGGTCGCCTTCGACCAGCAGGCCAAAGCCGCCATCAGCGATCAGCGGGATGAGGCGGTCTCCGGCCTGCTGAAGGAGATCGAGGGGGTGGTGACCACCCTGGCCAAGGACAAGGGATACGACCTGATCTTGAGCGACCGGGCGGTGCTGTACCGGGCCGACGCGTACGACCTGACCGATGAGGTCCTCTCCGTTCTGAACGGGCGCGCCGGAAAGGGCGGGTGAAACGCAACGGCTTTTTCCCGAGCCGCCTGTCGGAAGTCGCCCGGTGGGTGGGCGGCACCGTGGTGGGTGACGGCGAGACGCGGATCACGGCCTTAAGCGGGATCCGGGAGGCCGGGCGCGGGCATCTGACCTTCATCGCGAACTCGAAGTACCTCCCTCTTTTGGACAGCACGCGGGCCTCGGCGGTGCTCACCTCCAGGGAAGTCCGCTCCGCGCGGATCCCGATCATCCAGACGGAGGATCCTTCGCTCGCCTTTTCCAAGCTGGCCTCGCTGGTCAACCCGGAAACAGAGCGGCACCCCGGCGGCGTCAGCCCGAAGGCGGTGATCGGCAAGCGGGTGCGGTTGGGGCACGGGGCGGCGGTGGAGGCGTTCGCCGTGATTGAGGAGGGCGCCGAGATCGGCGACCGGACGGTGATCCAGGCCGGCTGCACGGTGGGGCGGGGCGTCCGGATCGGCAACGACTGTCTGGTTTACCCCCATGTGGCGATCCGCGAGAAGGTGGAGATCGGCCACCGCGTCATCATCCATTCCGGCACCGTGATCGGCTCCGACGGTTTCGGGTTCGCCACGGTGCAGGGGATCCATCACAAGATACCGCAGCTCGGGACGGTGGTCATTGAGGACGACGTGGAGATCGGGGCCAACGTCGCGATCGACCGGGCCCGCTTCGGGAAAACCGTGGTTGGCAAGGGGACGAAGATCGACAATCTGGTCCAGATCGCCCACAACGTCGTGATCGGGCCCAACTGCATCATTGTGGCGCAGGCCGGGATCTCCGGCTCCACGACGCTGGGCAGGAACGTGGTGCTGGCGGGGCAGGCCGGCGTGGTGGGCCACATCACGATCGGGGACAACGCGATGGTGGGGGCGCAGGCCGGCGTGACCAAGTCGGCCCCGGCGGGTGAGCGGCTCTGGGGCACGCCGGCCCGGCCGCTGGCCCGCGTCAAACGGGTCAATGCCGCGCTGCAGCGGCTGCCGGAGCTTTACCGGAAGGTGGAGGAGCTGGAAAAACTTTTGAAGGCGAAGAAGAAAAGGGTCCGGCGTGGCTGAGGAGCCCCCGGTCGCCAAGCAGCAGACGATCCGCAAGCCGGTCCGCGTTGAGGGGACCGGCCTGCACACGGGCAAGACGGTGCGGGTGGAGTTCAAGCCGGCCCCGCCGGACAGCGGGATCAACTTCCTCCGAACCGACCTGGCCGGCTCCTCGCCCGTCCACGCGGCGGTCCCCAGCATCCTGGATGCCGGGCGCCGCCAGCGGCGGACCTCGGTCGGCAACGGCGTGGTGGAGGTGCATACGATCGAGCACCTGATGGCCGGCTGCTTCGGCTGCGGCATTGACAATCTGCTGGTGGAGATCAGCGGTGAGGAGGTGCCGGGCCTGGACGGCTCGGCCTACCCGTTCGTGGAGCTGTTCCGCCGCGTCGGCATCCAGGAGCAGCCCGCGCCCCGGCACGTGATCCCGGTCCGGGAGCCGGTCTGGGTGGAGGAAGGATCCTCCTCGCTGGCGGTTTTCCCGGCGGAGAAGTTCCGCGTCTCCTATACGCTGAGCTATCCGGTCCCCACCTTGAGCGCCCAGTTTTTCACGGCGGAGGTCACGCCGGCCGTGTTTGAGAAGGAGATCGCCTCGGCCCGCACCTTCTGCATGGCGCAGGAGGTGGAAGCGCTGCGCAAGGCCGGGTTGGGGAAGGGCTCCAATTATGAGAACACGGTGGTCGTGGAGCCCACGGGCAAGGTGGTGAACAACCACCTGCGCTATCCCGACGAGTTCGTGCGGCACAAGGTGCTGGACCTGATCGGGGACCTCTACCTGCTGGGCCGGCCGATTCTGGGGCACGTGCTGGCGATCCGGTCGGGCCACACGCTGAACCTGCGGCTCGTCCAGAAGCTGCGCCAGCTGATCGAGCGGAGCAAGGAGAGCGGGATCCAGGCGCAGCACGTGGAGCCGGAGGCCCGGTCGCTGGACATCCACGCGATCCAGCGGATCCTGCCGCACCGCTATCCGTTCCTGCTGGTGGACCGGGTCACCGAGTTGGTGGCCGACAAGCGGGCCGTCGGCATCAAGAACGTCACGATCAACGAGCCGTTCTTCAGCGGGCATTTCCCGAAGCGGCCGGTGATGCCGGGAGTGCTGATGATCGAGGCGTTGGCGCAGTTGTCGGGCCTGCTGCTGCTCAACAAGACGGAGCATCTGGGCAAGTACGCTTATTTCGTGGCGATGGACAACGTGAAGTTCCGGAGGACCGTGCTGCCGGGGGATACGCTGACGCTGGAGACGGAAGTGCTGCGGATCCGGGCCAAGACCGGCGTGATGCGCACGCGCGCCAGCGTGGAGGGAAAGACCGCCGCGGAGGCGGACCTCATGTTCGCGCTTCTGGAGGGGGACGACAAGCTTTAAAAGCGAGATCTCTCGCTTCGCTCGAGATGACAGTTTGCCGGCGCCAGCCGGCTTTCTTGCTTAAAAAAGATGCCGCTACTCGGATTGATCGCAGGCAACCGTTCCTTTCCGATCCATGTGGCCCGCTCGGCGAAAGCCCAGGGCTACGAGGTGGTGGCCATCGGTCTGAAGGAAGAGACCGACCCGGTTTTGGAGTCGGAGGTGAGCCGGATGTTTTGGGTCTCCTTTTCCGAGATCGGGCGGGTCCCGGAGCTGCTTAAAGGGGCGGGGGTCCGGGAGGTGCTGCTGGCCGGACAGATCCGGGCGGAGCGGCTGCTGGGGGATGAGAAGAAGATGGACGGCGTGGTCCGGCAGCTGATGCGGCTGATGCCGGATTTCTCCGGGGCGTCGGCGATGAAGATGGCGGTCCGATATTTGGAATCGCAGGGGTTCAAGGTTCTCCATTCGGCCGCCTTCCTGAAGTCCTGGATCCCGGAAGCGGGCGTTCTGACCCAGCGTCAACCGACCGCGGAGGAGCGGGCCGACGTCGAGTACGGATTGAAGATCGCCCGGCAGCTGGCCGGGTGGAGGGTCGGGCAGACGGTGGTGATCAAGCACAAGGCGGTCGCGGCGGTCGAGGCGCTGGAAGGGACCGATGAGACGATCCGGCGGGGCGGGCGGCTGGCGGGGACGGGATGCGCGGTGGCCAAGGCCTGCGAGCCGGAGCACGACATGCGTTTCGACATCCCGGTGGTCGGGATCGAGACGGTCAAGGCGATGCTGGAGGTGGGCGCTTCCTGCATCGGGGTGGAGGCGGGGCGGGTGCTGCTGTTCGACCAGCCGGAGCTGGTCGCGGCGGCCGACGGAGCGGGGCTGGCGATGGTGGCCCTTTGAAAAAACGGCTGCGGGTGGCGCTGGCCCAGATCAATGTGACGGTGGGGGACATCCGGGGGAATGAGCGGAAGATCCTCTCCTCCCTGCGGGAGGCCCGGAAGGCCGGGGCGGGGGTGGTCCTCTTTCCGGAGCTGGCGCTGACCGGCTACCCGCCGGAGGATCTGCTGTTCAAGCCCGCTTTCATCCGGGACAATCTGGCCGCGCTGCGCCGGATCGCGCCGGCGAGCAAGGGGATCTGCGCGGTGGTGGGTTTCGCGGACTCCGGGCCCTCCGGGGCGCTGTACAACGCGGCGGCCGTGCTGCGGGACGGCCGTTTGATCCACAAGTATCACAAAATGATGCTTCCCAACTATGGCGTGTTCGATGAGCAGAGGTATTTCAAGGCGGGGACGACACCCCTCACTGTTGCCCTCTCCCCTGAGGGGAGGATCGGCGTTTCGATCTGCGAGGATATCTGGCGGGACGACGGGCCCTGCCGGACGGAAGCCGCCTCGGGGGCCCGGCTGCTGCTGAACCTCTCCGCCTCTCCCTACCACGCGGGAAAATGGCGGTTGCGGGAGCGGATTCTCACACGGCGCGCCCGGCAGTGCGGCAGTTGGATCTGCTACGCGAACCTGCTGGGGGGGCAGGACGAGCTGGTTTTTGACGGCGGCTCCAGGGTGGTGGACCCGCGCGGGAGGGTGGTTTTCAAGGCGCCCCAGTTTAAGGAAGGGCTGTTCGTTGTGGATCTTGAATCGGTACCAGGTACCCAAGGGGCAATCGGTACCTGGTACCGATGTCGGTCCCGGAGCGGGCCATCAGCCCGCCCTCTCCGGGCCGATGAGGAGATTTTTCAAGCGCTGGTTCTGGGGCTGCGGGACTACGTGAAGAAAAACGGGTTCTCGCGTGTGGTGGTGGGGATGAGCGGCGGGGTGGATTCCGCCCTCACGGCGGCCCTGGCCGCGGCGGCGCTGGGCCGCCGGGCGGTCACCGCGGTCTCCATGCCTTCGCGCTATTCCTCCGCGGGGACCCAAGCCGACGCCCGCGCCGTCGCGAAAGGGCTGGGGATCCGGTTTCTCGAGATCCCGATCGAGCCGGTCTTTCAGGCCTTTCTCTCCACGCTGGAGCGGGGGATCGGGCGGACGAAACCGGACGCGACGGAGGAGAACCTGCAGGCCAGGATCCGGGGGACTCTGCTGATGGCCCTCTCCAACAAGTTCGGCTGGCTGGTTTTGTCCACCGGGAACAAATCGGAGATCTCCACGGGGTACTGCACGCTCTACGGCGACATGGCGGGCGGTTTCGCCGTGATCAAGGATGTTCCGAAGACCCAGGTCTACCGGGTCTCCCGGTACGCGAACCGCTATTTCGGGAAGAAGGTGATCCCCGATTCGGTTTTGCGGCGCCCGCCCAGCGCCGAGCTCAAACCCAACCAGACGGACCAGGATGTCCTGCCGCCCTACGACACGCTGGACGCGATCCTCCGCGCCTACGTGGAGGATGATCCCCGATTCGGTTTTGCGGCGCCCGCCCAGCGCCGAGCTCAAACCCAACCAGACGGACCAGGATGTCCTGCCGCCCTACGACACGCTGGACGCGATCCTCCGCGCCTACGTGGAGGATCGCCGGCCGGCCTCCGAGATCCGGCGCCGGATGAGATCCTCCGGCGTCCGGGTGGACCGCGTGCTGCGGATGATTGACTTCAGCGAGTACAAGCGGCGCCAGGCGGCGCCGGGCATCAAGATCACGCCGCTGGCCTTCGGGAGGGACCGCCGGATGCCGATAACCAACCAATATAGGGAAGGGTGATGGAGACGCTGCTGCTGATCGGGCCGGAGGGCGGGGATCTCTTGAAGCTCCGGAGTATGCTGCTCAAGCGGGGGTTTCAGGTCCGGGTGGGGCAATCGGCCGACCTGGAACGGCTTTGCGAGAAGGAGAGCCGCTTCGCGCTCGGGCTGGTGGAGGCGGGATCGGAGCGGCTCCATGACCTCGTTCAGAAGGTGCGGAAGAACCCCTCCTGTAAAGAGATCCCGCTGATCGCGTTGATCCGTGGACCCCAAGTGCGGGAGATGGGGTCCGCCGCCGGGCTGGAGGATTTCCTGGTGCTGCCGGCCGATCCGGAAATGATCGAGGCCCGGGTGCGGTTCGTCCTGGGCCGGCTCAACCACCTGGTGCCGGGGGCCGGCAAGCGGTTCGGCGCGCTGGAGATCCACGTGGACCGGTACGAGGTGCTGCTGGACAAGGAGCCGCTGGAGCTGACCTACAAGGAGTTCGAGCTGCTCAAGTTCCTGGCCACGCACCCGGGGCGGGTCTTCAGCCGGGACCAGCTTTTGAACCAGGTGTGGGGCTACAATTTTATAGGAGGCACGCGGACGGTGGATGTGCATGTCCGCCGCCTGCGGGCGAAGCTGGGCCCGAAATACGCCTCCCTCATCGACACCGTCCGCAACGTCGGCTACAAGTTCCTCGAAGAGCTGTAACAAGGATTTAACACAAAGGTTATCTCCCGGTAACCTCGTTCCGTAGAATCATCCACAAACAAGGAGGTTCCTCCCCGATGACTCAATGGTTCAGAACAGCGTTTGTTTCTTTCCTGGTTCTTTCCCTCTGTGTCCCTTTTTCCGCGGGACAGGTTCGCGCCGATGAAACCGGCGAGCTGAAGTCCGAGGTGGCGCTGCTGCGCGAGCGGCTCAAGCAGCTGGAGGAGCGGCTGTCCCGGCAGGAGCAGCAGGCCGCGCAAGCCCCGCGGGCGGGTCAGATCCTTCCGGCGACCGGCGGGGAAGGGGCCGATGTGATTCCCGCCTGGGTCCGCAATCTGAGCTTAAGCGGGTTCGTGGATGCTTCCTATGTTTACAACACGCAGCGTCCGGAAAGCCGGGCCAACAGCCTGCGGGTGTTTGACACCGAGGCCAACGGTTTCCAGCCCCACGCGCTGGACCTGGTCGTGCAGAAGCCGGTTTCGGAGGATTCCCGGGTTGGTTTCCGGGGAGAGCTGATCTTCGGCGAGGATGCCGAGGTGCTCGGCTCCGTCACCACCGGGTTGGGATCGCAGACCGACGAGGTGGATCTCTTCCAGGCCTACGCGGAGGCGCTGCTGTCGGTCGGCAACGGCTTGAATGTGAAGTTCGGTAAGTTTGCCACGCTGCACGGGGCGGAGGTGGTTGCCTCCAAGGACAACTGGAACTTCTCCCGCTCCTTCCTGTTCGGCTATGCCGAGCCGATCACGCACACCGGCGTGCGGTTGAGCTATCCGTTCGCGGATTGGTTCACGGGGATTTTTGGAGTGAGCAACGGTTGGGACGTGGTGGATGACAACAACACGGCCAAGACGGTCGAATGGCAGGGCAGCTTCATCCCATCTCCGAAGACCACGCTCTCCGTTACCGGGATGCATGGGGCGGAGCAGACGGGCGACAACCGGGACAAGCGGCACCTGTTCGGCCTCGTCGCCGGCTACAACCCGACCGATAAGCTGGGCTTCAAGCTGGCCTATGACTACGGCCATGAGCAGGACGCCGTTTCGGAAGGGCCGGATGAGGACGCCTCCTGGCAGGGGGTGGCCGGCTACGCCCGCTACCAGTTTAACGACTGGTACGCGCTGGCCGGAAGGGCCGAGTACTTTGACGACTCCGACGGGGTCCGGACCGGCGTTCGGACCGGCGCGCGCGCGGCGACGTCGGTCGGGTTGTGGGAGCTGACGCTGACCAACGAGTTCAAGGTCTACAAGGACCTGATCACTCGGCTGGAGTGGCGGCACGACCATGCCAGCGACGCGGTCTTCGCGGCCGGCTCGAGCTTCGACAACACGCAGGACACGCTCAGCGCGGAAGTCATCTACCCGTTCTAAATATCAGGAGATAAAGGAGGAACACGATGGATGCCAAGGTAGCACTCGATACAATCTGGACACTGGTCACGGCGATGCTGGTGTTCTGGATGAACGCCGGCTTCGCCACGGTGGAGGCCGGTTTCCAGCCGCAAAAGAACTGCGTGAACATCCTGTCGAAGAACTTCGTGGTGTTCGCGATCGCGTCGCTGGCTTACTGGTGGCTCGGTTTCGGAATCCAGTTCGGGGACGGCAACGGCTGGTTCGGCATGAAGGGTCTCCTCATGCTGCACGGCGCCGATAATTCCCCGGCGGCCGGTGAGGCCTACAAGGGGGTCTACAGCGCCCTGAACTGGACCGGTGTCCCTCTGATGGCGAAGTTTTTCTTTCAGCTGGTGTTCGCCGGGACGGCGGCCACGATCGTCTCCGGCGCGGTGGGAGGCCGGATCAAGTATTTCTCGTTCCTGGTCTTCTCGTTCATCCTGTGCGGGTTGGTCTACCCGGTGGTCGGGCACTGGATCTGGGGCGGCGGGTGGCTGGCGAAAGCCGGCTTCTGGGATTTCGCCGGCTCCACGGTGGTCCACTCGGTCGGCGGCTGGGGAGCCCTCGCGGGGGCGCTGATCCTGGGCCCCCGGTTTGGAAAATACCGGCAAAATGGGTCGATCACGCCGACTCCCGGCCACAACCTGGGAATGGCGACGATCGGCACCTTTATCCTGTGGCTGGGTTGGTTCGGCTTCAACCCCGGCTCCACGATGGCGGCTGACCCGGGGGCGATCGCCCGGATCTGCGTCACGACCAACTCCGCGGCCATCGCCGGCATCCTGGCGGCGACGTTCACCTCCTGCCTCACCATGGGCAAGCCGGACTTAGGCATGACGCTGAATGGCTGTCTGGCCGGTTTGGTGGCCGTGACGGCCCCCTGCGCGTTCATCAGCGTGGAAAGCTCGCTGATCATCGGCGCGGTCGCCGGTGTGCTGGTGGTCTTGGCCGTTCCCCTGTTCGACCGGATTCGGATCGACGACCCGGTCGGCGCCACATCGGTGCACTTGGTCAACGGCATTTGGGGCACGCTGGCGGTCGGCCTGTTCGCGCAGGACGTTTTCATGCCGAACACGACCGGCAACGGACTGCTCTTCGGCGGCGGGACCAAGCTGCTGGCGGCGCAGGCGACGGGTGTTTTCGCGGTGGGACTGTTTACGTTCGTCGCTTTTGCCGTCATCTGGGCGCTGCTGAAGGTCACGATGGGGATCCGGGTTTCCCTCCAGGAGGAGCTCGGGGGTCTGGATGCCGGCGAGCATGGCAACTCGGCTTATCCTGAGTTCGTGATCCGCAAGCCCGCCTATTCCTACACCACGGTTTCCGCCCTTCCGAGCGAAACGCCCGAGGCGGTCAACGGAGGGAGCAAGAGATGAAGAAGATTGAAGCGATTTTGCGCCAAGAAAAACTCGACGACGTCCGGCACGCGCTCGAGAAAGTCGGTTTCCCGGGGCTGAACATCACCGAGGTGGAAGGGCACGGCAAGCAGAAGGGGGTCGTTCAGCAGTGGCGGGGAGAGCAGTACCGGGTCGAGCTGCTGCCCAAGGTGCGCCTCGAGGTGGTGGTGAGCGACAAGGACGTCAAGAAGATTGTCCAGGCGATCCAGGACACCGCCAAGACCGGCTCCGTGGGGGACGGGAAGATCTTCGTCTCGACGGTGGAGGAGGTGGTCCGCATCCGGACCGGGGAAACCGGGGAGGCGGCGCTGTAAAGACGGCCGCTCTAGCTCGTAACCCAGATTTAACATAGCGGTAACGTGGAATTCATGCGCCGGGGAGATAGTAGAGCGCAGTAACCTACGGGCCGGCTGCCCCAGCCGGCCCTGTCTTCCTACTGAATCGTTCATCATCAGTGGATGTCAATCCAAAGGGTCCGGTTTCTCTAACAGGAGGTTTCTGATGGCGAAAGGTCGTGGTACCGCGACGATTTCCAAGATTTCCAAGCCCAAGGGCAGCAACGGCTCGAAGGCGCATGGGGTGCAGGTTTCCGAGAACCCATTCAAGTCCAATCCGGCCGCCATTGAGCGGGCGTACAAGCTGATCAAGGACAACAAGCTCGAGATCGTGGACTTCAAGTTCACGGATCTGCCCGGCACCTGGCAGCACGTGTCGGTTTCCGCCGGGCAGCTGACGCCCCAGAGCTGGGACGCGGGCTTCGGGTTTGACGGCTCGTCCATCCGCGGGTTCCAGAAGATCAACGAGTCCGACATGCTGCTGATCCCGAACGCGGCCACCGCGATTGTGGACCCGGTCTACCAGATCCCGACGCTGTCGCTGGTGTGCGACATCATTGACCCGCTGACGCGCAAGCCGTACAGCCGCAGCCCCCGGTTCATCGCCCAGAAGGCGGAGGCGTTCCTGAGGACGACCGGCATCGCGGACACCGCGTACTTCGGGCCGGAGGCGGAGTTCTTCCTGTTCAACGACGTCCGCTTCGCGCAGAACCAGAACAGCGCCTATTACTTCATCGATTCGGTGGAAGGGGAGTGGAACACCGGCGCGGATGAGAAGCCGAACCTTTCCTACAAGACCCGGAACAAAGAAGGGTATTACCCGGTTCCCCCGAGCGACACGCTGCAGGACATCCGCAGCGAGATGATCCTGACGATGATCAAGTGCGGGATCAACGTGGAGGTCCACCACCACGAGGTGGCCACCGCCGGCCAGTGCGAGATTGACATGCGGTTCGATTCGCTGACCACGATGGCCGACAAGCTGATGATGTACAAGTACATCGTCAAGAACGTGGCCCGCAAGCACAACATGGTGGCCACCTTCATGCCGAAGCCCCTGTTCGCGGATAACGGGTCGGGCATGCACTGCCACCAGTCGTTGTGGAAGAACGGCGATCCGCTGTTCTTTGACGCGAAGGGCTACGCGCTGATCTCGCAGCTGTGCAAGTGGTACATCGGCGGGCTCATCAAGCACGGCAAGTCCCTGATGGCCATCTGCGCCCCCACCACCAACTCCTACAAGCGGTTGGTGCCGGGCTACGAGGCGCCGGTCAACCTGGTCTACAGCCAGCGGAACCGCTCCGCCGCGTGCCGCATCCCGACCTACTCGCCTTCCCCAAAGGCGCGGCGCGTGGAGTTCCGCCCGCCGGACGCCGCCGCGAACCCGTACCTGGCCTTCTCGGCGATGATGATGGCCGGCTTGGACGGCATCCTCAACAAGATTGATCCGGGTCAGCCGGTGGATGAGGACCTGTTCAGCTTGTCGAAGGAGCGGTTGGCCAAGATCGCGACCGTTCCGGCTAGCTTAAGCGAGGCGCTGAGCGCCCTGGAGAAGGACCATGAGTACCTGCTCCGCGGCAATGTCTTCACCCAGGATCTGCTGGACACCTGGCTCGACTACAAGGTTGAGAAGGAAGTCGACCCGGTCCGGCTCCGGCCGCATCCCTGGGAGTTCTATCTGTATTTTGACGTTTAAAGCGTAGAATCTCAAATCGGTACCAGGTACCGTACGGTACCTGGTACCGTTCTTTTTAACCCATGCCTGAAATAAAACTCAAAGATAAAGAGTACGTCTTGAAGACCGCCAGGGACCTGGGGGTGAAGTTCATCCGCCTCTGGTTCACCGATATCCTGGGCTGTCTGAAGAACGTCGCGATCACGATCGAGGAGCTGGAAGAGGCCCTGGAGGAGGGGGTCGGTTTCGACGGCTCCGCGGTGGACGGGTTCACGCGGGCGGAGGAATCGGACATGATCGCGCTGCCGGACCCGAACACCTTCGCGATCCTTCCGTGGCGGCCCAAAGAGAACGCCGTGGCCCGCATGATCTGCGACATCGTCAAGCCCGGCGGCCAGCCGTTTGAGGGGGACCCCCGCTTTATCCTCAAGAAGAACCTCAAGGAGGCGGCGGCGCTGGGCTATACCTTCTACGTTGGCCCCGAGCTGGAGCATTTTTATTTTAAGTCGGCTGAGGACCCCACGCCGCTGGATTCGGGCGGCTATTTTGACCTGACCCCGCTGGACTTGGCCACCGACCTGCGGCGGGAGACGATCCTGGCGATGGAGGATCTGGGGGTGGGCGTGGAGTTCAGCCACCATGAGGCGGCCCCCTCCCAGCACGAGATTGATTTCCGCTACGCCGACGCCCTGACGACGGCCGACAACCTGATGACCTACCGGCTGGTGGTCAAGGAGATCGCCCTGAAGCACGGCTTCTACGCCACCTTCATGCCGAAGCCCCTGGCCGGACAGAACGGATCCGGCATGCATGTCAACATCTCCCTGTTTCAGGGAGAGAAGAACCTTTTCTTCGACCGCTACGACAAGCGGCACCTCTCCGAAACCGGCAAGCGGTTCCTCTCCGGCATCCTGCGCCACGTGCGGGAGTTCACCGTGGTCACCAACCAGTGGGTGAATTCCTACAAGCGGCTGATTCCTGGGTACGAAGCCCCGGTCTATGTCACCTGGGCGATGACGAACCGCTCGGATCTGGTCCGGATACCGCAGACCAAGCCGGGGAAGGAGTCCGATTTCCGGCTGGAGCTGAGGAGCCCGGACCCGGCCTGCAACCCCTATCTCGCCTTCAGTGTGATTCTGGCGGCGGGGATTGACGGGCTGAAAGCGAAGGAGCCGTTTCCTTTGCCGCCGGCGGCTGAAACCAACGTCGCCCGGTTGAGCGAGGAGGAGCGGCAGAAGCGGGGGATCCAATCGCTGCCCAGGGATTTGGGGGAGGCGATCGCCGCCGCGGAAGGGTCCAAGCTGGTGCGAAAGGCGCTGGGGGAGCATATCTTCGGCTCTTTCCTGGAGAATAAGAGGATTGAGTGGGAGCGCTACCGGGCCGCCGTGACCGACTTTGAAAAGAAGACCTATTTGCCCCTTTTATAAATTGACGTGTTAAGATGGGCTGCAGTGCAATCCAGATGAACAGACGCTATTTCAAACTAATTTTGGCAGGGTTGATCTTGGGGACGGCGGCGCCCGTGTGGGCGAAGCCCTCTCCCCGCTCAACCGATCGGGTGGAGTCGGCGGGGGCCACTCTTTCGGAGACCCTTGCCGCGCACCGGTCGGAGCAGGCGAAGCTGATGCAGATGCAGGCGCAGCAATTCGCGCTGTTCCGGGAAGGGGCTTTCCTGGAGCCCTTGACCGTTTCACCTACCGGGACGGTTCCGTCTGCCGGGAGGACTTCATCGGTGATCCAGATTCAGCCCTTGTCGCAGGCCGCGCCGGCGGTGGTGGTGGAGGCGCTCAGCCCCGGCGTGAACTGGCTGATCGGCCAGGGGGACCCCTCGGTCACTGGGTTCACGCCGGTCGCCGGGCGGGAAGGGCTGCTGGTGAGCTACCAGATCCCGACGACGGATCCGTTGGCGTTCCTGCGCGGCCGCTCCTGGACGTATGACAATGCGGTCGGGGCGGTCGCTTTCACGCTGCAGGGCCAGCCGGACGCGGCGAAGAAGGTGCTCACGTCGCTGCAGGGGCTGATGGCCGCGGACGGATCGCTCGGGTTTTCTTACCAGGTGGATTCCTCTTTCGTGGATGGGCATGTCCGGACCGGGACGCTGGCCTGGGTGGGCTACGCGATGGCGCTCTATCAGAGGCAGACCGGGGATGCCTCTTTCCAGGCGAGCGCCGAGAAAATCGGCGCATACCTCAAAAACCTTCAGATGGGCTCCGGCTCGATCAAGGGGGGGCCGGACGTCTCTTGGGTTTCCACCGAGCACAATGTGGACGCCTACTTCTTTTACCGGGAGATGTATCGCGGGACGGGGCAGGCCTCGTACTTGACCACCGCGACGCAGATCAGGAATTCGCTGCTGGCGAACCACTGGACCGGGAGCCTTTCCAAGGGGCATTTCTTGCAGGGGATCGGCGACCCGGCCCCCGCGCTGGATGCCAACTCTTGGGGGGCGATTTTCCTGGCGGCCATCGGCCGCACAGCGCAGGCGAACCAGGCGCTGAAATACGCGGAGGCCACGTTTAGGAACACGCAGAAGATCACCGGCACCACGACCCGCTTGACCGGTTATTCGCCGGATTCCGCCAGGAAAACCGTTTGGCTGGAAGGGACGGCGGGGGTGGCCGCCGCTTATCAGAGGGCCGGGCAGGGCGCTAAAGCCGGATCTATCTTGAGCCAGTTTTCCGCCTGGAACGGCGGGATCCCCTACGCGATGCCGAGGTACACGGATGCCGACGGGAACACCTTCTCAAATCTTCTGGCGGTCCCCTCGACCGCTTGGCACCAGATTGCTCTGAGCGTCCGATCCGGCTCCTCCCCCTTCTGGGACGCCGACTAACCTCTTTTTAGTTCCTTCAGGATCTCTTCCGCCGCGCGGCGGCCGGCGCCCGGCGCCCCTAAGGATTCCCGGATTCGAACGAAATCCTCTTTCATCTTCTCTCTGCGCTGCGCGTCGTTGTAGATTGCCAGCGCTTCGCGCGCGATCCGGGCGGGGTTTGCCTGCCGCTGGATCAGCTCCGGCGCCACTTTCCGGCCGGCCACAATGTTGACCAGCCCGATGTGGGGGATCCGGATGAGCCCGCGGGAGAGGAGGTAGGTCGGCCAGGAGGTCTTGTAGAGGATCACCATCGGGCGCTCGAGCAGCGCGCACTCCAGGGTGGCGGTGCCGGAGGCGACGAGGACCAGGTCGCAGGCGTGGATGCCGTTGTAATCCCAACGCTCCACCACTTTCGGATTGAGGGTGGAAACGCGGAGATGCCCCTGATAAATCTCCCAGGGCAGGTGAGGGGCCTTGATCAGCAGGAACCGGGCGGAGGAGGGGAGATGCTCCCGCATCTTTTCGCAGGCGGCCAGCATCACCGGTAGGTGCCGCCGGACCTCGATCTCGCGGGATCCGGGCAGGAGCCCGATCACCGGCATCCCGTCGGCCAGCCCCAGGGTTTCCAGTGTTTCGATCCTGCGCGGGTTGGGGCGGACCTGGTCGACCAGCGGGTGGCCCGTGAAGGTGACCGGCACGCCGGCCTTCCGGTACAGCGCTTCTTCGAAAGGGAAGAGGACCAGCATCCGGTCCACGAGCTGTTTGATCATCCGGATGCGGCCGGGGTCCCAGGCCCAGATCTGCGGGCTGATGTAATAGACCAGCCGGATCCCGCGGCGCTTGACCTCCCGCGCTAGGCGTAGGTTGAATCCGGGGTAATCAATCAGCACGACGAGGTCCGGCTTGCGTTCGTCCAGGGCCCGCACGGCCCGGCGGAAGAGCCGTTTGAATTCAGCGAGGTGGCGCAGCACCTCGGCGACTCCGATCACGGCGATGCGGGTGGGGTCTTCGAGGATCTCGACGCCGGACGCCCGCATCTCGGCGCCGCCGAAGCCGAGCAGCTCCAGATCCGGGGAGAGGGTTTTGAGCTCTCTGGCCAGTTGGGCGCCGTGGAGGTCGCCGGAGGACTCGCCGGCGACGATAAAGATCTTCCGAGCCATGAAAGGGGTCAGACCCCTTTTGCCGAAAAGGGGTCTGACCCCTTTTGGATGAGGGCCGTGATCTTCAGGGCCATCGCCAGCGCGTCGCGCGCTTCCCGGCCGGAGACCGGCGGAGGAGTGCGGTGCCGGATGGCGTCGAGGAAGCCGGACAGCTCCGCCTTGAGCGGTTCTTCGCCGGTCAGCGCCAGGTGCTCGTGATGGATTTTCCCCGCGTCGTGGCGGAAGAGGTCCACGCCCAGCCCCAGGAAATCCATTGAGACGTAGCCGTCCGGCTGGAAGATGCGGAACTTGCGCATCCCTTCCTTGGAGATGCGGGAAGCGGTGAGGTTGGCGACGGCCCCGTTGCGGAAGGTGACCCGGGCGTTGGCGATGTCTTCGAACGGCGTCAGCACCCGGACGCCGACCGCCTCCACGCGCCGGACCGGGCTGCGGACCAGCCAGAGCAGGAGGTCGATGTCGTGGATCATGAGGTCGAGCACGACGCCGACCTCGGTGCCGCGCGGTTGGAAGGGGGCCAGCCGGTGGACCTCGATGAAGCGGGGGTTTTTGAGGGAATCCTGCACCCGCCGGAGGGCCGCATTGAACCGCTCGACGTGGCCGACCTGGAGGACGGCTTTGGTTTTACGGGCCAGGGCCAGGAGGCGGTCGGCCTCCGGAAGGGTGGAGGTCATCGGTTTCTCCACCAGGGTGTGGATGCCCCGGGCGAGGAATTCTTTGGCCACTTCGAAGTGGGCTTGCGTGGGGACGGCCACCGAGACGGCGTCCACGGCCCCAAGCAGTTCCCGGAAGTCCGAGACCGGCCGGCAGCCCAGCGGCGCGGCCACGGCCTCCGCCCGGCCGGGGGCGGGATCGCACACCGCAACTAATTGTGTTTCTTTGAGTTGAGAATAAATTCTGGCGTGGATGGAGCCCAGATGGCCCACGCCGATAACGGCGACGCGGATGGGTTTCATGGTTTGAGGGGCAGTATAGCATGATAAAATAAATTTATGAGCGCCAGCTTGGCTGGGTTTACATTTGGTTTTCCCGTCGGGTTAAGGTCCTATTATTTCCGGAAGCTTTTGAGGTATATCGCTCCCGGGGAGTACCGGTACGTCCAAGAGGTCCGTTCTCAAACCAACCCTCAGGTCACTCTCCCGGAGCTGTTGTTTCTCCGGTGGGGGATCAAAAAGGCCCGCCCGGAAACGGTCGTTGAGATCGGCTCCTTTTGCGGCGCGAGCACCACGCTGATCGCGGACCAGCTTCGCCGGATGGGAAAAGGCAAGGTGTACGCCATCGACCTTTTCTCGAAAAACGGACCCGACAGCAGCTATTCCTCCGGGTATTGGAAGATTTTCGACAAGACGCTGCAGCCTTACCAGGGCTGGTTCGAAAAAATCGAGGGAAATTCACAAGAAGTGCCCTGGTCCCGGACCATCGATTTTCTTTTTATCGATGGCGATCACTCGGAAGAAGGGGTCTCCGCGGACATCGCCAAATACAGCCCCTTGCTCAAGGTGGGCGGATATATTTTTCTGCATGATTACGTGGACGTTCCGGCGGACCGGTCCATGGTCAAGACGGCGGTCGACCGGATGCTCCGGGCCGATCCCGCCTATCTTCCGGTAGGTTGGGTCGCCAGCCTGATTGGTTTCCGAAAGACGCGCGCTTAAAACCTCCCCATGAAGAATTACCTTAAGCTGCTGCCTTATCTCAAACCCCACCTGACGCTGTTGGGATGGGCCGCTTCCTGCATGTTTCTTTCCAGCATTTTGAGCGGCGTCTCTCTGGGCATGCTGGTCCCGCTGATCGATTTCGTTCTCTTGAACCGGCAGCCCCAATTGCCGTCCTGGCTGCCGTCCCCGCTGGCCGCCGGGGCCCTCTCTTTCCAGCGCTTGGGGCCCGCCGCCAAGCTGAATCTCCTCGCGACGGGCGCGCTGACGCTGTTCCTGCTGAAGAACATCATCCTCTTTTTTCAGACCACCCTGATGAACGATGTCGCGATGCGTTTCCTGCGGGACATCCGCAACGGCCTTTACCGGCATTACCAGCGGCTCTCGCAGGACTTCTTCAGCGGCGAGCGGACCGGGGAGCTGGTCTCCCGGATCACCCACGACACCGCCGTTCTGCACAACCTCATCACCGAGGGGCTCACCGACCTGGTTTATCAAACGGCCCAGGTTCTAGTTTTCTCGACGATGATCATCGCGATTGACTGGAGGCTGGCGCTCATGGCGCTGCTGCTGCTGCCGGCGATCGGGTATCCCATCGTGAGGATCGGGAAGCTGCTGAGGAAGCTCGGGCTCGAGGTGCAGGAGCGGATGGCCGATTTGAACAGCCGGCTGATCGAAACATTCCAGGGGATGAAGATCGTCAAAGCCTTCACCGCGGAGGAGAAGGAGGCCGCCCGGTTTGAGGCGATCAACCAGCGCTATTACAAGGCGAATGTCCGCACCGTCAAGCGCCGGGAAGCGCTGGCCGCGATCACCGAGATGATCAGCATGGCGGGCGGGATCGTCGTGCTCCAGGTGGGCGGCCGGGCGGTGCTTCAGGAGCAAATTTCCCCCGGGACCGTGGTGCTCTTTTTGGCCGCCCTCTTGTCCTTGTATCAGCCGGTCAAGAAGCTCAGCCGCCTGTATTCGTTCCACCAGCAGACGCTGACGGCGGCGAAGCGGGTGGTGGGGATCCTCCAGACGGAGCCGTCGGTCCGGGAAGCGCAGGGGGCGGCGGTTCTCCCGAAGTTTTCGAAGGAGGTCCGGTTCGAGGAGGTCCGCTTCCGCTATTCAGCCGCCGCCGGGTCAGGGGAGGAGCGCTGGGTGCTCAAGGGGGTGGATCTGGAGGTGCGGGCCGGGGAAGTGGTGGCGATCGTCGGTTCCAGCGGGTCCGGAAAGACGACGATGGTGAACCTGCTTCTGCGGCTTTACGATCCCACTTCCGGCCGGATCACCATGGACGGGCGGGACCTGCGCTCGGTGACGCTGGGATCCCTTCGCCGCCAGATCGGGCTGGTGACTCAGGACCCGTTCCTGTTCCATGACTCGATCCGGACCAACATCGCGTTCGGGCGGCCGGAGGCCTCGCTGGAGGAAGTCGCCGCGGCGGCGAAGGCGGCCAACGCGGATGGGTTCATCCGGCGGCTGCCGGCCGGCTACGACGCGCAGGTGGGGGATCTCGGCGCCAAGCTCTCCGGCGGGGAGCGGCAGCGGATTGCCATCGCGCGGGCGCTGCTGAAGGACCCGCCGATCCTGGTGCTGGACGAGGCCACCTCGCAGCTGGACTCTGAATCGGAGCACCTGGTGCAGGAGGCGCTGGACCGGCTGATGAAGGGGCGCACCGTCTTCGTGATCGCCCACCGGTTTTCCACGATCCGGCAGGCGGACCGCATCGTCGTGCTGGACCAGGGGCGGATTGCCGAGACCGGGCGCCATGAAGAGCTGATGAAGGGCTCCCCCCTCTACCGCCGTCTCTATGAACTTCAGGTTGCGTCCTGACCGGTTTTCACGTATAATCTCCGTTTATGATGATTGAGCCCATTGTGAAAGATCTGCTGGAAGCCGGAGTGCATTTCGGACACCAGACCCACCGGTGGAACCCGAAGATGCGCCGGTACATCTACGGCCAGAAGAACGGGATCTACATCCTGGACCTGGAGAAGACCGCCAAGTCCCTCCAGGAGGCCCGCGAGTACCTGCGCAAGATCGCCTCCGAGGGGGGGCCCATCCTGTTTGTCGGGACCAAGCGCCAGGCGCAGCCGATCGTGGCCGGGGAGGCCCGGCGCTGCGGCCAGTTCCACGTGAGCATCCGCTGGCTGGGTGGCCTGCTGACCAACTTCCAGACCGTCCGCAAGTCCATCGCCCGCCTGAAAGAGCTCCAGTCCTGGAAAGAGGACGGAACGCTGGACCGCATGAAGAAGAAGGAAGCGGCCCGGGCCGGCAAGGAGCTGGCGAAGCTGGAGAAGGTGTTGAGCGGCATCCAGGAGATGCCCCGGCTGCCGAAGGCGATCTACATCGTGGACGCCAAGAGGGAAGTCACCGCCGTGGAGGAGGCGACCCGCCTCGGCATCCCGGTTGTTTCCCTGGTGGACACCAACAGCGACCCCGATCCCATCTCCTACGTGATCCCCGGCAACGACGACGCGATCCGCTCCATCCAGCTGGTCACCGGCCTGCTGGCCGATTCGATTCTGGAAGGGCATCAGTCCTACCTGGCCGGACAGGCCGAGGTGGCTGCCAAGAAGGCGGCCGAGCGCCAGGCGCAGGAGGAGGAAGAGGAAGCCGCCGAGAAACCGCGGGAAACTCCAACGGTGGATCTGCTCGCCGCGGAGCCGCCGCCTGACGAGGTGGAGGCGATCATCCCGCCCACTGCCTTAAAGACCAAGATCGAGGCGCCTGAGCTTAATAAGAAGAAGGCCCTGAAGACCAAACCGGTCATCCAGGGGAAGGACAAGGAGCCGGCGGGTGGCTGAGAAGGCCGCCCCGGCGACGGAATTGATCCGGCAGCTTCGGGAACGTTCCGGGGCGGGGATCCTGGAATGCAAGAAGGCGCTGGAGCAGGCCGGCGGCCAGCTGGAGCAGGCGGAGCGGATCCTGCGGGCCAAGGGGGCCCAGATCGCCGGTGAGAAGGCCGGCCGGACCGCCGCGCAGGGGCTGATCGACAGCTACATCCACCAGGGCAAGATCGGCGTTCTGGTGGAGGTCAACTGCGAGACCGATTTTGTCGCCCGCACCGAGCAGTTCAAAAATTTTGTCCATGAGCTCTGCCTCCAGATCGCTCATTCCAACCCCCGCTTCGTGAACCGCGAGGACGTCCCGCCCGAGGAGATTGGCAAGGAGCTCGAGACTTTGCACGAGCAGATCGAGGGTGTGGATGAGGAGTCCACCCAGCCGATGCAGCAGGCGCACATGGAGCGGTTCTACCGGGAGAGGGTTCTGCTGGACCAGCCCTACGTGCGCGACGGCTCCAAGACCGTCCAGGACCTGCTCCACGAGACTGTCACCGGCATCCGCGAGAACGTCGTGATCCGCCGGTTCACCCGCTGGTCGCTCGGCTCTCCTTAGCCGCCATGGGGAGGAAGTCCCGTCCCAAGGCCGCCTACAAACGAATCATCCTGAAGCTCAGCGGGGAATCCCTCCAGTCTTCTTCCCGAGGGTACGGCATTGACTCCGCCGTCACCCACAACATTGCCGCCCAGATCAAGGAGATCCAACGGCTCGGCGTTCAGGTGGGCGTTGTGATCGGCGGCGGGAACATCTTCCGCGGCACCGGCGTCACGGCCTCCACCCAGGGCATTGACCGGACCACGGCCGACTACATGGGGATGCTGGCGACCATTATCAATGCGCTGGCGCTGCAGGACGCGCTGGAAAAGCAGGGCTGCTTCACGCGCGTGCAGACGGCCATCCAGATGGCGGCGCTGGCCGAAGGATACATCCGACGGCGGGCGATCCGGCACCTGGAAAAGGGCCGCGTGGTGATCTTCGCGGCCGGCACCGGAAACCCCTATTTCTCCACCGACACCGCGGCCGCGCTGCGGGGCATCGAGGTGGGCGCGCAGGCGGTCTTCAAGGCCACCAAGGTGGACGGCGTCTACTCGGCCGACCCGCACAAGGATGCCAAGGCGAAGAAGTTCACCGAGCTCAAGTACATCGAGGTCTTGAACAAGCGGCTCCAGGTGATGGACGCCACCGCGGTCACGCTGTGCATGGACAACCATTTGCCGATCATCATCTTCAACGTGAGCCGGCCCGGGAACATCAAGCGGGTGGTCCTCGGCCAGAAGATCGGAACCGTCATCCAATCCTAAGGAAGGGAACCCTATGAGCCCGGAATCCAAACCGATGGTCGTCAATGTCCAGACGCTGCTCAAAGAGACCGAGACTAAGATGCAGAAAGCGCTGGAGGTGGTGCAGCGGGAGTTCAACACGCTTCGTACCGGCCGGGCTAGCCCCGCGCTGGTGGAGGGGTTGCGGGTGGACTATTTCGGCACGCCGACCCCCTTAAAGCAGTTGGCCAACATCAGCACGCCTGACCCCAAAATGCTGGTGATTCAGCCCTGGGATGCCAACTCGGTCCAGGAGATCGAGAAGGCGCTGCAGAAGTCGGACCTGGGGCTGACGCCGGTCGTTGAGGGGAAGGTGATCCGGGTCCCGGTGCCCCCGCTCTCCACCGAGCGCCGTGATGAGCTGACCAAGATCGCGCACCGGCTGGCCGAGGAAGGCCGGGTCGCCATTCGGAACGTCCGCCATGCCGCGAAGGAAGGGATCGAGAAGATGCTCAAGGACAAGACGATCACCGAGGACGAGAAGTTCAAGAACCTGGACAACCTGCAGAAGCTCACCGACCGCTACGACAAGAAGATCAGCGAAATCCTCGCCGCGAAGGAAGCAGAGCTGAAGGTCGTTTAAGGCGGGGAAAGTGGGCCGGCGTGGATTCGAACCACGCTCACCAGATTAAAAGTCTGGCGCTCTTCCTACTGAGCTACCGGCCC
>Ga0080064_1000912_pt1 | contig 68590 bp, 61 predicted proteins | sample Subgrocontami54m_FD_69260 | JGI IMG/M metagenome (GOLD analysis project Ga0080064, IMG submission 69260) | Subsurface groundwater microbial communities from S. Glens Falls, New York, USA - GMW46 contaminated, 5.4 m (SPADES assembly) (version 2) ...
GAGAGCCGGGCCGCATATCCCCTACGGAGACGAGTTGTGCCCGCAGTGCATCACGGTGCCTTGAGAGTGCATCACTCGGCGGAGTGGATGATTCCATGGGGCCTCCTTTCTGACAGTTAAGGAAACTGTCAGAGTTATACCCCAAGCCCGCGCCCATTGCAACTCCCTACGCAGTCTCACTTCTATGTCGTGCACCCAACTCTGATCCAGAGCTTTCTAGCCTGGCTGACCTGTGGTATGATCGGGTTTATAATATTATCCTGGATTGGCTGCCGTGAAAACACGAATTGTCCAGCACGCCATTCAGGGGTTTGAATGAAAAGGAAGTGAGGGAAAATCCCTTGGACCTGCGACCCAGACATTCTTTGGCCACGCTGTACACCTATCAACAGGAATTTGCATCACAGAAGCAAGCACCGGACTCTTCATTGCGTCTATGACATCGAGTTTCTCCATCGCATGAGTCGCATTCGCGCCATTCACCAGATTGTCCCCGGGTTTCAGTTCGGCGACGCCATCACGCACTACACGCTGCGCCTTCAGAACCTCTTTCGATCGTGGGGCTACGCCTCCGGGATCTTCGCAGAGGGGATTCACCCCAAAGTCCTTTCTCTCTGTTCGCCTCTGTCGCAATTCCTGACTGTTGATTCGGAACAGACGCTGGTGATCCTCCATTACTCGATCCACTCCGAGGCGTCTCGCGTCTTTCTGGAGGCCAAAGCCCGAAAGATCCTGCTGTACCACAATATTACGCCACCTGAGTTTTTCGCGGGGTACAGTGAGCTGCATCAACGGATGACTCAGATGGGGCGAGAGCGCCTGGGCAGTTTTCTAGGGGTTACTGAGCAGACCTGGGCGGATTCCCCATATAACTGTCGGGAGTTGCTGGCCTGTGGGTATCGCGACCCGAGGGTGGTACCGCTGCTGGTGGACTTCAGGGACCTGGACCTGGCATTCGCGAACCCCAACCTCCTGCGGCGATATCGCGACGACAAGGTGAACCTGCTCTTTGTGGGCCGGCTCGCCCCCAACAAGGGGCACCTCGATCTCCTCCACACCCTCGCCGCTTACAACAAGCTCATCTGCGATACGGCGCGCCTCTTCATCGTTGGGCCCTACAACGGGTTGGAGTCCTATTTTGACGAGCTTCGCCAAGAGGCTCTCGATCTTGAGATAGAAGGTTCCGTGATCTTTACCGGAGCCGTTACGTTCTCTGACTTAAAAGCCTATTATCGAGTGTCCGATGTCTTCGTGTGCCTCAGCGAGCACGAGGGATTTTGCGTCCCGCTACTTGAGGCGATGCATTTCGACGTGCCGATCGTGGCCTACGCGGCAGGCGCGGTGCCAGAGACGTTGGGGGAGGCGGGGGTCCTGCTCCACTCGAAAGATCCGGCTCGCGTGACCGAGGTTGTGGCGCGTCTTGTCGAAGATCGAGAGTGGTGCAGCGGCGTCATACGGGGGCAACGCGAACGGCTGAAGTTCTTCGCCAGAGAGCAAGTGATCGAGCAGATCGGCAGCCTGCTCAGTCCTATCTTGGGGGGTAAGGAGCCGCTGATCGCATGACACGAAAAGTCACGATCATCATCCTGACGTGGAATTGCCTGGCCTATACCAAGCGGTGTCTCGACACGCTGCGGCAGCACACTGATCTGCACGGGCTCGACGTGATCGTCGTCGATAACGGGAGCTCCGATGGCACGGTAGAATTTCTGCGCACGCTCGACTGGGTCCGGCTGATTGCAAACGACACGAACCTGGGCTTCGTCAGGGGCAATAACATCGGAATCCGGCACAGCGATCCCCGTTCGGATATCCTGCTGCTGAACAACGACATCGAGATCTCGCAACACGGGTGGCTCGAGACGCTACAACAGGCGGCGCACTCGGCGGATGACATCGGCATCGTTGGCTGTCGCTTGGTCTTACCGGACAAGAGGTTGCTCCATGCGGGGACGTTCATGCCTGTCGAAACCCTATGGGGACAGCAGATCGGATCGCTCGAAAAAGACGTCAATCAGTACAACCAGGTCAGGGACGTTCAAGGCATCGTCTTCGCCTGCGCCTACATCACGCGGGACGTGATCGACCGGATCGGTCTGCTGGACGAGGACTACTTTTCCTATTTCGAAGACACCGACTATTGCCTGAAAGCGGAACGGGCGGGATACCGAGTTGTATGCTGCGGGAGTGTCACGCTGTTGCATCACCAGAACGTCTCGACCGCCGAGAACAAGGTCGAGTTCTCCTCCCTCTTCGAAACCTCCCAGGATATTTTCAGGCGAAAGTGGAAGAAGACGCTGCTCGATGAGTATGCTGCCAAGGTGCTATGGCACTCCACGTTCGATCGCCCCATCGGATACGCGATGGTCTCCAAAGCGCTTGCCATCGCCCTGGATGAGGCGAAGGTCTGGGTCGCTTACCGGTATCTGTATGGGTCTGGGACGGTCTTTCCCGTCGAGGAGCGAATTGATAGGAGCAATCACCGGATCAATCTCATCAGGAATCGGAAGCCGGATGCGAAGGACCCCCAAGTTGTCTTCGGGCAGGGTGACGCATTCGGGCGGAACTTTGGCCGGTTCAAGATCGGCTATACCATGCTCGAGGTGAACGGTCTGCCGGATGAATGGGTGCGACAGGCCAACATGATGGATGAGGTGTGGGTCCCATCACCCTTCAATGCCGTCACGTTTCAGGAGAGCGGGGTTCGCAGACCGATCTCCGTCATGCCTCTCGGGATCGACGCCGACTACTTCAATCCCGCCATTACGGGCCACCGCATCGGGGAGGCATTCACATTCCTCAGCGTCTTCGAGTGGGGCGAGCGGAAGGCGCCGGAGGTCTTGTTGCGGGCGTTCAATGAGGCCTTTCGAAGGACCGACGAGGCCGTGTTGCTGTGCAAGGTGGTGAACTCCGATCTGGGCGTGAATGTGGCGGAGCAGATTAAAGCGCTTCGGCTTCGTCCCGACGGTGGTCGAATTGAGTTCCTGCTGAATACCCCTGCCCCGTACTACCAGCTCGGCAGTCTCTACCGATCTGCCGACTGCTTCGTCCTGCCCACGCGCGGGGAGGGGTGGGGCATGCCGATCCTCGAGGCGATGGCGTGCGGCCTTCCAGTGATCGCGACCGATTGGAGCGCCCACCGCGCCTTCATGAACGACCGGAATGCGTACCCCCTGCGCGTCAAGCGGCTGATCCCCGCCGTGGCAAAATGTCCCTACTATACGGGCTTCCAGTGGGCGGACCCGGATGAGGATCACCTCAGACACCTTCTCCGATATGTCTACGAGCACCGGGACGAAGCGGAAAAAAAAGGCCTGGCGGCCGCCGAAGAGGTGAGTACGCAGTGGACTCTTCAGCACGCGGCCGCGAAGATCAAGTGCCGCCTCGGTCAGATACAGAGCGCGACATCGGGACCGTTTGGGCGATTTCGTGCGCTACGGGGGCAGGTTCAGCCGAACAGAGGTGAGAGACTCCGCGTCGGTATCGATATGAGCCGCACCGTAGGTGAGCGGACCGGCGTGGGGTCTTATGCGCTGAATCTGGTGAAGGGGCTCGCCAAGATCGATCAAGCGAGCACGTACGTCTTGTTGCCGGGCTTTGGAAGTTTTGTCCACCCCGAGTACGAGGCGCTCGGCGTCTATGTCCCCCCGCATCCGAACTTTCGCCTCTTCGCGGGTCGGCTGCCGGCCTTCGACAATGGGAGAGGCCTCCGGGATGAACTCTCCGCGAACAATCGCGTCGATGTTGCGCACAGTACTGCCTATGCCGCCCCTGCCGTGGGCCAGGCCAAGCTGATTGTGACGATCCACGATCTCACCTTTCTCACCCACGCCGAGCACCATCTTCAGGAGAACATCGACTTCTGTGTGAAACAGATGGCGTTGGCGAGGGAACGAGCCGACCTGTTCATCGTAGTCTCGGACAGCACCAAGCACGATCTCATGAAACTGTTGGACATTTCGGAGGAGAAGGTCCGTGTGATTTACGAGGCGGTGGATGAAACGTTCCGCCCGATCACAAGCGCCTCTGCCAGAGCCGAGATCGTGAAACGGTACGCGCTCCCAGAACGGTACCTCCTCTGCGTCGGGTCGATCGAGCCGCGGAAGAATGTGGCGGCGGTGCTCAAAGTCTACGCTGCGCTTCTCTATGGCGGCACCCCGGGACTTCCGGTTCTCGCCATCGCCGGGGCAGCCGGCTGGCTGAATAGCGCTATTTATGATCTGGTCAAAGAGCTTCGGATCGAGGGGTCAGTGAAATTCTTGGGATACGTCCCAGATACCGATCTGCCCGCCCTCTATAGCGGCGCCAACGTCTTCCTCTATCCGTCCCTCTACGAAGGGTTCGGCCTCCCGCTCCTCGAGGCGATGTCGTGCGGCTGCCCCGTCATCTCGTCGAACCTTTCCTCGATGCCCGAGGTCGTGGGCGACGGCGGCCTCCTTGTGAACCCGCATGATCTGAACGACCTCAAGGCAGCACTCGAGCAGGTCCTGTCCGATAAGGGTCTACAGGAGAAGTTGGGCGCACAGTCGATCGAGCGGGCGTCTCACTTTTCCCTGGAGAAGATGGCCGCTGAGACGTTGCAAGTGTACCGCGAGGTTGCGGAGTCGAAGAGCAATAAGAATTCCTGACCCGGATCGGCGCATGAGCCCGTTACGTTTTTGGCCTTGGCGCTCCGCATGGACTTGCTAAATATTTTCTTATCACGTGCTTGCCTAAGGAGTAGGAACACGCGACAGGGTTAGCTCTTTGGTTGTGTGACCCTCTGTGAGGATAAGGTGCCACAACTGATGGCATTCGCCACGCCATCTACCACCGACCCGCCACCGGCAAATCGCCCGCCATCCCCCAGCCAAAGATACAGCCGTCCACCCCGCAGCCGTCCCAGGTCCCATTGCCGTTTCGATCGAGGAACCAGGTGCCGTTGCGGAAGACGCCGAGCTTGGCGGTTCCGGTCCCCGTCCAGTCCCCCGCCACCGGCAAATCGCCCGCCATCCCCCAGCCAAAGATACAGCCGTCCACCCCGCAGCCGTCCCAGGTCCCATTGCCGTTTCGATCGAGGAACCAGGTGCCGTTGCGGAAGACGCCGAGCTTGGCAGCGTCGGAAGATACCCCGGTTCCTGTCACCTGCCTTATCGCTCCTCCGCCTCCCGTAAACGTGACGTCGCTTGTGAAGGCGGCAGCAGACGTGGGACTAAAACGAACGGTAACGGACTGTTGCGCCCCTGTCCCCAAGTTGTAGGAGCCTCCCGATACGATGCTGAAGGGGGTGGTCGTAGAGGCGCTCCCAGTGAGTGTATCGGTACCGGTGTTCTGAACCGTGAAGGTCCGGTCGAAGGCGCTACCCACCAGGACGCTGCCGAAATCCTGGGAAGTGGGGGTCACCACCAGGGCCGAAGACGCCGGCCGTTGCCATCCTGTGTTCCGCACATCATGGTGGAACTTAGGCCATGGCAGGGGACCTACTACGTTGGCCGGATTCCAGACATACACTTTTCCGTCAGATGCCGAGGGGAAGGGTGTGCCAGATCCCGCCACAACGTCGAGCACACCATTATGGTCGAGGTCAGTGATGATCGGCGCTGTCACTGTGGTTTCTGTATAAAACGACTGCTTTCCCGTGTGGCTACCGTCGTCGGTGAGCTGAACGCCGTTGCGGTTGAGGACGGCGATATCGGTGTTGACGGGGATCATCACCTCAAGTTGCCCATCCCCGTTCACATCGGCTACTACTGGGGAACCGGAGTTGTTCGCGGTGGTTCCGAAGAAACTTTTCGGTTGAGTGGCGAAGATGGTCGAGCCATCTCCCCTGAAGGCATAGAGCCTGAGGTCCTCGGAGAACACAATCACATCCAGTTTGTTATCGCCGTCGAGGTCTGCCAGGGCCGGCGACGAGAATACAGTTCCGCCGACAGGTCGCGGCCAACCGACTACCGGGCTCCCGTTAATATGCCAGGCGTTCACATACCTTCCCACGAGCGGGGAAGAGGTGAGTGAATAATATCGCCCTGTACCTACCACGATCTCTGGGATACCATCCCCATCGATATCGCCCACCGCTGGTGAGGATTGAATAATTTCATCAACACAGACGGGGAATCCAGGAAATAAGGACCCATCCGATCTGAAGACAACGAGCGCTCCACCATTGGGCGTCATCGGCGGCCAAATGAAAGGGTTACACAGGTTCATGTCGTTGGTCGGATTCCCCTCTTGGTGCGTGTCGATCCCGATAATGATCTCCAGCTTCCCATCGTTATCCAGGTCGGCGAGAGCCGGTGAAGAGATAATTGTGTCCCGAACGAACTTGGGCCAGCCCGGAAAGGTGGTACCGTTCGATCGAAAGACGTGTACGCTTCCGTCGGCTGCCGCTCCCACGACGACCTCAAGCGTGCCATCTCCATCGAGATCGCCGATTGCCGGCGAGGACATGACGAGATTGGCCGGGGGCAGCGTGAGGACGGGCGTATAAGACCACAGGACCGCTCCCGTCGTACCCTTGAGCGCAACCACACGTGCGGTGCCGGTTGGATCAACCATGCTGCCCACCCCGACTACGATATCGTTGAGACCATCTCCATCGAGATCCGCAATAGCCGGAGTCGAATCGATCTCTGCTGTTGTGCCGACTGGCCCCCACAGGATGGTCCCATTTGCCCTGAGCGCATAGATCTTTCTACCTCTTGTGCCGACGATGATCTCTTCACTCCCGTTGCCGTCCAGGTCGCCGGTCGCGATCGACGTTACCGTGCCGGAGCCGGAGAGGGTCACAGGGAACCCCGGACGAAGAGGAGGAGAGATCGGTTGCTGGGCTCTCGCCAGGTCCGGCGATAAGAGAGCCAGCAGTGCGACCCATAAGAGTGGGGAACGCAAGAGCTTCACCCTGGTTCCGCCTTGGTTCTTCGTGGACGGCATCCCTCCAAGCTCAAACATCGCCGTTGTCACATTTTTCACCTCGGCAAGCCCTCCTTGGAAGCTCATCTTGGGGATGAGGCTATTCGGGGATCAAGAGCGGGATACTCATGCCAGGCATACTATACGTCCCTTCGCGGGGTATACCAGGATGCCGTACGCTACAGATGGACGTCAACCTCGTGTACCGCGAGGTTTTCTCCCTGGTAATCGTACCAATTTACCAGCTCCTGCACAAGAGTCAGGATCAGGCGGTACCTCCCCGGTTCTGTTGGTGCGACCACTTTCATCACCGCCCTTGCCTTCTCACCCGGCCCCAAATCATCACCCAATGGGCTCCTCACGCCGTTATATATGACGATCTGCCCCAGTGGATTGGCCCAGTGGTAAACCAGGTGAACCCGGTAGCGAGTATCGCGGTAATAGGCCCGGCCCGGCCATCGCTGATCGCTGGCGTTCCGGATCGTTACCGGAACATAGAAGGTCTGTCCTGGCTTCATTTCCGGAGGGACATCATATTTCACGAACTCTACCCGAAATGCGGCCGGAGAGAGAGCGGTCGGCGCGGGCTCTGCAAGATAGTTATAAAACGGGGTTGCGCCGGCGGAGTGCAGGATCACGAATTGGCCAATTGATTTTTCCACATACGAAATCCCTCTCCGCATCAAGAGCAGCTTCACAGACGTCAGCTCCTCCTCCTCATGCTGAAGAAAGAGATAAGCCGGCTCTTGCAAGCTTCTCGTGTGCTGAGTGTACCTGGGGTATCGGTCCCAGTCCGCAGCATATGGGTATGGGGCGACGACTATCCGCTCATTAGAGGCAAAGGTGGTGCGATATGTCAACCAGTAGGAGCCATACCCGCCTCGGATTCCCTGTTGGTCGAGGTACGCGACCAACGGCTGCCATGGGTCTGGCAGGCGCTGCAGACGCCATTCCGTGGTGAGCAGATTCCAGGCACTATCGAACCGAGCATTCCCCGCGAGATAGAATCCCGTCAGGACGATCGCGGCGCACAGAGGGATTGACCGGCCAAATCTGCTCCACGACATAAGCCCCGTCCCGATGACCACCGGGAGGGCTGTGTAGAGGGGAATGAGGTAGTGGTTTGAGTGGATATTCGCAGGGTGAGTGCTGAAGACGAAGGCTGCCGGAACAATGAAGATCAGGATCAACATCTGGGCCGGCACAGAGATGACAGAGGGCCGTAGTCCGAGGATCTGGAGCAGTTCTCGACGGTGCTTGACGAGCGTGGTGAGAAAGGCCACTATTATCAGGGTAAGCGCCACTAGGCTCCAAGCGCGCAGGATCGGGGAGCCGCTTGGGTTTCCTGTCCAGTGGGCGACCTCGGGGTCATCGAAGGGATTGAAACCCATGAGAGATGGAAGGCATTGTTTCAGAAGGAGCCGAACGTTACCTCGAATCGTTAAAAGACTGGCCGGACGGTACTGAGGTGTAATGATGCTGGGGGGCTCCCAGACGACATGATAAAGCTTCGGTGCGAACCCGATCAGAAATGCAACTGTACAGACGACGACGGTAGCGCCGCTGCTTCGTCTCATCACGACGGCGGAAAGCGGAGAGGCCGCCTTCTCTTGGGTGAGAGGTTGCGGTTGGCTCTTGGTCCTGCCGGGACGGAGAGCCGCCCACCATGAGGAGCCCAGCAGGTAATGCAGCCCAATGGGCACGAGATAGACAATGAATAGCGTGTTGGCGTAGAGACCTAAGCCGAGCACAAAAGCCTGGGCGGCGAGGAGCGATCTATTGGTGTGGGAGACATCAATCGAGCGATGGAGGAGGTAGAAGGCCAGGGCCCCCAGGCAGTGCGTGACCGTCAACGAGCCGCCGAAGTCCTGGCTCCAATAGACAATCACTGGGGGTGAACAGGCGAGGATCGTGGAAGAGAGGATCGCCATGGTTCGACCCCCAAGCTTCTTGCCTAGGAGGTACGTAATCCAGATCCAGATGCTGAAGATGACCGTAGGGGCTAGCTTGAATGACAAGGCAGAAAAGCCGAAAGTCTTCACGAAGGGGACCGCAAGAAGCTGTTCGAGGATCCCCGCATAGCTTGTGCCCCAGATGTGCGTAGAGAGTTCACCCCTGTCGAGCAACTGCTTGATCAGCAGTCCAGCATTGGCTTCGTCAGAGGTGTACAACGCATCCGCGTTATAGAGGAGCGGAACTTTAAGGAGCAGGGCGATCGTGATCGCGGATGCAATGGCAAGACCATCTCTGAGGTTATCCCTCAAATGAATTCTCCTACTACCCGAGGCTTCAGATCCTATCGTTTATGGCAGACCAGGATGAGGTTCCAACAGTACCATTTGAGAAAAGGGAAGGCGCGGAGGAGCACCTCGTCGACGCGCCTCAGGACCCTGTACCAACCCTTCACCCGGTCCGCTTCGGAAATGATCTTTTTCCAGTAGCGCTCATGCGAGGGATCTACTCGTTCCACTAAGTAGAAGTAAGCGAAGATCAGGAGGGTGGACAACCAGATCCCTTTGACCTCCACGCTGTCGAATACGCCGGCGATGAGCCGGACATCACCCTTGACAAGGGCTCGCTCGGTCTCCGTCCGTACGGCTTTCGCAATCCGGCGGTACAGCTTGATGGCCGGATTATACCCGAGAGGGTCGATGAAGATGGCCATGCCGCCGGGCTTCAGGACCCTATTGATTTCCCTGGCAGTCAGGGGGATCTCTACGTGGTGCAGCACGCCGTTGCCGAAGACGAAATCGAACTCCCCGTCGGCACAATCGAGCTTCTCCGCCTTCCCTTTCAACGTCCGTATCGAGACGTTGAACCGATGGGCCAGGGCATCAGCGACGCGAAGCATCTCTTGCGAGATATCGCAGGCGGTGACATCGGCGCCCTGCAACGCGAAGTAGACGGATGTCTCCCCAGCGCCGCACCCGAGGTCCAGCAACTTCTTCCCATTGAGATTGCCGAATCGTTGACGAGCGTACCGGTTCTCCTCCGCCGTCTCTGCCTCAAACGACTCGTGAACCAATAACTCGTTGAGATCGATCGACCGGGCCCACTGATCATGGAACGCTTCTTCAACGTGGTGTCGCTTCTCCAGTGAGTCAGCCTTATCGTTCTGCATCAGGCGTGCCTTCAGAACCATGGCGGAATCCAGTCAATTCCTCGATGATGTACAGGGGACGAGCCTTCACCTCCTCGTAAATCCGCCCGATATATTCGCCGATAATGCCCAGAGTAATAAGTTGGATGCCGCCCAAGAAGAGCATGGCCACGACAAGCGAGGCCCACCCTAGAACCGGCGCGTCGGTGAGCAGCTTCAGCAGGATCGTATAGACGATATATCCAAAACAGAAAATGGAGATGACGAAGCCCAGATATGTGGCCATTTGAAGCGGAACGTGTGAGAATGATGTAATGGCATCGAGGGCGAATCGTAACATCTTTCGAAAAGGATATTTTGTCTCTCCGGCCAGCCGACGGTCCCGCGCAAATGTGATTCCGGTCTGGCGAAATCCGATCCAACTGACGAGCCCTCTCACAAAGCGGGCCCTTTCCTTGAGGGCCCTCAACTCCGATACCGCCCTGCGGCTCATCAGGCGAAAGTCACCGGTATCTTTAGGAATCTCAATACGCGTGAACGATCCGAGCAATCGATAGAAGATCGCTGCTGTCAGCTTTTTAAACGGACCTTCTCCCTCCCTGCTCTCTCTAATCGCATAGACAACCTCGTAGCCTTCTTGCCATTTCTTCACGAGGCTGGGGATAACCTCTGGTGGGTCTTGCAAATCTCCATCTATGACTACTACCGCATCCCCAGAGGCATGATCGAGTCCTGCGGTGATCGCAATCTGATGGCCAAAGTTTCTGGAGAATTGGATGACCTTGACCCGATCGTCTTGACTGCACACGTGTGAAAGGATCTCACGCGAACGATCCTTGCTACCGTCATTGACGAAGATCAATTCAAACGTATGTCCAAGTGCCTCCCCCACTTTCGTAAGCCGGTCGTACAATTCAGGGAGGACGCCCTCTTCGTTATAGACGGGGATCACGATGGAAAGGGTTGGTCGAATGGCCGTACTCATGTTCTGAAGGAAAAGCTCTCCTTGTCCTCACTCAGAATGATACCATAGATTTGCCGAAGGCTGAGAGGGCTGCCGTCGCGCCCCTTACCACCGCCCGGCCACGGGGAGATCCCCCGCCATCCCCCAGCCGAAGATACAGCCGTCGGGGCCGCAGCCGTCCCAGGCCTCGTTCCCGTTGAGGTCGAGGAACCAGTTGGTGCCGCGGAAGACGCCGAGCGTGGCGGTGCCGAGGGTAGTCGAGGTAAAGGTATCCGAGACCCCGCCGATGGTCAGGGTGGTGTCGACGACGGTGCTATTGGTGGCGGCAGAGGTATGCCGGACCCGGACGGTGTCGGTGTTGGCCACCGTGCCGGCGCTGCTGGTCCAGGTCCCGGAGCTATTCAGCTCATACTCCCCGCCGACAATGGAGATCGGCGCGGGGCCGGTGATGCCGCTGACGGTGATGGCGGTGGAGGTCTGCAGGGTGCTGAGCGCGATACCGGTCAGGTCCGTGAAGGTGATGGGGTCCGGCGTGGTGTCGGTCGCCTGGCACTTGCCGGCACTGCCGGCATTGTAAATGGCCGCGATCTCTTCGGCACTGAGGGCACGGTTAAAGATCTCCACTTCGTCAACCAGCCCGATGAAGTTCTCAATGTTTTGGGTGGGATTAATCGTGCCGATGACGAGTGGCGCATCAGGTGAAATGATCCCAGTGCCCGCTGCTGTTGTGCTGGCTACTTCTGCGCCGTCAACATAGAGCTTAAGAGTCGTGCCTGAACGAGTGGCGGCAAGATAATGCCAACCTGTTGCCAAATCAGAAGGTGAACAGATAGAGGCGATGCCGCCAGCATCTATTTCAACATATGGCCTATTGCTTGCGCCGCAATTACCAGGTGAACTGCTCTTTAAAATATAGTATTCCCGACCGTCACCGCCTTGAACAGTCCAATCGTCACGGCTGATTAATCGCCGCTCGCCGGTGTTCGTCGAGGAATCAATATAAACCCATGCGTCGAGCGTAAAATCAGTAAGATCAAACGCTGCTGAAGATCCAAGGTCTACATAATCATCCACCCCATCCAGACTGAATGCCTGACCCGCCTTGCCTGGGGCGTATGTGGCGCCGAACAGCAGCGTGCCGTGATTCGTACCGACCATATCAAGGGCGTTATTGTCCCCGCCCCACCAGCTAACCATACCCGACGGCGGCGGAGTACACGCGGGTTCCACCTGCGCCCAGGCAGGGTTGGGGGCATACCCTGTGAGCAGCGCGCCAAGCAGGAGCAGTAGCCAAAATGCCTCAAATGTCAGGCGTAGCGATACCCGCTGTGTGTGTGAAACGAGCAACCCGTGAGCCCTCAGTATAGCCATGCACCGCAACCCTCCCGATTTACGTGTTAGGGCCATAACGCGCGCACAAAAAGCAACTCACTTCCTACTATTCCTTTCCCCCCATGTCAAGCACAAATACGCTCAGCCATCAGCGGTCAGCTTTCAGCAGTAAATAATAAATGCGTATATGCAGGGTCGGGTCTTGCAATCACACATGCTCAGGGTGTAGAGGCCGAAGAGCCAGCAGCAGCGCAAGGCCTGGCGCTGCTTGCAGGAGGGCCTTCTGGCGCACTTACACGACCTGAGTCTTCTTGCACAGGGCCGGCAGGCCTAAGCAGCAGGGCGACCATGCCGGGCTGGGCCCACTCGGACAGGGTGGGGATGGGCGGAGGGTGCGGAGACGAGACAGATCACGGAATTGCCCAGGCGTCCGGGCGTCCGGTCGCGGGGGGAGGCACAGGCGATCCGGGTGCCCGCTGACAGGCTGCGTTGATGGAGGGGGCGCAGTTGTCGCCACTGGTGAGCTGGGTGTAGATGCATGGAGCCCAGGCAGACGGGGGTCACCATGCACAAGAAGATTCGGCACAGAGTCTGTGCGTGGCGTTACGCTTCCCCGAGCCCTTCCAAGTCCGCGATGTCCGTCATGCTGCCTGTCGCACGTTTGTTGGCAAGCAACTGTGCCCGGCTAATGTAGGACACCGGAAGGTGTCCCCGTAGCGCCCAGCGGTCCTTGCCTGCCCACGCCTCGGGCACGATACGCACCCGCCTGATGGCATCTCTCCCGAGAGCGAGGGCGTGCTCCCACGACCGAGGGCGCTGCCGTCGCGCCCCTTACCACCGACCGGCCACGGGGCTATCCCCCGCCGCCCCCCAGCCGAAGATGCAGCCGTCGGTGCCGCAGCCGTCCCAGGCCCCGTTCCCGTTGAGGTCGAGGAACCAGTCGCCGTTGCGGAAGACGCCGAGCTTGGCGGTGCCGGTCCCCGTCCAGTCACCCACGACCGGGCTATCCCCAGGCGCCCCCCAGTTCAAGATGCAGCCGTCGGTGCCGCAGCCGTCCCAGGCCCCGTTCCCGTTGAGGTCGAGGAACCAGTCGCCGTTGCGGAAGACGCCGAGCTTGGCGGTGCCGGTCCCCGTCCAGTCGCCCACGACCGGGCTATCCCCAGGCGCCCCCCAGTTCAAGATGCAGCCGTCGGTGCCGCAGCCGTCCCAGGCCCCGTTCCCGTTGAGGTCGAGGAACCAGTTGGTGCCGCGGAAGACGCCGAGCTTGGCGGTGCCGAGGGTGACCGAGGTGAAGGTATCCGAGACCCCGCCGATGGTCAGGGTGGTGTCGACGGCGGTGCTCGGGGTGGCGGCGGAGGTATGCCGGACGAGGACGGTGTCGCCGTTGGCCACCGTGCCGGCGATAGTGGTCCAGGTCCCGGAGCCGTTCACCTCATACTCTCCGCCGACCACGGAGATCGGCGCGGGGCCGGTGATGCCGCTGACAGTGATGTCGTTGGAGGTCTGTACGGTGCTGAGCGCGACGCCGGTCACGTCCGTGAAGGTGAAGGCGTCCGGCGTGGTGTCGTCCAGGGTGGTCGAGGTAAAGGTGTCCGCGACGCCACCGATGGTCAGGGTGGTGTTGACCGCGGTGCTCGGGGTGGCGGCGGAGGTATGCCGGACGCGGACGGTGTCGCCGGTGGCCACCGTGGTTGGGCTGCTGCTCCAGGTCCCGGAGCTATTCACCTCATACTCCCCGCCGACCACGGAGATCGCGGTGGGGATGGTGATGCCGCTGACAGTGATGGCGGTGGAGGTCTGCACGGTGCTGAGCGCGACGCCGGTCACGTCCGTGAAGGTGAAGGCGTTCGGCGTGGTGTCGTCCAGGGTGGTCGAGGTAAAGGTGTCCGCGACGCCACCGATGGTCAGGGTGGTGTTGACCGCGGTGCTCGGGGTGGCGGCGGAGGTATGCCGGACCTGCACGGTCTGGCCGTTGTTCACCGTCCCTGACGCGCCTGTCCAGGTCCCTCCGTTGATCGCATACTCGCAACTGGTGCTGGTGCAGGCGGTGATGCTAATCGCGGCGGGGGCGGTGATGCCGCTGACAGTGATGGCGGTGGAGGTCTGCACGGTGCTGAGCGCGACGCCGGTCACGTCCGTGAAGGTGAAGACGTTCGGCGTGGTGTCGCCGGTGGTCGAGGTAAAGGTATCCGAGATGCCGCCGATGGTCAGGGTGGTGTTGACGGCGGTGAGATCGGTGGCGGCGGAGGTATGCCGGACGCGGACGGTGTCGCCGTTGGCCACCGTGGTTGGGCTGCTGCTGCTCCAGGTCCCAGAACTATTCAGCTCATACTCCCCGCCGACGATGCTAATCGCGGGGGCGCCGTTGATGCCGCTGACGGTGATGGCGTTGGAGGTCTGTACGGTGCTGAGCGCGACGCCGGTCACGTCCGTGAAGGTGAAGGCGTTCGGCGTGGTATCAGCGAAGACGACATCAGTGGGGTCACTCAACCCAGTGCTCCCTCCACTGATGGTCCTGAGTGGAGCGGTGCCGTCGTTTTGGGTGCGGGGGTAGACGGGGATGGAGTCGTCACCGAAGTTCGCTACGAACAGCTCACCGTGCGTGAGGTCGAGAGCGAGGCCTGCGGGGGTGAGCAACCCAGTGCTCCCTCCACTGATGGTCCTGAGTGGAGCGGTGCCGTCGTTTTGGGTGCGGGGGTAGACGGTGATGGAGTCGTTGTCCCTGTTCACGACGAACAGCTCATCGACACCGGGCGTGAGGTCGAGAGCGAGGCCTCTGGGGCCACTCAATGCGGTTCCGCTGATGGTCCTAATGGGGGCCACGTTGTTGTTACCTGAGGTTAGAGTGGTGAGGTCATAGACGGTGATGAAGGAGAGGCCGGGGGGAGTACCAGGAGTACCATTCCCAACGAACAGCTCATTGTGATCGAGGTCGAGGGCGAGAGTTCTAGAGATAAACAATGTGGTGAGCCCGCCGCTGATGGTCCTAATGGGGGCCACGTTGTTGTTACCTGGGGTTAGACCGGTTAGGTCATAGACGGTGATGGAGTTGCCAAGGTAGTTCACCACGAACAGCAACTCGTTCGCGGGGTCGATGGCGAGGCCTCGGGGACCATTCAACGCGGTGAGCCCGCCGCTGATGGTCCTAATGGGGGGCACGTCGTTGTTACCTGGGGTTAGACCGGTTAGGTCATAGACGGTGATGGAGTTGTTATCGTTCGACACGAACAGCTCGTTGTTCTCGAAGTCGAGGGCGAGACCTACGGGAGCATTCAACTCCGTTGCCGATCCAATGATACTCCTGAGTGGAGCGCTGCCGCCGGTTTGGGTGCGGGGGTAGACGGTGATGGAGTGGTTAGTGAAGTTCGCCACAAACAGCTCTTCCGCCGCCCAGGCAGGGATAGCGACAAATCCTGTGGGCAGGGCGCCCAGCAGGAGCAGGAACGCGAATGCCTTAAATGTCAGGTGAAGCGGACGCGACGTGCGTGTGGAAAGAGCAACCCTCTTCACCGTAGCCATGTGCCCCAACCCTCCTCCAATCAAATTGTTAGACCGCAAAGCGCGCACAAGAAATTCCACGCCTTTTACTATGCCTTGCTCCCCCATGTCAAGCAGAAAAGGCGCTTTCGGTGGGTAGCATGTGACATGTCCGCATGCTGTAGCTGGTCCCCGCCTCCTCACTGAAGTCGGTCATAAAGGTACAAGGGGTGATCCTGAGAGCCCTTGACGGGCAGGGGAAGCGGGTCCCAGGCGCGCGACTTGTAGAGCTGCGCGATGGTCAGGGCCGGCAGGCCGCCTGTAAGCAGCAGGGCGACCATGCCGAGCTGGGCCCACTCGGACAGGGTGGGGATGGGCGGAAGGTGCGGAGACGACAAAGATCTCGGAGTTGCCGTCGGCGTTGCCCGGGCTTCCGGGCGTCAGGTCGCGGGTGGAGGCAAAGGCGATCCGGGTGCCGTCTGCGTTGATGGAGGGGGCGCAGTTGACGCCAGCGGTCCTGCCTGCCCACGCCTCGGGCACGATATGCACCCGCCTGACAGAAGCTCTCCCGAGAGCGAGGGCGTACTCCCACGACCGAGGGCGCTGCCGTCGCGCCCTTTACCACCGACCGGCCACGGGGCTATCCCCCGCCATCCCCCAGCCGAAGATGCAGCCGTCCACCCCGCAGCCGTCCCAGGCCCCGTTGCCGTTGCGGTCGAGGAACCAGTCGCCGTTGCGGAAGACGCCGAGCTTCGCGGTGCCGGTCCCCGTCCAGTCCCCCGCCACCGGGAGATCCCCCGCCATCCCCCAGCCGAAGATGCAGCCGTCCACCCCGCAGCCGTCCCAGGCCCCGTTGCCGTTGCGGTCGAGGAACCAGTCGCCGTTGCGGAAGACGCCGAGCTTCGCGGTGCCGGTCCCCGTCCAGTCCCCCGCCACCGGGAGATCCCCCGCCATCCCCCAGCCGAAGATGCAGCCGTCCACCCCGCAGCCGTCCCAGGCCCCGTTGCCGTTGCGGTCGAGGAACCAGTCGCCGTTGCGGAAGACGCCGAGCGGGTAAGTGCCGCTTGGCGTGTCACGCTCCCGACCGAACCATACGAACCTAGGTCGCGCGTTGGAGTTGGCGCCACCCCCTTGGAGGGAGTAGCCGGTGCCGATCCAGGTATTGGTATTGGGCGAGTGCGGCCGCGAGGCCAGATAGTCCCCCCACTTGTTCAAGGTTGGCCCGCTCGTGCTGGCCACGGCGTAATAGGCTTCCCACCCCGAGGTAAAAGGGTCGGGGGAAAGGTCATCCCAGATGAAGACATCCAGGGTCGGGTAGGAGGTCCCGCCCCCCGAAAAGATCGGCCCGGCGATATGACCGCGGGCATTGACGCCGACCGCTGGGTACATCCATGCAACATTGGGGTTCCAGATGAGAGGTTGGTTGATCACCGCTTTCGTGCTCTCATTAATACGTGCCACCTGGACATGCGGATAAGGGAATCCGCCCCCCTGGGAGGCATTCCACATAAAGCCGATGATTCCGTTGGCCACCCATGCCCCCAAGATCCGATCGTCCGAACGACCGCACCAATCCCTCCCGTCTGGGCCGGGGCACGAGGGGGTCGATAAGGGGTAGGATAAGATCGCCACGTCGGTCCAGGATACGGTCGGAGATCCCTCGTCCCACTGGTAGAGCCGAATCTGCCAGCTTGTCAGGCTTTGAGAGCCCCAGTAGATCCTGGTCGTCGCCCCCTGCGTGGCGGTGAAGTTAAAGTGATCGCTGGTCACATAGTAATCGACGGTCAGGGCCGTGTGGGCCGACAGGGTATCCAGAGGCAGGCGAATAATCACAGTGTTGGTCCAGCTATTCCCGCTGGTCGTGAAGACGTTGGCAGTCACGTAGAGATAGTTGTTGCTGAGCGTAAGTTGGGGGTAGTCGAACCACCGGCCTGCCGGCAGGCCCACCATCTGGGGAGTGAGATCGTAGTAGTACCAACTCCCGCTGGCGAGGGCGCTCCCCCCCTTGGCAATGGCCAGCCGGAGGGTGTTGGTGTTGGCATCGGGGAGATACAACATGAGCCAGAAGAGCAGATCGCGGCTCCGGTCGTACAGGACCGACTGATCACAGCAAAAGCCCCCATTCACGGAGGGGAAGATCGTAAACGGATTCACGAAGCCGAAGGTTGCCCCGTTGTCGGTGGACAAGGCAGCGTACCAGTTCCCGGTCTGGAAGACGGCTGCGCCGTTGTTTCCCACGCTGGGCTCGCCGACCACAGAGGTATAGCCGCTGGGTGCGCCGGCCCCGAGATCGACATTCTTGAAAAAGGTAAAGGTGCCTGGGGCCAGTGGAGCAGCAGCCATCGCCCCGTTAGCAGGTGATGCGGCCTCGCTCGTCGCAGGAACTGAGGGACCAGCGGCATCAAACTTGGCGGCAGCATCTTTGGAAGGAGAAGGTTTCGGCCCTGGGAGGTGGGTCCGCTCGACGGCCTGCTCCAGGCGCTGCTGTTCTTCTGGAGAGAGCTGGGGCGGTTCCGGCAAAAGGTTGGCCTGCACGACAGACGGCTTGCCGATCGAGACCGACCCGGCCGCCTCCTCCTTGGAGGGGTGCGCCTCTTCCAGGACCGCCCCTTCGGCGGCTGACCCCACATGGGAAAGGCCGAGCAGGACAACGAGCAAGACCAGGGCCGAAGGCCTTAACAGTGGCATGAACCTTCTCCATTCCATCACACGCTCCATCATCTCCCCCCGCTTCCACCGTTGTCGGGCTTTGGCGGAGTCCGTGGGGAGGTTGGGGGGACAATATCTGGGCTCGGCTCAGGCCGGACGCCGGGCCCCTTGGACGGCTTCGGTCCCGGGAGGTGCGTTCCCTCCACTGCTTGCTCCAGGCGCTGGCGTTCCTCTGGCGAGAGCTGTTGGGGCTCTTCTGTCGGTGGGAGCTGAATCTGTTTTGGCTCGCCGGCGGTCCCCTGCCCCATCCCTGCTGACGTTCCGGGGCTTTCCTGAGGGATGGAGGCCATTCCAGTAGAGAGGTTCGAAACACCCAACCCCGCAAGCGACGCCCAGCAGGCAGCAATGTGAAAAACTACTGAGTAGCGCATAAATAATACCAACGCTCTTACTGAATACGGTTTTGCATTCATAATGCCAATGCCATCATCGAATACGTTCGTGGCGCCGTGTTCCTCGACCCATAGGTTCCATGGCCGCCCTCTCTGGGGTCGAGGCCAGCGTCCATGTGCAAGAGAGTGTACAGAAGTTTGCATAAGTAATGCACGACGTAAATGTCCTTGCTCCGCTCATGGTGAGCCTGTCGAACCATGCGTTGTGCAGTTCCTTTTCTATTACTTAGGCAAGACTCAATAGTGGTGCTCATAATAATAAATAAATATTACTTTGGCAAGGCTCAATAGTAGTAAGGGAAGAAAGGGAAAGGGGTCGCAAAGGAGTCAGGCATGCCTTCTTGCCTTGTGGTGATTCCCGTCGTATGACCGGGCATGGCACGAAAACCGCGAGTGTATTGTCCAGGCGCGCTTTCTCATGTGATCTGCCGGGGCAATCACGGCCAACGGATCTTTTCGGATGACGCCGACCGAGGGCGATATCTGGAGTTGCTTCAAGAAACCCGACTGCGGTGTGACGGTCGCCTGTATGCTTATGTTCTGATGGGCAATCACGTCCACCACCTGATTGAAGTCGGACCAACCCCGTTGTCCAACATCATGCACAATCTTCTCTTCCGGTACACGCGGTACTGGAACCAACGATACCGGAAGGTGGGCCATCTGTTCCAAGGCCGGCATAAAGCGATCCTATGCGAGACGGAAAGCGATGTGCTGGAGTTGGTCCGATACATTCATCTCAATCCGGTGCGGAGCCGAATCGTCCGAGATCCGAGCCGATACGCCTGGAGCAGTCACGGGGCGTATGTCAGGGGGAATGGCGCTGGGTGGATTGCGGTCGAGGACGTGCTGCCTCGGTGGGGGAGGCGGCAGTCCGACGCGGTGGCGGCGACCCCTATCCCGAGAAAGAGCGTTCGGCTGTGGGGCTCAATCGTCCACCTCTTAGTCGCGTCCATACGTTCGGATCATGAACGGAGACCCGATCTCGCACGGAGATTGACAGGTCACACTTTCTGATGTATGTTTGATTATCAGTAATATACTGAATATCAGTAACTCAAGAGGGGGGCGCATTATGGCTGTGGTCAAGGTGTGGGGGCGCGGGCAACTGACGATACCTGCCTCTCTGCGAAAGGAACTGCTCCTGGACGAGGAGACTGTATTGAACGTTGTCACGGTGGGGGATGCGCTTCTTCTGACGCCTAAGAAGCTCGTGGGAGACAGACTGGCCAAGAAGGCCCAGAAGGCAATGGAGAAGGCTGGCCTGAGCCTGGAAGATCTCCTGAAAGATCTGGAGAAACAGCGCGATCGTTACAACAGGGAACGCTTTGGAGGCTGAACGGTGGAAGGTATTCCTCGATACGAGCGCCCTGATCGCGGGGATCGTTTCTCCGACCGGCTCGGCTCGTGAGGTGTTACGGCTGTGCGAGGCTGGGGCGGTGGAACTCCTCGTATCGAGACAGGTCCTGACCGAAGCAGACCGGAATCTCTCAGCAAAACTGCCCGCTTTGGTCCCTGACTACCGTCACCTGATGCAGCGGATGTCACCGACTTTGGTAGAAGATCCTACGCAGGAGGAGGTGGCGCAGGCTGTGCGAGTCATACATCATAAGGATGCGCCAATCCTGGCCGCGGCTATCAGTGCAGAGGTAGATTATTTGATCACATGGAATACCAAGCATTTCCACAAACTACCGGTCGCACGGGCCGTTCGTTTTCGAATCGCGACTCCTGGTGAGTTCTTGGAGGAATTTCGACGGTTGCTATCCTCCAATAGGTAAGGCACTTCCCTGGCTTCGCCACAAACTGCCCGGCCGGTCTCGACCGCACTCATCACCGGTATCACCGGCCAAGACGGCTCACCTGACCGAGTTGCTGCTCGCGAAGGGCTACACGGTCCACGGGCTGATCCGGCGGGCCAGTACGTTCCATACGCAGCGGATCGAGCATCTGTACCAGGATCCGCACGACCCTGAGACCCGCGTCGGCCTGCACTATGGCGATCTCTCCGCCAGCCCCTACGCGGCCGCGAAGCTCTACGCCTACTGGATGGTGCGCAATTACCGCGAAGGGTACGTACGGCCTCTTCGCCTGTAATGGCATCATGTTCAACCATGAATCCCCCCCGGCGGGGGGAGACCTTTGTCACGCGGAAGATTACACGGGCGGTATCCGCCATCCTCGCCGGGCGGCAGAAGACGCTGTTCCCGGGCAACCTTGAAGCCCGCCGCGATTGGGGGTTTGCGCCGGAGTACGTCGAGGGGATGTGGCTGATGCTCCAGCAGGAGGCACCGTGTGACATGGTCTTCGGAACCGGGGAGACGCATTCGGTCCTGGAGTTCGTGGAGGAGGCCTTTGGCTACGTGAACCTGAACTGGCGGGACTACGTGACCGAGGACCCGCGCTACTTATGGCCGACCGAGGTCCCGATCCTCCAAGCTGATCTCTCCGAGGTCAAGCGACGCGTTGAGTGGGAGCCTACCGTCGCATTCCGCGATCTGGTCCGGATCTTGGACGCCGACCTCGAGGCCGCGGGCCTGCTCGCCCCAGGGAAGGGGACACACTGCCTGACCGATGGGCGGCTAGCGTGGCTCAGGAAGCCGTGATGCAGTAACGCGACACGACGTGCGATTCATCGTGGCACCTTGACCGCTTCGCCCTCCTTTAAATTGAAGAAGACGGCACAATCAAGGATATAGTGGGTAGAGTTTCTGATATATATACCCTCCTGAACCTGCAACAAGGAGGGTCACCAGCCGCGATGCTGAACTGTACCGGCACCCGTTGGGATTGTTGGAGCCATGGACCGTGGGCCGGGTGGAGTTGAATCCACTGGGGGTTCATTCCCTGCGGCTTGCCTCGAGTTCGTCATACCGGCGGACGCCGGTATCCAGTGTAGTGCGCCATAAATCCCTTTACATCCCGTTCGTGGTGAGCAGTTCGACAGGCTCACACAGGCTTGTCGAACCATGAACGGAACTAGCCATAATACATCACCCTTCGACAGGCTCATGGCGAACGGTGAATGTCAAGAAGCGTTGGATTCCTAGTTAATGCTCCCCGTAATATCTTACGCTTGTCTTAAAGGAGAAGCTGCCTCAAGGTATTGATGGACAGGAGTGTGCGTGGTGGGAGCAGATCACCGACTACGCCGAGCACTAGGTCTGCAAGGGGTTGACGTCGGCGGAGGAGTCGCGCAACGGCATTCGCTGTGCCGGGATGACGGATGACGGCCTGCAGCGCGGCGCCAAGGCGCTTCCTGCTCGTTAAGGCCTTGCGCTGTTCATCGTCAAACCGCTCGAGGTGAGCCTTCGTAAGGCTGCCATCACCCTCGGCAAGGGCCGAGGTGATCACGTGAGCCGCGAGATTCGCACTGTAGAGGGCGTGACCTACCCCTTCGCCGGTAAAGGGATCGTAGAAGCCGGCTGCGTCTCCAATGAGCAGCACGCCGGCCTTGGCGCTGCGACTCGATCGAAATGCTAAGGGGCCGAGGCATCGGACCGGCCCACGTCGGCCGGTATCACGGAGCGCGCTCAGCGCGAGCGGAAACACTTGCAGCGTGCGATCGAACAGCTCGTCGAGTTGCCCTTTCCAGCTTTGTACGATCCCTTGGTCCACCACGATGATCGCGTTGACCAGCCGCTCGCCGGTCGGATTGAGGATGCAGTACGATCGATCGCCGACCGAGATTATCCCGTGATCAGCAAGCTCGGAGATCCCCTCGTAGTGGGCGACCAGCGCCATCCGATGCAGCGTTGGATGAGGCTGGTGAAGGCCAAGCCGTCTGGCCACCACTGAGTCTCGTCCGTCCGCCCCTACCACGATCTGCCCACGATACGTTTCCTGGCCCGTCGGTCCAATCCCCGTGACTCCGCACACACGCCCATTTTCCCGGATCAGATCGGTCACGCGCCATCCTTCGACGCATCTCGTCCCGAAGCCTCGCGCCCATTTCAGCAACAGGCTGTCAAGGATGGTCCTGGGGAGAGACAGCGAGAAGGGGGGCGTCCCATTGGTCTCGGCGAGGGTGGGAAACTCGGCTGTGAAGGTCGTGCCGTTCGGGGAGGTGATCGTCATTCCCCACAGACGCCGCGCCCCGGCCGAACGCACGAGGTTGAGTAGGCCGAGCAGGTCGAGGCGCCTGACGGTCCCAGGGCTGAGATAGTCGCCACAGATTTTCTCGCGTGGGAAGGTCGCCTTGTCGAGCAGGAGCGTCTCAACCCCACGCTGGGATAGAAGACCGGCCAGGACCGAGCCGGCCGGACCGGCGCCCACAACGATCACCGGGATCTGTCTCATGGAGATGTCTTACTCGGGGACCGCCACCACCTTGAAGTTCACCATCACCTCATCCTTCATCGGGATAAACAGTAGCGAGGGGATAGGGATCTGGAAGGTGGAGAGGCGCAGAGGGACCGCCCCCTCGACCACCAGTCTCTGCTCGGTGAGTACTGCCTTGGTCGTCGGGATCACCATCGGCGCGGTCACCCCGTGCAGCGTCAGGGTGCCTCGAAGGGTGGCGGAGTAGTGGCCGTCGCCCTTCGGCTCTACCAGGTCCACGCCGCTCAGAGTGAAGAGGATGGTTGGAAAGCGATCGGTGTGCAGGTGGCTCTTCCTCATCTTGTTGTCGCGCATCGCAATTCCGGTGGTGAGACTGCGGGCCTCGATCTCCACACAGGCCGCTGCCTCGCGCATGCGGGAGACGCTGGGCAGGCGCACGCGACCGGACAGTTGGCCGGCAACTCCGGTGAAGGTGTGCAACCCGGCGTCGGCGTCGAAACGGATCGTACTTTCGCGCGGGTCCAGGATGTAGACCGGATGATGGTCAGACTCTGGCTTTGGCGGCAGTTCGCAGGCGAGTAGGACCGACTGGGGAATGAGCAGCCAGCCCAGCAAGCAGATGCCAGAGAAGAACCGGCTTACGTTGCGATCTCTTTTGTGAGGGCGATGCGGAACCATAAATGGTGGCTTAGCCGCACATTGGCAAGACCGGCTTTAGTCGCCATACGACGCAGCTCCTGAGGTCTGAAACCGCGAAGGACAGACATCGGGCCGTCGTGGCGCGTCAGACGATTGCCGGATAGCAGCCGTGTGGTGATCGCAGTCAGCAGACAGGCGAGCCGGCTGCGCAAGAGGTCATTGACCAGCAGCCCGCGTCGAGCGACCCGCGCCATCTCCTGCAGCAGGAGGATCCCCTCCGCCTCGTTCAGGTGGTGAAAGAAGAGAGAGGCGATGACATAGTCGAAGCTGTGGTTAGGGTAGGGCAAGGGGGGCGATTGCACCGGCCGCAGTCGGATCTCCGGGAAATCGATCGACCAGTCGGTCGCAGCCGCCAGAACCTGGTCGCTCCGGTCCACGGCTTCGATGGCAACAGCAATCTTGCGCTTCCTGGCCCAACGACAGATGGCTCGAGGAATATCGGCCCCGCCGGTCGCGATATCCAGGATCGTGAGGGGGCTCTGTGCATGCTCGCCCACCATGCGACCGAGGTGCACAAGTACCGTGCGCACACCGCCGAAGTATCGGTTCAGCCGCTCCAGGTCGCGCAGGTTCTCACGGATCTCCTCATCCGAGTTGTCCGGGCGGTCCAACAGCTCTGCCGTCCCCTGGAGACGAGGGAGGGGCAGCCGGGCCGTCACCATCGCAGCAGTGCCCCCTCCGCGCAGAAGCCTGGCCCGAGTGCAATCATCACGCCGAGGTCGCCGGGGGATGCCTGCCCGGATCTGATCACTTCATTGAGGACGAAGAGCACCGTAGCCGACGACATATTTCCGAATTGGCGAAGTACCTGGCGGGAGAAGCGGAGGTCGGCGTCGCCGAGCCCCATCTCGCGCTGCGCTCGTTCGAGCACCCCCCGGCCGGCGGAGTGCAGGACCCAGAACCGGATCTCCTCCTGCTTGAGATGATAGCGATCGAGCATCGCCTCCGTCAGTCTCTTCATCATGGCGCTGCCGATTCCTCTGATCTCCTTGGATAACAGAATGCGGTGCCGTCCGTTCGGGTAGGTGAATCCCATCAATTCCAGGTATTCCGAACGGACCAGGCTCATATGGCCCATCACTTCGACCCCCCCCTTATCGGATGCCAGGATGGCCGCAGCGGCCCCATCGGCAAAGATCGCATTAGCCACTGCGGTCTCGAGTGAATCATCGAAGTAATAGGTTGCGGAACAGATCTCCGCGGAAACGATCAGTGCCCGATGGTCAGGAAAGGCCAGCAGGTGGTTGTAGGCTTGCTGTAGCGCAATCATCGCGCTGGCGCAGCCCATATCTCCCACATGCACCCGTTGAATCCCCTCCTTCATCTTGAATTCCCGGACGAAATAGGCGTCGAGGTTGGGGCAGAGCCGGCCGGTGCACGTGGTGGTCACGATGAAGTCGATCTCCTGGGCGGAGCACCCGGCCTGGTCCAGGGCGCGCTGGATCGCCTGACAGCCGATCTCGACGCTTCCCTTACGGAACCGGGCGCTGAGTTCGTCCGTGGTCTCAGTGGGGCGGAAGGTGGCCTTATCCAGGTACATATGCCGGTGTTCGATCCCGCTGTGGAGGAAGAAGCCCCGCCGTCGGTCATCGGTATACGACGATAGGGCGAGAAGCTCTTCCTGAGAGAACTGTGTGGTCGGATTAGCAGTGCCGAGGGCCACGATCGTAGGGTTGGGCATAGGTGAGCCTCCTGAAGATGCGACATCCGGATTCCTCGCTCGCGGACACAAGGCTTGCGGCTAAGCCGCTTCCGCGAACTTCAACCTGGATGCCTGGGAAAGGACATGTACTCTCAAGGGCAGCAGGCCTCTTCCCCCGCTGATCAAGTTATTTCTTCTCTACCAGGAAGTAGATGTAGCGAAGAAAACCCACATCATAGCCGACCTTGATGTAGATAGCCGCCGGAAATTGCTCCTTGATAATCTCAATGCCGTCGCTCCCCAACTTCATGCCTTTCCAGATGAGGCGCGGGAAATCTTTAAGCGAGAGTTGCTTAATACCGCTCAACGCAGCCTCATAACCAAATTCCCAGTTTCGCTTGACTTGATTATTCAGGTCCGTAATCTCAATCATTCTGAAATCGTTTTGATCAAAATATTTCTTATAATTCTCTGGCGTCTCAAGACTGGGTATGGCCCAGTACTTCATAAAAGGATGCAACACAAGTTCTTCCTGCATTGAGTTCAGCCCATCCTGCTTGCACCATCCAAGCAGGAGGAAACGAGATCCGGGATTCATGACTTTTGAGATTTTTTCTACAGCCAATCTTTTATCCGGTAAATAGCAATCGGCGTCCATGAGTACTACCGCGTCAAATGTTTCTCCAAGTTGATCAACTTTCATAATATCGTGGTGCTTGAAACGTAAATTCGGCCGCTTAAATCTGTTGGTATGTGAAAGTTGTGAACGGGAAATATCAATCCCCAAAACTTCACCAGAGGTATTTTCAGCAAGAACGTCGGTAAAACCGCCTCTCCCGCAAGCCAGTTCGAGCACCTTACGCACATCTTTAATCCGCAGGGCTTCTAAATATTTTTTGTGAGTATTTCTAAAAGCCGATTCCCAACTTTCATTTTCATCCTTGAACAGTGCGAGGTGAAAATAATCATTCCAGTGCTCCGCATAGAGATCACTGACCGCCGCAAACATACGTTCCATACTTTCGGCGTATTTCTCCTTAAAATACTTAAAATCTTTTGTATAAGTGTTTGTACTAAACATATGCTTAGAAAATTTCCTTTTGCCCTTACAGAATTCCGTTCGAGCTATTTTCAGAATACATCGCCGATTGGAAGTTTGTAAATAAGAAAGCTCTGCCTTGCGGCGCGTCCCTCGCGCCTATTGGCCATTCAGCAAGGTTTCTTATGTTATCATTGCTGTCCCGTCATTGGTGACTGTCAAGAACTTCCTCCATAGAAATGCGCCGTGGGGAGGGTGTACACGAGCTATGCCGACTCCACACAGTCTTGCCACTTTTCACTTGACAGGAATCAACCGATGTTTGAAGATCGCCGCGTCTTTACGACTGGGTTTCCCTCATGTTTCTCCCCGATAGGCCCCATGTACATAACGCAGACGATACTGCTACCATGGCACGTAACTACTCAGGTAGATAGACTGTAGGCGTTTAGACTGTAGGAACGCGCACAGATGAGTCAGGCGTTTTCCGAATGCGACGCGACAATGATGGAAACCGAAAAGGTTCCGGGCACCTTGATTCGGTCCATGCGCAACGACTAACAGCCTTCAGCCTACAGCCTAAACACTTTGTAGTTACGAGGGCGCTATAAAGAGATATCGCTGCTATGCCTTGCTTGGGGCTAGCGTCACCTCTGCCTATGCTGAGAGGTCGTAGATGAGCGCAGCGACTGGACCCTTCAAGCGTACCCCGCTGTTCGAGATGCACCGCCAACTCGGTGCCAGGATGGTTCCCTTTGGCGGCTGGGAGATGCCGGTGCAGTATGCCGGGATTCTGGAGGAGCACCGTGCCGTCAGGGAGCGGGCGGGCTTGTTCGATATCTCGCATATGGGGGAGATCGAGATCGCGGGACCAGGCGCCCTGGAAGCAATTCAGTACCTCACCTCGAATGATGCGTCACGGCTCTCTGTCGGAGAGGTGCAATATTCTGCGCTCACCACCCCAGAGGGGACATTCGTGGATGACATCACCGTCTATAAGTTTGCGGATGACCGCTACTGGTTGACGGTGAACGCCGCGAATATCGAGAAGGACTGTGCCTGGATTCAGAAGCACGTGATATCAGGTGCAGAGGCCAGGAATATCAGCGATGATATGGCCCTCCTGGCCCTCCAGGGACCCAGGGCGCAGGAGATCCTGGAGAAGCTGACCTCCGTGGAATTGAGAACGCTGAGGTACTTCCGATTTGTCGAAGGCCAAGTGATTGGCATCGACTGCTGCATCTCCCGGACAGGGTACACCGGGGAGGATGGCTTCGAGATGTACATCCCTCCGCAGTATGCGGCTACTCTCTGGAATGCCCTCCTCGATGCAGGGGCACCGGCGGGACTGCAACCCTGCGGACTTGGCGCCCGCGATACCTTGCGCCTGGAGGCCAAGATGGCACTGTACGGTCAGGATATCGACGACCGGCACACAGTGCTGGAGGCGGACCTCGGCTGGATCGTGAAGCTGGAGAAGGGAGAGTTCATCGGCCACGAGGCGCTTGCGCGGCAGAAGGCAGATGGGATCAGCCGGAAGCTGGTGGGGTTTGAAATGTGCGGCCGGGGGATTGCTCGTCCCCACTATGCCATAGTCAAGGACAGTCAGCCAATCGGCGAGGTCACCAGTGGCGGGCCCGCGCCCTCGCTCGGGAAGAACATCGGGCTGGGCTATGTGGCGGTACAGTACGCGGCTATCGGAACCGAGTTCGATATCGTGATCCGGGGCCAGCCTGTCGCCGCAAGGGTTGTTCGAACTCCTTTCTATAAGCGAGTGCGGCGGTGAGAGCTATGACGGTATTCAGCTATCAGCCATCAGTTTTCAGTAAAGACAAGGGCAGAGCGGGGTGAGTGTTTGAGCTGACCGCTGATGGCTGATAGCTGACAGCCGATATCGGAGGAGGTGATCATGGTTCCTGAGGGGCTGCATTATACGAAAGCGCATGAATGGGTCAAGGTTGAGGGGGATCGGGGACGTATCGGGATCACCCACTTTGCCCAGAGCCAACTCGGCGACATCGTGTTCGCGGAGATGCCACACGTCGGACGGGTACTGCGTCAGATGGAGGCGTTCGGCGTCGTGGAGTCAGTGAAGGCGGTCTCCGACCTGTACTGTCCGCTGACCGGTGAAGTGCTCGAGGTCAACTCCTCGCTCGAATCGAATCCGGAGCAGATCAATGCCGACCCTTACGGACAGGGATGGATGATCGTGGCCAGGATCGCTGACCCCAAAGAGTTAGGGAGTCTCATGACCGCCGAAGAGTACAAGGCCTATCTGGCGGCGGAGGACCACTGATGGAGTACATCCCGAACACGGAGGCCGACTGCCGCGCGATGCTGGATGCCATCGGCGTCCGGTCGAGCGAGGAGCTGTTTGCCGACATCCCCCAGAAGCTCAAGCTCAAGCGGGGGCTGAACCTGGCGCCGCCGCTGTCCGAGACCGGACTGCGAAAGCACATGAAGGGGTTGGCCGGCAAGAACGCGGACGTGGATCAATACTCCTCCTTCCTGGGGGCAGGCGCCTACAATCACTTCATCCCTGCCGCTGTCTCCCACCTGGTGTACAGGTCGGAGTTCTACACCGCCTATACGCCGTATCAGCCAGAGCTGTCGCAAGGGACACTTCAGGCGATCTACGAGTACCAGACGCTGATCTGCCAGCTCACAGGCATGGAGGTGGCAAACGCGTCGATGTATGATGGTTCCAGCGCCCTGGCCGAGGCGATTCTGATGGCTCACAGGATCAACGGCCGCCAGGAGGTGGTGCTACCCATGGCCGTGCACCCGGAGTACCGGACGGTATCTCGCACCTACGTGAGCAAGCTCGGTCTCCACCTGCACGAGGTTCCCTACACGGACCAGGGGACGACCGACCTGAAAAAAGTGAAGGCGGCGCTGTCGGACCGTACCTGCGCCGTTGTGGTCCAGAGCCCGAACTTCTTCGGCGTCCTGGAGTCGTTAGATGAGCTCGCAGAGGCCGCTCACAGCGCCGGGGCTCTCCTGATCGTGGTTGTGGCCGAGCCGGTCTCGTTCGGTATCGTCCGATCCCCAGGCGAGTGCGGAGCCGACATCGTGGTGGGAGAGGGTCAGGCGTTCGGGAATCATCTGAACTTTGGCGGCCCCTACCTTGGCTTCTTCGCCTCGAAAGAAGCCTACATTCGCAGCATGCCAGGTCGCCTGGTCGGGCAGACCGAGGATAAGGCCGGGAGGGTAGGCTACGTCCTCACGCTCTCTACTCGAGAGCAACACATCAGACGGGAAAAGGCCACGTCCAACATCTGTACGAATGAAGGGCTCTGCGCCCTGGCAGCGACGGTTCACCTTTCCCTGTTGGGACGGGCCGGGCTCAGGGAACTGGCTCTGCTGAATCTCCGCAAGGCAGCCTATGCCAAAGAAGCGATCTCCACGCTCCGCGGCTATGAGCTTTCCTTTGCAGGTCCCACCTTCAATGAGTTTGTGGTGCGGGTGAAAAGGCGGACCCCAGCTCAAGTGAATCGCGCGCTGTTGGCCAAGGGAATCATCGGCGGCTTGGATCTGGGCCGTTTCTACCCGGAGCTCTCGGATTGCTTACTTCTCTGCGTGACGGAGCAAAATAGCCGCGAGGAGATCGACGCGCTCTGCAAGGCAATGGGAGGTGGGCGATGAAGGAGGGGGTGCGAGACACATCTCCCCATCCCCCCTTTGGTAAAGGGGGGCGAGGGGGGATTTCATCTGGGCAAAGCGCCAAATGCGAAGAAGAAGGGGCGGGTGTCGGCGCACAGGGACTTACCTTCAACGAGCCGCTCCTGTTTGATCAAGGATCTCAAGGGCGGCGCGGCTGTACGCTTCCTGAGTGCGACGTCCCGGAGCTGAAGCCGGAGCGGCTGCTGCCCAGGAAACTTCTCCGGCACGACATTCCCGGTTTCCCTGAACTGTCCGAAGTCGAGGTGGTCCGGCATTTCACGCGGCTCTCGCAATGGAATTACGGAGTCGATACGGGCTTCTACCCTTTGGGCTCCTGCACGATGAAATACAACCCGAAGATCAATGAGGAGGTGTGGCGACTGCCAGGCTTCTCCTGTGCGCACCCGTACCAGCCGGAGAGTCTTGTTCAAGGCGCTCTGGAGCTGATGTATGAGCTGGAGCAGTTCCTGGCCGAGGTGAGCGGGATGGACCGGGTGTCACTCCAGCCGGCCGCCGGCGCCCAGGGGGAGATCCTGGGCATGATGCTGATCCGGGCGTACCTGGAATCGAAGGGGAGCCCACGGAAACGTGTCCTGGTCCCTGACTCCGCCCATGGCACCAATCCCGCGAGTTCCGCCATCTGTGGCTACGAGGTGCTGCAGATCAAGTCCGGTCCGAACGGCCGCTTGGACCCACAGGTCGTGGCCAACGCGATGGACGAGGATGTGGCCGCCATCATGGTCACGAACCCCAATACCCTTGGGTTATTCGAGGACCAGATCACCGAGATCGCCAAGATTGTTCACGCCAAGGGCGGACAGGTCTACTGCGACGGCGCCAACCTGAATGCCATCATCGGGATATCGAGACCGGGCGACACGGGGATCGACGTCCTGCACTTCAACCTGCATAAGACGTTTGCCGTCCCGCATGGGGGCGGCGGTCCGGGCGCTGGGCCGGTGGGTCTCAAGGCGCATCTCGCGCCATTCATGCCGGTCCCGGTCATCGAGAAGAAGGGCAAGCGATTTGTCCTGAATGACGACCTGCCGTCAAGTGTCGGCAGGGTACGCGCCTTCCACGGGAACTTCGCGGCGCTGGTCCGGGCCTACGCCTACATCCGTTCGCTGGGTCCATCGGGATTGCGCCGCGTGGCCGAGGTGGCCGTGATCAATGCCAATTACATCATGAGCCAGCTCAAGGACCACTACCATCTGCCGTACGACAAATTCTGTAAGCACGAGTGCGTCTTCTCCGATGCGCGTCAGCTCCCGCACGGCGTCCAAACTATCGACATCGCCAAGCGACTGATGGATTACGGCTTTCATCCGCCAACCATCTACTTCCCCCTGATCGTCAAGGGGGCCATGATGATCGAGCCGACCGAGACCGAGAGCAAGGAGACACTGGATCAGTTTATCGCCGCCATGAAGCAGATCGCCGAGGAGGCCGAGCGCAATCCGGAGCTGGTCCGATCTGCCCCGCACAAGACCAAGGTCTCGCGGCTGGACGAGGTGAACGCCGCCCGTCGGCCGAATCTGCGGTGGAAGGGGAAGACATCAGAGGAAGAGAGCGGGAGTTGAACGGAAGCCGATCGACCTGACCTGCTCGACCACGACGAAACCGGTGACGCCTCGGCTTTGTGGTCAGGTCGCTCTGCTGGTTGACCGCCTACAGACTCGAATCAGGATCCACCTTCTTGGTGTAGTTGGGTGAGGATTCGGTCAGCCTCCTCGAACTGGAACTCGTTGAGGACATAGAGTCCCGCTTGCCGGAGGAGGGCTGCGGTGACGCCTCGCCCCGGAACCCTTCGGGAAGTAAACGTGCCGTCGTAGATGAAGGACGTACCACAGGATGGGCTGCCCTCTTTGAGGACCGCAACCCGAATCGACTCCCGCCGAGTAGATTCGAGAGCCTGCTGCGCACCGGCGACGAAGAAGGCGGAGACGTCACGGCCGTTCACATCGAGGACCCTTCCGGTGCCCGACAGGACGCTCAACCCACCCGCAGCCTCGGCGATCTCAGCGGCCGGCCTCGGGACAGGCAGCCCTCCCGCGACCTCCGGACAGAATGGCACAACGCGCCCTTCGCGTAGCCATCGTTGAAGGACGCGATCGAGGCTCTGCTTGTGCTCGCCGTTGTGACGAACGCGCTCACCCAGCAGGCATGCGCTCACCAGTACTCGATGCATCATGGATTATCTCGTAAGCGGCCGAACAGAGAGTAGCCGGCAATGCTCGAACGGACTGTACGACATTGGTGTGTGAAAATGCAATGCGAGACTCGTGGCACACTCCTTGGAACACCCTTGAACAAAACGCTTACACGGAAAGTAACCGTTGCACGGCCTGTTCGTTAGATAAGGTTGACACCAAACATCACCTCAGGCGGTGGGAGTAGGTGGAGGACATCCGTCGGACGTCATCCGGTAAGTACCCGTACGGGGTTTGCCATGACCCGCCAGTCCAGTGTACGCAACACCTCGCGGTAGAGGAACAAGATGGTATTCAAGGCCTGGTTTTTGCGTGGATGCGCTGACATGAGATTCGCTTGCCAGGCTGGAGAGGAACTGGGCGATTTCTTGCTCACCCATTTCAGCCGGATGGCGTTTGTTGTGATAAAAGATGAATCGCTTGATCCAGCCCACATACGCTTCCTCAGTCCTTGGGCTGTAGTGCCGCGTGCGGATCGCTTCGCGGACTTGGTCGAGCAACCTGGGCTTTGGTGCGTCAGGAGGAAGAGTGGTACCGACGGCGGGTTGCACGCTCCGATCTGTCACGTTGGGTCTGTAGTCCCTGAGACTTCTCACGTTGGCATGCATGGAGATCTCCTTTTTTCACATTAATGAAAATCGCGGCTGGGGGCGGTGGCGAGGTCGGCGTGCAGGTGCGGGTGCCAGAGGCGTTCGGCGATGAGGTGGACGACGCCTTGTTCGGCCTGGAGGGTCCCGGTGACGCCGAGGAATCTGGCGGTTTTGGCCAGGGTGGCGTGCCGCTTAAAAACGTTTGGCCAGAGGACAACGTTGACGAAGCCGGTCTCGTCCTCCAAGGTCATGAAGGTGACGCCGCCGGCCGTCCCGGGCCGCTGGCGACAGATGACCAGGCCGGCGTGGCGCACCCGCGATCCATGGCGCATCGAGGCAACTGTGCGAGCATCCGGGAGTCCTTGCACTTTCAGCACCTCTCGCAGGGGCGCGAGGGGATGGCCCCGGGGGCTGTGGTCTGTGCGCCGGTAGTCCCAGGCGATCTCTTCGACGGCGCCAAGCGGTGTAAAGGCAGGACTGCTCTCTTGGACCACCGTCGGCAGGGGAGTCATCCACGTCTCTGACCCCAGCGCCTCCCACAGCGCCGTCCGTCGATCCAGACCGAATCCTTCGAAGGCGCTCGCCTCGGCCAAAGCGGCGAGCGTTCCATTATCCAACTCGGTGCGGCGGGCGAAATCTGCAAGCGACGCAAAGGGCGCAATGCAGCGCGCTCGCTCGATCCGGTCTCCCTCGCCTTCCCCCAAGCCCTTCACGTATCGCAGGCCCATCCGCACGGCGAAGCCGCCCGTGCTCTGCTGGCACGGTTCCAGGGTACAGTCCCAACCGCTTGTCTGCGCATCGATGGGCCGCACGATGATGTCGTGGCGCTTGGCATCCTCGACGATGGTCGCCGGGGCATAGAAGCCCATCGGCTGGGCGTTGAGCAACGCGCAGGTGAACTCCGCCGGGTAGTGGCACTTGAGCCACGCCGTGGCATAGGCGATCAGGGCGAAGCTGGCGGCGTGCGCCTCGGGAAATCCATACTCGCCGAAGCCGCGGATCTGGGAGAAGACGCGCTCGGCGAACTGAGGCGCGATCCCCTTGGCCTGCATGCGCGAGATGAGGCGCTCGCGGTGGCGCTCGATCCGCCCCGGCCCCCGCCAGGCCGCCATGTCGCGCCGGAGCTGATCCGCTTCGCCGGGGGTGTAGTCGGCGGCGATCATCGCCAGCCGCATCACCTGTTCCTGAAACAGTGGCACCCCCAGCGTCTTTTCCAGCACCGGATGAAGCGACGGGTGAGGGTAGAGGACCGGCTCCTCGCCGCGCCGGCGCCGCAGATACGGGTGAACCATGCCGCCCGTGATGGGGCCGGGGCGGACGATGCTCACCTCGATGACGAGATCGTAGAAGGAGCGCGGCCGAAGCCGCGGCAGCATCGCCATCTGGGCCCGGCTTTCGATCTGGAACACCCCCACGGTGTCGGCCCGCTGGATCATCTCGAACGTCACCGGATCGTTGGGCGGGATGGCGGCCATGTCCAGCTCGAGGCTGCGGTGTTGCTTCAGCAGGCGGAAGCAGAGATCGAGGTGACTGAGCGCTCCCAGTCCCAGCAGGTCCACCTTGAAAAGGCCCAGCGCCTCCAGGTCGTCCTTGTCCCACTGGATGACCGTGCGGCCCGGCATCGTGGCGTTCTCGATGGGGACGATGGTCCAGATCGGATCGTGGCCCAGCAGGAAGCCGCCGGGGTGGATAGAAAGGTGACGGGGCGTCTCCAGGATCTCATTCGTGAGGCGCAGCAGATGCCGATGCAGCGGCGTCTCAGGGTCCAGCCCGGCCTGTTGCAACGCCTCCGGCGTCACGTCGCCGTGGTGGGAGAGGAGTCTGGCCAGGCGATCGAGGGAGGTTTCAGGCAGGCCTAGTGTTTTACCCACGTCCCGGACCGCCGACCTGGGCCGATAGCGGATCACATTGACCACCATCGCGGCATGGGAGCGCCCGTAGGTGTCGTACACGTGCTGGATCACCTCCTCGCGCCGGTTGTGTTGGATGTCCAGGTCGATGTCGGGCGGTTCGGCGCGCTCGCGGGAGATGAACCGCTCGAACAGCAGCCCCATCCGCACCGGGTCGATGGCCGTGATGCCGAGGCAGTAGCAGACCGCCGAGTTGGCCGCCGATCCCCGCCCCTGACAAAGGATACCGTGCTGCCCACAGAACTCGACGATCTCCCACATGGTCAGGAAGTAGCCCGGGTAGTCGAGGGCGTCGATGAGGTGTAGCTCCGTCTCGAGTTGCTTGAGGACGTCGGATGGGACCTCACCACCGTAGCGCCGTTTGGCCCCCTTGAAGGTGAGCTGTCGTAGGCGCTGCGCGGAGGTAGTGCCGTCCGGGAGGCGCTCCGAGGGGTAGCGATATCGAAGCTCGGCCAAAGAGAAGGCGCACCGGCCGGCCACTTCTTCGGTCCGGGCGACGGCCGCCGGATCGTCGGCGAACAGGGCCGCGAAGTCATGAGACGACTGAAGGTCATGCTCGGCGTTCGATTTGAGTCGGCGACCGGCAACCGAGACGGCGATGCCGTGGCGGATCGCGGTCAGCACATCCTGAAGAGGGCGACGGGCCTTGGTGTGGTAGAGCACCTCTGTGGCCGCGACGAGGGATAGACCATAGCGGGCGGCGCGCGCCCGCAGCCGCGCCTCTGTTCTGACTTCATCGACTTGGCGGTGCCGAGCGAGGAGCGCGTAGAGCCTATCGCCGAAGGCCTCGCGTAGTGGGCCGGCCACCTCGTCGGGGTCGGCTTCACCCGCGAGCAGGCTGTGTTCACCACCCCACAGCGCGATCAGGCCATCGGCGTGTTGGCAGACCTCCTCCCACGTGATGGAGGAGTTCCCCTTGAGAGAGCGGAGTCGTCCGGTGGTGATTAGACGACAGAGGTTACTGTAACCGTCCCGGTCCTGGGGCAGGAGAATGAGGATCGAATGACCTGTCTGCGTGCGGGGACGCACAGGCAGATCGGCCAGCGTGACCTGCGCGCCCACGATCAGATGTAGACCGAGCTCCCGGGCCTTGACGTGCGCCCGAACGATTCCGTAGACGCCGTCACGGTCGGTCAGCGCCAGCGACTTCAGTCCCAGGCGGTGGGCTTCCTCGACCAGTTCCTCGGGGTGGCTCGCGCCTTCAAGGAACGAGAAGTGACTCTTGCACCAGAGGGGGATATAGAGTTGATTGTGCATAATAGGTTAAGACACTTATAGTGATTTATTCAACTGTTCCATGAAGAAACCAATTATGGCGGCGCGGGTCGTAGTAGATCCACAGCAGCTCGCCGTGCCTGGTCTCAGCAAAGTAGTAGTCGCGGTGCGTCCCTGCCTGTGCGTATCCGCACGCAGACAGGTCCCGTCCCCACCACCCGCCGCTGACGATGTACGGCCCGTGCAGTGTTGAGCCGGGCGGCAGATGCAGCGGAACCGGCTTGGCAAAGATCCGGCGCACGAGACTCCGCTTTCTAGTGTTGAGCGTTGAGTGCGGAGTGTTGAGTTCTAGGCTTGGTGTTTGGCGCCCGGTATCTGGTTCACTACTTGACACTTGCCACTTGTCACGTATCACTTGATTGAGCGGCTCCCATCTGAAGCTCGCCTCAGGAAGATGTGCGTCCGTAAGCCGTACCCGTCCTACCGCCTCATCCCCAAAGGTGGCCCGAATGCGGGCCAGCGCCCGATTGGCTGCCTCCATGTCGCGCCGGGGCCGCTCTACAATCAGTCGATGTTGTTCGGCTAGCGCCAGGACGGTCGATGCCGTCAGCTCTATCTCGATCACCCCAGTAGCGATTGCCCCCTCACCTTTTTCCTCTCCCCCGGTGGGGGAGAGGGCCGGGTGAGGAGGTCGGAGAAATGTCGCGTTCTCAAGCTTGAGACGGATGAGATCGAGGATCTGCACCGGATCCAACGTCGGGGCCGCGGGACAGACGCGCTCCTCTCGCCATATGCCCCCGTCAAGCTGGAGACGAAGTGTAAGCTCGACAAGCGCCTCGCCCCGAACGGCCAACGCGTTAAGCAGGGGATGGAGCAGCCCTTTGAGGCGGAAGAGCAGGCGCATCGCGTCGGTCTCTGGATCGTCGAGGAGAAGCCGCCGCCGGATCGGTTCTTCGGGTTTCAACGGCTGCAACGGTATCCAGAGCTCGCCGGACGCCATCCGGTGCAGGCGATAGGCCGCTTCACCAAAGCGCGTGAGCAGCCCGCCGGCCGGAAGGGCGAGGAATGCGCCGACGGTCGTGACACCCAGCTTCGCGAGCGTATCCCGGAGGTCCGGATCAAACTCCAGACACTCGAGATGAACCTGTCGCGCGGCGACGTGCTCATCGGCCGAATCATCAAATACCATTATCCCATCGTGCGCCCTGGCGACGGTATAGGTGCCAAAGCGCGTGAAGCCCACCACGACGGTTGCGCGAAAGCCCACACCGTTCAGATCGGCAGCGATCAGCCGCGCCCACGCCTCATGCGACGGGTAGAGGCGAGTGAGTCCCGCCCCGTTGAGCCAGAAGACGCCGGACTCCTCGGCGGACGGCTCGACCTCCGGCGTAAAGCGTCGAAGCCGTTTCGTGATCGCCTCGACAGCCTGATCGATCTCGGTCGATGGGACCACACCGGCTCGCAGGTCGGCCGTCAGCGAACAGCCGGCGGTGTAGCGGAAGCCTGGACGCACGCCAACCTCATGCGCCGCCGTATTCACGTAGCAGATGAGCCCTTGTGGTCTATCTTCAGCAACGACAGCCACCGGATGGACCGCCCACTCGGGATGACGCTGGAGCAGAAGCTGCAAGGGGAGGGCAGGGAGGTTAACGCAGGCCAGCCGGTCCACAACAGACCTCCATGTGCCGCCAGGTCGGACCCCGGCGCTTATCCTTGAGGACGGTGAGCCCGCACGCAAACCGGCCATCGGCAAGCCGCTCCCGTCTGGCGGCAACTCTAAGGGAGACGAGCGGGCCCAGCGACGGAACCTCATCCCCCTTTGTCGTAAGACAGAGGAGCGCGGTCTGATACTTGTGCGCAAGTCCTGCCAGACGGGTCTGGAGCGGGGCGGGGACATCGACCTTGGCGCCAAGGTCGAGCACGACCATGCCGAAGGCGCCCGATCGCGCGAGCCGGTCCGCGGCGCGGGCCGCGGCCCTGCCGTCAGGGACCCGGACAATCACCAGGGCGTCGAGATCGATTCCTCTCTCAGCCGCGTCGGGCGGATAGAAGAGGCTGTCATCACGTGTGATCCAGGCCACCGGTTCGTTCTGATGCTGCGCCTGCAGCACCAGCCCGAAGGCCAGTGTAAGCGGAGCCGTCGCCCCCACGCCCGAGATCTCTACCAGCCGCCCGGCAACCTGCTCAAGGCTCCACCCTACATCTGTTTTGCTGTCCCCACGCCGCGGTAACAGGGCATGATTGCCATGTAATCTGTTGCTATACATATGACTAATACCATGAGCCAAAAAATACCTACCCACCAGTCACCGCAAACACGCAGAGGTTGGCTTACAAGACATGGCCTCCCGCGCCGTACTCTCCGGTATCTCGTCCCAGGTCCTGCCGTCCAGAAGACGACCCGCGCGCTTCTTGTTCGTACCGCCCCATTGCTTGAAGAAGAAGGGGACCCCGGCCTGACGACATGCCTGCAAGATTTCGACGACCCATGATCGTTCCATCGGACGCGCCCCCGGCCCGGATTCGCCCCCGACAATGATCCAATCGATGCCGCGCAGGTCTACAGCGCCAAGCGATTCCAGCAACGGCTCGAAGGAGATGAACTTGATGGCGGCCTGGGTATGTCGAAGGTGATCGATCCGATACAGATACGGCTTAGCCTCAACGCTGACGCCCATCCAGATATTGTCCGTCCACGGGAGCGACGGCGCCAATTGCTGGAGCTTCTCAGATCGCTTGGTGAGCACCTGAAATTGATGCCAGTGCGCCTCCTTCATCACCTCAAATACCCGGGCGATGTACTCGACAGGCACCTCCTCATGAAAGAGATCGCTCATCGAATTGACGAAGACCCGGCGAGGCCGCTTCCAACTGAATGGAAGCTGGAGCATCTGCTCCTGGAGCGTCACCTCGAAGTCGTTTCGGTAGTTGTAGTTGCCCATGGCCTGCAAACGATGGGACAGCCGCTCCGCGTAGCAGTGCTGGCACCCTGGGCTGATTTTCGTGCAACCCGTGACAGGATTCCAGGTCGCATCGGTCCATTCAATGCTCGTACCTTGGGCCATAGCCGATCTCCTCTGACAGACTCATGTCTCAGGTATCAGCCGCACGCGTCGTTGGACCTGAGCAGCTACAGGTGAACGATATCGAGGTCGCCCCATCTCTCTTTCAAGTACTCCGCGACGACGCGACGATGACAGTGATGCGGCTGATTTTCACTACACAGGAGGCATGCCTCGTCGATTGCCGAACGCGGGATGGTATCCTCGATCTTACGTCTGATCATCAACTCAAGGAACTGTTGTTCATAGATTGCCCAGTCGCCGCGATGCTTCTTGTACGCATCAAGGATGTCCTGAGTCGGCGCCAGCTCCGGCCTGTGTTCGTAATCGATCTCACAAATCGCCTTCAGGAAGTACTGCAGGTCGTTCCTCTTCGCGAAGCCAGCGAGCTGGGAGACGTTGTTCAGGCGCACATCGACGACCTTCTTGACACCCGCCTTCGAGAGACGTGAAAAGAAGGACTCTGCTGTTGTCTTCGTAAATCCGATTGTATACAGCTTCACCGTCCGACTCCTCGCATTGCCTCGTCTCTGATGACGCTGACTCCGCATAGGCGATCTGTTGCCCGCACGATGAGGGAGGCGGCCACCCATGCCGCATGGCTGCGGAGGTTTTGGCAGCAAAGCATCGGCGCCGGCAGCCTTGTTATCGAGACCGGCGATACCCCCACATCTCGAAGACGGTCGGGCATTTTAATGGCGCATCACGTCGTATGCTATCTTACAGCTTCCGAAAGACCCCGATGACCTTCCCCAGAATTCTGACACGCTCTCCGTTCTCGATCCTGATGGGCGCGAACTGCTCATTCTCCGGCTGGAGAACAATTGCCGTGCCGTCTAGTTGGAAGCGCTTGACCGTGACTTCGTCCTCGACCATGGCGACAACGATCTCGCCAGGGTGGGCCTCCGGCTGTACCGTCACGAGCACGAGGTCTCCGTCGAAGATCCGAGCATCGCGCATGCTGTCGCCATGAACCTTTAAGAGGAAAGTCTTCCCGCTTCCGGTCCATTCCTGGGGGAGCGGATAGCTCGTCTCGATGTGCTCTTCTGCCAGGACCGGTCGACCGGCCGCCACCCGGCCGAGCAGGGGGGTGAGGGCAGCGCGTTGCTCCCGGCGCAGGTTGATGGCCCGTGCCCGCTTGGGCGTCCGGGTCAGGTACCCAGCCTTCTCCAGTCGCTCGAGATGATACTGGACCCCGCGAATGTAGATCTTCACGTGCCTGGCGATCTCGCGCTGCGTCGGGGGGGCACTATGCCGGGCCTTATAGGTGGCGATGAAGTTCAGGATTTGCCGCTGCCGGTCGGTGAGTACCATCGGGTCTCCACGGTTGTTCTCTTCGCAACTGCTTACTCTTTAGTATTATACGTATGACTACTACGTCAAGAAAAAAATGGCATCGCGCTCTCCGGGTTGCAACGGACGGCGGCGATGGGCGGACGCGTTGAGATTACTGAAGTGGAGCAGGGGAGTGGTCCTGATTCGTAGTTGCGCGGGGTCTTGTGTCGATCGGCTGTTGTCAGTTATACTCCACCGGTGTTGCGCCACAGAAGAATGGCTCGCAATAGCTCAATTGCTGATATAGATGTGCTACCACAGAGGGTTTAGTGGTTCCTGTGCTTTCCCCTCCATCCCCATGTATCCTCTGTTTGCCCTACCGAATCGAAGAGAGGACATTAGGCACTTGAAAACATATTCCAATGAGTGATCCTCTACACGGCATAACGCTCCAGGCTATTCTCGAGCGTCTTGTTGAACATTACGGCTGGGAAGCATTAGGACGGCGGATACGCATCCGTTGTTTTATGTCCGATCCGAGTATCAAGTCGAGCCTTACGTTTCTCCGGAAGACTCCATGGGCTCGTCTTAAAGTAGAAAACTTGTATCTCGCGCTGATCGGAGAGGCCGAGTGACTCAGATCTATGTCGACTCCGATGCCTGCCCGGTCAAGGCGGAGGTGATCCGCGTGGCTAAACGGTACGGGCTCGGCGTGACGTTCGTATCCAATTTCTGGATGCGCCTTCCCGAAGAGTGGGGCGCACAGCTTGTCGTGGTCGGGGGGCAGTTCGACGCGGCAGACGACTGGATCGTCGAGCATGTTATGAAGAAGGATGTTGTCGTGACGGGGGACATTCCTCTCGCTCACCGCTGTATCAAGGTGGGATCTCGGGTGATCGGGCCGGACGGACGTCTTTTTGACGAGGAGAACATCGGAAGCATTCTCGCGACGCGTGATCTTCTGCATGTTCTCCGCGGGGCGGGGGAGATGACGGGTGGACCGGCCCCGTTTCAGAGTAAAGACCGGTCAAAGTTTCTTCAAGCGCTCGATAAGGTCATCCAAGACATTAAACGATCTTAGGCAAATACCACTGTAACCTGAACGTTTTCAATCGCCCCTCTCAGCCGCTCAGCCCTGACAACCCTCCACGCCGGCGTCAGGAGAAAAGAGCTTCTCGGCATAAAGATTCGCGGCCTCGACTCACCAGGCGGGCGCTGAAGTGCAAACAGCCTACGCCAAAAATGAGGAGCGCGGACACGCCCGATGAATACCATCTTGACGCAAGTCCTCTGACCCCTTATAATCGGGCACGCTTCAGACGACCCAACCTTCGAGAGCCGGGAGGGGAGCCGTACCACTTCCTGTAAATGACTTGTATGACGCCCTGATGAGCGATCTTCAAGAGTGAAGCTAACTAACGAGAAAATAAGGCAGGCGCCCGTAGCTCAGATGGATAGAGCAAGGGTTTCCTAAACCCTGTGTCGCAGGTTCAAATCCTGTCGGGCGCACCAGCGCCCTCCGGTTCAATGGGGAGGTAAAATACATAATGATGATAATGATGGAGCTTCGTAAGAATCTCGTTAATACATTAGCCCGCGTCGCTCAGTAATGGAAAGTGGGAGCGGGCTCATAACTTTCATCACCGACAGGTGGAAGGGGGTCGTCGTAGCGGCAGTTGGGCTATTAGCTCTCTCAGCCGTCATCGCCGGATATTTAGCATGGGACCGCAGTAAGGAAGCGAACGCCTGGATCCTCCTGCGTAGGGCAGTTAGCCGGCCCGAAGCGAACTCTCAAGTCGGCCAGGATACTACCAAACAGGCGGAGGATGTTCGATTATTGCAAGAAGTGGTGGCTCGATATGCCCAAAGTGCCGCCGCCGTAGAGGCTACGCTTCGCTTGGGCACCTTCTACTATACGGGGGGTAAATACGACGAAGCGAGAAGTGTGTACACCACCTATCTCAGTAAGAACCCGAGGGGTCGGTTCGCCTTTTCGGCCGGTATCGGGGTGGGGGATGCGTATCTGGCGCAGCGCAATTATGCGAAGGCGGCAGAGACGTACTCCCGGCTTGTCGAACAGTTTTCTCAGGAGCCTTTGCTTCCCGAGGCGCAGCTTCATCTAGCCAAAGCCTATCTGGGAATGAATCGTCTGAAAGATGCCGGCACGGTTTATGAGAAGTTGGTCGCAGCCTATCCCAATACTGGCTGGGCCAGGAGCGCACAGACCGAGTTGTACAAGCTCTCCTTTACGTCGCAATAAGCATCCGGCTTCAGCTCTGTAGTCCCTCAGCGAGACAACGCGCAAGCCTGCCTGATAAGACACCACAGATAATTGTTTGCTTAGAGGCCTAACGTCGTATAAGAAAGATTATGTCAACTATGATGTTTAACATGAACAACCGTCGATGTGAACTGTATGCCTCAAACGGTATAAGCCTCATGAGACCACTCTACTTCTGCCGCTTACTCTCGTGACTCTGGAGTAGGATCGGAACGTAGTGTGTAACGGATCAATCCAGGCGGGGAGAAAAGGTGATGAAGAAAGAGGTTGGATGGGGAATATCCCGACTCACATCTTGTACTTACCGAAATCTTCCGGCTTAAGATTCTCAAGCCACTCTTTCCATTTGTCCGTTTCTTCTTTCTCTTCTGAAACCTCGATGTTCTTGGCTTGCGCTACGACGTTTTCAGCAACGAAGATCGGGGCGTTCGTACGGAGAGCTATTGCAATGGCATCGCTCGGCCTGGAGTCTATACTCACGACGCTACCATTATAATTCAGGTCGATGGTTGCGTAGAATGTATTCTCCTTCAGGTCATTGACAGTAATCTGCTGAACAGTGATACCCAGGCCGTCCAGAATATTTTTTAGCAGGTCGTGGGTCATCGGGCGAGGCGTCGATACCTTCTCGAGCTCTAGCGCAATGGCATTCGCTTCAAAGATCCCTACCCATATCGGCAGGGCGCGGCGGTCCTCGGGATCCTTCAAGATCACAATCGGCATATTCGTGATGGGATCCAGGGCAATGCCGCGTACTGTCATCTTGATGAGCATCATGCTCTCCTCATGCCTGAGTCTCGTGGAAGACGGAAGCGAGCTTCCGATAGGTAGCAGTCAGCGCCTCCGGGATGACTTTTGTTGCTGCCACAATGGGCATAAAATTGGTGTCTCCGTTCCAGCGCGGAACAATATGTAGGTGCAGATGATCTTCGACGGCGGCTCCTGCAGCCTTTCCCTGGTTCATGCCAAGATTGAACCCGTCAGGATTCATAATCTGGCGCAGAAGCGATGTACTTCTAGCGGCCTCTTGGATAAGATCGAACTGCTCTTCTGCAGACAGCTTTTTCAGGTCATCGAGATGCCGATATGGCGCAATCATGATATGTCCAGGATTATATGGATACAGGTTCATCATGATGAATACGGACTTACCCCGATAAAGGACGAAGTTCTTTTCGTCTTGCCGGGCTGATGGTATTTCGCAGAAAATGCAGCTTGATGTCCAAGCGCTCTCCACATAAACCATTCTCCATGGCGCCCATAATGATTCCATAACTATTAGGCATTTAGGCTGAAGGCTGAAGGTTATACATGATCTCGTAAGGCACGAATCAAGCCAGTCAAGATCTTTTCGGGTTCTATGACCCTTGGTTCTCTGAGACAGGACCCCTCATTGGGCAAGAAGCCCCACGCGTCAGTCTCTACCCTATCCACCTGACCAACCAAGCTAAATTTAACATTCGAGCTTCGCTGTCGCAAGCTCTTTTTACGACATCGCTGTCGTGGCAAATACGTAGGTTTGATTCTTCCGATTTTACGTAGGTGAACCTCTCTGCGTACGGCCACGCACGGGCAGGTACGAATCAGAAATCCCCTCTCCCTCGGTTGGGGAAAATTAGGACGGAGGTGCGGGACACGCTGTTCCGAAGGCTAGCTGTCGATGAGCCGCCTCAATTCTTTGCCTGGCTTAAAGAAGGGGATTCGCTTTGGGGAAACGTGAACCGATTCTCCGCTTTGCGGATTGCGGCCTTGCCGTGCGAGACGTTGCCTGGTGCGGAAGCTGCCGAAGCCCCGGAGCTCCACCTTCCCGTCATCCTTTGAAGCCAACGCGTTCGAGATGCTTTCGAGGATGGTATCAATGACGACTTCGGTATCTTTTTTAGTGAGACCCACTTGGACAGCAACCAATTCTACCAAGTCTGCCTTTGTCATCACTGGAAACTCCTTCATATTCACGAACTGTATCGGTCACGCACAAGTTGGTACGGTGCAATCACCCTAAAAGATAATTTACAGAGAGGGTTAAGGGTGGATGAATGGGCAGATCGATGTTAAGAGGGCTCAGACCGCGGACCAGATCAAGGAGGAAGGGTCGCCGCTTCCGCTCCTGAATCACTGTTGGTTTCCCGCGGATTCCAGCCAGAGCACCTGCCCGGTCAATAGCGTCCTGAAGATTTCCAAGTTGGTCAACCAATCCAAGCGATTGCGCCTCTCGTCCACTGAAAATTCGCCCGTCCGCTATGGCCTCAACCTTTTTACGATCCAGTTGTCTACCCTTGGCTACCACGTCAATAAACTGGTTATGTACATCGTCAAGCATCGTTTGAAGTATCTGGCGCTCAGAATCAGTCATTTCGCGGGTGGGAGAAGCGAGATCCTTGTGCTGACCGCTCTTGACGACCACCGACTTCACTCCGATCTTTTGCAAGAGACCAGAGATATTCGGAACTTGTAGCAGCACCCCTATGCTTCCAGTGATAGATCCTGGATTAGCCATGATGAGATCCGTTGCGCTCGCGATATAGTACCCACCTGACGCAGCAAGGCTTCCCACGGACGCGACTATAGGTGTCTTGTTGACCTGACGACTCTTGAGAATTTCTTCATAAATCTCCTGGGATGGCGCCACCCCGCCCCCTGGACTGTTGATCCTGATGACGATGGCCTTAACAGATGGATTCGTTCGGTATTTTTCGAGCTGCTCGATAACCTCCTTTGAATCCAGGATTACCCCTTCGACCGTGATCAGCGCAACCTTGCTTCCGCCCATCTGCTCCCATCTGCCAAACGAGAAGGCCAGGCTAAACAGGACCAGCAAGCCCACGAACACTGCCAGGCTGACGACCAACCAAGTCCGTTTCATTGCCCCACTCGCCCTCTACGAGGCTTCAAGTTCCTCCCCTTGGGGATCTGATGGACGCTGATCTGGGGGGGTCTCATCGGTATTCGTGTTGGGAGCGTCCTGGCTGTCCAGATAGGCGCGAAGGCTCAGCCCAAGCTTACGCTCGTTGGCATCCAACTTGATGATCCTGAGTGAGAGCTCCTGGTCGATGGAGACCACATCCTCGGGCTTCGCGACCCGTTCATGGCTTAGTTCAGAGATATGAAGGAGGCCTTCCACCCCGTCTTCCAATTCGACGAACGCTCCGAAATCGGTCAGACGGACCACCTTGGCTTTCACATCCATGCCTACCCGGTACTTATCGAGGACGGTAGATTGCCATGGGTCGGGTTGGCTCTGCTTGAGACCGAGAGAGATTCGACGATTCGTTTTATCGGTGTGCAAGACAACCGCCTCAACTTTGTCTCCTCGCTTTAAGATCTCAGAGGGGTGGCGGACCCGCTTGGTCCAGGACATATCGGACACATGAATCAGTCCATCTATCCCCTCGTCCAACTCAACGAACGCGCCAAAGTCGGTAAGGTTCCTGACGGTCCCCTCGACGCGCGTCCCCACCGGGTAGCTTTCCTCGATTGACAACCATGGGTTGGGTTCAATCTGACGAAGCCCCAATGAGATCCGCTTGTTGACCTTATCTACGTCCAAAACCATAATCTCTATAGAGTCCCCGACTGAGACGATCTTAGAGGGGTGTTTTACCCTCTGAGTCCAGGACATTTCGGAGATATGAACCAGCCCCTCGATCCCCTCCGCGAGCTCAACGAAGGCGCCATAGTCGGTCAAGCTCACCACCTTGCCTCGAATACGGGAGCCGACAGGAAACCGCTGATCGACATCCTCCCACGGGTCCTTCATGCGCTGCTTATGGCCAAGGGATACGCGTTCCGCCGCTCGGTCGAACTTAAGGACCACGACCTCAATCTCATCGCCGACAGTGAAGAGCTCGGAGGGATGACCGACGCGACCCCAGGACATATCGGTGATATGGAGCAACCCGTCCAGTCCGCCGAGGTCAATGAACGCGCCGTACTCGGTAATGTTCTTGACCTTGCCCCGGATAACTTTCCCCTCTTCCAGCGACTGCAAGGTCTTATCCTTGAGGCCTCGCCGCTCTTCCTCGAGTAACTCCCGTCGGGACAATACGATATTGCCTCGACGCTGATTTAATTTTATCACTTTCATCGGGAAGCTCTTCCCGATCAATCTATCGAGGTCACGAACAGGTCGGAGATCAACCTGGGAGCCTGGGAGAAACGCCCTCACGCCAATATCCACCGTCAAGCCACCTTTTGTGCGGCCCAAGATCATTCCGCTGATCGCTTCGCCTTGCTCATAGGCCAGCCGAATATCATCCCAGACCTTGGTCTTCTCTGCTTTCTCTCTCGAGAGGACAATGAGGCCGTCGTTATCCTCTTTCTGCTCCAGGTAGACATCGACAACATCCCCAACCTTGACCGTGAGCTCTCCAGAAGGGGTCTGGAACTCCTTGATTGGTATGGCCCCTTCAGACTTATAGCCGATGTCGATCAGGACCATTTCGTTCCTGATCTCCAGCACAGTTCCCTTGACGATCTCCCCCTCAGTGATTTCCTGCAGGCTCTGGGCATAGAGATCAGCCAGCTCTTGGGAGTACTCTTGGTCGTGAAGCTCGCGATCGAGCTCGTCCGTTGATGTGTACACAGCCTCCTCCAACTTGTCCGTCTCAGACATCATACCCTTTAGTTCCTCCCTTTGATAAGGTGCGAATCCTTTCCACGTTTACTCATTGATCCCTCGCTTCTTTGTCGGCATAGTGTCTCCTGTAGTGCAAGCGCAATCATGTCCTCATTGAGAACCGCTCCCTGATCAGGTCTTAAGAGCGGCGATTTTTTCCATAATGGTCTGACTAAACAGCTCGGCCTGGTCCTGTCTTTTCCCTGTTTGTCCCTCGCCAAACCGTAATGGCGCCCCAAACTTTATAACGATCCGATGCGGCCTTGGAAACCATGCGCCTCTGGGGAGCACCTTCTCCGTTCCCCGATGTAACACCGGAATCACTGGTACGCCCGTTCGCGCCGCAATCAGTCCAATCCCAGGCTTGGCAGGCCGTAACTCAATTCCATCTCCGCGCGTCCCTTCAGGAAACATTGCAATGACCTCTCCTGCTTCCAAAAGCGCGGTCGCCTGCTTAAAGGCCTGCAGGTTGATTCGGTTCCGATTGATTGGAAATGTACCGAACTGCCGAAGCAGCCAACCAAATAAGGGGAAACGAAACAACTCCTTTTTAGCCATGAAACGGACCGGACGCCGCACCGAGGCCATAATAATGATGGGATCTATAAAGCTTGCGTGATTCGCCGCCAGGATCGTTGGACCAGTACGGGGAATAAACTCCTCCCCCTCGATGTGGAGGCGGAATATGACCCTTGCGATACCGAGGCACAAAAAGCGACCCGTAGTCGAAACGGAATGAGCGATCGCCTTCTTGAGAGAAAGCCCCCGAAAAAAAGCAATCCACATAATATAGGATTACCTCCCGCAAAGGCAAGAACAAATTCGCCTCACTCACATGAAGCCGTAACTGCTGAGGCGTTTAAGCTGAAGGCTGAAGGCGATACAGTAGCTCGCGAGGCACGATCACATGCCCGACGTGTTGTGTGATCACGCATGACGTACCCCTAACAGCCTTCAGCCTTCAGCCTAAACGCCTTGTGGTTACAGGTAGCCGCCTTCCGTCTGATTTCCTCTTCCATCGCATCAATAACCTCGGAGGCTCGCAAATCGCTAGTATCGATCGTCACAGCCTCGTCGACCTTTCGCAGTGGCGAGGCGCGTCGGCCCATATCTCTTTCATCTCGCGCCGTAATCTCCTCGGCAAGCTCCTCCACCCCTCGGCTATTCCCTGCCGCCTGCGCCTCAAGGTGCCGGCGGTTCGCCCGCACCTCTAAACGAGCGGTAAGATAGAATTTCACATCAGCGTCCGGGAAGACAACCGTACCAATATCACGCCCGTCCATCACGATCCCTCCCTGCGTAGCCATTCGTTGCTGGTGTGCCACCATCACACAACGAACACCCGGGTGGATAGAGATTCTCGAAGACGCCTGTTCTACCTCGCGCTTCCTGATCTGCCCGCTGACATCCTCACCGTCAACAAGAATCAGATCTCGATCGCCGGCAGGTTCGAGCGCGATGCAGGTTTCATCGGCCAGCCGCTGTAGGCATGGCTCATCGTCCAGATCAAGTCCCGCCTGCAGCGCCTTCCACGCCAGCGCACGATACATGGCCCCGCTGTCGATGTAACGGTACCCTAGCCGCTTGGCCAGCAGGCGCGCCGCCGTGCTCTTTCCTGCCCCTACGGGCCCGTCGACCGCAATAATAAAGCCTTCCCTCGTTCTTCTCAACTGGTCGCTCTCTCCCCCAGCGCTATGCTGCTTGCGCGCCCAACATCTGCACGATTCCTATGACCTGCGCCATGCCCAGAATCGAGCAGATCAAGGACGCAGGAAGGAGCCGACCGGAGCGTACGCGGTTGTACGTGAGGATCGGCGACGACCCGAGGACGCCGAGATGCGACGGTTATCGGCATGGCGCTAAGCCTCACACGGAATCGCTGCCCCGGGCAGGATGGCGTCCAATCGTGTCCAGAAATCCGGGAATGAGCTGCTGACACAGGATGAATCGGAGATGGTGGTGCTCCCTCTTGCTGCCAGGCCCGCCACGGCCACGGCCATGGCCATGCGGTGATCTCCCCAACTGTCGCAGTGACATCCGGAGAGCGACGCGCCGCCTTGGATCACTAAGCCATCGGGCCGTTCCTCGATCTGTACGCCGAGTCGACGAAGCTCTTTGCCAAGAGCGGCGAGCCGATCCACCTCCTTGACGCGGAGTTCGGCTGCATCCCGTATAATGGTGGTGCCCGCGGCGAGCGCCGCAGCCACAGCAAACACCGGGATCTCGTCGAGCATCCGGGGGATCAGAGCGCCAGCCACCTCGGTCCCGTGTAGCGCTTGACTCCTGACATGGAGGTCGGCAACCGGCTCACCAGAGATGATACGCCGTCGGCTTACCTCGATCACCGCACCCATCGACTGTAGTGCATCTAACAGGCCGGTTCTGGTCGGATTGATACCCACATCCCGCAATGTCAGCTCTGACCCTGGAATCACCAGAGCCGCTACAATAAAGAATGCCGCCGCTGAAAAATCGCCCGGAATGGCGACCTGAAACGACGGGATCCTCTTGACGCTACCTACTCGAAGGCTCAAGCCGTTGCGGTCGATGGGTATGCCAACTGCCTCGAACATCCGCTCTGTATGATCGCGAGAGAGAGATGGCTCTGTGACTGTCGTCTCCCCTTCGGTAAAGAGACCGGCCAGCAGGATCGCGGATTTGACCTGGGCGCTGGCGATTGGACTGACATAGTCGATCGCCTTCAGGTGTGTTCCCATGATGGCGAGGGGAGGGAAGTTGCCGCCCTCACGACCCAGGATAGTTGCCCCCATCGACCTCAGGGGCATGGCAACCCTGGCCATCGGCCGTGCGCGCAGATACTGGTCGCCCGTGAGCACGGAAAAGAATGGCTGCGCCGCCAGCACGCCCGCCAGGAGCCTCATGCTTGTTCCGGAATTCCCGACGTCCAGGATCGTGTCCGGTTCCTTCAGGCCCTGCAGCCCGCATCCTCGAATCCGCAGTCGATCGTCACTCAACTCTTCAACCGTTGCGCCCATTGTGCCAAAGGCCTTAGCGGTGCAACGGCAGTCGTCGCTTCGAAGCGCGCCGGCAATCTCGGTGACTCCATCAGCTATCGAGCCCAGGATGATCGCGCGATGGGTGATCGACTTGTCGCCTGGAAGGGTCAGTTCACCCTTCAGCGGGCCGACAGGGTTCACCCGCATCCGCCCTACACTGTTCTTGACCATGCGGTCTCGATTCGCTCGACGAGCAAGCGAAGCACGCGCTCGCTCAGCGTCGATCCTTCTACAGAAAGCCACTCGATCTCGTCTTCGTGACGGAACCATGTGAGCTGACGTTTGGCATACCGTCGTGTATCACGCTTGAGAGACGCGACTGTGTCATTAAGGCCGATGTGTCCTTTCAGATGCCCGATCATATGACGATACCCGATGGCTCGTAGCGGCCGCAGTGCCGGGCTGTAGCCCCGATCGAGCAGACCCTGGACCTCACGCAACAATCCCTGGACCATCATCGCCTCTACCCTCGCCTCAATCCGCTGATACAGCTCATGACGATTCCGCTCAAGCCCAAACTGCAGCACGGGCCCCAGGATCGGTCTGTGGTTGCGACGCGCCTCTGCCCGAAGCGTAGAGATGGGACGGCCACTTACGGCTGCCACCTCAAGCGCCCGCACGATCCGAAAGAGGTCGTTGGGATGGATTGCCGCAGCCGCCTCTGGATCGCTGGTGGCGAGCCGCTGATGAAGGGTCGCGCTACCCACCCGTTCGGCCTCCTGGTACAGTGTCTCTCTGAGTGGGGTCATCTCCCATGGTCCGCTAAACAGGCCACGAAAGAGCGCACGGAGATAGAGGCCGGTTCCTCCTACCAGGATCGGGAGACGTCCACGAGCGCGGATATCGGCAATGGCAGCAGAAGCCAGCCTCGCATAATCGGCTGCCGTGAATGGCTGATCAGGGTCCACCAAGTCCAGGAGATGGTGCGGGATGCGCCCTTGTTCGTCAGCGCTCGGCTTTGCTGTCCCGATGTCAAGGCCGCGGTAGACCTGCATCGAGTCGGCCGCGATGATCTCGCCCCCTACCCTCTCCGCTACGGCGAGAGCCATGGATGACTTCCCGACTGCAGTCGGACCCACCAGCACAATGAGCGGCACTGAACTCAAGAGATTGCTGCCTCCTTTTTTCCCGTACAAGCCTTCAGTCTTCAGTCTATCTGTCTGTTACCCGGACAACTTCAATGCCTGCAAAATCTGGAAGGTGGCTTCAGATTTATTGAGAAGGTAAAAGTGCAGGCCGGGGATACCTGCGTCAAGCAGTTCGCGACATTGCCGGACGGCGTACCGCACCCCCACACCCACCTGTCCATCAGGATCATCCCGATACGCTTCCAGTTCGGCAAGAAACGGGGCCGGCATTTTAGCCCCACACATAGATGTGATACGTTGAACCTGGCCCAAGTTGACGACCGGCAGGATACCTGGAATCAGAGGCGCTGCAATCCTGGCCTCCTCGTAACGCCTGCGAAAGTCGAAGAAATCGCGATTGTCATAAAAGAGCTGCGTGATCACGGCGTCGGCGCCCGCTTTCACCTTCCGCCCCAGATTCGCCAAATCAATCGCAGGGCTTGGCGCCTCCTGATGCGTTTCGGGATAGCCGGCAACGGCAATACCAAAGTGACGAAACTTTTGCCGAATCAGCGTCACCAGTTCATTGGCATACGCAAACCCACCCTCCGGCTTTGTAAACTCTGCCTGCCCCTTAGGAGGATCACCGCGCAAGGCGACGATGTTCTCAATACCCAGATCGGCCGCCTCCTCCAACCACCGCAGAATCTCCTCTACGGTCGATCCCACGCAGGTTCGGTGAGCTGCTGTGGTCACGTCAAATGTCTTGCTGATCTTGGCAGTCAGCTCCAGGGTATTGTCCCGAGTCGATCCTACGGCGCCATAGGTGCATGACACAAAGGAGGGGCGGTACGCCATCAGGGCCTCGAGGGCGGCGAACAACAGGGTCTCCCCGGCCTCAGTCTTGGGAGGGAATATCTCGAAGGAAAGTCCAACCTTACCTGTGCCGTATACGTCGACGATCTTCATTCGTCTCAGCCACTACTCCTCTACCACCGTCTGCCTTCAAGCGAGTACGCGAGCAAAAATGCAACAGCACCCAACACCATGCGGGAGGGCCCTTAATTGCCATGGGGCGCCATAGACAAAGGCCCTCGCCTCTGTCTACCCGTCGCGAGGGCCTGTCGTATGCGTAAGTATACAGCGATTAGCCGTCAGCCCCCAGTCTTGCTGACCGCTGATAGCTGAAGGCTTCTTCCCCGTGAGACTGTTGCTTAATGCGTCCCAGGTCCCTTGATCCAGGTCATCATGGACCGCAGATCCCTACCAACCTTCTCGATCGGATGCTCTGCCTCCTGCTTGCGTATCGCCAGGAAGCTTGGCCGGCCGGCCTGGTTTTCGAGGATCCACTCTCTGGCAAAGGCGCCACTCTGGATCTCCTCAAGGATCTTTCGCATCTCGGCCTTGACACGCTCGTCAACGACGCGCGGGCCGCGGCTATAGTCCCCGTATTCTGCCGTATCGCTGATCGAATAGCGCATGTACGCCAAGCCTCCCTGGTACATGAGGTCAACGATCAGCTTCAGCTCATGCATGCATTCGAAGAAGGCCAACTCAGGCTGGTAGCCGGCATTCACCAGCGTCTCAAATCCGGCCTTGACCAGGGCGGAGGCCCCTCCGCACAAGACGGCCTGTTCACCGAACAGGTCAGTCTCAGTCTCCTCGCGAAAGGTTGTCTCGAGCACGCCGGCCCTCGTACATCCGATCCCTTTGGCATAGGCCAAGGCCATTGCCTTTGCGTTCCCCGACACGTCCTGGTGGATAGCCAGCAGCGCCGGAACGCCGCCCCCTTCTGTAAAGACCTGGCGCACAAGATGTCCCGGCGCCTTGGGCGCAATCATCGACACATCGACAGTTGGCGGAGGGAGGATTTGATGGAAGTGGATGTTGAAGCCATGGGCAAACATCAGGGTCTTCCCTGGTGTGAGTGCTCTCTCGATCGACTCCTGGTAGACCTGTCGCTGGGTTTGGTCGGGCAGCAGCATCATGATGACATCGGCGCTTAAAGCGGCTTCCTCGCAGGTGGCGACCTTCAGCCCATCAGACTTGACCTTGTCCCACGATTTGCTCTCCCGGTAGAGACCGACGATCACATCGAGGCCACTATCTTTAAAATTGAGCGCATGGGCATGGCCCTGACTTCCATACCCCATGATGGCAATGGCCTTCCCTTTTAGCAGATTCAGATCAGCATCCTGGTCGTAGTACAGCTTGGTCATATCCCCTCCATACCCCTCTCCCCTACTCGGCGAGCCCAACCACCTTCTTGGTGTCCGGCCCCTTCACCGTCTCTTCTGTCTGTTTGCTGAGTATCTTGCTGCCTCTGGTCATAACCGTCATGCCTGTTCTCGCGAACTCCTGAATGCCATACGGCCTGAGGAGTTCAATAAAGGCGTTCAACTTATCCTCGGCGCCGGTCAGTTCCACCATGTACGATGCGGGAGCCACATCTACCACCTTAGCCCGAAAGATATCGGCGATTCGGAGGACCTCAGCCTTTGCCTCCGGTTTGGCTTTCACCTTCACAAGCACAAGCTCCCGTTCGACAAACTCCTCACCGGTCAGGTCAGTAACACGGATCACGTCAATGAGCCGGTTGAGCTGCTTGACCGCTTGCTCCACCACCGAGTCGTCCCCCCTCACCACAAGGCTCATCCGGGAGATGGATGGATCCATGGTCTCCCCCACGGTGAGGCTGTCGATATTGTACCCTTTGGCGGCAATAAGGGCGGCAATGCGAGCCAGGACACCTGCACGGTTCTCGACGAGCAGGGTGATGATATGACGCGCCCCGACCTCTTTCGGTGTCTTCCTGATTTTATCGCTCATCTCAAACCCTGAAACAGCTTCTCAGGAATCGGATCACCGTAGTCGATGATATCCTTAATCGCCCCACCTGGTGGAATCATAGGAAAGCAATTTTCTTCACGCTCTGTGACGATGTCCACAATAACCGGTCCTGGCATAGCAAAGGCCTTCTCCAGGACAGGCCTGACCTCGTCCGGCCGCCGGGCGCGAAGGCCAACCGCCCCATACGCTTCTGCGAGCTTCACAAAGTCCGGCTGAACCGTCAGGTCCACCTGGGAATATCGCCGATTGTAAAAGAGGTCCTGCCACTGCCGAACCATCCCGAGATAACCGTTGTTGATAATCACCACCTTGACTGGCAGGTTATTCTCAACGCAGGTAATCAGATCCTGATTGGTCATCTGGAAGCTCCCGTCGCCGTCGATACAAATAACCAGATCTCCGGGGAAGGCCGCCTGGGCGCCCATGGCCGCTGGGAATCCATAGCCCATCGTCCCAAGACCGCCTGAGGACAGCCATCGGCGCGGCCTGTGGCCTCGATAGCGCTGTGCCGCCCACATCTGGTGCTGGCCCACGCCGGTCGCGATAATCGGGTTCATCTCCTCACTGACCTCGAAGACCGTGTCAATGGCATACTGCGGCTTGATTATGTCCTGCATCGGGGCATACCGTAGCGGGTGTTTGGCCTTCCATTCCGCGATCTGCGCATACCACTCCTCAAAGTGGCCGGCCCAATTCCGCTCGATCTGGCAAACTTCTTTGTTGAGTTCACCAAGCACTTGCCTGACATCGCCCACAATCGGGACATCGACATGCACAGTTTTTCTGATTGAGGTGGGATCGATGTCGATATGGATAATCTTGCATTGTTTGCCGAATTCTGACAGCTTCCCAGTCACCCGATCGCTAAATCGAGACCCGATGGCGATCATCAGATCGCAATGTATCATCGCCATATTTGACCAGTAGGTCCCGTGCATTCCCACCATACCGAGCGAGAGCGGATCGGATGTATCGAATGCGCCCAAGCCCATCAGTGTCAGCCCAACTGGGATGCGAGTCATGGCGACCAGCTCACGGAGCTCTTCGTACGCCTCCGAGTGAATGATCCCCCCGCCACCGTATATCAGCGGCCGCTTGGCGGTTCGCATCAACTCAACCGCCCGCTTAATCTGGCCGGCATGGCCTTGCGTCGTTGGCTTGTACCCGCGGATGCTCAACTCTTGCGGATGGCCGCGATACTCTGCGCGTCCCATAATCACGTTCTTTGGAAGGTCCACCAGCACCGGCCCTGGTCGGCCAGAGCGGGCGATGTAGTACGCCTCCTTCACGATCCGAGGGATGTCCTCGGTCTTGAGGGCAAGGAAGTTGTGCTTGGTGCAGGTGCGCGTGGTACCGACGACATCGGCCTCCTGAAAGGCGTCGCAGCCCATGGCCGTCGTAGGCACCTGACCGGTAAAGACCACAATCGCCATCGAATCCAGCAAGGCATCGGTTACACCTGTAACGGTATTGCAGGCCCCCGGCCCGGAGGTCACCATGACAGTCCCCACCTTACCGCTGGCCTTATAGTAACCTTCCGCGGCGTGCGTTGCGCCCTGCTCATGCCGGCAGAGGATATGCCGGATCTTTGGGGCTGCGGCACTATCGGTCATCACGTCATAGGTATGCAGGATCACGCCGCCCGGCATGCCGAAGACGGTATCAACGCCCTCCTCGACCAGACTCCTCAGTAATATCTCCGATCCCGTCAATTTCATTCCCGTATCTCCTCGTACCCCTGACCCCCTAAACTTACAGCTTTTTCGAGACGCCGAATTGGCTCAGCATCGATTGGTAACTTGCCAATTTATCTAGCACGTCCCCCTCTTAGCGTCAATGAAAATCTTCCCCTACGGGGTATCCGTCAGACCCGTCGCCTCCAGCCAATGAACCACTGCATTAAGCCTTTCAGCTCCTCAGAACCCATACAGGCTACCGCAGCGAGGAATACGGTAAAACTTGTCACAAGCTCGAACGTGAGCAGCCCAGCGCGACGAAGCACCGGTTCAACCGTCACCGGATCACGGAAGTGGACAAGCGATACGGCGATCAGAGCCATTGCGACGGCAGCCCCGCCTATCGGCGCGAGCGAGCGGAAGCTTAACCCTGGGAGCTGCCCCAGACGCCGCCGCAGGGCAATCAGCAGCAGACCCAGGTTCACGAAGGATGAGAGGGTTGTCGCCAGGGCCAGGCCTGCAAGTCCCAGTGGGCGCATCAGCAGGAGAGAAGAGGCAATGTTGACCAGGACGGCCACCATGCCGATCTTGACCGGCGTCGCAGTATCCTGAAGCGAATAGAAAGCTGGAACAAGGATCCGGTTCGATACATAGGCCCCAAGGCCGAAGGCGTAGAACAACACGACCTCGGCGGTGGCGAGGGTCACGGTCCGATCAAATGCGCCCCGCTCAAAGAGGAGTTGGACAATCGGGATCCTGAACACCATCAGACCTACCATGGCTGGTAGCGTGACGAGGAGAACAAGACGGATCGCGTAGGCCACAGTGGCCCCAACCTCTCCAAGGGAACGGTTTGCCGCCTGTCTGGCCATGGCAGGGAACGCCGCAGTGGCAATTGCCACACCAAAGACACCGATCGGAAGCTGGATCAGCCGAAAGGCGTAGTACAGGATCGAGATCCCCCCCTCCCCCATCAGCGAAGCGAGTAAGGTCCCGATAAACACATTGACCTGCGTGATGGCCAGTCCTGCGACCCCTGGCGTCATGAGACGTGTAATACGCCCGACGGCAGGATCGCTGAGATCGAATCCCCGGTGGGCGCCCATCCCACGTTTCCACACCACTGGAATTTGGATCAGGAGCTGACCTACGCCTCCGATCAGGACGCCGATTGCCAGTGCCATGATCGGCGGATCTACATAGGGAGTCAGAAAAATGGCGCACCCGATCATGGCGATGTTCAGTATGCTGGGGGACAGCGCCGGCGTGGCGAAGTGACCCTGGGAATTGAGAATCGCCATGAAGAGCGCCGCCACCCCGATAAATAGGATATACGGGAACATCAATCGGGTGAGATAGATGGCAAGATGAAGTTTTGACGGGATGGCTTGGAATCCGGGAGCGATGAGCCGAATCAACCACGGCGCAAGCAAGATACCGGCGATGGAGACCAGTACGAGCAGTACTGCCAACAGGGTCAAGATAGTCCATGCCAGCCGCCAGGCACTCTCGCGTCCACGTTTGGTGAACGCTTCGGTGAAGACCGGGATGAACGCTGCCGAGAGGGCCCCCTCCCCAAGTAGCTCGCGTAACATGTTTGGGAGGCGGAAGGCAGCAAAGAAGGCGTCGGTTGCGGTTCCGGCGCCGAACGCCCTGGCAATGATCAGATCGCGGACAAAGCCAAGGATACGGCTTAACATGGTGGCCCCGCTCACCACGCCGGCAGCCCGTGCGATCCTCCCAGGACGTTCCTGCTCCATCAGAAAGTCCTTGACAAGTGAGTGCCGCTCCATTTTAATGGGGAGCGCGATTTATCCTCCCGTGTACCGGGGGGACACGACACGTCATAAAGGAGAAGAGGAACAATGCCAATAATCAAGTCAGCGCAGAAGCACATGAGGCAAAGCCAGAAGCGACGGTTGCGCAATCGCGCAGCGAAGAGCAGCTTAAGGACAGTCATCAAAAAGGTGCGAGTGGGGATAGAGGAGCGCGACAGGGATGCTGCGCAGAAGGCATACGTACAGGCCGTGCCGTTAATTGACAGGGCCGCCAGCAAAGGCTTCATCCACAAGAACGCCGCGGCCCGCTATAAGTCAAGACTCGCTCTCCAGCTCCAGGCCCTTCCGTCTCCGTCGTAGGCCTCACGTCCTGCAGAGGCCCCAGACCAGTTCGTTCAAGACCATAGGGGCTTCTGCTCTCCCTGTCTTGATGGCCATGTCGGCCCGTGAGATCGACTGGAGGGCGTCTGTGAGCTGCCTCCAGGAACGCGAGGCGCCTTGTTCCGCCAAGGTCGCGACAACGCGAGGCGATAGGCGGCCGATGGTCATCCTGCTCACCGGGGTCCCCTGCTCCCGTAATGCTTTTGCCTGAAACAGCAGGCGGATCTGGCGGGCCAGCATCCCGAGGATTTTTAAGGGCTCTTCGCCGGTCTCCAAGAGACTCGTGAGACTGCGAAGCGCCCCGTCCAGATCCCTTCCTGATACGGTATCGGTCAGTTGGAAGATCGATCGTACCCGGGTCTCACCAACCATGGCTTCGATATCGTGCGGCCGTATTTCCACGCCCTCCCCCACAAAGAGCGCGAGCTTTTCCACGGCATATATCAACTGGCGAAGATCGTCACCCACCAGCTCAATGAGCAGACTGGTCGCGTCCGGCTGCAACCGTACGCCCCGCTCCTTGGCCGCTGCCACCAGCGCCTCCCGTAACGAATCGGCCTTCATGTGATCAAAGTGAAGGACCATTCCTTTCTTTTGAATCGCCGCCGCCAATCGGGTCCTGAGGTCAAGACTCCTCCCCGCCAGCACCAGGCAACTTGTGGGAGAGGGATCGTTCAGATAGGCGAGCAACTCCTCCTGCTGTGCCCGCGAGAGATCCTCGACACCTCGGACCAGAACAACCCGACGCGGCCCCAGAAACGGTAGCGTCCGAGCGCTCCCCAGGATCGACCGTGTCTCTGCCTCCCCCGGCCGAATCTGGTCGAGATTCAGGTCTCTCTCGCCCTCCGCCAGCAATGCATCAAGGAGCTGATTAAGCGCCTGTTCCCGGCGGTACTCATCCTCCCCGTAGAGACAGTAGACGAGCGCAATCTCCCCTCTGCGGACCTGTTCGGCAACCGAGTGACCTGTCTTGACCAAGCGTCCCATCACACCCCGTCCAGCACCCTGCTCACCACCTGGTCGGCGAGGTCCGCCACCGCCCGAAGTGTGGCCTCATCCTCAGCCGACCTGGTAGAAGTGACCCCTGACCCCGTAAAGTAGTAGGCCACACCTGCAACGCCGTCCCGGAGGAGCACCTTATCCTCCAGCCCATTTTTCACCGTAAAGGAAAACGAGATGCTCAGCCGCACGCGCTTGGCCTGGTCCGAGGAACTGAAGGCAAGGGGATCTTCACCGAACCCTTCAATGGTCCCATCCAAAAGGACGTCGCCGCCCGCCTCCACAACTCGGATCCGGCCGTCGGTCGCAAACCTGCGTATCAGCGCATCTTTCAGGGCGGGGTGAATGGTGGGACGAAGGGTTCGGTTTTTGAGGATCCCGATACTGATTGTCTTGACGGAGGGCTGAAGAGCGCTCACCTCCCCGGATCCCAGCGATCGATAGCCACATCCAGCCAGCGCCAGGACTACCGCCATACAAATGATCGCCCTCATCAGACTCCTCCAGTCACAATGTTCACCAGCTTCTTCGGCACCACGACCACCTTCCGGGTCGGTCTGTCCGCAAGCCACGTCTTAACTCGCTCGTCCGCGAGGGCTGCCTCACGCATGGCGCCATCGTCGGCGCCCGCAGGCATGAAGAGTCGGCTCCGGACCTTTCCGTCCACCTGGACGACTACCACAATCTCCTCTGCCGTGATGACGGCCGGGTCGTAGGTCGGCCAAGCCGCGTGAAAGATGCTTCCGCTACGACCGAGTCGTTCCCACAGTTCCTCGCACAGATGCGGCGCAAAGGGTGACAAGAGCAGCAGAAGGGTCTCGACCGCATAGCTGTAGGCGAAGCGCCGCTCATCAGCTTCGTCGGCAGGGCCCACCAGCTCAAAGCGGCCCATCTCGTTGGTAAGTTCCATGAGGGCGCTGATGGCCGTATTAAAGTGAAACTCCTCCTCGATATCGGCCGTGACTCGTTTGATCGTTTGCTGAGCCTTTCGGTACAAGTCGCGACCCGCGAAGAGCTGCGGGAAGGGAATTGGTGGACCGGGATGCTTGAGGAGCGTCTCCTGGTCCTCAATGAGACGAACGATCTTGCTCAGAAAGCGGAACGACCCCTCTACTCCCTGGTCAGACCACTCCAGATCTCTCTCCGGCGGGGCGGCGAACAGACAAAATAGTCTGGCGGTATCGGCCCCGTACCGCGCCAAAAGATCCTCGGGATCGATCACGTTCTTTTTCGATTTTGACATCTTCTCAATCCGCCCGATCTCGATCGGACGGCCGCATGCCTTGCAGGCGCGATCGGTGTCCACCTCCTCCGGCAGCCGGAAGCCGTGCTCCGGGCACCTATAGGACTCCTTGCACACCATCCCCTGCGTCAATAATCTCGTGAACGGCTCATTGACAGCGATGAGGCCCAGGTCGCGGACCGCCTTGGTGAAGAAGCGGGCGTACAACAGGTGGAGGACCGCATGCTCGATTCCCCCGATATACTGATCCACCGGCATCCAGTAATTGACGCGAGCAGGCGTAACCGGCCCATCCTCGGCCTCCGGACTGGTGAACCGGAGAAAATACCAGGACGAATCGACAAAGGTGTCCATGGTATCCATCTCCCGCCTGGCGGGACCGCCGCACCGTGGACATGCAACGCGGGCAAATGTGGCGACCTTCTGGAGTGGGGAGCCACCCTTCATCGTGATCTGAACATCCTGAGGCAGGATGACCGGCAACTCCTGGTACGGGACCGGGACTACCCCGCACCCATCACAGTAGATGATCGGAATCGGGTTACCCCAATAGCGCTGCCGTGAGATCCCCCAGTCGCGGAGCCGGTAGTTCACCGTCCGCTTCCCGATCCCCTCGCGCTCCAGGAAGTCCGCGATCGCCTCGCGCGCTTGCTCACTACCCATGCCCGTGAACGGGCCGGAGTTCACTAGCACGCCCTCCCCCTCATGCGCGTGCTGCATGGTGCTCTCATCCAGATCGGCATCGACGGGCTTCACTGCCATGCGGATCGGCAGACCGTACTGCTTCGCGAACTCAAAGTCGCGCTGGTCGTTGCTCGGCACCGCCATAATGGCGCCGGTGCCGTACTCCAGCAGGACGAAGTTGCCGATCCAAACGGGAATCCGCTCATGCGTAAGCGGATTGATGGCGTAGGCGCCTGTGAACACCCCTTCCTTCTTTGTGTCGGCTACGGCTCGCTGCGTCCTGTCTTCCAGCTTCATCCGGTCGACGAATGCCCTGACCTGCTGCTCCTGCGGCGTGCCTTTCGAGAGGCTGAGAGCAAGCGGGTGCTCAGGGGCCAGGACCATGAAGGTTGCCCCGAAGAGCGTGTCCTGACGGGTGGTAAAGATCGTCAACGCCTCGTCTCGCTCGGCGAGCGAGAAGCGCACCTCCGCCCCGACGCTCTTGCCGATCCAGTTGCGCTGCATCACCTTGACCGGCTCGGGCCATCCGGAGAGGTTGTCTAAGCTACTCAGCAGCTCTTCAGCGTACGCGGTGATCCTGAAGAACCATCCCGGTAGCTCCTTCTGCACAACGGGCGTCCCGTCCCGCCAGCAGAGCCCCCCCTCCACCTGCTCATTGGCCAGAACGGTCTGGCAGGCCTCACACCAATTGACGGTAGACGACTTCTTGTAGACTAACCCCTTCTCGTACAGCTTCAGAAAGAGCCACTGTCCCCACCTGTAATAGCTGGGATCGCTACACGTGATCTCACGCTGCCAATCGTAGGAGAATCCCATCCATTTGAGCTGGGTTCGCATGTAGGCGATGTTGTCGCAGGTCCACTTGGCCGGGTGCGTGCGGTGCTCGATGGCCGCGTTCTCTGCAGGCAGACCGAAGGAGTCCCAGCCCATCGGGTGCAGCACGTTGTACCCCCGCATCCGAAGAAACCGGGCCAGTACGTCGCCGATCGCATAGTTGCGAACGTGGCCCATATGGATCCTGCCGGAGGGGTAGGGATACATTTCGAGGAGATAGAACTTGCGCCTCTCCGGCTCTTCCGTCACCGCGAAGGCGCCACTCTCCTCCCACACCCGCTGCCACTTCGCTTCGATCGTCTTAAAGTCGTAGCCCCGCGCCATTGATTCTCCGGGAAATCTCCTTTGGCAAATCCCCCTCGGGTTCCCCCCCCTTTGATAAAGGGGGGTTGGGGGGTTTTGGAAACGTAACATAGGCCCTCAGATTGCGCAAGCGCCAAGCAATGCCTTATGCACCTACGTACACCCATGAGCATCAACGTCCGTCGCAAATAGCCCTTGATAATGATACCACTAATGATACTATAGGGACATGAGTACAATAGAAGACACACTCAGCCATATGCGGCAGAATCCGCGGGATGTCCGAGTCATTTTGTTGAGGGTAGATACCCCGCGGCGTGCCGCGAGTTCGTCATACCGGCGGAAGCCGGTATCCAGAGGGCCCGACTGGATTCCGTGTCAAGCACGGAATGACGGGCCAGAACAGAAGACGATACCCCGCGACTTGCTGCGGGGTAGTTCATTTTCTGCAAAGTATGCGACCATTATTTTGGCGAACGTCGCCAAGGGGGTAGCAGTCATCGAATTTATAAAACCCCGTGGCAAGGCGATCCAGGGATAAATATTCAAAATGATAAAGGGAAAGCCAAAGCATACCAGGTTAAACAGGTTCTTCTGGCAATAGAAAGATTGGAGGTAGATCGTACCCATGAAAAAAGATAAATTTACCTACCGGGTAACCTGGTCTGATGACGACAACGAGCATGTTGGCCTCTGTGCTGAATTTCCCAGTCTTAGTTGGCTGGCAAAAACGCCGGAATCAGCCCTAAAAGGCATTCGTAAAGTGGTTGACGATGTCATGAGGGATATGCAAAAAAAAGGCGAGGCCACACCCGAACCGATATCGTCCCGTCATTTCAGCGGCAAATTCATGGTGCGGGTTCCACCTCAGGTTCATCAGAAACTGGCCATCCAGGCCGCTGAGTTTGGCGTCAGTCTGAATCGGCTTGCCAGTGCAAAATTAAGTCAGTGAACTACCACCGAGCAAGCTTGATGATTCACGTTCCGGACCATTCCGGCGATGAGAACCGTTTCATTTCTTCTCGGATTAAGCTCCTCTATTCGCCTGATGGTTGTTTGCCATTGCTATCGAGAAAGCGATGCTGTTATTCGAATCATCTCGGCTCGGAAGGCAACTCGCAGAGAACAAAATCGTTACTGGAGAAGGTGAAGAATATGAGAAAAGAAGACGATTTTTCTAAAGCTCAAAAAACCCCTATGCCAGCAGGCTCAAGCGTCAGGTAACTCTCCGGATGGATGAAAGCAACATCAGCTACCTTAAGACTCTTGCGCAGGAAAGTGGCGTCCCCTACCAGACGCTAATCAATCCATGCCTGAGAGATTGTGCCGGGTCCCATAAGAAACTGGCCCTGCACTGGAAAACTGCATAAATGTTCAATCAGCGCGTCGGGGGGCTCGCTAAAACCGCGCGCCCCACGCGCGCGTTCACTGGAAAAGGAAAGAGGGAGAAAAATGACTGGAAAGGAATTCCTGAATTCCCTAGCAAAGGGGAAAACGGATATCCTTCAGCTACTTCTTAGCATTCTCACTGAGACAGGTTCTAACTATTGCATGATTGGCGGGCTTGCCGTCAACGCCTACGTGGAGCCTGTCGTCAGCCTAGATGTCGATATTGTGGTTGCAGCCGACAGCATCCAAACGGTAGCCAACGCCGCACGATCGAAGAAGATGAAAGTAGAGGAGTTTCCTCATAGCATCAATCTCAGCGGCTCGGATTCAGACCTTCGGATTCAGGTACAGACTGACCCTCGATATCAGAGTTTCATCGCTAGTGCCACTATGCAAGAGATTCTAGGATACGAAATGAAGGTCGCATCGTTAGAAAATGTGCTGCAAGGCAAGCTGTGGGCATTCATGGATGAAGCACGACGGAGAAGCAAGAGACAAAAGGATCTCGCCGATATTTCAAGAATAATCGAAACCTATCCAGAATTAACCGCACTGCTCCCTCAAAAGGTAAAGGATCAGTTACAGGACAAATAGGATAGCGAAGCAATCTCTCCGTTCTGTCCCGCTCCGGCGGCCTGCCTGTGCGACAGTAGACAGGTGCGGTTGCCCGACCGTGATGGATTGCTGGATGCCTCCACGCTCTCCGGTGAAATGGCTGAAGCACGAGTGGACGGGTCATGCCCGCATCCGCATGGGTGACTGGCGCGTGATCTTCAGGATTGAAAACGATGTGCTGGTGGTTCGCATCCAGCACCGCAGCGAAGTGTACGAGGAGTAGGAGGACATCATGACCGTCGGAACGCTGATGATCGACAATGTGGAGTTTGTGGTCGTGCCCAAGGCGGAATGGCTTCGCCTGTTGGGCAAGGCCGCGCCCGAGGCCCTTTCTCCCGCCCGTCAGAGCGTGCGCGAAAGCATTGGTCGCGATCTCCGTAAGGCTCGCGAGGCCGCCGGACTGACTCAGGCTGAACTTGCCAAGAAGCTGAAGAAGTCCCAGGCGATGGTGAGCGGGGCCGAGAACGGCACGGTCAAGACAGGCTGGCCCTACGCCAAGGCCGTACTGAAGGCCTGTGGACTTCCTGAGGACTGGAAGGCCCCGAGTTGCGCACAGGCAAAATAGTAAATAGGGACAGCAACCATTTAAATTTGATACACAAAGAGGATGTGCCTGACAAATCGTTCCAGGGATGGCGTAAACGCCGCCGCTGAACTCATCGTTCCCCCTCCCTTCCCCTCCGGGAGAACCAGGGGTACGAAATCGACCGCTTCACGGCGGCTCAGCCACGCATTGGGCCCCAACAGGACTTGACAGGACTTCAGCCAATGGCTATACTGCGTATATCCTAAGGAGGGCTGATGATGGTGACCAAGATCCAAAAATGGGGTAATAGCCAAGGACTGCGCCTGGCCAAGCATGTGCTTGAGGAAGCGCACATCTCGCTTGGTGACGATGTTGAGGTACGCGCAAAAGATGGTGTCATCGTCATTGCTCCCGTGAGGCGTGTGCGTGGAAAACAGAGCCTTCAGAAACTGGTCTCTCGCATCCCCAGCGACTATGAAGCGGAAGAAATTGATTGGGGACACCCTGTCGGCAGAGAATCGTGGTAAATGGCCGACTACATACCAAGCAAAGGCGACTTCGTTACTCTTACGTTCGATCCGCAGTCTGGCCACGAGCAGAGGGGCAGACGGCCGGCTTTAGTGGTCAGCAACACCCTGTTTAACCAACATACCGGCCTCGCGATCGTCTGTCCTGTCACGAAGACAGATCGAGGGTTCCCATTTCATGTGGGTGTTCCCAACGATCCGAATGTGGCCGGCTTCGTCATGGTTGAGCAGGTCAAGTCGATAGATTATCGTACGCGGAAGGTCAGGCGTATCGGCACCGCTTCTGATGCCGTGCTTGAAGAGGTATTATCTATCCTTGATGCATGTATTTATTAACGGCCCAACCTGGCGGCGCACCAGACCGGCTCTCTTCCTCATGACTTCTCAGCGAACCGACTGGTGACCGCTGACGTTCGGCTCCAGGACAGCCGCGGGGAAATCTGCAGGCAATCTTCATCGAAGGCCACTACTATGGTATTCTTGGCTTACCTTATCACTGCATCCACGCGATTGTGATACGGCCGGTTGACCTAGGGCGTGAGGAGGTGAAAGACAATGACGGCATTGAAACCACGCTACGGCAAAGAAGACTTTGCTCGGCTGGGGCAGGCAATCTACGAACGTGACATTCGCCCTCACATCACGGCCGGCGACCAGGGGAAGTTCGTAGCCATTGATATAGAGACGGGCGCATATGAGATGGACGGGGATGACTATACAGCGACTGAACGCCTGCTGGCCCATTCCCCCACTGCGCAAGTCTGGCTGCTCCGGGTTGGGCATCGTGCGGCATACCGCATCGGAGGACGTCCGATGCGCGAGGCCAACCGCCTACCGCGTCATTGCGAGCCGTAGGCGAGGCACTCTCCCTGTTCTGTCCCGCTCCGGCCGCCTGTGGTGATCCAGGTCGAACCATGCGACTGCCAGACCGTGATGGATTGCTGGATGCCTCCACGCTTTCCCTCGAAAAGCCAGTCCCGACGCCTGCTTCGCTACGAAAAGCCACGAAAAGTGCTTGACCGCCTCCCAGATTTGGCGTAATAGATCGTCAGTCACCTTTCTTCCCCTTGGAGAGCTCTATCTGCTTCCAGACAGGGAAGATAGCATGGGCAATCCCACTGAAACGGGGGCATTCAACCCCTGTTCGAAAAGCCCGGTGATGGCTCGGCGCTTTACCAACAATAATAAGGGGATTGCTTCCGAGGCTGGAGGAGGGAATGTGTCACTGGATAGGAAGCGAGCCCGTGAGGGCTTTGCGTGGGCATACCTCCTCCGACCCGACACAGCACGTATTGATTGAGGAGGACGAAATGATCGTCAAAATCCCCGTTAGGCTCAAGAAGGAACCGCTTCTTGAGGCAATTTGGGAGATCCGTTTTTCGAGCGACAAGCCTTCCGTAGCCGAATTGCTGCCCGGAATGCTCTTCAACTCTTTTCCGCAGAAATACGGAAACATCGTCCGCTTGCCCGCCGCGGATATTCCGGCAGCGATTGCTGAGCAAGATCCCAACCTTCGGAATGTCCCGAAAATCCGTTTGGAAAACGGTAACCAAGCCGTTCAGATCGGCGAACACGTGGTGTCATTGAATTGCCGACGTCCGTACTCCGGATGGAGCAACTTCTCAAAGGATATACGCAGTCTCGCTGCGGCGCTTCAGCGTACCGGATTGATCAGGACATTAGAGCGGTTTTCGTTGAAGTACATCGACCTCATCGAACTGGACCCGCCGGCGGACCTCGGCTGTCTCAATCTCGACCTGACATTGGGTGAGCATCAGATCAGTACGAAACCGGTTCAGCTTCGGACAGAGATCAGGGAAGAAGATCTCATTCATATCGTCCAAGTCGTTTCACCCGCAGAGGTGACTCTACCAGGACATGAGAAAAGATGGAAAGGAGTTCTTCTGGACATCGACACTATCAGACCGTTGACTGAGACCCAGTCATGGGACGAATTGGAACGATGCCTTGATGGTGTACACATGTCCTGCAAGAGGATGTTTTACAGCCTGCTGAAACCTGAAACGCTGAAACGTCTTGATCCTGAATATGGAGAATAAGCATATGGGTGTCACATTGACCTTAGTAGACGACCCGATCAGCCGCGTGAGCAGCGGGATGACCTTCCCGCCTCCGTTGTTCGCTAGGCTTGGACGATATGAAACCGCGATACCCGCATTGCGAGCCGCTCCTCCGTGGGTAGATTTCGTGTTTCCAGTCGGCAGGGAGCGGAGCACAAACCAGACGACGGAACGAAGAACTGCGGAGTGGGTCGTCGGGTTTATTCCACGGACAGATCTGGGGAAGCGACTTGTGGCTTTGAGGAGCAAAGCCATCGCCGCCGGGATGGTGCTGCTCGATGAAGATGAAATTCTTGAAGAAGTAAGACGGCGGCGGGGAGAGATTGAAGGCGATGAAGCGGACCTACATTGACGCAAGCGTTTTAATTGCAGCGTTCCAGGGCAAGGAGCCCACATCCCGACGAACCTTGGAGGTTTTGGACGATCCTGAGCGTAACTTGATCGTCAGTGATTATCTTCGACTGGAAGTATTGCCAAAGCCGACGTTTCATAAGCGATCAGGGGAAATAGAGTTTATGAACGCGGTACTGCAACACGCTGCGGAAAACGTATCCACATCGCCTCAACTGACGGGACAAGCCGTTGTACTTGCCGGCAAATACGATATGGCCCCCATCGATTCGCTTCACGTTTCGGCGGCCGTCGTCGCGGCGGCCGATGAGCTGGTGACGATGGAAAAAGCGACGAAACCGATCTGTCGAGTCGAGGAAGTCAAAGTGATTTCGTTGCACTCTTTCGCCGGGGAAGGCTCATGACGTTTACGCCGTTGCACCAGAGCCACCCGCGCCTCTCCGCACCCGGCATCCGGAACGCGATCGCCATATCGACTGGGAGGCGGCCAAGATTCGGGCGCTCAGTATCTTGAAACGGCGCGCCGAACGACAAAAACGGGACCGGCTCGAATTAACCATCTTCCGAGTCTCTTCGCACCGGTCATCAAGCGGATGCAGCGGCCGGCCGGGGCACACGCATCGGAGCACTCCGAAACTTCTCGGCGCGGAGATTGGTATGACGCACACGGCTCGATTGGTTCCGTATCTGGATACGCAAGAAAATCGTCAGTACTTCGGGTTTGTTCCTTTTGATTGTTATTGGAATAGAACAGTATTGCTCGATGATAGTGAGAACAGATTTACGAGGAAGGACATAGTATTACTCATAAGTCAGTAATATAGTATACACATTGCGCTGGATGTGCTATACTGCTTGGCATGCATCGAGACGGTCGCACACTGGATCATCGGACGCTGGAGACGCTGCGCGTCATGGCGGT